>WNEZ01002661.1_pt1 | contig 15332 bp, 17 predicted proteins | sample 5400521 | NCBI WGS metagenome assembly WNEZ01 (sample SAMN13153339, study PRJNA577476) | soil metagenome | isolation source: 120 cm saprolite under Douglas fir tree site 2 hole 1 replicate 1 | place: USA:California | collected 2015-04-18
CCGGATCGCACTGCGGATCGCGCCGCGAGAGCGTGCAGCCGGCATGGCTTCTTCAGCGCTCAGCGACCCAAGAAAAAGGGCGGGCGCCCGTCGGCTGCCCGCCCTGCCCCTGCACTTTGCTTTGAGATGCGCGGCGGCCGATCAACAGCCGGCGGTAGCGACTATTGCGCTGATGGTCGCCGGTTGGGTCGTCGTTGCGGCGGTATAGGTGAATACGCATTGCGCCGTATTGGTCGCGTTCGTGACCAGGAAATTCATCGGGTTCGAGCCTGAAGCCGTGAATGTGGTCGCATCGAATCGCACCGCATTATCGATCCCGCCCGCGACCGCCTGTGGGTATGCGTTGGTCATCGTTACGGTCGACCCTTCGATGGTGACGGAAGTGTTGCTGGCCACCCCGGACGCGACCTGCAGCGCGTTCGCGAGCGTTGAGGCGGACATCACCGCTGCACGCAGGCCGTTCAACGCGGCCGCACGGGCCGATCCCGTGAGGTTGGCGAACTTGGGCGCCGCGACTGCTGCCAGGATGCCCAGGATCAGGATCACCACGATCAGCTCGATCAGCGTAAAGCCACGCGTTTGCTTTTTCATTTTCGTTTCCCTCACAAATTTAACAACTTACAGGGTCAAGCTAACGTTCGATCTGATTATACACACACTTCCCAGCAGCTTGTGAATCCTAGCGCACGTCGCTGGGGTGTCCACCCTCTATTTCCTCAGTTTAGCTCAGGTGTTTCCCTATGAACACGCGAGCCGCGAGGCCAAAATATTGCACACTTGTTTGCTTGCGTCTTGCTGACAAAGCCCATCGTTGATACGCGATTTTCGTACCTATTGCCTGTAAAACCAGGTGTAGGGCGTCACCGGCTCGACTCGCATTGCCGCTATCAGCTTGCGCCCGGAATCCGGTTCCGTGGGCTCGAAGTCAAGCCGCACCCGAAATCGAAGGCGTTTGCTTCCATCGGCGAGGCGCTCGAGGTGGGCGTCGAGATTGGGAACGTACACGAGCTCGTTCCTGGTCGCGTCGAAATACCAGCTTCCCCGCGGCACCACGGGTTGCGGCGCGCGGAACTCTCCGCGGTAGCCGGGCGGCGGCTCCATCAGCCAATCGATCGGATTGACGCGGGCGAGGGACTCGATCTTTCGTTCCTCACCGCGTACCAGGAGAGCCGCGACCCGCAGTTGAAGAGCGCTTTTCACCACGCCGACGTTGTATTCCATGGCCGCTTTTTCCGCAGCTTCCTGGTAGAAGCGAAGGCGCTCGAGCAGCAACGCGGCGCACAGGGCGACGATGCAAATGACGATGATCAGCTCGATCAGGGTAAATCCGGGGCTGCGGCGCCGGCGCCCGCGCGACCCGGAACCCGGAACGGGGCCTCTAACGGTTGCCGCTCCCAAGCGCCGCCTGCCCCATATCCCACATCGGGAGGAAGACCCCCAGCGCGAGCACCAGCACCAATACGCCGAGCATCACGATCAGGATGGGCTCGATCTGCGAGGAGAGCGTCTTCAGCTCGTATTCGACTTCGCGCTGATACATTTCTGCCACTTCGCGCAGCAGCTCGTCCAGCTCGCCCGCTTCCTCACCGACCGAGATCATCTGCAGCACCACGGGAGTGAACACTCCGGTGGTCACCGCGGTCCGCAGCAGGCTTTCGCCGCGCTCGACCCCTTCGCGGATTTGCTCGATTCGCTGCCCCACGTAGGCGTTGTCCACGACCTCTTCCACCACCGACAGGGCCTGCACGATGGGCACCCCGCTTTTCAAGGCGATCGACAGCGAACGCGCAAACCGGGCCAGTGTCGCCTTGAGGATGATTTTGCCCGCGACCGGGATGCGGATCTTCATCCGGTCCCACTTGTAGAGGCCCGCGGGAGTGCCGACCCAGACGCGGAACAAGATATACGCGCCGGCGACAAGTCCCAGGAGGGCAGGCCAGTACTGCACCATGAAGTCGGAGAAGCCGATCAATACCCGCGTCATGAACGGCAGCTCGGCATGGAAATTCGCAAAAATCCGGCCAAAAGCGGGAATGACGAAGAGGTTGACGATAACCAGGGCGACCCCCATCACGACGATGACGAAAATCGGATAGCGCAGGGCCTGGGAAACCTGATCCTTGATTTCCTTTTCGAACTCGATGTGGTGGAAGAGCCTGAGGAAGATCTCCTCCAGCGCCCCGGTAAGCTCGCCCACGCGCACCATGCTGATATAGAACGGGCCGAACACCTTGGGGTGTCTGCGCATCGCGGTCGAGAGGTCCCTGCCGCTGTCCAGGCTGGTGCGCAGGTCCTGCAACATGTTCGCAAAGCCGACTCGGACCGCGGATTCCTGCAGCGCGGCCAGGGCTTTGAGTATCGGAACCCCGGCCTTGAGAAGGGTGTACATCTGCCGGCTGAAAAGCACCATGTCCTCGAGCGTCACTTTCTCCGAGCTCAGCCGGCGCAGCCATCCCTCCCCGGCGAGCGCCCGCGGGCCGGAGGTAGGACTGATGTTGATCGGGGATACGCCGCTCGTGAGGAGTTGATCCGCGATCGCGCCCGAGTCGGAGTTTTCGAGCACACCGCGCACCAGCTCGCCTCTTGCGTTGCGCCCCGTGTAGGAGAAAAACGGCACGCGAGCGACGCTAGTCTTCGAGCTGCGCGGTGACGCGCATGGCTTCGGAAACCGTGGTCTTTCCGGTCAGCGCAAGCTGAGCCGCGCTGTCCCTCAACAGGCGGCCTGCCATCCTCTGTTCCGCCGCCGCGATAAAGCGGCCGGGGTCGTCCGAATTGGCAAGCGCCGCGAGCTCGCTGTCCATCTCCAGCATTTCGTAGATTCCGATCCGCCCGGCGTAGCCGCTGCCGTTGCAGTGCTGGCAGCCGGCCCCGGCCATGATCCGCCCGGCGGCCGGATCGCGGCCGACGCTGCGCAGCCACTCCACCTCCCGCGGGTCGGGCTGATGCGGCTTGCGGCAGGATTCGCAGTTGACGCGGAGGAGCCGCTGCGCCACCACGGCCTGCAGCGAGTAGGCGACCATGTAACGCGGCACCCCCATGTCGACCAGCCGCAGCGGAGCGCTCGCTGCATCGCGGGTGTGCAGCGTCGACAGCACCATGTGGCCCGTGATTGCGGCGCGCAGCCCGATCTCCGCGGTCTCGAGGTCGCGCATTTCCCCGATCAGGATGACGTCCGGGTCCTGGCGCAGCGCCGACCGCAGAACGCGGCCGAACGTGAGCTCGATCTTGTCGTTCACCTGGACCTGGTTCAACCCGTCGAGACGGTATTCGACCGGGTCTTCCACCGTGATGATCTTGCAGTCCGGCTTGTTCAACTCGTTCAGCGCAGCGTAAAGGGTGGTCGTCTTGCCGCTGCCGGTGGGACCGGTGACGAGCACCATCCCGGTATAGCGGTGGATCGCGCTGCTGAAACGCTCGAGCGTTTCAGGCGACATGCCCAGATCGCTGAGTTGTTGCAGACCTCCGGCGCGGTGGAGCAGGCGCATGACAACCGCCTCGCCGTACTGCGTAGGCATGGAGGAAATGCGCACGTCGATCTGCTGATTCCGGACTTTGACGTTGAAGCGTCCGTCCTGCGGCAGGCGCCGCTCGGAGATATCGAGACCCGACATCAGCTTGAGCCGCTGCGCCACCGCCGAGGATATCTTGGTGTCGGTCTCGGTCTGCGGCTGCAACAGACCGTCGATCCGGAAGCGGATATGCAGTCCCTGCTCATGCGGCTCGATGTGAATGTCCGATGCTCGCGCCCCGACTGCGTCCTCGAACATCGTCTGAAGAAGCTTGACGACGGGGGCGTCCTCGGCTCCGAGGGTCAGGTTACCGAAGTCAACGACGTCGCCCAGATCCTCGCCGAGCTCCTTGGCAAGGGAAGTGATCTGGTCGGTACGCCGGTAGATCCGGTCGATGGTCTGCAGCAGCAGCGTTTCGGATACCACCGCGATGTTGACTTCCTTGCGGGTCAACCGCGAGATCTCGTCGAAGGCAAACAAGTCCGTGGGGTCGACCATCGCGACCAGCACCATGTCGTCCTGCTCTTCGAGCAAAAGCGCGCGGAAACGCCGTGCCTGGGCTTCGGGCAACTTGCGGATCACTGCGGAGTTGAAGTTGTAGTATTTCAGGTTGATGAACGGAACGCCGAGCTGGCGGGCGAGCGCCTCGCCGATCTGGTCTTCCGAAAGATACCCGCTCTCGATCAGCACCCGACCGAGCTTTCGGCCCGAGCGGCTCTGATCCTCGAGCGCTCCCTTGAGCTGCTCCTGCGAGATGAGCTTCTGCTGCAGGAGCAGATCGCCGAGCCGTATGCGCTCGGGACGCTTGGTTTTGATTGCCTCGGCCACGATCCTTCTCTCCCGTCACCGCCAAGGGCGACTTCAGGTGGTTGTCGCGGGCAACGTTACCGCTTTCCCGGCAAGGGCGCAAACGCCCGCTCGGGCTCGGCTTGACCGAACTGAGCCCGCGCGGAGGCCAGCAAGCCGGCGAAGCGTCCCGGCCGGGCCCGCGCGAACACCTCCAACTGGGGGAGCCATTCCCGAGTCCATTCCGGGTAGACTCTGACCGCGGCGCGCAGCATGCGGGCCGCTTCGCTGTCTCGGCCCGCAAGCGCGAGGAGCACGATCTGGCGATGCACCATCGGCGGCGCAGGATAGATTCGCATCGCCTGGCCATTGAACGCGAGCTTGTCCTTCAGGTTTCGTTCGTCGAGTTCCATCACCTCGGTCAATACGCGGTCGAAATAAGGCGCGAAGAACGAATTCTCCTGGAGCGCAATCAGGGATTCGAAGTCCGCGCTATCGGACAGTCCGCCTCGCTTGGCCCTCGCCTCCACCTTCAGAAACCACGCCTCGAATGCACGGTAGTCGGACCACACGCTGCGTGCCGCCAGGCCTCCCGCGACCACGACCATCAGGAAGAGGGCCCGGCGCAACCGGTTCGGTTCGAGGCCCACGAAAACCGGCGATGTCGTCCCGAGCAACAAGGCAAATATGCCCAGGAAATTGGCGTGCCACAGGGGAAATTCGACCATGCTGTGCAGCCCCATGATCGCGAGGACGCCAAGGGCCCAGCAACGCGCCGGGCTCAGATGCCGCCACGGCATCCGGTAAAGCCATGCAACCAGCGGAGCCGCAATGCAAACGAAACCCGCGATACCGGTTTCGGCCAGCAGTTGCAGGAACAGATTGTGGCTGTGGCGGTCGAGCCCGGCGGTAACCGGCCCCGGCAGGTCTGCGGCCAATTCGAATGCGCGCCAGCCATATTCGCCGAACCCGGCGCCCAGAATCGGGTTCGAGAGAAACATCAGCCACGCATAGAGAAAAAGCTGGATCCTTATGGAGCCCTCGCCGGATGCGTTCTCGCTCTCGAGATACTTGGCAAGGCGCTCTCCCGCGGAAGGCGTCCTGCCCTCGGGGCCGGTGAGCACGTCGGTATACAGATTTACGACCTGGACCAAGGCGAACACGGTGAAGGCGAACGCCGCGACGCGTAGGACTTTCCCAGCTGCCTCGGGGCTGCCCCGACGGAGCAGGAGAGGGATGAGAACGAGATTGATCGCCATATAGCCCCAGGAAGTACGGGAGCCGGACAGGGCCATGCCGGTCGACAGGAGCAGTGCCATCAGCCCGGTCGCTGCCGCTCCGAGGACGTTGCGCGAGTGAAGAATCGCGACTGAAAGCAATGCCGCGCCGAGATAGTTTGCAAAATTGTTCGACTGACCGATGACTCCGAACATCAGCTTGCCCGGTTGGGCCACCATGGCTATGGCAGCGGGCAGCGGGGTGTGATAGAGCTGAAGAAAGCCGCTGGCCGCGACCAGCGTCCCGGCGATCGCGAGCCACCACTGGAGAGAATGCGAAACGGTCTTCTCTCCCAGCTCGCTTCCGAGCCATGCGCCCAGCAATACCATCAATGCGGCCCAGATCGAATAGATAGCACCCGTCGCGCTGCGCAACGGGTAGGCCACCTGGCCGAGCGCCACTTGAAGCGCCAATACGGCCGTGAACGCAAACAGGCCGAGGCACATCGCGGGGACGGGAACCGCATGCCGGGACGGGGCCAGGCCCATCACCCCGAGCGCCGCCAGTCCGATGGCGAAGGCGAACCACTCGTTGTAGAAAGTCAGAAAAGGGAAATAGTGGTACGGAAAGAGGAAGGGGAGTGTCGCCATCAACCCGCATAGAGTAAGGCAGAGGCGGAGCAGAAACGGGGCACGCGAGCCGTCCATGTCGATGCGCCATTATGGACGAACGGAATCGAGCCTGTCGTCTATACTTCATCGACCTTTTCGACATGAAGGCACGCGCGGCACGATGCCTCCCCGATCTCTCAGGGCTCTGGTTTTCGACGCCTACGGCACCCTCTTCGACGTGCACTCGGTGGTCGCGCTGTGCGAGCAACTGTGGCCGGGGAAAGGCGCGGCCCTGAGCCAGCTGTGGCGCGCCAAGCAGCTCGAATACACCTGGCAGCGCAGCTTGATGCGGCGCTACGAGGATTTTGGGCGGATCACCGAAGCGAGCCTGCGCTACGCCTGTGCTGCGCTCGGACTCCCGGTCGACGAAGGGCGCCGCCGCGGCCTCATGGACGCGTACCTGAAGCTCTCGACTTTCCCCGAGGTCCACGACGCCCTCGCCGCGCTGAAGGCTTCGAAACTCAGGCTTGCGATTCTCTCGAACGGCTCGCCGGCGATGTTGCGCCCGCTGGTGGCGAACGCCGGACTGCACGGTCTCATCGGGACGGTGATCAGCGTCGCTCCGCGAAAAATCTACAAGCCGGCCCCCGCCGTATACCGGCTTGCGGCGGAGAAGCTGCGCGCGCCGAAAACTGCGATCGGTTTTGTTTCGAGCAACTGCTGGGACGCGTGCGGGGCGAAGTCCTTCGGTTTCCGAACCTTCTGGATCAACCGCGGCACCGCACCCGTCGAGGAGCTCGGCGCCGCTCCGGATCACGTCATCAAGAGCCTCGACGAGCTCCCGGAGCTGCTCGGGCGCCCGGTATCCTGAGCGCGGGCATGCCTTTCGCTCCGATGAATTTCTGCTCGAACTGCGGCGCCAAGGTGGCGCTGCGCGTGCCGCCGGGCGACTCCCTTCCGCGTCACGTCTGCGACAACTGCAACACCATCCACTACCGCAATCCGCTCGTGGTGGTCGGCACGATCCCCGAATGGGAAGACCGGATCCTGCTGTGCCGGCGCGCGATCGAGCCGCGTTATGGACTATGGACGCTTCCCGCGGGATTCATGGAGCTCGGCGAGACCACGGCGCAGGCCGCGCTTCGGGAAACCATGGAGGAGGCGAAGGCGCACGTCGAGCTGGGCGAAGTGTTCACGCTCTTGTCCGTGCCTCACGTGGATCAGGTGCACGTCTTCTACCGCGCGCGGCTGCTCGACCGCGACTTCGCCCCGGGCGAGGAGACTCTGGAAGTCGGGCTCTACCGCGAGGGCGAGATTCCCTGGAAGGAAATCGCCTTCCGCACGATCTCCACCACGCTGCGTCACTTCTACGCCGACCGCAAGGCGGGCGCGTTCTCTTTCCACGCGGGCGAAATTCTGCCTCCGAAGTAAAGAACCCGGAATTCAGCGGTTCAGGGGACGCCCGGCCGCCGCCGCGGTTGACAGCCTCGACCGACTCGGCTTAGATGGCAACATCTATGCGCAGACGCGATTTCGTCCTGGCGTGCGGCGCCTCGGCGCTCACCGCTTCTTTGCCGGCAACCCCCGCCGACGCGAGCCCGCGGTTCTATTCGCGCGCCCGGCTCGTCGACCCGGCGGGCCGGCCGCTCAGGGCGGGCGCTCTCCCCGAAAACCGGAACTTCATCTTCCACTATCCGTTTGCCGGGACACCCTGCTTCCTGCTGAACCTCGGCAAGCCGACCAAGCCTTTCGCGCAGCTGAAAACCGCGGACGAACAGACTTACGAGTGGCCGGGCGGCGTGGGCGCGGCCCACAGCATCGTCGCCTATTCCGCGATCTGCGCGCATCGGCTCACCTATCCCACCCGCGAGATCAGCTTCATCAGCTACCGCGGTGAGAAATCGGCCGGGAGCCGGTTCGCACAAGTGATACATTGCTGCTCCGAGCATAGCCAGTACGATCCTGCCGAAGGCGCGAAAGTGCTCGCCGGCCCCGCGCCGCAGCCGCTCGCCGCGATCCTTCTCGATTACGACCCGACGAGCGACGGCCTGTCCGCGGTCGGGACCCTGGGCGGGGAGCTGTTCAACGAATTTTTCAGCAAATACGAGTTCCGTCTCGCCCTCGATCACGGCGGGCATGCCCGGACGGTGGTCGAGAGCCGCTGCATAGTGAGCGAGCTGGCGCAGTACTGCAGGCAGCAGGTGAAGTGCTGAAAGCGGGATGATTCCCTGGCTGGAGCCCGACACGCCCTTCCCGCCGATCCAATCCGCGCTCACGCATCCGAACGGGTTGCTTGCGGCGGGCGGCGACCTGTCGTGCGAGCGGCTGCTCGAAGGCTATCGCCGCGGGATCTTCCCCTGGTTTTCAGAGGGCGATCCTATCCTTTGGTGGAGCCCGGACCCGCGCATGGTCTTGTTTCCCGCGGAACTCAAGATTTCGCGCTCCTTTGGAAAAACCCTTCGCAATCGTTCCTATGAGGTGCGCTTCGATTCGGTCTTCGACGAAGTCATGGCCGGCTGCGCCGCGCCGCGCAATGGCGAGCCCGGTACCTGGATCAGCAGCCCGATGATCGAGGCCTACCGGAGTCTGCACCGTCTCGGATACGCGCACTCGGTCGAAACCTGGATCGACGGGGATCTCGCCGGAGGACTCTATGGGGTCGCGATCGGCCGGGTGTTTTTCGGCGAGTCGATGTTCGCCCGCGCCCGCGATGCCTCGAAGATCGCCCTCGCCGGCCTGGTGACACATCTCACGTCCGCTGGCTTCGGGCTCATCGACTGCCAGATGCGCACGCGGCACCTGGAGTCGCTGGGCGCGCGCGAGATCACCCGCCGCCGGTTTTCCAGGTTGCTCGAAGAGTTGATACACTATCCGCACTCGCCGGGCAGCTGGTCCGGCGCATCTGTTGCGCAGGTGCCATGTCGAAGCTGAACGATCTGCCGCACGCGGTCCTGCAGTTCTACGTGACCGCGCCCTACCCTTGCAGCTATCTGCCGGGCAGGATGGCGCGCTCGCAGGTCGCGACCCCCAGCCATCTGATCGGCACCGAGCTCTACGCCGACCTCGTGCGACTCGGCTTTCGCCGCAGCGGCATCTTTACCTACAGGCCCTACTGCGATCACTGCCGCGCCTGCGTCCCGGTGCGCGTCCCCGTCGAGGAGTTTCGCGCCTCGCGCAGCCAGCGGCGGGCACTCGCAAAGCACGAGGGGCTGCAGCACGCGGTGACGGGATTGCGCTTTCGCGTCGAGCACTACTCGCTTTACCTTCGCTATCAGGCGAGCCGCCATTCCGGCGGAGGCATGGACCAGGACAGCCGCGACCAGTATTCGCATTTCCTGCTGCAAAGCCGGGTGAGCACGCGGCTGGTGGAGTTCCGCGACAAGGGCAAGCTCATGATGGTGTCGATCGTCGATCAGCTGAGCGACGGTCTTTCCTCGGTCTACACTTTTTACGATCCCGATACCGCCAGCGCGAGCTTCGGCACCTACAACATCCTGTGGCAGATCGAGCAGTGCCGTCGCGCCTCCCTGCCTTATCTGTATCTCGGTTATTGGATCAAGGACAGCCGCAAGATGTCCTACAAGGCGCACTTTCAGCCGATCGAAGGTTTCATCGACGGCAGCTGGCGCCGCCTGCAGCAAGACGAAGTCCGTCCCTGAGCCGGGGTCACGCCACCGCCGCGGTAAAATGAGAGCATGCTCTATCGCGCCGTCCGGCCGCTGCTCTTCGCGCTCGACCCGGAAACGGCGCATGGCTTCAGTCTCAAGTCGCTAGACTTTCTTCACCGTCTCGGCGTTGCCTCGCAGCTTCTGCGCCCGGCTTTAGTTGCCCGGAGCATTTCGCAACCGACAGTCCGCGTTATGGGTTTGGATTTTCCCAATCCCGTGGGACTTGCGGCGGGATTGGACAAGAACGGAGAGCATATCGACGGACTCGCCGCGCTCGGTTTCGGTTTCCTCGAAGTCGGAGCGGTGACCCCGCGTCCGCAGGCGGGCAACCCGAAGCCACGTCTATTCCGTATTCCGGAAGCCGAGGCGCTTATCAACCGCCTGGGTTTCAACAACCGCGGGGTGGACGTCCTGGCGGAGAACCTGCGTCGTTCGCGCTATCGCGGTGTTCTCGGCGTCAACGTCGGGAAGAATTTCGATACGCCGAACGAACGCGCGGCCGACGACTATGTCGCCTGCCTGCGCCACGTGTACCCCTATGCGAGCTTCGTTACCGCGAACGTCTCCTCGCCCAACACGAAGGACCTGCGCTCGCTGCAGCAACCGGGCGGTCTCGACGCGCTGCTCGCTGCTCTCACCGCGGAACGCGACGCGCTGGCGAAACGCTACGGCAACCGCGTTCCGCTGGCCATAAAGATCGCTCCCGACATCGACGACGCCGGCATCGAGGCGATCGCAGACCGCGTCGCCGCCCGCGGCATCGACGCCGTCATCGCGACCAACACGACCGTGTCGCGCGAAGGGATCGGGCATCTGCCAGCGAGCCGCGAGCAAGGCGGTCTCTCCGGTGCGCCGCTGAAGGCGCTCGCCACCGCGGTGGTCGCGAAACTGCGGCGCGCGCTGCCCGCGGGCGTGGCGATCATCGGCGTCGGCGGAATCGCGAGCACGGCCGACGCCCGCGAAAAGCTGGATGCCGGCGCGAACCTCGTCCAGCTCTACACCGCGCTGGTCTACCGGGGCCCTCGCCTCGTCGGCGAAATCGTGCGCGGCCTCGCATCGCCGGGACGGATTCGATGAGCGGACTCGCCGCGCGGATCGATGCGCTGCTGCCGCAGACGCAATGCACGAAGTGCGGCTACCCCGCGTGCAGGCCCTATGCGGAAGCGATCGCCGGAGGCGAGGCCGAAATCAATCAATGCCCGCCCGGAGGCGACGCCGCCATCCGCGCGCTGGCGGGGCTGCTCGGCCGGGAAGCCAAGCCGCTCAACCCGCGACACGGAATCGAGCAGCCGCGCCGCGTCGCACTGATCGACGAGGCGCGCTGCATCGGATGCACTCTGTGCATCCAGGCCTGCCCTGTCGATGCAATCGTCGGAGCCCCGAAGCTGATGCATACGGTCGTGACGGAGCTCTGTTCCGGCTGCGACTTGTGCGTTCTCCCTTGCCCTGTGGACTGCATCGACATGGTGCCCGCGACGGGCGCCGATGCCACCTGGGACCGAGCCCGCGCGGACGCCGCCCGCGAGCGCTTCGAGCGGCGCAGCGGGCGCCTCGAGCGCAAGCGCCGCGAGCGCGCAGAGCGCCTGGCGGCGTGGGCGCTGAAAGCAAAGAAGGATCCAGATGCGGAGAAAAAGCGCGCGATCGTCCAGGCCGCGATCGAACGCGCACGGGCGCGAAGGCAGCGGGCGTGAATCCGCAAAGGCGCCGGAAGATCTTCGAGCGGCTGCGCTCGGCCAACCCCCATCCGACGACCGAGCTCGCCTACCGGACGCCTTTCGAGCTGCTGGTGTCGGTCGTGCTCTCCGCGCAGGCCACCGACAAGAGCGTGAATGCCGCGACCGAAAGGCTCTATCGCGTGGCCAACACCCCGCAGGCCCTGCTCGCCCTCGGCATGGAGGGATTGATCGAACACATCCGCACGATCGGCCTGTATCGCTCCAAGGCGAAGCACATCCTCGAGACCTGCCGGCTGCTCCTCGAGCGGCACGGCGGAGAGGTGCCGCAGTCGCGCGAAGCGCTCGAAGCGCTCCCGGGAGTCGGCAGGAAGACCGCCAACGTGATCCTCAACACCGCCTTCGGCCATCCGACCATCGCGGTGGACACGCACATCTTTCGCGTCGCCAACCGCACCGGCCTCGCACCGGGCGAGGATGTGCGCGAGGTCGAGGACAAGCTTCTCAAGTTCGTCCCCGAGGGCTTCCGCAAGGACGCGCACCACTGGCTGATCCTGCACGGGCGCTACGTGTGCAAGGCGCGAAAACCCGAGTGCCCGGCGTGCATCATCCGGGACCTGTGCGAATATCGGAAAAAAACGAAAGCCTGAAGGCGGCGAAGCTTCAGCGAACGACGTGCAGCGAGCCTCTTTGGCGCGAATAGAACGCCGCGAGATCGGCCATGTCCTGCGAGGTGAGGCTGCCGACCTGCCCGCCCATGATCGGATTCTTGCGCGCGCCCGATTTGTAGTCGCGCAGGGCCTTGAGCAGGTAGTCGTAATGCTGCCCCGCGAGCCGCGGAAAATCCGGAGCCGTGGGGCTGTTTCCGTCGGGCCCGTGGCAGGCGGCGCAGGTCTGGGACTTCTGCATTCCGGAGTCCGCATCGCCCGCGGCGAAGGCCTGCGCGCTGAAGCACGCGAGCGCGAGGACCAGGAACCTGCTCACTTGACCGCCTTGCCCGCGCCGCCATAGTAGGCGGCGAGGTCGGCCATGTCCTGGTCGGAGAGGCTCTTCGCGACGCCCTGCATGCTCGGATGGCTGCGGTCGCCCACCCGGTAGGCTTGCAGCGCCTTGACGATGTAATCGGGCGTCTGTCCCGCGATCATGGGCACAGAGTAGACTTCGGGGAACGCGGTCTTGTACATCGGGATGCCATGACAGCCGATGCACATCGAGTTCTTTGCCTTAGCCGCCTCGGCGTTTCCGACGGTTTGCGCGTGCACCGGCAAGCATGCCAGGAGCAGAAGGACCGGCGATATTCTCACTCTTCGTTTCCGAAAGGCGTCTGGTACTGAGAGAAGGTCGGCCGATTCTATACGATGCGCTTCGCGAGGGTCAAAAGCGGGCCAAACAGCGCTCCACTCCCCGTGCCACCGCCGCCGCGATTCGCTTGCGCGTTTCCCCGGATTGAACCTTCAGCTCTTCGTCGCGGTTGACGATCACGCCCGCTTCGAGGAGCACGGCCGGCGTTCTCGCGGTCTTGAGCACGATGAGGTTGTCGTAGTAGTGCACGCCGTTCCTGCGGTCGGCGAACGGCTTGTTCTCCCCCGGAATCGGATCGGCGTGATAGAGCGAAGGCGAAAACCCGGCGCCACGCAGCGCCTCGCCGATCGCGGAGGCGCAGGCGAGGCTGCGGGCCAGCGAGCGGTTCTTGCGCGAGATGAACAGGGAAAAGCCCGAGTGCAGGTCGCTGAACGAGCGCTCCACGCGATCGTGCTCCCAGGTCTCGATCAGGTGGGGCTGAACCGAATCGTGGTGGATCGACAGGAAGAAATCGGCGTGCGCCGCGGCGGCGGTGCGTTGCGCGAGATGCGACATGAAACCGTCGTAGCCTATGAGCATCGTTTTCAAGCCGCGCCCCTGCGCCGCGGCCTCGATCTCGACCGCAAGCTCCCGGTTGAAATCCAGCTCGGGGCGCCCCCGGGCGCTGGTCGCGCCAGGCTCCTCGATGAAATGCCCCACGTCGATAGCGACCGTGGCCGAGTGCGCGGACGCGGCGGCGTACAGCAGCAGCGGAAACAATGCACGCACCGTGCGATTGTATACAATGAGGCGCAACCCGACCCCAAGGCGGACTAATGCGATTCAAGGGCTCAGACGCATACGTATCCACCGACGACCTCACCCTCGCCGTCAACGCAGCGATCACGCTCCAGCGCCCGCTGCTGGTGAAGGGCGAGCCCGGGACGGGCAAGACCATGCTCGCCGTGGAAGTCGCCAGGGCCCTCGGGCTGCCGCTGCTGGAATGGCACATCAAGTCCACCACCAAGGCGCAGCAGGGCCTGTACGAGTACGACGCGGTGAGCCGCCTGCGCGATTCGCAGCTCGGCGATCCGCGCGTGCACGAGATCCGCAACTACATCGTCAAAGGCATGTTGTGGCAGGCGTTCACTTCCGAGACGCCGGTCGTGCTCCTCATCGACGAAATCGACAAGGCCGACATCGAGTTTCCCAACGATCTCTTGCGCGAGCTCGACCGCATGGAGTTTTTCGTCTACGAGACGAAGGAGCTCGTCAAGGCGGCACAGCGCCCCATCGTCTTCATCACCTCGAACAACGAGAAAGAGCTGCCCGACGCCTTTCTCCGGCGTTGCTTCTTTCACTACATCCGCTTCCCCGACAAGGAAACGATGGAGAAAATCGTCGAGGTGCACTTTCCGGGGCTGAAGAAGTCGCTCTTGCGCGAAGCGCTCGAAGTGTTCTTCGAAGTGCGCGAAGTGCCCGGGCTGAAGAAAAAACCCTCGACCTCCGAGCTGCTCGACTGGCTGAAGCTGCTGCTCGCCGAGGACATTCCGCCCGACGCCCTGAGAGCCAAGGACCGCAAGACCATTATCCCGCCCCTCCATGGGGCACTGCTCAAGAACGAGCAGGACGTCCACCTGTTCGAGCGTCTTATCTTCATGTCGCGCCAGCGATCGTAGGCGCTTTGAGCGCACCGCATGCTCTCCGGATTTTTCGTCAAGCTCAAGGACCACAAGATCCCGGTCTCGATCAAGGAGTGGCTGACGCTCCTCGAAGCGATGCAGAAGGACGTCATCTCGCCCTCGATCGACGAGTTCTATTACCTGTCGCGCACGACGCTGGTGAAGGACGAGCAGAACTTCGACAAGTTCGACCGCGCTTTCGGCGAGTACTTCAAGGGCATCGAGTCGGTCGCCGGAGTCGAGCTCGACGTTCCGCTCGAATGGCTGCTCAAGCAGGCCGAGCTGAATCTTTCGCCCGAAGAGAAAGCGATGATCGAAGCGATGGGCGGCTGGGAAAAGCTCATGGAGGCGCTGAAGAAGCGTCTGGAGGAGCAAAAAGGCCGCCACCAGGGCGGCAACAAGTGGATCGGCACGGCGGGCACCTCCCCCTTCGGCGCCTACGGCTACAACCCGGAGGGCGTGCGCATCGGCCAGGACAAGTCGCGCAACAGGAGCGCAGTGAAGGTGTGGGATGCGCGCGAGTACCGCAACCTGGACGACTCGGTGGAACTGGGCACGCGCAACATCAAGGTCGCGCTGAGGCGCCTGCGCAAGTTCGCGCGCGAAGGCGCGCCGGAAGAGCTCGACCTGGACACCACCATCGACAAGACCGCGCGCAACGCCGGCTATCTCGATCTGAGCATGCGCCCCGAGCGCCACAACGCCGTCAAGGTGCTGATGTTCCTCGACATCGGCGGCTCGATGGACGACCACGTGAAGTTGTGCGAGGAGCTCTTTTCAGCGGCGAAGACCGAGTTCAAGCATCTGGAGTATTTCTACTTCCACAACTGCCTCTACGACTACGTGTGGAAGGACAATCGCCGCAGGCACTCCAAGCGCACCCGCACTGTCGACATCATGCACA
>WNEZ01002761.1_pt1 | contig 15331 bp, 18 predicted proteins | sample 5400521 | NCBI WGS metagenome assembly WNEZ01 (sample SAMN13153339, study PRJNA577476) | soil metagenome | isolation source: 120 cm saprolite under Douglas fir tree site 2 hole 1 replicate 1 | place: USA:California | collected 2015-04-18
TGTAGGTCTTGGGCGTCGTACCGCGATTCTCGATCGTTCCAGCCAGCAGCGTCTGGTCCGGCCGGCGCGTGAACTCGGTTACCGCCAACTTCACCGGCATATTCTCCGACTTGTTGTTGAAGTACACGAGCGAATCCGTGTAGATCTTCTGGAGCTTCTTGTCCTTGGTTCCCTTGTACAAACCCTGATACGCGAAGGCGTAGAGCAGCTGATTGTCGGGATTGCTCGGGTCGAGCGAGACGAGCTTATCGATCAACGGGAACGCCTTCGGGAACTGGTTGTTCTGGATGTACATCGCCGCCAGGTTGTTGATCGCGTCGCGTGAATAGGGATTCTGTGCGAGGGCGGCATCGAAGAGTTTGAGGGCATCGGCCTGATGTCCGTTGCGGGTCGCTACGACGCCGGCGTGAACCAGACTGATCTCCCCGTACTTGGAGACCGAGGGTACGGACACACTGTCGCCGGCGTCCACGTACATGCGCGACTCATTATCGATGGCGTCGGCGAGGAGAAGATCGTTGTTGGCCACCGCGATGTAATCCTGCCACGGCTTGATCGCCCCCTTTGCGGCCGCGCGCTTCGCGGCGCCGGTTACGGCATCTGCCCTGTCGGATGCAGCCGATGCGATCTCGTACAATGTCTTCGTGCGAACATCCGCGTACAGCGTATCAGTTCCCGCGGCGGTTAGTGCCTGCTTCCAGTAATCCATCGCCGCCGCCGAGTTCTTCCGCTGCTGCGCGACCGAGCCAAGCACCGAATAGGCGTAAGGCGCGTGACGGTCCAGCACCAGAGATCTCTTCGCCAGCACTTCCGCCGAATCGAGTTGACCCGCGTTCAACGCGTTGATTGCCCCGTTGAGCGCGTTGAGCCAGGGCTTCTGCTGACGCCACTGAGCGATGACCGGTACGCACTCGGGTGAAGCCTTCTCGACGATCGAAAATGCGGAATCGGCCGCCGAGTACAGGTCGATCGTCGCCGTGGGGTTGGTCGTCATCCCGAGCGTGCCGCGTTGAACGACGGCCTGAGCGTTCGGCTGCATCAGATAGATGATGTACGCCTGACCACGCAGGTAATTGCGCGCAGTTGGGTTGTCGTTTCCGTTGTCCACTAGCCTGAGTACTTCCTGGAGGTCCCGGGTTGGATTTCCCTTCTCCGAGGCAGAGATGGCACGCGCCATCGAGAACTGGGCCTTCGCGATGTCACCCTTCGTGTTGGCGGTGGGATCGCAGCTCGTAGCATTCTGGGCCGAGAGGGGCGATACGGCGGCGAGGCCGATCGACAAAGCGGCCGCGATGCTGGTCACAATAACTCTCATCAAGGATCTCCCTGATCTGTAAATGAGAAGACGGGGCTGGAAAATACGTCCGATAATATACCGCCCCGCACCTATCGTTCCCCCGCTGGCTCGCTGCCGGTTTAAACCCTTCGTTCCTGCCGGAATCCGCCTAAATGCAGCTAGATGCGCGCCCCAGGGCGGGCCGCTTCTCTTATCAGCGCCAGCGCCCGTTTAACGTGCGCCTTGGTCGTGTGAATGTTGCCGATCGCGATCCGAAGGGCATAACTCCCCCGCACCCGGGTGTGCGATAGATACACTTCTCGGCCCGCTAAGACCTTATCGAGCAGTCTGGCGTTATGCCCGTCGAGATCGCGTCCCTTCATGCCCGGCGGACAGTGACGGAACACCACGGTCGAGAAGTTTACCTCCGCCATTCGCTCGAGCTCAGGATCGTCATCGATCCACTGTCCCAACCGGCGAGCGATCCGAATGTGTTCCCTGATCTGCGATCGCAGGCCGTCGACTCCAAAGTTCCTGATGACGAACCAGAGCTTGAGCGCGCGAAAACGGCGGCCCAATGCGATTCCGTAGTCCATGAGGTTGGCGACGGCGTCGCCTTCACTCACAACCAGGAATTCGGGGACGTGCTGAAAAGCGCGCTTAAGCAAATCCGGACGCCGCGTGTACAGCGCCGAGCAGTCCATCGGGGTGAACAGCCACTTGTGCGGATTCACCACCAGCGAGTCGGCCCGGTCGCATCCGTCGAGCACGTGCCGCATCTCGGGCAGAATCGCCGCGGTTCCACCGTACGAAGCATCGGCGTGCAGCCACATGCCGTGGCGCCCGCAAATCTCCGCGATTGCAGGAACTGGATCGATGGCCGTCGTCGAAGTCGTTCCTACCGTCGCGACGACGGCGAGTGGCACACGCCCGGCACGCCGATCGTTCTCAACGGCCGCGGCCAGTGCTTTTACATCCATCCTGAGTGCTAAATCGGTGGGGATTTTTCTCAACGCCTCGAGCCCGAGGCCAAGCGTCATCAAAGCCTTGTCGACGCTCGAGTGCGCCTCCTCGGAGCAATAGACGACCACCCTCGGCAGATCGGCCCTCCCCGACATCCCCTCCTCCCGGATCCGAAGCTCGGGGTGCATCTCCCGTGCGGCCGCCAAGGCGTAGAGGGTGTTCGACGACGCGGTGTCGCCAATGATGCCAAAGAAATCTTCGGGCAGCCCGAGCATCTGCCGCAGCCAATCCATGGTCAGCTGCTCGAGCTCGGTCGCGGCCGGACTTGTTCTCCACAGCATCGCGTTGACGTTGAGCGCGGCGGTCAGTGCCTCGCCGAGGACTCCGGCGGCGGTGGCGGAGTTGGCGAAGTACGCCATGAACGCGGGGTGATTCCAGTGCGTGGTGGCGGGAACGATGAGCCTTTGGAAATCGCTGAGGATTTCCTCCATCGATTCTCCCCGCTCGGGCGGGGATATTGGGAGGGCACGGCGCACGTCACCAGGACGGATCGCCGGCAGGACGGGCCATTTTTCCGGCGCGTCGAGATAGTCCGCTATCCAGTCGATCACCGCATACCCGTGCTTCCGGAATTCGGCCGGTGACATATCGGAGGCAGGCCGCACTGCGTGCGACATCGACTGTTCGGGCTGCGTCAGCGGCTGCTGCGGCGTCGGGTTCATAGCCACAAATATAGAGTTTCCACCCGTGACGGACGGCTCGCACGCCGACCGTATACTTGCGCGAATGGCCCCGCAATCCGATCGTGCTGATCCACGGGTATTATCCTTTCACCACGACTCTGATCGAGCTGAAGCTCAATCGCGAGCCACTACCAATAACGGGCAAGAATGAAGTCTGCTGGTTCTAGCGCGCTCGGCAGAGAGGCCGTCACGCACCTCAAGAAAGTCGATCCTGTGCTCGGACGGGTAATCGACAAGGTCGGCGTTTACAAAGGCTGGCCGGCGAGCAACGGTACCCACTTCGATGCGGTCTGCCGCTCGATCGTTTTTCAGCAGCTGTCAGGTAAGGCCGCGGGAACGATTCACGGACGATTTCAGGGCTTGTATGGTGGCCGCACGCCACTTCCGGCCGAGCTGGCAACCACTTCTGACGAGCAGCTACGAGCAGTCGGGTTGTCGCGCCAGAAATCGGCCTATCTCAAGGACCTGGGGGCCAAGGTGGCATCGGGAGATTTGCCGATCGAGACGCTTCACGAGCTGACCGATGACGAGGTCATCTCTGCGCTCACGCAGGTCAAGGGTATCGGCCGGTGGACGGCTCAGATGTTCATGATGTTCCGCCTCGGCCGACCAGATGTATTGCCCGACCTGGACCTCGGAGTCCAAAAGGGGATTCAGCGGGCGTACCGTTTGCGTAAGCTTCCAACACCAGAGAGGGTAAAGAAGATCGGTGCCAAATGGGCGCCGTACCGTACCATAGCGTCGTGGTACCTGTGGCGTCTGATGGACACGCCCGTATTGGTTCCACGCTCGGGAGGTTGATTGCTGCATCCGCTCGCATCAATCGCCGATCAGCTCACAGCGAGTGGTGGGCACGACAGAATCGCACAGCTTGGCGTGATGCTGTTGTCGACCGCACACGCCGAGCTGCAGGCCACCGCGGATTCACGCGCATATGACGGCGCGCTGTCACGTTGCCGCGTCGTGCTCGTTGCGCTGTTCGGTGAGCCGCAGGGGCGTTCGTTCGACGTGAAATTCTGGGACGGCTCGATCGATCGCGGCGGCAGCTCGCACGCGCCGTTCACGATGGTGCTAAATCGGCCCGCAGCGCTCCGGCGTATGCTCCTTCCCCCGAACGAGCTTTCCATCGTCGAGTCCTACATCAGCGGAGATGTGGAGATCGAGGGCAGCATGGAGGCCGCATCAGACCTTGCCGAGATGATCGGCGACCGGCTCCGATCCCCTGTCGCCGTTGCGCGGCTGGTTCGCCTGGTGCTCCGGCTCCCAGGCACGGCCGACGATAATCTGGCCGACGCACGGTTCCCGGAGCGGGCAAAAAGGCTCGGGCCCCGGCACACTCCGGTACGCGATGCCGCGGCGATCAACTTTCACTACGACGTCGGCAACGCATTCTACAAGCTCTGGCTAGACCGGCGGATGGTCTATTCGTGTGCGTACTTCCGCTCGCCGGATGACTCGCTCGATGTCGCGCAGGAGGCAAAACTCGATCTCATTTGCCGGAAGCTTCGTCTCAAGTCGGGCGAGCGCCTGCTGGACATAGGCTGCGGCTGGGGCGGGCTCATCATGCATGCCGCCGAGCATTATGGAGTAGATGCGACGGGCATCACGCTCAGTCAGAATCAGGCGGTGTACGCAAAGGAGCGCATCGCGGAGTCGGGGCTTGGCGACAGATGCCGTGCCGAGATCCGCGACTATCGTTCGCTCTCGACGGGAGATGCCTACGACAAGATCGCCAGCGTCGGAATGGTCGAGCACGTTGGACTCACGCACCTCCCGGTGTACTTCGAGTCCGCCTACCGTGCACTCAAGCCCGGCGGACTATTCCTGAATCACGGCATCGTGAGTCTCGGAGAAGCGCACCCGAAATCTCCGCGTGAAAGGATCTTCAGGAAGTTCTGGAAGGCCGATGCGTTCATCGACACCTACGTCTTTCCGGATGGAAAGCTCACGGCGACAGACGATGTCATCGCGGCCGCCGAAGCGACAGGATTCGAAGTGCGGGATGTCGAGAGCCTGCGTGAGCACTATGCGATGACCTTGCGGCACTGGGTGCGATCGCTGGAAGACAACAGCAGTCAGGCGCTCGCGCTCGTCGGAAATCACACTTTCCGGGTCTGGAGGCTCTACATGGCGGCCTCGGCAAACTCGTTCGCGAGAGCGGCGATCAACGTGATCCAGACATTGCTGGCGAAGCCTGATGCGCGCGGGCATTCGAACATTCCTCTCACGCGCGAGGACCTTTACGCCGACGGCTGAGTCACGCGAAGCGGTCATGGTGTAGATTTGAAGAGACATTTCGCGCCGGAGAGCAGGATGGCGGTCAAGGTTGTAGTCAAGCCAGACAGTAGGTACTTGCAGGAGAGGAGCGGTGCGTTCCGACCGATCGAGAATCTCAGCATCACCGCAAGCACGCCGGCATACCCCGCCGTTCTGCACAAAACGAGACGCACGATGATCCTTGCCGACGACCATACACACGCAGTCATCGCTCTCGACAAGGACATGCTCGTCAGCCGAAACGCCGATCTCTCCGTCGTGCTGATCGCGTACACCGAGCCCACCGAGGCGACGTGGAAGGCGCTGGAGCTGCACATGGAGAGCGAGCGTTCGACAGCCGAGGCCGCGAGGGAGGCGAAAGGACGGGCTCTGCTGGAGAGGAAGCGAGTAAAGGCCGCAGAAATTCAGTAAGTAATGCTGGTCGGACGTCGCGCTCGGGTTGGTCTAGCGATCGCGAGCGCGCTCACTGGGTGCGCCTCGCCTCCCCCTCCACCGCCACCTCCGCCCAAGCCGGTCGTCGTCGGCCCTCCGACAGATACTGTGAAGATTCCGCTGACGGATCTGCTTGCCCGGACGTACTACGGAAATGCCGGCGGAATATATCCCGGCGGAATCAACCAGCCTCCACCTGACCACGATTCCGTGGCGCGAGCCCGGCGAAACTTGATCAAGCCCCTCGATGTGAGCGGCGACGAGAGTCCCTTCGGCAAATACGTGCTGGTCTCGATCGGCATGTCGAACGCGACGCAGGAGTGGTGCTCGCAGAACTCGGGTCCGCCGTGCACGCCGTGGTCATTCATGGGGAAGGCAGCGGTCGACCCCACCATCAACCACTATTCGCTCGTGATCGTGAACGGCGCGGCAGACGGTCAGGATGCGCCGGCGTGGACTTCGCCCAGCTCACAGAGCTACGATCGCATCAAGTTCGGGCGTCTCGCGCCGCTGGGGTTGAGCGAGAATCAGGTGCAGGTGGCGTGGGTCAAGCTCGATGATCAGAAGCCTTCGTTATCGCTTCCCGCCGACAGCGCGGATGCGAACATCCTCCTCACGAACCTTGGCCTGATTATGCGCGCTCTTCGGATCCGCTATCCCTATCTGCGCCTCGTGTTTCTCTCAACCCGAATCTACGGCGGCTATGCGACGACCGACTTGAACCCAGAGCCGTATGCGTACGAGAGCGGCTTCTCGGTGAAGTGGCTGATCGAATCGCAGATCAACGAAATGCGCGGGCTGCCCGCCAACCCGCATGTGGGAACTCTCAATTACACGAGCAAGGCGGCGCCGCTGATATTGTGGGGGCCGTATATCTGGGCGAATGGAACTACGCCGCGGTCGGATGGGCTCACCTGGGAGCGGGCCGATTTCGAGGAGGACGGCATGCATCCTTCGCAGACTGGCGAGGGCAAAGTCAGTCAAAGGCTGATCGATTTCTTCAAGAATTCGCCCTACGCCCGTTGCTGGTTCGTCACGAGCGGCTATTGTCTATGAGAGAGGGCTTATGCCATTAGTTCAAATCGATGTCCTGCCCGATGACGCGCGCGCATGGGTATTCGGCGCGGACAAGACGATCAAAGCGCCGGCGTCCGACACGTTATTGCGCGAGGTCGAGGGGTTTCTCTCACAATGGAACGCGCACGGCTCTCCGCTCACAGTAGGTCGAGACTGGAAATACGGCCGCTTCCTCACGGTCGCAGTGGATCAATCGACCGCTGGCGCTTCGGGCTGCTCGATCGACGGACTCTTCCGCACCCTCAAGGGGCTCGAGCCCAAGCTCGGGGCAAGCCTCGTCACCAGCGGTCTCATCTTCTTCCGCGATGAGAACGGTGTCATTCAGTCCGTCGACCGGGACCAGTTCACGGCACTCGGCGCGGAGGGGAAAATCGCCCGGGGTACGCGGGTCTTCGATCTAACCGTGACGACGCTGGGCGAATGGAGGGCGCGCTTCGAGCTCAATGCCGAGGATTCGTGGCACGCCAAGCTTCTCAGGAAAAAGCAACAGGTGTGAAGACGCACACCACGTATCTGACCTTCAATACGAAGAAGCGGCAGGAGATCATCGACATCAGCGATGAAGTCGAAAAGTGCCGAGCCGCGGCGGGAATTACCGAAGGGATGGTGCTGGTGTCGGCGATGCACATCTCGGCGTCGGTGTTCGTGAACGATCACGAGCCGGGATTGTGGAAGGACATTCTCGATTGGCTCGAGAACCGAATCGCGCCGTGGTCTCCTGATGATTACCGGCACAACAGCGGCACGGGCGAGGACAACGCCGCCGCGCACCTCCGGTCACTGACGATCGGTCACGAAGTGATAGTGCCCGTCACGAAGGGGAAGCTCGATTTCGGGCCATGGCAGCGCGTGTTTTATGGAGAGTGGGACGGCCAGCGACCCAAGCGCGTGCTGCTCAAGGCAATGGGTGAATAGCGTCGGTCTTTTCGACCGCTTCTTCGGCGCCGATGAATCCGATACGGCTGTGGGTCCCATCGCAGAACGGTTTCATCACTGAACCGCCGCACCGACAGAGGGAGATCCAGCTCTTGCCTTCCGGAGTGACCTTCCTTTTGCCCTCGGGAATTGGAATCGGATTTCCCTCGTGATCGACCAGAGTTACTTCGCCGTGCACTCTGTAGGGACCGTTCTTCCTGACTTCTATCGTGACGTCGGCCATTTCCTCGTCCTTAAATAAGCACTTGGGTGTGTTCCAAGTAGGATAGCACGATCGCGTTACAGCCGCAGCGGCACGCGGCGGCTGTGCTTGCGTGCGCCGCCGTCGCCACGCATCCGTCAAGCATGGTTCGGGTGCCTTCAGCAGAGTCGTCGCCTCCTCGGGTGCTTCTCGTTATGCCGGAGCAGTGGCCGCGCGCTCTGCTGCGCGCTGCGCTCCGTGAGGTTGGATATGACGCGGTAGGAACGCGCACGCTCAGCTCAGCGCTCCGCGTTAATCCCGACGAGATCGATCGTGGTCCAGTCCGCCTGGTCATTCTTGACCAGTCAGTCCTCGGCGGCGACGCCGACGACCAGCTCACACAATTGCTCGCTCGAAATGGGTCCCAAGCAACGATCCTCCTCGCGCGTCCAACGCTCGCCATACCCGGTGGGTCATGGAAGCGCGTGCTCCGCCGCCCGGTGAGTGTTGGCGAAATCGTGGCGGCGGCTCAAGCGTCATTGCCTCTGTCACCGGAACACCGGCACCCACTCGACGGTTGACGTGAGAAGGGCGAGCTCAATTTCGAGGGCGAAGCGTGCCCGGATTACGCCGTCGAGTCGCTCGACGCTTTATCACTGCTACTCGTGCGCTGAGGGACCGCGCGCGGAGAGATCGATCTGGCGAATGGCGCCCACGTGATAGGCGAAGTGGGCGACACTGGCAACAACGGTGTTTAGCTCCGACTGATCGAGCGCGCGCGGTTTCTTGAGGGACTCGAGCCAGCGATGCGCTTCGGTCGCAAGATCCTCGCGGAGCTGCTTCCACTGCACTGCGGAGACGCGCGTCTTTCGCCAGCTCGCCGTCCAGTCAGCGTTGTCGAACGGATTCTCGCCGGCGCTCCACCGGTTCATGAGTGAGAGGCCGTAGCGCAGGTGTTCGACCTGCGCGGCGATCGACGATCCGTTCGGGGTGAGGGCCGAGGCTGCGATCGCGGACAACTTGTCGAGCGATCGGAGCAGGCCGACATCCCCGCCGTTGAGCATGTACGCCTCCGTTCGCGGGGCACCGTCGATCAGCTCAGCGAACAGTGTGGGGAGGGTGCTACCCAGGTCGCGCGTGTTCACGTTTTCCACCTCCACCAGAAAACGAGCGCGACCGCGGCGGGGATTAGAAACACGATGAAGAAGAATGGGATCTCTTCTTTCACCGAGTAACCGGCTTTGGAAACGCCGACCCACATGTTGATTCCGGCACCAACGAACCAGAGCGCGATGAACACCAGCGCGGACCGCGCGAGGAGTGTGGTTTGGCCGGGTCCGCCCATTAGGCGTCCAGCCAGCAAACACAGTGCAAGCAGTACGAAGCCGGCACCAATGACTTTGACAGTATGCAACATTGATTTCCTCGCCTATCGTCTTAGTTCAGCTGCGCCCACGCGGCGAAGTAGTCGCGTGGTGATGATAGGAAATGCCGTCACGGTTCTGTACGTGCATAGTCGGTTCGAACGTGTTGACTGATATATGTGCTTAGACCTTTGCCGGCGCGGGCTAGCTCCTTCATACGCCTAACGTGCTGAGATCCTGGCTTCACATCGTCGTATACATAAGTGGGCCCATCGCGGAAACGCACTTTGATTGAATCGGGACCACATTCATAATACTGGACACCGGAGTCACCACTAAGATTCTGATATCGCTCCATGTTTGCGCCTCGACAATGCCTCCTGATGCCTAGGGCCTAGTTCACCTGCAACGTCTGTTAGGCACCACGGCGGCGTGACGACCGCTGGCTCTTGTGCATGCGCGCGATGGCGACAGCCTTCTCAGCCCAGGCACGCAGGGCCTCGGGATCCTCGAGGAGATCCTCCGGGAGCTGATAGTACTGCATCGTTCCGCCGGTGTCCCCGAAGGGACGAAATGGTCCCATTCCGCGCGCCTCGAACTCTGGGCGCGTCGAGTCATCAACCTTGAAGTAAACCGTGTCGTCAGCAATCAGAGCGAAGAATACTTCGCCAGAATAAAGCCCAACGCCGCCAAACATGGGCCGCGCGCGGATTCTTGGCATGGCCCTGCTCAACTGATCGAGGACGAGAACTCGAAAGCTAGAACTGACTGCCACGGAAGGTGAATGGTGATGGGTTGCGCCTAACGCCTTGGTTCGCTGACGGCGTAAAGGAAACGTGCGTAGCCGATCTCGGCGGCGTTCTTTGTGAGTTCGACATTGACCCATGCGATGATGTCTCCGAACGGACGGTCCTGGAAAGGCCATCGTGTTCGCTGTGGTGACCGCAGGTCGTGGTCAGTGATCTGTTCAAGTACCGCTCGCCACTCTCTCTGTAGCCGGCCGAGCCACTCGCGTACGGCATCCGCATTGCCAGGCCACATCACGTTGTCCCGTAAGAGAGTCCCATCGCAAAATGAATGGTCGAGAACCATGGACCACCAGAAGCCGATGTGCCATGTCAGCCACGCTATGCTCGGCGGACCGATGGCGTATCCCTCGTGATCCGGCCAATCGGCGCGCCACTTTCCATCGGGAACTTGATGCACGTGCAACCCCTCGTCAGAAGGGCGCCACAAGCACTCCTCCGTGGCGAGACCATCGATGTGGAGCTTGGTGAGCTTCCACGCCGTTTCGAACTGGCGAACTAGGTAGTCACGGGCTTCGTCGGCCATGAGCACTAAATCTTGATGTCGCTCAACAGCATGTCGTGCGGCCACTGATGGGCAAAGCCATTCTGCCGGAGCACCGTCGCGATCTGGCCCCAGTGCCGGATGTCGTGCAGGAAAATGTTCGACGCGATCTTGTACTTGCCGGCTGAGATCGTGCCGGCTGTGAGAGTCTGAAACGTCAGGACGCGATCAAGCTCCTTCTCCGGCGCCGTCGTGAGGAAATGCACGAGCTGACCACGCGCGTTATCTCCGAGCTCGAACACTTCATCGATCGAAGTCTGCCGGAATTCCTCCCAGGCTGTGACTTCCTGATCCAGCAGCCGCTGCGCGTACCGCAGCTCCACTCCGAAAATGTGGAGCACCAATCCGCCAATCGTCGCCATTCGTCCGGTGGCGAATGGCACCACCCACGCTTTTGGATGCTCGACGAACCAGTCGTGCCAACGGTGGTGCTCCGTCGAAGTGACCTCGAGGAGCACCTGATAGGTGAGGGCGCAGCGGTTGATGGCTGTCACACTCTCATGTGATCCGGGCGCCAGTTCCGAATGGCGCGTTTGATGTCGGCCCGGGTCTTGAGCTCGCCATTGAGAGCGCGCCTCGTCAGCTCGGGCACTTCATCATCGGGCGCGAATCGGAGGCCAATGAACTGCTCCGGCGTCAGATTTCCGATTCGACCGCGCATGTCGCCTGGGAGAACCTGCTCGAGGCGGATGCGTTCCTCCAGACGAATGATGCGATCCTGAGCGCGAAGCGGCATGGACCGGGAAATGAAGATTCCGGTCGCCAACGCAATCGCCACGATGACTGCCCACCCGTTCACGAGGCGCGGATCTCGCCAGAATCGCGCTGCCACGATGAATACGTTGGCCACCAGTACGGGAAGAGCGAAGAAATGCCACGCCGGAATCCACCGACGGTGAGTTGCAAACGTCTGGGTCTCTTCTGCCATCCTGGCTCCTTGTGGTTTAATCCGGCGTCAACACCGGAAACTACGTATCACCGACAATTGCGCGAGAGCAAAACCTTAATTGCGGCCGATCGGTCGCGACGATGCAAGCACAATTACGCGGTTTGCACCTGCGCGTCTCGTGCGTAACGCTTGAGTCTGGTGATCATGGCGTTGAGGCCGGGCTCCCGCGCTGCCAGGCCGATGCTCTCCATCAACGTGCTGACAAAATCTCCCGGTATTCCGAGGGTGGTCGATGGCGGCTGGCCGTTCACTGCCCCGAAGATGATGGCGAGAACGGCCGCAATGGTCGGCGACTCTCGGACGTTGAGATCGGCGTAGAAATACATTCGCCCGTCGCGCACTTCGGGAATGATGTCGACGCGCGTCTGACATTCCGGAATGTTGAACGATCCATGGTCGATGTCCTTGAACCGTTCCGGCAGCGGCTCGAGCTTCTTCGAGTACTGGACCAGCGCCTGCATCTTCTCCTCGCGTCCCATCGAGCGGAACAGTCTCAACACTCGATCGATCGACGGCGGAATGCCCGAGCTGGTGGGGGCGCTCTCCATAAGCAGCAATCTAATTATGTTTCGCGAAACAGATCATCAACGCTGGAGAGCCGGATGCCAACCAGGAAAGCGACTGCCACATGGGAAGGCGGACTCAAGACCGGAAAGGGAAGCTTCAAGGGCGAGAGCGGCGCGATCAGCGCTCAATACAACTTCGGCTCACGGTTTGAGAGCGGGGCAGGATCGAATCCAGAAGAGCTGCTCGCCGCGGCGGAGGCCGCGTGCTATACCATGGCGCTGAGCTCGGGCCTGGAAAAGAACGGCACCCCTGCCACGAAGGTCGAGACCACCGCGGCGTGCACGATTCAGGCTGTCCCTGGCGGCTTCGCCATCACCACGATGAAGCTTAACGTGCAGGCGACGGTGCCCAGGATCGACAAGGTGAAATTCGACCAGATCGCACAGGAGACCAAAGAGGGATGCCCGGTCTCGAAAGCATTGAAGGGCAACGTCGATCTCCAGCTCGAAGCGAGACTGCTTTAGAACGTCCCGGCGATGTGAGCGGCTGCGTCAGCGCGAGCGACTGCTCTTCTTATCGCGAGTAGTTTCTGATCTTGCTCTTGAGCAACTCGCCGTTGGAGAAGATGATCATCTCTCCCGACTCGCTGCGCACGCGGGTGGTCTTGAGGCCGATGTGCTCAACCTTGCCTCGATAGTTCTCGACTGAAATCGCGTCGCCGACTACGAACGGCTTGTCGATGACGATCGAGATAGCGGCGAACAGGTCGCCAAGGATGTTCTGAACCGCGAGCGCAATCGCGAGTCCGCCGATTCCGAGCCCGGTGAGCAACGGCCTGATCGGAATGTTGAGTGCGTACAGCGCAGCAAAGCCAAGGATGAGCCAGATTGTAAGGCGGGCGACGGCGCCAAGCGCCTTGAACGTCGTGATGCTGCTGCCGTCCACCGCGCGGAGCTCGATGTAACGACCGAGGTAGTAGCTGATGATGATGTTGGCCCAGATCACGCCCTGCATGAACAACGCGAGAACGGTTGCGATGTTTGCGGTGTCCTGGGTACTCTCCGGCGCCCCGAGCAGCTTCGGCGCGAATGAGGCGATCAGGGCGAGGATGAGGAAGAACGAGCCTCGCAGGATCCTGATCGCCAGTGTGTTTTGCATGGCCTAAAGACGAGGGATCGGCCACAACTGCAACGTTGAATTACGCCCCTCTTGCCATCAGCGCCACATTCTCCGCACCGTCGCACGCGTCGCAGTTCTGGCAGGTCCACTCGGCGTCGACCTCCTCGCCAAAGTGCTCGAGGATGTAGCGGGTGCGGCACTGCGTCGTCTGGCAGAACTGGATCATCGTGCGGAGCTTCTCCTGATCCATCGCGCGTCGCTCCTCGTAGTCCTGAAGATCCGCGCTCAGATCCACCGCGCAAAGATCGTCGCCAAGCCTCTCCCACTTTCCGCCCCGGTGCTCGCGCACGAGTCCGTGACGCTTGAGCAGCGCGAAAACGATCTTTGCTTTTCGAGACGGAATGCTCGTGATCCCGACGATATCGTCGAGCAGCACCGGCGTCTTGAGCGGATACTTCTCGAGCGCCAGCGCGACCTGCGCCGCCTCCTGCACCTCTGGATACTTGCCGCCCAGGAAGTACGACTGTATCCGCTTGTCCTCCACACGGTACAACACTCGACAGATCGCGGGCTGGCCATCCCGACCAGCCCGTCCGGCTTCCTGATAGTACGCTTCGATCGAGCCGGGAAAATGGTAGTGGATCACCCAGCGCAGGTCCTGCTTATCGATGCCGAGTCCGAAGGCGTTGGTGGCGATAATTGCCTTGAGCTCGCCCGCCATGAATCGGTTCTGGACTTCCTTCCGGTCGGCAGCCGGCCGCTTGCCGTGGTAGAGTCCCACACTGAACTCCTCCGCCAGCACCTCGTACAGGCGCTCGGCCTCTTTCACCGTCGCGACGTAGATCACACCAGACCCCTCGAATTCCCGGAGAGCCTGGCGTAATGTCGTGTCCTTGATCTGATCGTTGACGGTGCGAACGACCTCGAAGCGGAGATTTGGACGGGCGAATCCCGTGATCGTGATGTGTGGATCGTTCATCCAAAGCTGGCGGATGATGTCGGCCTGGACGTGCGCGGTAGCCGTCGCAGTGAGCGCGAGGATCGGAGGGCGGCCGAGCCGCCTGGAGATTCCTCCGAGCGAGAGATAGTCGGGGCGGAAATCGTGTCCCCATTGGCTAACGCAATGCGCTTCATCGACGACAAAGAGGCTGATCGGACGCGAGAGGAGATGCTCGAAGAACGCGCGATCCTTGAAGCGCTCGGGGGTGAGGTAAAGCATTTCTCCCTCGCCCTCAGCGATCTGGCGGTGCGCCTCTCGCGTCTCGGAAGTGGAGAGGTGCGAGTGCATCGCGACGGAGCTGACGCCCTGTGCGGAGAGCTTGTCGTGCTGGTCCTTCATCAGGGCGATGAGTGGACTGACGACGATCGTGAGGCCGGGCAGCAGCAGCGCGGGGAGCTGGTAAATCAGGGATTTTCCGCTCCCCGTCGGCATCACCACAAGCGCGTCCTTGCCCGAGAGAACGGCATCGAGCGGCTCCCACTGGCCAGGTCTGAAATCCTGATGCCCAAAGCGATCATGCAGGAGCTGGCGAGCCGACTCCCTTGTTACTCGTATCGACACTCTGGCTGGTACAGGCACAAAGTATTCCGCCACCTACCAGCCTGAGGGTGGACATGCTAAGCTGAGCGACCGATGCCAAACGCTCCCTTCCCCTCCGCCTCCCCACGATTCCAGATCTTTGCGCCAACGGCTCCGGGATTGGAGTCGATAGCTGCGGGCGAGCTCAAGGCGCTCGGAGTGAGAGGAAACCGAGAGGTCGGAGGGGTTGCCTTCGGTGGCGAACTAGAGCGCGTCTACGAGGCGAATCTTTGGCTCCGTACCGCAAGCCGCGTCGTCGTCAGGCTCGGGCAATTTCACGCCAGCACGTTTTATGAGCTGGAACGGCACTCGAAGAAACTGCCATGGCAGGATTTTCTTCCCGAGAGTGGTGCTGTCGAAGTGCGGGTCACCTGCAGAAAGTCGAAGCTCTACCACTCCGACGCCGTCGCCGAGCGCGTGCTTTCCGCGATCGCGGGATCGGCGTCGCGGAACATTCAGCTGCGAGCGGCGAGCTCCGTCGGCGACGAAGACGGAGAAGAAGGGGAAAACGGAGGTGGTGAGGGCACCAGCGCTGGCCAGGCACGGGGACCAACTCAGCTCTTCATCGTGCGCATCAT
>WNEZ01002663.1_pt1 | contig 15328 bp, 14 predicted proteins | sample 5400521 | NCBI WGS metagenome assembly WNEZ01 (sample SAMN13153339, study PRJNA577476) | soil metagenome | isolation source: 120 cm saprolite under Douglas fir tree site 2 hole 1 replicate 1 | place: USA:California | collected 2015-04-18
AGCTCACGAACCCACTTCGCGCTCTTCCAGAAGTAGAGATGCGGCACCAGCAGGCGAGCAGGGCCGCCGTGCTCCGGCGGGAGCGGAGCGCCGTTGTACATGAATGCGACCCATGCCTTCCCGCCCATCACGTCCGCGAGTGGAAGGTTGGTGGTGTAACCGCCATCACACCTCGCCAATACGTACGGTGAGGACGCGATTCCTTTCGCTGCCGCTTCCGAGAGAAGCGTGTCAACCGAAATACCTTCCCACACCGTATCGAACTTGGACCACTTGGTGACGCAGTGGATGTCTTTCGTGGTCGTCTGGCGCGGAAGCGCAATGAACTCGTCCCACGTCCAGTGAGCAGTTCGACCGTCAGCACCGCGCAGCGTAAAGTCCCACGCAGTAAGCGGAGTGCGCGGTGTCGGGCCCGCGGAGAGAACTGGAAAATCCCGGGTCTCATACTGGCCAGGAGGGAGTCGCCCCGCGGTGTCCGCGGACTGTCGTCTTCCCCGAAATCCTCGTGAGATCAGTGACAAAGGCTCCTCCTCACTCCTGCAGCGCCTGATGTACGAAGGAGACTGCTATAGATCCCTCGCCTACCGCCGACGCGACGCGTTTGATGTTGCCGGCTCTGACATCCCCAACGGCGAACACTCCGGGCTTGCTCGTTTCCAGAAGATGCGGAGAACGAGCCAACGGCCAGTTCGCGGCAGACAATTCATCCGGCGAGAGCTCCGACCCCGTCTTGATGAATCCGTGATCATCGAGGGTGACACAACCATCGAGCCAGCTAGTGCTCGGCGCGGCACCCGTCATGACGAACACGTGACGAACGTCCTTTCGCTCCGTCGTTCCGTCGTCACGCCGGCGCAAGTCCACGCTCTCGAGGTGATCATCACCTTCGAGCGCGGCGACTTCGGTACGCGTGTGCAACGTGATCCGCGGATCCTCCTCAATACGCCGGATCAGATATCGCGACATGGTGTCGGCCAATCCATCGGATCGTACGAGCATGTGGACGTGTCTCGCCGACTGGGCGAGGGACACGGCAGCCTGCCCCGCCGCGTTGCCGCCGCCAACGACGCAAACCTCTTCACCGGCGCACAACTGCGACTCGATGAACGTGGCGCTGTAGTACACGCCGACGCCTTCGAACTGCGAAATATTCTCCAACGGAAGCTTTCGGTATTCCGCGCCGGTCGCGATGATGACGGTACGCGCGAGTACCTGCGCACCGTCGTCCGTTTCGATGATGTACTGCCTCGTGTTGCACCTGAGGCGCTTTGCAGCCTTCGTAACCATCAGGTGAGCGCCGAATTTCAGTGTTTGAGAGTAGGCGCGCGCCGTCAGCTCCTGGCCCGAGATCCCGGAGGGAAACCCGAGGTAGTTCTCGATTCTCGAGCTCGATCCGGCCTGTCCTCCTGGGGCACCAGATTCCAGCACCAGCACGTCGAGGCCTTCCGAGGCTGCGTACACAGCCGCGGCGAGACCCGAAGGTCCGGCGCCGACAATCACGGCATGGTGCATCTGTGCCTGGTCGATTGGCTCGTTGAAGCCGAGACAATCAGCGATATCGCGATTGCTCGGATTCCGCAGAACGACCTCGCCGCGGCAGATAATTACAGGGATATCGGTGACGGCGACCCGAAATCGATCCAGAAGCTCCTGTACGCCGGGGTCACGATCGAGGTCGATGTACTGGTACGGATGACTGTTACGCGTCAGAAATTCCTGAATGCGAAGTGTTTCCTGCGAGTGTATGGATCCGATCAGTACGACGTCGCCGATGCCGCTGGCGATCAACCTCGCTCGCCGCAGCAGAAACGCGCGCATGAGGATCTCGCTCAAATCGGCGTCTGTCTGCACGATCTCCAGCAGCTGCTCGTGACCGACCTCGATGAGTTCGCCTGCTTCGCCGGCGCGGATGGAAAAGACTGCTCGCCGGCCTGAAAGGAGGTTGAGCTCGCCCGAGATCTGGCCGGGCTTATGTACCACAACGATCGTCTCGATGCCGTCAGACAACCGGACAATGTCGAGGTGTCCGGAAACCACCACAAAAAAGCTCGCGTTTCTGGCGCCCGCTTTCACGAGCACCTCGCCGCGCTCTACCTTGCGCAAGTGGCCGTGTGTAGCGACGCGCGCGATCTGTGCCTCGGTAAGCGTGGGGAAAGCCTGATCGCCTGCTGTGGCTGCCGACGGTAGCGCGACCTCGGGATCCGCCGCCGCCGACTGGAGTGCCGGTATCATCGTCGCATCAGTAGTAGTCGACAAATGTCATCCCCAATCAGGCACGAAGTTCCGGATTTGTCGAGCTCGTGTACGTCGTATCGGGCGCGAAGGCGGTCTTAACGTCGGCAAGAGTGACCTGTCCACGCGCATTCTCTCTCGCCCAATTGAGCGCGAAGTCCGCAACTTCCTCCCATCCTTTCTGGCCGACTGTGTGATGCGTGCGGTTCGGGAACTCGCGGTAATCCGTAACGGCCGTGGAATTCTTGACGTACTTGCGCATGTTGGCCTTGTTGATAGCCGGCGGAGCCAAGTGATCGTTGCTTCCGGCGATGAACAGGAGCGGCGCACGATCATTCTTTTTATAGTCGACTTTGGACGAGGCGCTCGGATTCAGTAGCGCGAGTGCGGCATCCCAAAGGATGGCGTTCGCTGCCGGAATCGAGTACCGATCGTAGACTTTCTTCGATTCAACCGCGTCCAGCTCGTTCGTGAACGCGTAGTTGAACTGACTCGGGCTCAGTGAAGTAGTCCGTTTGTAACTGAACGGATTGCCGAGGATAGGAAGCGTGGCCCGGATCGTCGCGAAGGGTAGCACCGGTACCCCCGCGGTTTGCGCCGAGTCGACGAGGATCCCGGCCGACCCAAGGCCGCGATCGATCAGCATCTGGGTGATGAGTCCGCCGAACGAATGCCCAATAATGATCGGCTGAGCGTCGAGCTTGCGAATGATGCGATCGTAATGATCGACCACGGTCTTGAGCTTGAGACCCTTGAGCGGCGACGGGTCTTTGCGGATCGCTTCGACCTCTCCTTCCAGCCCGGGCCACGACGGAGCGAGGACGTTGTAACCCGCTTTCCGATAGCGATCGATCCATCCTTCCCAGCTCCTCGGCGTGAGCCAGAGTCCGTGAATCAGCACGATGGTCGGCTTATTGGCGGCTCGTCCGTTGTCGCCCATGATCTTTTCCTTGAGGGGATTAAAAAAATCTAGCGTGATCTTCGCTGGGTGGTGGTTGTCACGCGGGGCATGACACTCTTTTTGCATTCGATCTTCCGATCTTTCGACCGGGCTGGCTATCGGCCAATCGGTGATCACATGTTCCCTCTATGACTAAGCTGACCCTCGAGACCTGAAAATGCTGCGTCGCCCAACACCGTGCACGTAAGTCTCTGGGCCTGGGTCCTGTTCGGGACCCTGCTGCTATTAGCTCTGGCCCTTGATCTGGAGCTCCTCCACGGAAAGCGCGACGAGCAGCGCCGGCTCACTCTGCGAGCAGCTGCGCTAAGAAACGGCGCCTGGGTCGCTCTTGCATTGCTTTTTGGTCTCGGTGTGCTCGCGGTGTACGGGCAGAGTGCCGCCCTGACCTACCTCACGGCCTATCTGCTGGAGCAGTCGCTCTCGATCGACAATGTCTTCGTATTCGTGTTGATCTTCTCCGAGCTGCGAATTCCACCGGCCCAGCAGCGGAGCGTACTACTATGGGGCGTCCTGGGTGCGCTCGTCATGCGCGGGTTGTTGATCGGCGCCGGACTGCTCCTGCTCAACCGTTTCCATTGGGTCGTATACCCTTTCGCCGCGCTCATCATTTTCGCGGCCTTTCGCTTGGTGTGGGGCAAGCAGAAAGAGCAAGAGCTGGTGGTCGCCGCGTGTTCAATCTGCAACACATGGGTGGCGCGACTCATCCCCATCACCCCGCAGTATCACGGCGGCAGCTTCGTAGTGCGCCAGGCTGAGCGTGGCGGGCGGCTCGTTGCTACTCCGCTTCTCGTGGCGTTGATTATCGTCGAGACCACGGATATCGTCTTCGCACTCGATTCCGTGCCCGCGGTCCTCGCGATTACGCGCGATCCTTTCATTGTCTACACTTCAAACATCTTCGCCATGCTCGGCCTGCGTTCGCTCTACTTTGTTCTGGCGGGGGTCGTCGATCGCTTCCGCTACCTCAGGGTCGGGCTCGCCGCGATTCTCATTTTTTTCGGCGCGAGACTTCTGTTGGGCGATCTTCTCGAGGTTCCGACAGGAGTGTCGCTGGGTGTAATTGCGGCGGGGCTCGCACTCTCTGTCGCCGCTTCGATCAAGTGGCCTGGTCCCAGCACTCGTCCAGCTCCGTCCGGTTGAATGCAGTCCGTCGTGAGAACGTCGGGGTTCAAATAGCGTGAGCTCGGGTACCCGGGTTCAAATAGCGGGAGCTCGGGTACCTCTGCTCGAAATTCCGTACAGGTCGCGATGCTGCCACAATCCGCGTCACGCTAAGTAGCCGATCTGATCCCCAATTAACCGGTTCAGGCACGCATCTCCGGACTGCGGGGCGTCGATGACGTGGTGCTCGCCGGGAATGCTGATTTCACATCGTCGTAAGTCACCTGGTCGATCGCGTGCTGATTCGCCCATTGAAGCGCGAAGTCGGCGACTTCCTCCCAGCCGGCTTGACCAACCGTGTGGTGAGTGCGATTCGGGAATTCTCTGTAGTCGGTGACCGCGGTCGTATTGTTGATGTACTTCCGGACATTGGCCCTGTTGACCGAAGCCGGCACCGTATGATCCTTGCCGCCCGCGATGAACAGAAGCGGCGCGCGGGTCTTGTTCGAGTAGTCCACCCTCGACGCAGCGTTCGGGTTTAACGAGGACAGCGCGGCCTCCCACAGAACGTGCGCGGCACCCGGAATCGCATATCGGTCGTAGACCTTCTTCGATGCGACCGGATCCAGCTCATTCGTGAAGGCGTAGTTGAACTGGTCGGGCGTGAGCGCAACGGCCTGGTTGAGCGAGAAGGGATTGCCAAGGATCGGAAACGATGAGCGGATTTGCGACAACGGAAGTGTGAGAATGCCTGCTGTTGCCGCCGCGTCGATGCCGACTCCCGAGGCGCCAAGTCCGCGATCGAGCAGAACCTGCACGATGAGGCCGCCGAAAGAGTGGCCCATCAGAATTGGCGGCGTCGGGAGCTTGGTAATGATCCGCACGTAATGGTCGATCACGCTCGAGAGCTTCAGGCCTTTGAGCGGCGTCGGATCACGCCGCAATGCCTCCACCTCTCCTTCGAGCCCCGGCCACGATGGCGCCATGACGTTGTAGCCCGCCTTCTGGTACCGATCGATCCAGTGTTCCCAGCTTCGCGGAGTGAGCCAAAGCCCGTGAATCAGAATTATGGTCGGCTTGTTGGAGCCGCGTCCGTTAGTGCTCATGATTTTTCGCCGTTGGAGGATGCCGCGAACTTCATTTCGACGCGCCCATTGCGGCCTGCTCGATGAATCGCGCGACAGTGTTAGGCTGCGAGATGAAGGCAACGTGACTGGCTTTCACTCCGTCCTTCTCGAGGATGGGAATAACGTACTGCCAGCCGAGGGCATCCGCGAACGCGCAGTGTACGAGGACGATTGTCGGTTTCGCGGAGCTGGCTGAAGCCGCGTTCTGCGCGGGAGCGTCACCAACAGCCATCAAGAGGCCGAGAAGCACCGCTGACAGGTAAGTGAGTCTCTTCATGGTAGTTCTCCGTGCGTTGAGCTTTGCCCTAAGGTGTCCACTTTCGTATCACTATCAGTAGGTCGTGCTCGCGAATCCTGAAAACGGGAGAATCCCGAAAGTCCCGCGAAGCATGCATTACAGTCACAACGCCGAACGGAGTGGCCATGCCGAGCCTGCTCAACCCGGTCAGTCATGTAATAAACTTCTGGGATGAGATTGGAAGAGCTGGTACGGGCGTCAGCGATGGTTGCCGGAACTCCTGGCCGCCTGGACAAGATTTCGAAGCTGGCGGATCTATTTAAGCGCGTTCCTCCAGACGACTTGCCGATCGCGATCGGCTTCCTGACAGGCTGGCCGCGTCAGGGCCGACTTGGCGTTGGCTGGGCGACAGTCGCCTCCGCGCAGGATCGCCAGACGGGGATAGCGTCCACGCTCGAGTTGCGCGACGTTGACTCTGTTTTCGACCAACTATTGGCAGCGCGAGGCAAGAATTCAGCAAGCGAACGCGCGCGCCTGCTTGGCGACTTGTTCTCGCGTGCGACGGCTGAGGAGCGGATTTTCCTGGGCGGGCTCATCATCGGCGAGGTGCGACAAGGGGCGCTCGAGGGTGTTATGCTTGAGGCAGTTGCAAAGGCCGCCGCATTGCCCGCAGCCAGTGTGCGCCGAGCTGTGATGATGGCAGGAGATCTCGGAGTCGTCGCGCGCACGGCCCTCAGCGACGGCGAGGTGGGGCTCGCGCATTATCAGCTGCAGCTTTTTCCGTCCCGTGCAGCCGATGCTAGCGGATTCCGCACCGACACTTCGGGACGCCTTGAGTGGGGACGTTCCGGCAGCCGTTGAATGGAAGCTCGATGGAGCGCGGATCCAGGTGCATCGCAGCGATGATCGCGTGGCCGTGTACACTCGCAACCTCAACGATGTCACGGCAGCGGTGCCCGAGGTTGTCGAGGCCGTCGCCGCGCTGCCGTCGCGCGAAATGATTCTCGACGGCGAGGTCATCGCGCTCGCTTCAGACGGGAAGCCACACTCCTTTCAGACCACGATGCGCCGGTTTGGCCGGCGCCTGGATGTCGCCCAGCTTCGCGCCGAGCTGCCGCTGACGGCGTTTTTCTTCGACGTTCTGTTTCACGAAGGCGAGAGCCTGGTGGACAACCCACTCTTCGAGCGACTGGAGCGACTGGATAGTGTGGCTCCCTCACTGGGTGTGCCGCGGATCGTCACTGCGGATCTCGAGCAGGCGTCGCGATTTCGGGATGACGCTCTGGCTCGCGGGCACGAGGGCGTCATGGTCAAGTCGCTGACCGCGCCCTACGCGGCTGGCCGGCGCGGCTCAGCGTGGCTCAAGGTGAAAGAGGCGCGCACTTTGGATCTCGTCGTCCTGGCGGTGAAATGGGGCGCGGGCCGGCGGAAGGGTTGGCTCAGCAAGCTTCACCTGGGGGCACGTGACCCGACGACCGGCGGTTTCGTGATGTTGGGGAAGACGTTCAAAGGAATGACGGACGAAATGCTGGCGTGGCAGACGACAGAGCTGCTCGCTCGCGAAGTTCGCCGCGACGGTCACGTCGTATACGTACGCCCTGAGCTCGTAGTCGAGGTCGCGTTCAACGATGTGCAGCGCAGTCCGCAGTATCCCGGCGGCGTGGCGCTGCGTTTCGCCCGCGTCAAGGGATATCGCCCCGATAAGAGCGCAACCGACGCGGACACGATCGACGCGGTACGAGCTTTGTTGCCGGTCGCAACTATTTCGTAACCTCGACACGGGTCAGGCGATGTCAGTTCCAACCCCGCGAGGCATTCCGTGGCAGGGGTGTTTTGAAACTGGATATTTGTTGATGCGCCGGCAGCGTGGCCACCAGCGAATCAATCAGCGCCGATTGGGCGTGCTTGGCTCATTGAGCGCCAGCGGTAACTAATCCTTCAAGCGCGGCAATGTTGTGCAACAGCTCCTCCGGAAACCCGTGGCGCTCCTGCAGGTAAGTTGGGCTATTGTACGACAGCCAGACTTTCTTCTCCTTATCCTGCCAGACGAGAATCTTCAGCGGCAGGTCGATTGCGACGCTCGGCGCAGCAAGCATCAGCGGAGTGCCGGCTTTCGGATCACCGAATATCAGGAGCCGGGTTGGAGGCATGTTCATTCCGACCCTTGCCGCCTCGCCACTGTGGTCTATTTGAGCAAAGAGTGTGACACCTTTGGCTCGCAGAATTGCCTCGAGCTTAGCAACAGTGTCGTCGACGGAATGATTGCTGGGCTTGGTTACGATGCCGCGGTTTTCGACTGCCACCATGACCAGTTCCTCTTTTGCTTCAGGTCTTCACTTATTTCCCGATCACGGCGCTTGAATCTGCACAGGGGCACCAAGCCTGTCCGGTGTCCCCGTGACGATGACGAGGTAGCGCCGCAGTATTGCGTTCTCACCCCGCACCACCTGACGAATGGGGCCGACGGCATTGACGATGGCAGCGCCCGCTGGATTGGTGGTGAAGGCGGATAGAGGCTCGAGTGCTCCATCGCCATTCGCGCGACTCGCGAGCGCGAGGACATACGCCTGCTTCGGCTGCAGTCCCGTCACAGCTGCTTGGAGCACCTGCACCAACCCCTGGTCGAACAATGTCACGCTCGTAGTGGCACGCTTCACTCCGCTGCCCACTTTGCCATTGGCGAACGGCACGAGCACGAGATGCGCAGCCTGACCCGCGACGCCGAGTGGCTGTAGGCCTTGGGCGCCGTCACCAGCAGGGACTGCGTCGGAGACATAGGCGATGGCCTGAGGCGCCTGGCCGATCGGGATGGTCGCGATCACCTTGTTGGTTAGTGTGTTGATCGCCACAAGCGCGTCGGCATTCTCGAGCCCGACGTAGATCCAGCTTCCGTCGTCGGACGGCCAGACACCGTGTGGTAGCTGGCCGACCGGAATGGTCGCGACCTTCGTGAAATCATTGGTGCGGAACACGAGGACTTCGTTCAACCCGCCGACTGATACATACGCGAACTGGCCGCTCGCATTGCTCGCGAAATTGACGTGGTTGGTAATCGGGCCCGTTTCGATCGTCTTCAGTACCGTGAATGGCGGGCGGGCGTCGAACACCATTGTCTTCCCGATGTCCTTCAGCGTGAACCAGACCTGCTTTCCATCCGGGGTGGCGGCGATGTTCGGGCAGAATGGACTCTCCTGTGTCACCTCTCCAACGATTTGATGGTCTTGAGTAGACACCACCACTGTCTTAGGGATAAAGGAGGAGCACACGTACCCGTACTTTCCGTCGGGTGAAAAAATCTGCATCCCCGGGCCTACCGGAACCCTTATCCGCGTTTTCTCCTCGTAAGTCTGACCGTCGAGTACGGCGACGTAGTCTTCACCACGAACGGTCACCCACACTTCCTTACCATCGGGCGTGAAGAACGCCTCGTGTGGGGCGCGCCCAACGTAGGTGACATGCTTCACTGCATTCGTCGCTGTTTCGATGAACGACACAGAATTCGTCCCGATTGAGACGACGGCCAGCGTCTTGTGATCGGGCGAGAAACCCATCCCGTGCACCAGCACCTGTCCGCGGTAAAGGGGACTGAGGTTACCGGGCTGCGGGTCGCCCAAGCGGATGACGCCGAGGAGTTTGTTGTCGGCGGGATCGGTGACGGAGACTGTGTTTGAAAATTGCTCCGCCGCATAGACGCGGTCGCGATGACTTACAGGCACGAAGGCATCGGAAGCGGCAACGGTCGACGAGAGTCGGTCGGACTGCGGCGCGGATGGCAAGAGTGGCTGGCCGATTGCCTTGCTCATCGCCTGAATTTCCTGCAGTTGCGTCACAATAATTTCCTGCGCCATGCGACGTAACTGCTCGTTACGTCCGTCACGCAGCTCAATCCGCGCCATGTCTATCGCATTCTGATGATGAGGGATCATCGCGGCGACGAACACGGAATCCGTGTTCGGAACCTGAGCTGTTACTGGCGTGATCGCGGCGAACCATTCACCGATCATCGCTACGCATATAAGAGTGCGAACAGACAATTTCCTCGCGATCCTGTTCATAACTACCTCCCCGTCACTTTGTCAGTCGCTCGATGGTAGTCCACTGATTACTGCTTCGGCGGCGGAGGCTTCGGTGGACGCGGCATAGCCTTCACGTGTGCCTGGATGACGTGGAACTCCGGGCTGTCTCGCACGAGATCTTGCCCAGCGACGCGGCCGAGCGAACTGATCTGCTTGCGGGTGGCAGCGACTCGCGCCTGATCGGTCGGATGCGTCGAAAAGAAGGCTTCGACGGCCGTGGGTTGTTGGGCGCGTGTATCGAGAAGTTTCTGAAAGAACGACGGCAACCCTTCTGGGTCGATCCCCGCGCGCAATGTGTTGACCACACCCTCCGAATCAGCCTCGGCCTCATCGTGTTGGCTGTAATGCGCCGTCTTTACGTCAGCGCCAATGCGGATCGCGAGTCGGCCGCCAATGGTTAAACACGCCGGTGTCAAAGTGCAGAGCAGCACCACCGCGACTTGTCCTTTTTCGGCCTGTTCTATTTGGTTGGCCGAATGCCGTCGGACCACGTGTCCGATTTCGTGGCCCATGATGCCAGCAAGCTCGTCGAGACGATCCGCCTGCTCGATTGCACCTCGATTCACGTAGATGAAGCCTCCGGGAAGTGCGAAGGCGTTTACTTCCGACGCGTTCACGACCGAGAAGTGCCAGTCCAGGTTTGCACGACCGGTGCGCGAGGCCATCGATTGCCCGAGCTCAGTCACGAACCGGTCGATGGCGGTATCGCGTATGAGTGGCATCTCCGAATCGATCTTCGCGGCATCGGCGGCGCCGATGGCGCGCTCTTGTTGCGGTGTAACGGAGCACGCCGCTGCTACCGCGAGTGTGACGAGCACACAAGACGCGACGACAAAGCGGGCAGATCTGGATCCCGGGAAGACTGACGATGCGCTTCTCGGTCGTAGGATGCGCCCCGAGCCCTTCGATCGTGCCGTGATGGTTTCCGCTTCCATGAGATTTCCCCCTATGATGGTTGCTCGCGTTGCTGCGATTGGGCCCGAGCAGATATACTCCCTTCGGAGAAGCCGACGTACTCCTTGTCGTAGATTGCGAGGAGTTCGAAGAACATGGCGAGTGCCACCGGCCCGAGTATGAGCCCGGCAACCCCTGCGACGCTGACGCCGGCAAGCGCGCCAACAACAGTGATCATCGGATGCACGCGGCCAACGTGGCGCGAGACCGTTGCCCGGACGACACGATCAATGACCGGCGGCAATAGTCCCGCGAACACCCCAATCGCGATCGCCCCCTGGTAGTCCTGCCGCAGGACCATGAGAAGCAATGCGGGGACCGATACGAGAGCATTCCCTACGACGGGCACGAGAGTCGTGATTGCGGCGCAGGCGCCCCAGAACAACGCATCCGGCAATCCGGCGACCCAGAAGCCGGTTCCAATCGCCGCGCCCTGCACAGCCGCGGAGAGTAGCGTCCCGGCAACCATTCCCTGCGTGATATCGCGAAAACGAGTCCGAAGAGTCTCGGCGCCGGCAGGCGATAGTGGAAGCAGGCGAGCGAATCGCGGCCAGCTCGCCGACGCTGAGCCGAGTAGGTAGTACAGTCCGAGAAGCGCTATCGACCAGTTCACGATTGCCCACGCCGTGTTTCGAGCCAGTGAGGAGAACACGCCAGGAAGCCAGTCCGCTGTCGCGCCCCCCGCGCCAGCAACCTGTGCCTGGAGCCGCCCGGCCATCCCGGTAGCCGAAGCATCGGCATGCTGGGCGCGAAAATCAGCAAGAGTCGCGACCACCGCGGGCAGACGCTTCGATATATGGAAACCGAGCCAAGCCAGCGGACCAACAACCGCGCCTAACGCGGCGCAGACAGTGAGGATAGCAGCCAAGCCAGGCCGCACGCGTCGCGCCAGCCAGGCGTAGGAGCGCGCGAAGAGCTCGTACATTACGACGGCGCTCGCGAGTCCTACGGCGAAAGGAGCCAGAGCGATCGCGATCAACACGCCGGCGCTGACGACGAACAGGCGCGCGCTCCGCTTCGCCTCCGGCGCGGGCAGCGTGGTCGAAGTCGTCGCCGTCGTTTGGTACTCGTAAGCTGTCAGGGGAGCATCCGCGAGAGGCATCCTGTCAACAATGACACGGATATCGGAAACGAGGATTCGGCCAACGATACGGGCTTGCCGAAGTAGTGCATAAACCCGTCGGGAACGGAAAGCACGATTAAGGAAGCTCTTGACATTTAATTCTTGTACGCCGCGCCGCAAAAAGGTGAAAGCGCGGCGATGGCCGAGCACTCACAGGTGGCTTCGGCCACCCGCCCTATTGTTTCTTGCCCTCGACAATCGTCCGGGCGAGAACTCCGCCTTCCACCGACGGGAGTACATCGAGCCGGGTCAATGGCTTGTAGTCGTTGCGAACGACGAGCGCCGCGTAATTCGAGCCCGTATGCGTCCAGCTCGTCCACGTATTGTCTGGCTTGATCGGATGAAACGCGTATGGCGCCGGCTGGATGTACCACGCATCGGCACGCGCGTAAACAATTACGCTGTACCCCCTGGACAACTCTCCGGTAATCCTGCCGCCAATGTCGGCACGCGTGTCAGGCCCGCCGGCCGGGTCATAACGAGGAATCTGGGTGATTGCTATCTGGACCTGCGGACGTGGCTCGCCTACGGGGCGCTCGGGAGCGTCGTCCATGCTGACGTCGAGCTGCCCTTGTGCCACTCGCTCGTTTTCGCGCCAGACTTCTACCCAGACGCGGTCACGCGAAGAGTTTGGCGAGAAAAAGAAAGAACTTTTCGGCGCGTAGGAGTCCTGCGGCTCAAATTCCCCGAGCACCGAAAACCACTTGTAGTGCAGGCCTGACTGCGGCCCGGTCACCTGCGCTTCCACGTTGAGCTGGCGTGGTTCGTTCGAATTCTGGTGGTGGGCATCCAGTTGAACACGCACGTCCTTGTTATTGGCGCAGGCGCCAAGCACGATGATCACGAGGCATACCTGGATTCCACCGATTAGTGCTGGTCTATTCATTTCCGAGCCGGCTGACGTAAGAGAAGGAGTAGCTTCCCACTTGCTCCCCGGACTGATAATCGCGCGCGAGAAACTTTCGTCGACGCTCGATCCGCACGGTGCCATCCTCCTGGTCGATATTCGTCTGCCTGCTCAATCTGCTCAATCGAATCTCCGCACGTGCAGATCCACCGGGGTCTGGATACTGAGCCACGTCAGCCCGTCGGTTTGAACAGAACCCGGATTCGAACACGACGTCGAATGCTTCCGGACGCTTCGTGTCGAGACTGACCCACAGGTAATACGGCGATGGCGAAGACGGTGCGACGACAGCCGGCGGGGGCGGTGGATCGAGAACGTTGCGGATGTCCGGTATTGCGATGAGCATCACTGTGCTTACGCCCAGCGCCAGAACGTTGGCGGCCAACTGTGATTTGCTGGCGAAATCGCCAACTGCGAGGATCGATTGCGCCGCATAGTGGCAACGATGGCTGAGCAGGCGTTTCCGTTCGGATGCGAAGACAAGCGTCATCCCGGCGCTCACCGGCCTTTCACGCGTCGTTCTCACACTTGTGAGCATCAACCTGTTGATCACGCTCTGGCGTGCCTCGGGTTGCCACGGCGTGAGAACGTCGGTGATCTCGGGGTGTTGAAGACAAGCCCGAATCTTCGGTTCGATCGCTACACTTTCGACGCGGCCTTGGGGCGACACAGCGCCGGTGGCCGCCCAATTATTCGCACCGAGACGAAGGTTTTGAAAGAAACGCTCCCATAGCCACGATCGAGTCGGCAGGTGCGGGTGAGAGCGGAAAGTAGCGAGGAGAATATTCAGGCAGAACGCCAATCCCGCGGATCCACCCTGCAGTGACAGCCCACCGTTGATGCGCAGGCGGGTTTGATATGCTTCCAGCCGTCTGTGCCACTGGCGCCCTGCGAGCCAGGCGCGGATGCTGAGCGTTCCAGCAATCGTCAGAGCCGTTAGGACCAGCACCGACCACAGTCCGACCAGTAATCCGACAAAAAGAGTGAGACGATCTCCCGGATCGGAGCCCGTGAGAAGCCGAACAATGAGTCCGGCCACGGTAAGCCAGGCTACCAGCAGTCCCACTCTCAGCCAGAGCGGATATGGGCGGCGGCCAGTCGCTATCCATAGCGCGAGGAACGCGACGAGTCCTCTGCCGTCGAGCAGACTCAGCGCCGCCTGTCGGGCGGCGCTCAAGTCGGCGCTTTCGGCCTGGAATCCTTCCGTGACTACATCCTGGGCCGCGGCATCTTCGTCCGCCGGCAGCGTGAGAGCCTCGACCCGCCGCACGTCGTTCGGCTCACCGGTGCTCGCCTCATCGATGACGATCGCAGAGATCCCGGGCGCGCCGTACGTCGTGCGGTATCTATCGAACGCGGGCCACTTATCGAAGGGTGATACTCGAGAGAGCTGGGCGAGCGCGTATCGGATCGGAGACGGCTCGCCACGCCATTGCGCTTCGCTGGCCCAACGTCGAGCAAGCCAGGTGACGAATCGGCTCTGCTCGAACCGGCTGTTGCCTATCGCTTCGATTGCCTCGGAATCGCTAGCCGACGCTTCATGTCTGAACCATTCATCCCAATGGCTGCCAATTCCCTGAACGGGGCTGCGCAACAGCGCCCCGGAGCGAAAGCCTTCGATGCTCCAGTGCCAGAAGGTCCAGAACCATACGAAACGCAGCGTACTCTCCGGAGGACGATGTGTCCCGCGTCAGGTATTATCGATGGCCGGACGCAGGATGAAGCGGAACGGCATTCGGTCGGTGACCCTCAAAGACTCCCAGCTTGCCGCGAGACCTTCCGGCAAGTCTGCGTCGAGTCGGTACTCGCCGTCGACCGACAAGCTTGCGTATGCCGAGAGAATCGGCTGCAGTGCTCCTTCAGATATGAACGTCACCTCAAACCCACGCTCGACCAGCGGAATTGGATCGAGCTGGAAGCGAAGGCGCAGTCTGCCCTCACGGACATTCACGTAGAGCACGCGCGCCGGAGACTCCAGCTCTTGATCGTTGTGGCTGATCAGCGCCGGAACCGGATGGCCGCTATGCCCATGTTGGAGCTGCGCCATTGCGTATCCGTATGAGATCTGAATTGCACCGAGGCGCAGCACCTGCGCCGCGAATCGCTCGGGCCAGACCTCCCACCACGGCCGCGCACGCTCGAGCAGACGTAATCCGGCTGGCGGAAGAGGCGCGTCTGATTCGGCGCGCTCGAGACGCCAGCGAAGCAGCTGCTCTATGTCGAATTCTCGTCTCATCGGTTCTCTGCCCGCGCGTGGTAATTGCGCGATTCGCCAAGGTGGATTCTCATTTCGCGAACTGCTTCACGTATCCAACTACTGATCGTTTGTTCCGTACGGTCGTAGCGGCGGCCAATCTCGGCGGCAGATTCTCCAGCGACGAAGCGAGACACCAATACATCGCGGAACTGCGGGCTCAGTCGCTGAAGCGCCGTATCTATATCCATTTTGAGGAGCACTTGCTCATCCATTGACAGAGTGCCCGCGTCCGGCACCACATCGACCAAGGCGATTGATTCCCCGTGATCGGAGCTCGTTGCGTCCAGCGATGCCAGACGGCTGTCCGCCATCGCGCCGGCGCGCCGGTCGGTGCGATTTTGATCACGCCACA
>WNEZ01002664.1_pt1 | contig 15325 bp, 16 predicted proteins | sample 5400521 | NCBI WGS metagenome assembly WNEZ01 (sample SAMN13153339, study PRJNA577476) | soil metagenome | isolation source: 120 cm saprolite under Douglas fir tree site 2 hole 1 replicate 1 | place: USA:California | collected 2015-04-18
GTGGTGACGGGGCTCTGCCCCGTTTCCCTGCTTGTGGTTTCGGATCATGGCTCTGTTTTGTTCGACCTGCTTGGGAGTGTGCGCTCGCGTACCGACATGCGTCGGCACGCCTGCTAGGTTGCTTGCAAGCGTCCACCTGGGTGAGTTGCGGGTAGATGCCGTTGTGGAAGGCGCGGTGATGCGCTCCGGCGATCATGTCAGAATCACCGCGCAATTGATCCGGGCGGCGAGCGACGAACACATCTGGGCGCAGCGTTACGACCGCAATCTTGTTGACGCGCTGGCGGTGCAAGGCGATATCGCGGAAGACATCGCGAAACAAATCAAACTGCAAATCACGCCGGAAGCGCGTGCGAGCAAGGCCAAGCGGCTGGTGCCCAGCTTGGAAGCCCAGGATGCTTACCTGCGAGGACGGTACGAGTGGAACAAGAGAGGGCCACGAAGCTTGCTGCGGGCGCGCGTATTGTTTAAGGAGGCGCTGGACCGCGACCCAAACTACGCACTGGCGTGGGTTGGCCTTGCGGATACCGAATACTTGCTTAGCCAGTGGGGAACCGACGTAGTATCACCGCGCGAGGGAATGCCCAGGGCCAAAGCGGCCGCGCAACGCGCCCTCGAACTTGATGACGGATTGGCGGAGGCTCACACATCCCTTGCCATGGTGAGGTGGGCTTATGATTGGAACTGGCCGGCGGCAGAACAGGAGTTCAAGCGCGCACTCAAGCTGAACCCAAACTACGCGATCACGCACCAGTTCTATGGGATCGGCCTGGCCAGCCAAGGACGTTTCGAGGAATCAATCACGGAGGAGAAACGTGCAGTTGAACTAGATCCCTTGTCGCAAATCATCAACGTCACTCTGGCCCGGATGCTCTATACGGCCCGGCGATACGATGAGGCCACCACCATCTTGCGCAAGATAGTCGAGCTGGAGCCGAACTTCCATGCCGGTCACGTGATACTGGGCATGGTTGCAGTGACCACGGGCCGCGAAGAAGAGGCGCTGAGGGAGATGCGCAAGGCACGCGAGCTGGAGCCGGATAGCACATGGGTGATGGTGAATCTGGCGAGGGCTTACGCTCGATCGGGACAACGGCAGGCTGCATTGGCGATGCTCAAGGAGCTGGAGCAGATCGCAAAACAGAGGTATGTGCCGGCATATCAGTTCGCGATTATCCATGCCGAACTGGGTGAGACCGATGCTGCCTTTCAGTGGCTCGACAGGGCTATTGAAGAACCCTCCGCCATTTTGATGCTGATTAAGGTCGAGCCCATATTCGATGTACTGCGTGGAGATCCGCGCTTCGCGGCAGTGGTCAGGCGCATAGTTCCGCGCTAACAGATTCATCATCTGATTGCGTACGAACAACGAAATTTTAGAACTTGGCGCCAGACAGCCGACACCATTGGACTCCGCGTTAGGGGAGTCCAAGCTTCGCGTGGGCGGGCCTCTGACCTCTTTCATCACACACAACTGTGACGGCCGGCACAGACACAAATCCGAGCATGCGCGACAATAGGGACCTGATTGGGGTAGCCAGAAGTGAGCCCGTCCACCAACAGGTGACAACCCAACTCCTTATAAATCTACTTGACAATATATTATTATCTAGTATATTATTTCAGTCATGGCGATGGTCACGGTCAAACAAAAGGGGTATAAATGTAATCGCTGTTCGCACGAATGGGTACCCCGAAAAAGCACTAGGGGTGAACCGGGAGTCTGCCCCTCGTGTAAGTCGCCGTACTGGAACAAGGCTCGAAAGTACAAGCGCAAGGCGCTATAATTCCGATCTTTCAAAAGGTTTGGCGGAGAGTGAGGGAATTGAACCCCCTCACGCTGTGTCGGCAGCGTGGCCTGGGATTAAAAATCCCGCCCATTACCGGTCTGGCAACTCTCCGTTAAATGGTCACGGTAACCGGAGTCGAACCGGCCTCTCCGAGGTACAAGCTCGGCGTCCTGCCGCTAGACGATACCGTGGTCTCGGTGCAGGTGGGGAGGGCGCGTCGCAAACGTTTGACTCCCCACTTGCATTGCAAAACGATTCAGTTCGGTTTGACCTCCGCCATAGTCGGAATTGTTTGTTCGGTCTTCACAAGGGTTCTTGGCTTCTTTGGCGCTCTAAGCGGCATCGGTATCTGTTCTTCCTTTGGCGCATTCCAGATGTAGTGATTCCCCTCCCGATTTACGTGCGGATGTCGCAAGAGCGCCGCATGAATTTCCCTCAACGGCGCATTCGTCCGAAACCGAAACGTTCCTTCATTTATTGCATCCAACAACTTTTCGGGGGTCAATTTACGATGCTCTTTGAGAACCGTGGTGCAGGCATCCATCAGTCGCATCCCGACGAATTGAACCTTGGCAGACTCTTTCTTGAACTCTCTGAGGCGGCTCTCGCTTCCCTCCGTAGTCTTAAGAGCCATGTCCAGATGGTCCCTCGTGAGACACAGCGTTTTCTCTGCCAATTCAAGCCGAGCCTCAATTTCCATCAGGTTTGCGCTCAATGCTTGATAGCGATGCAGCTGTTCGGCGAAGTCTTTAAACAAACCGTTCAAATACGCGCCCGATTCCAGAGTAGTGGTCTTTGGTATTTTTGTGGCCATAATGATCCTCGATTCTGCGGTGACAGACCTGACGACGACAGTCTATCACAGAGCGACGACAGTCTGTGGTCACAGAATGGAGAAATTTTATGTCCGACGATCTAATGGAACTTATTCAGAACCGGTTCAATGTTCAGCGGGACGAGTATTTGCGGTTGGTGGATGAGGCGTCGAAGGCGAGAGCCGAGGTCGAGAAGGTGGCGGAGCGTCTGAAATTGATGCGGCGATTGCTCGAATTGGAGGGTGAAGCGGTGCGATTACCTCCAGAACGAGAGGCTAAACCGCCGAAACGCCGCCGGTCGGCGGCGTAGGATAGTTTTTGCGCAGAATGCTAAGTTGTTGTGCAGGTGGAGTTAAATGCGCAAAGCCGAGGGGGTACCCCTTATTCTCGAAGCTATCAACCCTTGCAGGCCGCAGCGAGGGAGCCGGTTGGCGTATCCCGCACTGGCCCATAATCATGCCCGCCTTCCGGCCAGCCCCGCTTTGCCAACACTCAACAAATATTTCCCAAAAAAGGTACTGTAGGTGTCGATCCGCTGTCCCTCGTTCGACGTTAGAGTAGAGAGCTGAGGTTCCGCCGATCGAGACAGCCCGGAAACCCTGCTCCGAACCAAAACCAGGAAGACCAGAAGGAGACAATTCCAATGCGATTCATGATGCTGATGATCCCCAAGGGATACGAGAAGGCCCAGCCGGGCGCCATGCCCGACGCCAAGGCCGTTGCCGTCATGATGAAGTACAACGAAGCTCTGCAGAAGGCCGGAGTGCTGCTCGCGCTCGATGGCCTCCACCCGCCCTCGATGGGCGCGCGCGTCACGTTCGCTGGTGGCAAGCCCAAGGTGACCGATGGACCCTTCACCGAGGCGAAGGAGGTTGTCGGCGGATACTGGATGATTCAGGTCAAGTCGAAGGAAGAGGCGGTGGAATGGGCATCGCGCTGCCCCGCTTCCGACAACGAAGTGATTGAGCTTCGGCAGGTGCAGGAAATGTCGGATTTCCCGGCCGATGTCCAGGAGGCCGCGGCTGGGTTTCCCGAGTTGCAGGAGGAGTCCAAGCGTAAGGTATCGTAGGTTATCGACAAACTAAAAATAAGTGTCGCACTTGTCGATTTCACCGCTCCTCGTTCGACGTTTAAATGAAGGCTGGGTTCCGGCAGTCAAAGCGGTTCGGAAAACCCAGCCCACAACCAGAAATCAATAAAGGAGATATGAAGATGAAATTCATGATGTTAGTCACGCCGCACACCAAGAACCAGGGTCCTCCTCCCAAGGAATTGATGGACGCCATCGCAATAATCAGCGAAGAGGCAGTCAAGAACCACACGATGCTCGGCAACGGAGGCCTCGCGCCGATTGAGCAGAGTACTCGCCTCCGGATTTCGAAAGGACAGCTCACCGTGACCGATGGGCCATACACCGAGGCCAAAGAGGTTGTCGGCGGCTATGCGCAGTTTGAGTTGAAATCGAAGGAAGAAGCGATCGAAGGAGCGGTCCGCTTCATGGAGCTTCACCGCAAATACTGGCCGGAATGGGAGGGCGAGATGGACATTCGCCAGATATTCGGGCCGGAGGACTTCGCGGCGCAGTGCCTCGATGAGCGGTCGGGGAGGAAGACCGCTTAGCTCGCAAACCTGAACTGTTTCACAAACTGACCAGAACTTGCGCACTCGGATCAAAGCATGATGTGATCAGTAGCAGTGGCTACCGACACACCTAATTCGATCAAAGGTCCGAGCCAAGGTTCGAGCAAAGGTTCGATCAACGGTGCAATCGACGCCGTCTGGAGGATCGAGTCGCCGAGGCTCATCGCCGGCCTCGCGCGAATTGTGCGCGATGTCGGCATCGCCGAGGACCTCGCGCAGGATGCTCTCGTCGCTGCCCTCGAACAGTGGCCAAAGTCGGGCGTCCCGGACAACCCGGGAGCCTGGCTTATGGCTGCGGCCAAGCATCGTGCAATCGATTACTTCCGCCGAAACACGCTTCTCGAGCGCAAGCACGAGGAACTCGGCCGCGAGTTCGCAACCAGAGAGATGGTCGTGCCGGATCTCACTTCAGCTCTCGATGACGATGTAGGTGACGACCTGCTGCGACTGGTCTTTGTTTCTTGTCATCCCGTCCTTTCGACCGAAGCACGAGTTGCGCTCACGCTCCGCTTGCTCGGAGGTCTGACGACGGTTGAGATCGCGCGCGCATTCCTCGTCCCGGAGCCGACCATCGCGCAGCGCATCGTCCGAGCTAAGCGCACTCTTGCCGAAAAGCGCGTCCCCTTCGAGGTCCCGCGAGGCCCCGAACTCGCCGCCCGTTTGTCGTCGGTGCTCGAAGTCATCTATTTGATCTTCAATGAGGGCTATTCGGCGACCGCCGGAGACGACTGGATGCGGCCCGCACTCTGCGAAGATGCGCTGCGTCTAGGACGAATCCTGGCTGAACTCGCGCCGCGGGAGCCGGAGGTCCACGGCCTGGTGGCCCTGATGGAGATCCAGGCATCGCGCTCGGGGGCGCGCACGGGCCCGTCGGGAGATCCGATCCTGCTGATGGATCAAAACCGCGCACGCTGGGATCAACTCCTAATCGGTCGTGGACTTGCAGCAATCGCCCGCGCAGAAAAAGCGCGCGCAGATAGCGTCCGCGCAGAAAAACTCCGTGCCGGAAACGACGGTGGCCTGCAGGGCGCGTATGCGCTGCAGGCCGCGATCGCGGCGTGTCACACACGAGCGCGGACTCCGGAAGAGACCGACTGGGCACAAATCGTGGCGCTCTATGCGGAGCTCGCTCGGCTGGCGCCATCGCCCGTAGTGGAGCTGAACCGTGCGGTGGCGCTAGCCATGGCCTTTGGTCCGGCTGCAGGCCTCGAACTCGTCGATGCGCTCACTTCCGAACCTTCGCTCGAAAGCTACCACCTCTTGCCGAGCGTGCGCGGCGACCTCCTCAAAAAACTCGGCCGAATGGACGAGGCGCGCGCAGAGTTCGAGCGCGCGGCCAGCCTCACCCGCAACACTCGCGAACGCGAGTTGCTGATCGGGCGGGCAAGAGAGTGCGCCGCCAGAGAATGAAGCTCAGTCAACTTCCTGAGGTCGACCATACAAGATCTGCACGGCGACTGCTCCCAATGACGCTTTATAATAGAAAGATTCGGTTGCACGTTTTGATCCGTCTGTAGCGCCAGGGGAAGATGTCCACAGATAGCATTGTTGTTCGCGGGGCCCGGGTTCATAACCTCAAGAACATTGATTTTGAGATCGAGCACAACACTCTAACCGTCGTCACCGGCGTCTCCGGTTCCGGTAAATCGTCGCTCGCATTCGACACGATTTACGCCGAAGGGCAGCGGCGTTACGTCGAGTCGCTGTCTGCATATGCGCGGCAGTTTCTGGAGCGCATTGAGAAGCCGGACGTCGATGTGATCGACGGGATCGCGCCCGCGGTGGCCATCAAGCAAAAGAATTCGACGCGCAATCCGCGCTCTACCGTCGCCACGGCCACTGAGATTTTTGATTACCTGCGGCTGCTATTCGCCCGCGTCGGACGCACCTATTGCCTGCTCTGCGGGCAGGAAGTAAAAAAAGATACAGTGGACGAAGTCGTTGATCGCCTGCTGGCTTTGGGCGAGGGCACTCGGCTGAATGTGTTCTTCCCGATTCAAACGCACGTGCCGGCTGCGGAAGAAAAGGGGCTTAAGAAGTCTCGCGCCAAGAAGAAGTCTGCCGAGTCCACTCTGCCCTCCGACGCGATTAAGGCGCGGCTCTTCGATCTGCGCAAACGCGGCTTCAACCGGCTGTTTCAAAATGGCCAGGTCTTCGAGTTCTCGACTCCCGAATCGCTGCTCGACGTTAACTTTTCCGAACCTGTATTCGGTCTGGTGGATCGCCTCGTCGTCTCCGCCGATCAGCGCTCACGGATCGTCGATGCGGTCGAGATCGGCTATCGCGAAGCGGGCGAAGTGATTTTCGAAACTGCACCTCGGACCGGGGATGCCGATGACGAAGTTCCTCATCCGCAGCGGCTGCGCTTCTCCCAGCGCTTCGAGTGCAAGAACGATGGCAGCCGCTACGAAGAACCGGAGCCGCGGCTGTTTTCGTTCAACAACCCTTATGGCGCCTGTCCGCGCTGTCAGGGTTTCGGCAATACCATCGATTTCGATCTCGACCTCGTCATCCCCGATAAGGGCAAGACCTTGAATGAAGGCGCGATCGAGCCTTGGACTAAGCCGAAGTACAGGACGTTGTTCACGGAGCTCAAGCGCTTCGCGCGCCAGGCCGAGATTCCTCTGGACGTGCCGTGGTACGAACTCGACGCCGAGCAGCAGAAGCTTGTTGTCGATGGTGACGGCGGTTTTGGCGGAGTTCGGGGCTTCTTTAAGCATCTCGAGCGCAAGAAGTATAAGCTGCATGTCCGCGTCTTTCTCAGCCGCTATCGCGGATATTCGCTTTGCTCGGCTTGTTCCGGGACTCGCCTCCGCGTAGAAGCGCGCCAGGTAAAGATCGATGGCAAAAACATCTGCCAGGTGTGCAGTATGACGGTCGAAGAGGCGGCCCGCTTCTTCGGTCAACTTAATCTCTCGACTCAACAGGCCGCGATTGCCGACAAGCTGCTAATCGAACTTCGAGAGCGCCTGCGTTTCCTCAACGAAGTCGGCCTCGAGTACCTGACGCTTGACCGTCTTGCGTCCACGCTTTCGGGAGGTGAAGCACAGCGCATTCAGCTGGCGACTTCACTTGGCTCGCGTCTGGTCGGCACGCTCTACGTGCTCGACGAACCCTCCATCGGCCTCCACAGCCGCGATACGCACCGGCTTATCAAGATTCTGCATGACCTGCGCGACCTGGGAAACACCATCCTCGTTGTCGAGCACGATCCCGACATCATGCGCGCCGCCGACCGCATTCTCGATCTCGGCCCGGGCGCCGGAGAAAATGGTGGAAAAGTCGTCGGCGCGGGCACATATAACGAGATCATCAAGATGCCGCACTCGCTCACCGGCCGTTACCTCGCCGACGAACTTCACATCCAGATTCCGCCGAAACGCCGCCAAACAGGGTTGCACAAACTCCGCATCACCGGCGCTCGCGCGCACAACCTGAAGCACATCGATCTTGAAATCCCCCTTGGGATGCTGGTAGCGATTACGGGCGTCTCCGGCTCGGGAAAATCTTCATTGCTGCATGACGTTCTCTATCAGGCGTTGGCCACGGCCAAGCGGCAGACGAACGGCGGTGGGTCCGGCGCGGTTTTATGGGACAGCGTCGAAGGCGACGAGTTTCTTGACGAGGTCGTCCTCGTCGATCAATCGCCCATCGGCCGCACTCCGCGGTCGAATCCCGTGACGTATATCAAGGCTTTCGACATTATCCGGGAACTGTTCGCGTCGCTGCCGGAAGCGAAGAAGCGCGGCTTCCCTGCCGGGCATTTTTCTTTCAACGTGCCAGGCGGACGTTGCGAAAACTGCCAGGGTGACGGCACCGTTACCGTCGAAATGCAGTTTCTTGCCGACGTGGAGCTGATCTGCGACGAATGCAAGGGCACGCGCTACAAGCCGCAAGTGCTCGAAATACATTACAAGGGCAAGAATATTCACGAGGTGCTGAACCTCACCATTCGCGAAGCGCTCAAGTTCTTCGCCGAGGTTCCACGGCTCACGGAAAAATTGCGCGTGCTCGACGAGGTCGGCCTCGGCTACCTGCGTCTCGGGCAGTCGGCGACCACGCTCTCCGGAGGCGAAGCCCAGCGCATGAAGCTGGCCGCGCATCTTCAGCCCGGAACTCGCCAGCTCGGCACCCGCCCGGCCAACCACCACGGCGAGGGCGGTGACGGGCCCAAACGCAAGCGCCGCATGCTTTATATTTTCGATGAGCCAACTACCGGCCTGCACTTCGACGATGTCAGTAAGCTGCTTTCTGCTTTCCGCCGTCTAATCGATGCAGGGGGTTCGATCGTCGTCATCGAGCACAATCTTGAAGTGATCAAGACCGCGGACTGGGTGATCGATCTCGGTCCGGAGGGCGGCGATCGTGGTGGGAATCTCGTCGGATTCGGGACGCCCGAAGCGATCGCGGAACTAAAAAACTCTTACACTGGGCAGTACCTGAAGAGGGTTTTGAACGGGAACGGCACACGCAATGGTGACCGCTAGAACACTTGTGGAGAGCCGGGCGCCCTCGCCCGGCGCCAGCGGCCCGCGCATGAAGCGCCCGCTCGCAAATGCGATCCTCCTCATTGCCCTGACCTCCGTCGCCTTCGCGCAAACGCACACCACCATCCGCCACTACAAAGAGCGCATCGACGACACTCCCCCAGAAATCGCGCAGGCCGAAGATGCCATCCAGAAAAACGATTTCACCGCCGCGGAAACGCTGCTGAAGAAGGCTATCGATAAAGATCCCAAGAACTATCAGGCATGGTTCGATCTCGGATTCGTTCTCAATCGCCTGGGCCGCGTTGAGGATTCGATCCATGCCTACAGGCAGTCGGTCGCCGCCAAGCCCGAGGTCTTCGAGACGAACCTGAACCTGGGATTGATGCTGGTCCGCTTCAATAGCCCCGAGGCCGAGCGTTATCTGCGCGCTGCCACTACGCTCAAACCCACGGCCCACCCAGAAGAAGGTCAAGCCCGCGCCTGGCTTTCACTCGCGCATCTGTTGGAAAATACCAAGCCGGAAGACGCACTCGCTGCCTACCGCAAAGCCTCCGAACTTACGCCGAACGATCCGGAACCTCATCTCTCCGCCGGCCTGTTGCACGAGCGGCAAAAGGAATTCTCCGACGCCGAAGCCGAATACAAACAAGTCCTGACACTCGATCCGAAGTCGACAGAAGCCGCGATCGGCCTCACCAACATTTACATGAAGTCCGGCCGCTTAAGCGAAGCCGAGCCCATGCTGCGACGGCTCACCACCGAGCGCCCCGATGACGCCGGCATTCATCTCCAACTGGGGCGCGTGCTCGCCGCGCAGAGCAAGAAAGACGACGCCATCACAGAAATCCAGGCTGCGCTGAAGCTCGCCCCCGCGGACTCCGACGCGCAGCGCGAGCTTGCTGACCTTTATACGAGTGCCGGAAAAAATGATCTCGCGGAAAACACATATCGCGCTCTGCTCACAGCCCAACCGAAGGACCCCGAATTACATCGTGGCCTGGGACAGGCCTTGCTGCGCCAGAAAAAGTTCCCGGAAGCTCAACAGGAATTTCTGACCGCTCTCCGCTTGAAGCGCGATTCGCCCGATGTTTACGTGGATCTCGCCTTTGCCGCCAGCGAGAACAAGAACTACGAACTGACGATCCGAGCCCTCAATGGTCGCACCCTGTTAAATGCCGAGCTGCCCGCGATCTGTTTTTTTCTTCGAGCCTCCGCTTATGACCATCTGCGTGACTACAAACTGGCCGCAGTCGATTATCATCACTTTCTGCAAGTTGCTAATGGGAAGTATCCCGATCAGGAGTGGCAGGCTACTCACCGCCTGATCGCGATCGAGCCGAAGAAACGTTGACGACTATGCGCCGGCTGACCACTTCGATATTTCTCTTAGTCTTTACGCTCGTCGTGTGTGCGGCCGCCAAGGACGAAACCATAGACGAACTCAAAGCACGCTTCGAAAGCGCGCATCCCGAAGACCGCCCCGCACTCGGCATCCGGATCGCTCAGCATCAGCTTCGCAATGCTGACAAGCTCTACGGCGAGGGCAACGTCGACCAGGGCCGCGCCGCCGTCGAGGACATCGTTACCTACTCTGAGAAAGCTCGCGACGCTGCGACACAAACCAAGAAGCACCTCAAGAATATCGAGATCGATGCCCGAAAAATGGCGGAGAAGCTGCGTGACATCAAGCGCACTCTCGCCTTCGAGGACCAACCTCCGGTGGAGCAGGCCATCCGGCGCCTGGAAGACGTCCGCACCACCCTGCTCAAAGAAATGTTCGCCAAAGAAAACAAGAAGGAGAAGAAATGAAGGTGCGCGTCCACTGGCGCTGGCGCGCCGTGTTCGGCTTGGCACTGTTGCTCGCCCTGCCCCTCTTCTCTCCGCTTTCGGCCCAGCGCCGCCGCGATCCGCTCAATCCGCTGGAGATCGACCAGCTCCGCGACGCCATGCTCGACCCCGACGAGCGTTTAAAGCTTTACGTGAAGTTTTCCCGCGATCGCATGACAAAGCTTGAGCAAATGCGCAGCGATCAGAAGACGACCGATCGCGCCCGCCAGACTCACGACATGCTGCAAGATTTTCTCGGCGTCTATGACGAACTCAACGACAATATCGATATGTACGTTGGCCGCAAAAACGATATCCGCAAGCCGCTGAAGCTTATTATCGAAGCCGACACAGAATTTCAGTCCAAGCTGCGCGCTCTCAAAAACGCCGCGAACACCAATACCGTTGAATTGAGCCAGTACGAATTTCTGCTGACCGACGCCCTCGACACCGTAGACTCCAGCGCCGACGATCACCGCAAGACCCTCGCCGAAGTTGGGGAATACATGAAGCGCAAGAAGAAGAACTAGAGCGACGCGGTCCAAGGCAAACTTCTTTACCACAGGGGGCACAGGGGAACACCGGGAATCCCCTGTGCTTCCCCGTGTTCCCCTGTGCCCCCTGTGGTTAGCTCTTAGCGATCTCCGGTAAGATAGCCCGTCATGCAACTCTGGTTTGCCCGCGGCAGCGAAGTCACCATCCGTGAACAGCTCGTGACGCAGGTCATTCTTGGCATCCTCAGCGACGACCTCGCGCCGGGGCAGCGCCTGCCGAGCACGCGGGAACTGGCGCGCCGCTTCCGTCTTCATCCCAATACCGTCAGTGCGGGATACCGTCAACTCGAACGGGAGCGGTGGGTTGAGTTTCGCCACGGCAGCGGCGTGTATGTACGGGAGCGTAAACCCGACTTGGCTCCCTCATCGGCGCTCGCGCTCGATCAGTTGATTGCCAAGCTTTTTCGCTCGGCGCGCGAACTCGGCGCTCCTCTTACTACGGTACGCTCCCGTTTGCGGCAATGGCTGGAACTGCAGCCGCCCGACCATTTCCTGTTGATCGAGCCGGAGGAAGAGCTCAGACGAATTGTGGTGACGGAGATCGGACAGGCGGTGAATTTTCCTGTCCAGAGTTGCAATCCGCACGACTGCCCGAAGACTCTGGACGGCGCCATTCCGCTCGTGCTTCCGAATCGCGCCGCCGTGCGGCAGGCGCTGCCAGAAGGCGTCGACATGCTCACGCTGCATTTTCGGTCAGTGCCAACTTCGCTTGCCGGGTGGCTTCCCGCTCCGTCCGGCACTTTGATCGGCATTGCCTCGAGATGGCCAGACTTCTTGAAACTGGCGCGCACCATGCTGAATGCCGCTGGCTTCCACCCGGACGCCCTGGTATTTCGCGACGCACGCAAAGCGAACTGGCAGCGCGGGCTCAAGCAGACAGCGGCCGTGATCTGCGATTCTGTTACGGCGACTGAAGTGCCGGCAGGATGTCGGGCAATTCCCTTCCCCTTGCTGTCCGAACCTTCAATCGCGGAACTTCGGCGCTACGTTGAATTCATCCGGAATCCGCTCAGCTCGTAACACTTTCGAAACTGTCACAATCGGTCAACCCTTGGTCTCGCGTGTCGGTACCCTTCGTCTGGAAGGGAGCATGTCCAATGAAATCACGATTTCAGAGTCTCCCCCGACTGCAATTTCAAACCGTCGTATCCCTCGTCCTAATCGTGGCACTGACACTGAACGCACCGGCGCAAGTCAACGCCACCAAACCTCGAACCGCAACGCTCAAGCGGGGCCAAGAACTGAATCTGTCATTGGTAACGCCGTTGGATTCCAGACGCGCACAGGTTGGGGAAGAAGTCGAACTGAAGCTGGCTCGGCCGCTTGTGGTCGATGGGGTTACGGTGCTGCCGCTGGATTGGGCTGTTCGCGGCCAAATCACAAACGTCATTCGCGCGGGAAAGAACTGTAAATCCGGACAGGTCAATTGGAAACTTGGGCCGTTGACCATGACAGACGGCAAGAGAATCAAGATACAGTTCCTCGGGGACCATGACTATGCAGTGAAACAGAAGGGGGTGTATTTGGATGATCAAGTGTCGCTCGACACAACGGGTGCCAAGATCGGTCGGGCCGCCCAGGATGTCGCGCTCGTCCCCGTGCTGGTTCTCTTTTCTCCCTTCATGATTCCTATGGGGATCGCCATGTCCGCTGATGAACGGTGTAGAGGAGCAATGGGCGAGGAAGGCGTTATCCCGGCAGGTACCGTCATCTTTGTAGCGGTTTCAAAGAACGTGAAGGTGATTGCTCACTAGTTCGTGCCACTTCAATGTGGCACTCGCAGAAGTGTCACAAGCCTGCGACTCTTCCCGCTCGCTGGGAGTTACGATCCGCTCATGAAACAAGTCAATCAAACTTGCTCCCTGCTCTTGATCTGTTGCCTGCTCGCGTTTGCGCGCTGGAGCGTTGCTCAGAGCGGGCTTCTCACGGACACGAACCGCACCAGCGAGCCTAAGCCCCAAGCCATCACGATCCCCGCCGGCACGCATCTGCTCATGAAGCTGATCAGCCCGCTGCACACCACCTCTTCAACGCCTGGGTCGGGGGTCTATCTCGAAACTGCGTTTCCCGTGGTCGAGAACAACCGGGTAGTGATCCCAGAACATACTCGAGTGATGGGAGTGGTGACGGACGAGCGCCGGCCAGGCCGTGTCCAGGGCCGCGCCCAAATGCGTCTGAAATTCACGCAGTTGATTCTCCCCGACAACCGCGAACTTTCCGTGGTTGGAAGCCTGCAAGGCCTGCCGGGATCGAGCCGGAACCGGACGGTCAACCACGAAGGCACGCTGGAACCAGTGGACCAAATCGATGCCGACGTCTACACCGTGGCCAAGACAACCGGTGCAGGCGTTCTTGTCGGATCGATCCGACACGTCGGCATTGGCGTCGGCCAGGGTGCTCTGATTGGCGCCGGGCTTGGCTTAGCCAAAGTGTTGTTCACGCGCGGCGATGAAATTTCCCTGCCCGTCGGCACCAGGGTCGAGATGGTCCTGCAACGGCCGTTGACCGTGCAGCCGGCATCTAGTGCGAAGCCAAACGATTCCGCGGGCGCAAACCACAAGCCCACTATCTGGAAAGAACAAACTACCAATCAGCCGCAGGATGACTTTCCGTGCCTTCGTGACGGTGTGACCTTCCAGTGTGTCGCCCCATGAACCATCGCAACGCCACACCTGAAGTATGTTTTACTGACGGCTGATGGCTGACGGCTGATAGCTGCCTCTGCTACCCTACCCTCAACGTGTCCCCAAAGCTCGCCGAAATCTTTCACGAAGCCTATCGCGAACTACGTCCCCGCACGCCCGCGCCGCCTTTGCACGTTCGTTTCTATGCTTTCGTCTCCATCAATAACACTATCCGCCTCCGCCAGGGAGAGCTCTACATCCGCCTTTCCGACCTGCTTGAAGGCGCTCCCGAAACCGTGCTGCACTCGATCGCCCACATCCTGCTCGCCAAGCTTTATCGTCAGCCGGTCAATCGTGCCCACAGCGCGCGTTATCGGCGCTATATCGCCGGCCACGACGTTGCCGCCAAAGCGCGGCTCGTCCGCCAGATGCGCGGACGCAAACACATTCGCTCGGCCCGCGGCCATCACTATCATCTGGAAGAAATTTTCGACGACCTCAACGGTCGCTTCTTCCACGGACTCATGGGCCGCCCGCAACTCACCTGGAGCCAGAACCATGCCCGCTGCAGCCTCGGCCACTATGACCCGGCACACAACGCCATCGTCATCAGCCGCGTCTTCGATCATCTACGCGTGCCGCGCTACGCGGTTGAATACATTCTGTTTCACGAGATGCTGCACTTGAAGCACCCGGTTCGACTTCGGGGGAGCAGGAGATGCGTGCATTCGCGGGAATTTCTGGAGGAAGAAAAACAGTTCCCTGAACTCGTTCGCGCCAAGATGTTTTTGAGGATCATCTGAGGGCAGCAAAGGACTTCGATTCTTAATGAGTGTAATCGGGATTTTGCGACAGTAGTCCCAAGCTCAAGAATCGCGCTTGGAACCGCTTCTCGTTTTCCAGTGTCATAATCATTATTAGTGGAACCCGGCTCTCGGCTGGGAGAGAATAGAAAATGAAGCGATATCCGGCCGCAATGATCGTTGTTGCTTCGGCTTTCTTGTGTGCGTTGTCCTGTTCCCGGAAACCCGACTTTGGCCCTAATAAGGCATTCCGCTCCACAAGGTTCCCCGAAACCCGCTCAATGAGCCAAGCCAAGCTCTGGCTTTACTGGAGTACCCCTGAGAGACTCGCCTTCCTTAGGGGATTCGTCGTGGCTTATCGGCCCGCCCTGCTGCGCGGTTGCGAATTTGCTTTAGATCAGTTGAAGATCGCCAATCTCAAGGGGGAGCAAACCTCGGCGGATACTGCTCTGTGTTTTCAGCAGAAAGAGGAATTCGATAAACCGGTTGAAGATTACGAGCAGTTGATGACGAAGTTCTACAAGCAATACCCCGATGATGATGATGTGCCACTCAAGTTTCTGCTTCTTGAATTGGCTGCGCACAAGAGTCCAAATGACATTCATAGTTCGCTGAGTCCGAGGGGACGGTAACTGTTGTAATCAGGCGTGGCTGTTGAAAAACTCTTTTCACGGGATTTCACGAACGAAAGTCGCTCGCAAGTTATTGAATCTTCGTTTGCCGTAGGCGCTGAAATTCACGGAAATTACTGGTTTGGTTCCTTTTTCAACAGCCACAGGCG
>WNEZ01018953.1_pt1 | contig 15322 bp, 16 predicted proteins | sample 5400521 | NCBI WGS metagenome assembly WNEZ01 (sample SAMN13153339, study PRJNA577476) | soil metagenome | isolation source: 120 cm saprolite under Douglas fir tree site 2 hole 1 replicate 1 | place: USA:California | collected 2015-04-18
GCAATGGCGCTTCAGACGATGTGGATGTAATCAAGATGTCAATCTCACAACATTGCTCCGGCCATTCATCGAACGGAATTGCACGGCCGCCGACGAGTCGTGCCAGTTCGTGAGCACGATCGGTCGATCGATTGCTCACACGAAGATCATCCACGCCGCGAGAAACCAGGGCCCGGGCCGTGCGTTCGCTTGTTTCACCAGCTCCAAGCACAAGGACTTTGCAATGGCTGAGTTGCCCGAAAATTCTTTGCGCAAGGTCGACAGCGACCGATCCAACTGAAACCAAACCGCGCGTGATGTCGGTGTGAGTGCGCACCTGTTTCGCCACCCGAAAGGCACGCTGGAACAGGCGGTGAAGATACGGCCCGGCCGCACCTGAAGTTCGCGCCGATTCGTACGCTTTTTTCGCCTGGCCAAGAATCTCGCTCTCACCCACAACCATCGAATCAAGACCCGAAGTGACGCGAAAAAGATGCTGTACACACTTCTCGTTTTCGTAACGGTAGAATGCAGGCGCATAATGGTGGGCGTCCTTCTCGATCTCTCGGGCGAGGCAGCGTGCGATTTCACCGGTCGAAACCCGCTTTTCCGAAGCCCCATAAACTTCCACGCGGTTGCAGGTCGTGAGCAGCAACGCTTCCGCGCAACCGGCATTCCGCAAAATGCATTCGGTTTCGACATGACCGGCGAAGCGCTCGCGTGTCTCTACGTCCGCCGTATGATGGCTTAAGCCCGCGCAAAAAAGAGTCATGGGAAGGAATGAGTTGAAGCCGAGAAAGTAATTCCCCAGAGAAGCGTTAGCGCCACACCGAATCCGGCAATACAAAGCGTGGCCACGCGTTTCGGCGCGAGCCGACGAAGATGGCGGCCCTGCAAAATAGCCGCGTAAAGCAGCCAGACACCAATGGCAGCCACCACCTGCACGCGGGGCAATGGTCGCCCGGTAAAAAATCCGCTCACCATCCCCACCGTGTAAAGCGCAAAACCCAGCCAAAGCAGTCGCGTAATTGCCGCGAAAAGATCGGTCAACGGCGGCAAATGATAAAAAATCGAATGCAATTGATGCGTTTTGAGCTGGCGCTCCTGCACCAAATACATCACGCCGGCAATACAAGCCAGCCCGAACGCGCCGTAAGCGACGATCGAAACCGAAGCGTGAAATTCCAGCCACGGATTCGCCGATAGTTTCATCGCGTGCCGCAGATCAATCGGCGCGGCTAACGCGAAGGTTTGAATGAGGAAAACGAGCGGCGCGGTGAACGCGCCCATGAGCGAAAGCCGGTAAGTCGGGCCGACCAGCATGTAGATCAACGCCACCGACCAAGCAAGAAAGATGAATACCTCAAATAGGTTCGTCAGCGGACACCGTCCTAGCGCATGACCGCGAATCGACAAGAATGCTGTCTGAAAAATAAAGCCCAAGCCGACCGCAAAAAAATTGAATCGCATCGGCCGAAACACTCCGCCGCGCAGCTCAATAACGGTGTGTACAACCGCTGCGAGAAAGCAGATTGTCGAAACGATGAGAATTACTCGATCCATTCCGTGGCACAGCGTAAGAGCTGCCTTCGACCTTGGCAATACATGCTGGGCTTCGCTCGATCAAATCAACTCGCTGGTTTGCTTTCCGGTGGAGGCAGACCCTTTTGCAGATCGATGATTATCTTCCACGCCCCTTTGGCATCAGTCTGCCAAATTTGGACATAAAAACCCTGCGCACCGCCTTGCGTCCGCGCGATTGAATATTTTCCATAGCTGTAAGCGATATCGCCTGAGGAACTCATGTCACCGCCTATTTGTTCTAGCGAGATCTTGCTGGGCCCGTCTAGAATCGAGGCAATGGTCAACTTTCCCAATCGAAGGAAAAATGCCATCGCGATATGCTCGGATGTCATCGCTGGCGACGGAAACTAAGGCAGCCGCCAAATCACGTTTGGCCGCCGCCGCGAATTTCTCCTGGGCCTCCTGCAATGCCTTGCGCGCCTCGGCAGGATCGACATTGAGTGCAACGTCCGGCACGACCACATGAAGCCGCTCAGACGGATCACGCGGTCGAGGATTTTCCGTCCCAACATCGAGTGCTACCGTCCACGAACCATCCTGCTGTTTCTTCCAAACCGAAACGAACTGTCCGTAACCGAGCGGTTTCTTGTCTTCTTTCTTCGCCTTCCATTGCGCCGCGCCGTTTGTGAATCCGAAATCGGCGCTGCGAGCCATCGAAGCGAATGTCGGTTCCCAGATGAGATCAAGACCTGTTTCCGGCCGTTCTGTCCAGACCTTCTTGCCGTTCACAGGGCCGGGCCGGAAGACAACCGCATCATCGGCAAAGAAATGCAAGAAATGCGGCGCGCGTTCCGTGCTCCTGTCCGGCTTGATAGAAATTTTCTTTTGCCGCCTCGACCATCGTACGGGCGGCGTTATCCGGCCGCTCCTTATCAGCTCCAACGGCGATTGTTGTCCACGAAAGGCAAACTAGGACGGGCCAGAACGAATGAGAAACGATTCGCATTCGATAAGTTTTGGAGTACTTGGGACGGGCTTGGCAATGCGTTTACTTGCAGCCTCGTCCGAAAATCCCTATAATGGCCGGCTAAAATAAATATCAAATGTCTCATTCTCGGAATCGCCGTCGGCTTTGTCATTCTTTGGGTAACTGATTTCCTTATCCACGGGATTTGGATGACGCCCGATTACGGCGCCACACAACAGCTCTGGCGCGTTGATGCGGAAATGAAATCCCGAATGGGTTGGATGCTTGTCGCTCAACTTCTGTTCGTGATCACGTTTGTCATTATTTGGGCAAGGGGTTCGCGGCCGCCACGACCAGAATTAGTTGCGCAGTTGGCTACGGCGTCCTCATGGGCCTGTTCTCAGGAGTCTGGGCGCTGATCATGTATTGTGTCGTGCCAATGCCCGGCTTTATTGCTGCGAAATGGTTCTTCGCCGGAATAGCGCAAACAATTCTGCTCGGCCTCGTCACGTTCTGGACCTACAAAGCCTCGGTGCCGGCGTAATCATTCGCTGCGTCTTTCTTGGATTTCGGACTTAGTGTTTTTGGAGTGCGATGCACCTTAGCATCGCTTTGGAGTGGAGCTTCTTTCGTCGTCCGGCCTGGTCGGCAGAGACGCGGCTACAGAGTGAGCTACCGTTGACGTTTAAAATCACAGCGTTAGCATTCGCGCCTATGGGTTCGGATGTAATCAACAAACTTCGCGCCGGTGTTCGTGATGTTCCTGATTTCCCAAAAAAGGGAATCGTTTTCAAAGACATCACTCCGATCTTGAGCGATCCGGCGCTGTTTCGAGCGTCGATCGATCTCTTTTTAGAGCGCTGCCGCGGGAAAAAGATCGACAAAATCGTTGGGATCGACGCGCGCGGATTTCTTTTTGGATCAGCGGTCGCGTACGAACTCAGTGTCGGTTTCGTTCCGATCCGGAAGCGCGGCAAATTGCCGTACAAAACCGAGATCGCGAAGTACTCGCTCGAGTACGGCGAAGCGGAAATGGAGATGCACACCGACGCCGTGATGGCGGGTGAGCGAATCGTTTTGGTGGATGACTTGCTTGCGACGGGCGGAACTTCTGTTGCTGCCGCCGCGCTGATCAGAAAAGCGGGCGGACAACTTCTCGAAGCGCAGTTCTTAATTGAGCTGAAATTCCTTCACGGCCGCGAGAAACTCGAGCCGACGCCGGTAATTTCGTTCCTGAAATACTAACGTAATGACGAATGACAAATGAAGCTCGAATTCAAAAATGACGAACACGCAGACGGTTCGTCATTTGAGCTTCGTCATTGATTCGGCATTCGGATTTCGTCATTCCTCACTACGACTTCCAGCTTAATTTCCTGGAACCCGAGCTGATCATGAATCAGAGCGAGCAACTCGAGCGCGCCCGCATCGGGTGTGTGCACGCAGCGCAGCTCGATCCTAGCCGGTTTGCCCGCCAGTTCCGGATGCGCCTCCGCCATCTCGCCGTCCAGCAAGAATGAAACGTAGGCATTGAAGCGCTCCTGTAGCGCGATCAATTGTTTGTCCGAGCCATCCCACTCGTTAGGCTCGTCCATCACCAGAACGACTTCGCCTGTTCTTGTGTCGTGCGCGATCATATCGATCACGCCAGTCCGACCTTTCATTTTGGCAGTTCGATCTTTGGTATTCATTCGGATGGTTCGATGTTGAACGTTGGATGTTCGGCGTTCGATGTTGAAGAGAAACAAATGACCAATGATCTAACCGCAGACGAGGTTCGCACGCTTTTGAAGCCCGAGCCACACGCCACGTGCAGGTTCGTGCGCATCACATTCGTAAGTCAGAAGCGCATCGGACCTGGCGGATTGCCTCCGCCATTCGCCGAAGGACGACCAGCCGGTTCCGCGCTCTAATTCATGGTCACGCCCGACGCACCAGTCCGGCTACATCGTATTCGCAACGACCAGCTCTACCATTATATTACCTCGGGGATCCGATTGAGGTGCTGATGCTGCACGCCGATGGGGCGACCGAGCGCGCTGTGGTCGGGCCGGATCTGCGTGCTGGTCAGCACGTGCAGCTTCTCATTCCCGGGAGCGCTTTTCATACCGCGCGCGTGATCGGGCGCCGACGCTGGTTCCTCGGTGCTCGCACCGAGTGGCCGGGCGTTGAGCCAGCCGACATAGAAATCGGCGACGTCGATGCGTTGGCCGCGAAATATCCCGATGCAGCTGAGGATCTGCGCGCATTCCAGCGAGGTGGCGGCGATTGACCTCAATTGCCTTCGGGCGGATTTTAGTACCGCTGTGGCGAAAGCAAAAGGTGTAGGCCGATTAACACTTCTGGGACGAAGCGAGGCGAAACTGCCCGTGTCGCCGGATGAGGCGCGGCTCGAGACTTTCCCAAATCCAGCGCGCCGCAATTACCGGATTCATTTCGAAACGGATGATTTCACTTCCGTTTGTCCGGTCACGGGTCAGCCCGATTTCGCCAGGATCGACATCGATTACGTGCCGGATCGGCTCTGCGTCGAAAGCAAGTCGCTCAAGTTTTATCTGGCTTCGTATCGGAACGAGCACGCGTTCAATGAAGCGGTCACAAACCGCATCCTGGATGACTTCGTGAAATCGTGCGCGCCACGCGAGGCGATCGTGACCGCGCAATTCTCGGCGCGCGGCGGAATTGCACTCACCGTTCGTGCTGAGTATCCAGATGCGAAATTGCGTAAAGCGAGCCGCGATGGTCTGTAGGGGAACCCGTTGGCTTTCCGCGGGACGACAGCGTCGTCCCCTACAGAATGGCCCCACCAATTAAATGAAACGCGCTGTCGCCCTTTTAAGCGGTGGACTGGATTCGACAACGACGCTAGCGACTGCGATTGCGCACGGTTACGAAGCGTACGCACTGTCGTTTGATTACGACCAGCGTCACCAGATTGAAATCGATGCGGCTCGTCGAATCGCCGGGTCGCTAGGCGCAAAAGAGCATCGTGTCGCAAAAATCGACATGCGCATGTTCGGCGGCTCGGCACTTACAGAAGCCATCGATGTACCGAAGCAACGTTCGGAAACAGAATGGCCAATCTTGGAACCAAGGCCGGTGTGGAAGGCAGACGCTTTCATATTCACACGCCGCTGATCAAATTTTCGAAGGCCGAAATCATTCGCAAGGCGACCGAGCTCGGTGTCGACCTCTCAATCACCCACAGCTGTTATGATCCGTCGCCGGAAGGTCTCGCCTGCGGCGAGTGCGATTCCTGTCTCTTGCGACTCAAAGGTTTTCGCGAAGCCGGAATAGCGGACCCGATTCGTTACGCTAAAAAGTGAAGGTACCCGTGAGGATTTTCGATCTTTCCAAAAGCGAACAACGTGTCGTTCTTATTATTATTCTTGCGCTGATCGCCGGCGCTTTCGCAGCATATGAGCGTCGTGCTCGTCAGCCTCCGGTCCAGCCGGTAACAACAACAGCACCACAGCAGTCTCCAAGCCCGTCGCCGCCTGAGGACGCACAATAGAGTTTAATCTCCAGTCAGGCCGGGGATTCGTCCGTAGCCGACAAAAACTGGACTGATTTTTGCGTCGTTGCTGTTTGGCGGCGGGGGCAATTTAAAATCGAAAACGCTGACGCCAAAGCGCTGTTTCCCATCGTATGTGCGACCGTCGCTTGACCCGACCATGACCCGTTTTTTCGTTCGCTTTTCGCGGCCTAGATAAATCATCGTGTGCGTGACTGGCGGATCGCGATCGACGTTGTAAGTGCCGCTCCAAAAGAGCAGGTCCCCCGGCTTAAGCGCGTCGAGTTCGAATGAATCTTCATGGCGGCTCAAGACCGCATTGAAATTTCCCGCTTTGCGCACCCAAACATATTGCTGGCTCGAATCGCGCGGCACATCGGCGAATCCGTTTTGCCTAAGCAGATAATAAACGAAACCGGAGCAATCCATGCCGCCATTTGCGGGATCGGCTGAGCCGTACATGTAACCGAGATTTTGCTTTGTGAGGTCGAGACCGGCGTCGATGATTTGGCGCACTTTCGACGGATTGTCGTCATATCCTTTAATCTCGTTAGGCGAAATGGTAGCGTTGGGAGCACCTTTTCTTTCGGGGGTAGGATGCGCGGTTAGCGAAGGCGCTAACGTAGGTCGCGGAGTTTCAGTTGGACTCGGCGTTGGGGTTTCCTCAGGTGTAGCCGTGGCCGGAGGTGACACACTCGGCTCGGGAGTGGGAGATGCCTTTTTTCGCTTTGATTTGGTCTTCGGCATCGCGCTTGGAGAGGGAGTCGGTGAAATCTTCTTTTTTGGAGAAGCGGTCGGAGATGGACTGGGCGTGGATTTCTTCGCCGTCCGCTTTCGATGTTTTCGCGTCGGACTCGGGGTAGGTGTTGCCTCGAAAACCTTCTTAATTTTCGTCCCTAAGGACTCTTCGGCCGCATCCGCTTCGCGGACAGAGGCGAATAACGTCGCGACAATTAAAAACACCCGAAGCAGTATTTTAGTTGCGGGAGACAAGATCAGCGCGCGAGTTCATTAAGAATCGCTTTGTTTAGACGAATGCCGCCTTCGAGATTTTCGAGAGGAAAATTCTCGTTAGGCGAATGCGCACGACAATCGGCCAGTGCAAGTCCCATCAGCAGCGTTTCGATGCCCAGGATGCTGCGGAACTGTGAGACAATCGGGATGCTGCCGCCTTCACGAATGAGGGCAACATTTGCGTCGAAAGCTTTGCGCAAAGCGCGCTGGGCTGCTTCGCCAATTGCTGAATGCGGATCGGTCAGATACCACGGCCCGCTATGACCATCGGTGATTTCGAGGGTAATGCCTTTAGGCCGATGCTCTCGCAAATGCTTTTTCGCTAGCTTTAGAATTTCATCGCCTTCCTGTTCTGGAACGAGACGGAACGTTAGCTTCGCCATTGCATGACTGGCGATCACCGTTTTTGTCCCCTTCCCCTGATAACCACCGCCGATCCCATTGATCTCAGCGGTCGGCCGCGCCCAGATGCGCTCCAGCGAATTGTAGCCAGCTTCGCCGAAAAGTTCGGGCACGCCAGTTTCTTTCAGCACCAGTTTCTCGCCGTCGACTGGAAGTTTGCGCCATGCTTCGCGCTCCCAATTTTCCAAAGGCTTGACGCGATCGTAAAACCCCGCGATCGCCACCCGGCCTTCGCGGTCGTGAAGTGTTGCCAGTAATTGCGCGAGCGCGGCGATCGGATTCGCGACGGCCCCTCCAAAAACGCCGGAGTGCAAATCCATTTTCGGTCCAGTTACTTTAATCTCGAGGGCGGTCACTCCGCGGAGCCCATAACTCAATGTCGGCACGCCGCGCGCGATCATTCCGGTATCGGAAACTACTGCGACGTCGCTCTTCAGCGCGGCATGATTCTGACTGAGAAAAGGGCCAAGATTCGCGCTGCCGATTTCCTCTTCTCCCTCGATCACGAGATGCAAGTTGACCGGCAAATCGTGATCTTGCTCCATCGTTTCCTGAATGCCAAGAATGTGCGAAAGAATTTGGCCCTTGTTATCGGTCGCGCCGCGCGCGAAAACGTAGCCTTCTTTCAGAACAGGTTCGAACGGCGGCGAATCCCACAGCTCGAGAGGATCGGGCGGCTGCACGTCGTAGTGTCCGTAGATCAAGACTGTGCGCCGTCCGGGTCGATGTTCGTTGCGCGCCCACACAATCGGGTGACCCGCCGTTGGGACGACTTTTGATTCCAAGCCAATGGCCGCAAGTTTCTGCGAGACCCATTGCGCGCACTCGCGCACATTGCTGGCAAACTGATTGTCCGTCGAAACACTCGGGAACCGCAGAAAGGAAAAATAATCTTCCAAATGATTTTCGCGCATATTTACCAAAGCTACTCAAACTCCCGCATTTGCCTACGACTTTGGACGAAGCTGTCTGCGTATCACATACAGCACCGACGCAATTGCGAGCACAATTCCGTTCACTGCAAACTCCCGCACCGTTGCGTGCGCGAGAATCCAGATGATGGCGGCAATGGCGAGCGCAGGCACGACTTTCATACCTGGAAAATTAAAGGGCTGACCGTCAGCGCGGATGTCGCGTTGCACCAAAAACCAGCAGGCGGCGCAGCAGAGCAAATACATCAACAGGACGGCGACGTTGGAAAGAACTGCCAGTTGTTCGAACGTGCCGGTGATGGATAAGGAAAAGGCGAGCAAGGCATAGGTCACAATAGCGACGTCGGGCGACCGATAGCGCGGATGGACGTGCGCGAACCACGCTGGCAACGCGCCGTCGCGACCGAAGGCGAAGATGATCCGCGGCGAACTAAGAATGTCGCTGGTCACGAATCCGAACGCGGAGACGGTCGCGCCGGCGAGAAGAGTCGTGCGGCCGATGTTTCCGAGAAATTGCGCGGCCGCTTCCGCAAGCGGCGCGTCCTTGTAGTTGGCAAGATCGACACCCAGCGTTCCCTGCGCCACGAATTGGATCATTATGTAGATGATCGTAGTGATGACGAGCGCGAGATAAGCTGAACGCGGCACGGTGCGCGCCGGATTCTTTACTTCGCCGCTCGGAATCAACGCGACCTCGATTCCGACGAAGGCGAAAATCAACAGAATAACCGCGTCGCCTAACGACTTGCTGTCGGGCCACGCTGTCCAGATGAAATTCGCGGGATGAATGAAGAAGATTCCAGCGCAAACGAATAAGAGCAGCGGGAGTAGTTTCGCGAATGTTACGACGGTCACCGCACCCGCGCCTCCGCGCACTCCACGCACGTTTATCACCACGAGCGAACCATAAACGACAATCATAACGACGAGCCTCATTACCTCACTCCCCAGGAACGGCGCGACGATGACAATTGAATTTACCAAAACATTCACGACGCCCGCGACTGCGCCGAGCGCCGTGATACCGTAAAGCACGCCGGCGAGAAATCCGATGTAACGACCGAACGCGACTTCGACATACGCGTAAAGCCCGCCGGTCTGCGACACGCGACTGCCCGCAATTGCAAAACACGTGACGAACAACACCATAGCGATGGCGCAACAGACAAACGCGACAGGCGCCGCCGGTCCGAGCCCTCTCGACATCGCTGCCGGCAAAACAAAAATACCGGCACCGATCGTCGAGCTAATAATATTAGCCGTCAGCGCCGGAATGCCGATGCCGCGAACCAACTGATGATCGACGCGCTCCGCTTGTTCGATCGACATCGTCGTTTCATTGGCCATCGGCGCATCCTGCGTGATTCAGTTGTCCGAGGCAAGACGATGGCTCTGGTGACTGCAATCGCCTGGATAATCGGCGCGTCACGAAAATCTCTGGAGATTGAAAATTTGGAAACTCTCCGGATAGTGGCAGCTTATTCGCCACGACGAATTCGCCCGGGTGGCGGAGAATCTGGAGTGTTGAAGCGAAGCGTGAAAGCCACCATATGCTGTAGCTGGCGCAGCCGCCAGCCCTTCAAGTTGTGTGATTTCGCTTGTAACCCTGGCAAGGTTATTATATTGACCATTCGAGGTCCGAGATTTCGGCCTTCGCATGCATCTACATTCTCTCGAGCTTTTCGGCTTCAAATCGTTCGCCGATAAAACGATCTTCGATTTTCACGAAGGCATCACCGCTATTGTCGGGCCGAACGGCTGCGGGAAATCGAATGTGCTTGACGCCGTGCGCTGGGTCTTGGGCGAACAGTCCGCCAAATCCCTTCGCGGCGACGAGATGGCCGACGTTATTTTCAACGGCACCGACGCGCGCAAGCCTGTAGGCTTTGCGGAGGTCTCTGTCACCTTCGCCGATTGCGCAAAGGAGCTGGCAGTCGATTGGCACGACGTGCGGGTAACGCGCCGCGTGTATCGCGACGGCAATTCCGAATACCTGCTTAACAAAACACCCTGCCGACTTCGCGACGTTCAAAATCTTTTCGCTGATACCGGGATCGCGCGGACCGCCTACTCGATGATGGAACAGGGCAAGATCGACATGATCTTGAGCTCGCGTCCGGAAGATCGCCGCGCGGTTTTTGAAGAAGCGGCCGGGATTACAAAATATAAAACGCAAAAACGCGACGCGCTGCGCAAGCTCGAAGCGACCGAGGCAAATCTTTTGCGCATCGGTGACGTTATCAAGGAAGTAAAGCGCCAGATCGGCTCGTTGCAGCGACAGGCGGGCAAGGCGCGGCGCTACCAGGCATTGCACGCGGACCTTCGCATACTTGATACCCATCATTCGCGCAAACAGCTCGATTCGCGTGAAGCTGAGCTTGCTCATTGTCACGCAGAGATTGCGCGGCTTGGCGAATCGGAAGAGACGAGCCGCGCTAAGATCGACAGCAGCGAAAATCAGCTCACCGAGCAGCGTCGCGCGCTGGACGACATTGATGCACAGATTGCCGATGGCCGCAGCGAATTACAACGTCTGCAAGGCGAAATCGGCACGAATCAAAATCGAATCCAATTCAATCGGCAACGCGCCGAAGAATTGGCAGAGTTAATCAAGCGCTCCCGAAAAGATATCGCCGCGGCCGAGGCAAAGCGCGCCCAGCAAGGAAAAGAAATACTGGACGCGAACGCGCTGATTGAAAAAACGAACCAATTTCTCCAGACCAAAGAAGCCGAACTGGCAAAGGTTACTGACTTAATTTCGCACCTTCGCGGCGAGCAGAGCGAGCACAATTCGAAACTTGAAGCGCTGCAATTGTCGCTCTCGAAAAACGAGAAGCGAATCGCAGAACTGGAAGACGAAATCTCCGGACTTGCGATTCGCCGCGAAACCACGGAGGAAAATGGACGCACTCTCGGGATCGCGATTTCGGACGCGCAGGCAGTTCGGGACAAACTTCAGAAAGAGATCACCGCTGCGCGCACTGCTGCAGAAACCGCGCGAAAGAATCTCGATCTTCTAAAGACGAAATCGCAGGCCAGCGAAACAACCTTGCGGCAGCATCAACAACTTCTGGCCGGCACTGAAAAGAGTCTGGCGGAAATCGAACGTGCACTAACGGAAAAAGCGTCACGCCTTGAAATTCTGCGTCAGCTTAACGAAGAAGGCGAAGGACTCGCACAAGGTTCACAAGCCGTCCTCAAAGGGCTTGATGACCCCGGACAAGCTGCTCTTGTCCTTCCGAAACTCTGCGGCTCCGCGCCGACGACGCACGAGTCAGCCCTCCCCAAAAAGGCCGTCGCCTGGGCCATCGATAAGGTGAAAGCGCCAGACTCTCTCGCGCCATTGGTGACGCGATTGCTGCACAACGTCGCAATTTTCCACGATCTCGAAGCAGCCTTGGATTTCAAGAAACATGGAAACCATTGTGCCGCCGCGACGCTCGCCGGGGAATTCATTTCAGCGGAGGGGATTGTTTTTGGCGGCAGCCGGGACTCCTCTGTCGATTCGTTGCTCGAACGCCGAGCGCGGATGGCGGCTCTGAACACAGATTATTCTGAACTCTGCAAACAACGGGACGCGCTGTTGCAAAAACGCGACGAAGCAAATGCAATATTGGAGAAAGCGAGGGGCGAATTTGAAGAAGCCCGCTGCCGATATGAGTCGGCTGATCGGGAACAGTCGGGGTCGGAGAATAGGATTCTTTTCCTGGAACGAGAATTGCAGGCAAGCGAACAGAAGATCGACCAACTTCGCTCGGAGCAGACAGTCCTCGCGCAGCAAATCCAAACTGCAGACGAACGCATCGCAAACTTAGAAGAAGAATTGACCTCAGAGCGCACTGCTCTGGAAGGGCAGCAAAATCAGCAACTCGAGATCCAGGCTGCGCACGAGAAAGCAGCAAAGAGTGAAGGCGAGGCGACAGAGCAGGTCAACAGGCTACGCCTTGTGCTCGCCACGGAGCGACAGCGTTACGAAGACCTTATCGCACAGCGCAAGCCCATGACCGCACGGGAAGTTGAACTCGTTGAGACCATCGCTGCTCGGCAGGCGGAGATCGTGAATTTCGAAGAGCGATTGGCCGCGCAAGCGGGCGAATCGAAGGACGCTGAAGCCGCTATCGAGAAACAGAATGCCCAACGCGCCGAACTGGAGGCCGCTGTTGCCTCACTGACCGATCAGCGGGCGGAACACTCATCCGAAATGAACGAAATGGAGTCGAGCCTGCGCATAATCCGAAACTCCGTGAATGAGCTGCACGATTTGCGTTCAAAACAGCAAGTTCGTCAGGCACAGTTGCAGTTGCAAATCGATAATCTCGCCGAACATATTTCGCGCCGCTATCAAATTGACCTAGGCGCATTTAATCTGGACCAAGCAGCGTTCGAAAAGACTTTGCGCGTGCAACTCAAACGGCGTGAAGGTGGATCGAGCGCTCCGTCGCCCGATGCTGATAATGGCGGCGAAGCCGCGTCGAATGGAACATTGCGCTCGGAGAGCACGGCACACCGAGATGTCGATCTTGCCCAGGTGGACGTGCAACAGCTAATTGCCGATCTTACCCGCCAACTCGATAACATGGGCCCAGTCAATCTGGATGCCGTGCATGAGTACGACGAGCTTGAAGAGCGTTATCGTTTTCTCGAAAACCAAAACAACGACCTAACGGCCTCCCGGCGCAAGTTGCTCGACGTGATTGCGCAAATCAACTCGACCACAAGGAAATTGTTCTCGGAGACCTTCGCGCAGGTGCGGCTGAACTTCGGCGAAATGTTTGCAGAGCTCTTCGGCGGCGGGCGCGCGGATTTGTCTTTGCTCGATGAGAATGATCCGCTCAGCTGCGGGATTGAGATCAGCGCCAAGCCGCCGGGCAAACAACTGCAAAGCGTCTCGCTGCTAAGCGGAGGCGAGCGCGCCATGACCGCGGTCGCGTTGCTGTTCGCGATTTACATGGTGCGACCGAGTCCGTTCTGCATTCTCGACGAAGTTGATGCGCCACTCGATGAAGGCAACATCAACTGCTTCATCCGGGTGTTGGAGCGATTCGTAAAGCAGAGCCAGTTCATCATCATGACCCACAACAAACGCACGATTGCGAAAGCGGGCGTGCTTTACGGAGTGACAATGGAGGAGCGCGGAGTGAGCAAGCTCGTTGGAATGAAATTAACCGCTCCGCGGCAGGTCTCAACCGAGGTGGCGTCGAACGGAGAAGAACAGACGCCGAGTCAGCGTCATTTATCGCTCGAAGGCTCTGGGGCAAAGCGGACCTTCGCCGCGCGGTAAGATAGCTCGCGCACTGTGTGCGGTCTTTTCTAGCAGGATTCAGAAAAATTTCGCGCGTATTTGTCGATCTTGGGTAGAATTGGCGGATGCTTGAAACGGCGACGCGCAGCAAAAAATCCACAACATCCAAACCCGCGCCGCATGAGCGTTTCCTCGAAGCGTTTCGTTGGATGTTGCTCGCCCGCACCTTCGAAGAAAAGCTCGTCAGCCTTTACCGCGGCGGCTTGATCACGGGCGGCGTCTATGTCGGCCGGGGGCAGGAAGCGGTCAGTGTCGCCTGCGGCCTGTTTTTGCAAAAAGGAGACATCTTCGCGCCATTGATTCGCGATCAGGCGGGGCGCTCTGCGTTTGGCGAACCGCTCCTGGATGTCGCACGCACTTATCTCGGCTCGCGCCAGGGCCCAATGCGCGGACGCGATGGCAATATTCATCGTGGCCGACCGCGCGATAATCAGCTCGCCATGATCAGTCATCTTGGCGCGATGGTTTCGGTGACGGTGGGCGCGTTGATGGCGAAACGATTCCGAGGCGAAAAGGGATTCATCGGCCTGAGTTGCATCGGCGAAGGCGGAATGCAGACGGGCTCGTTTCACGAAGGAATGAACATTGCCGCTGTTGAGCAGGTGCCGCTGGTCGTCGTCGCAACGAATAATCATTACGCTTACTCAACGCCCAACGACCGCGAGTTTGCGTGTCATGATTTGGTTGATCGCGCGATCGGTTACGGATTCGAAGGCTACACTGTCGACGGAACCGATCTTGCAAATTGCCTAGATGTAATCGGCGGCGCGGTCAAGCGCGCCCGAGCGGGTCGCCCGCCACAGTTGGTCGTCGCTTCCATCCTTCGGCTGTCTGGCCATGGCGAACATGACGATGCGAGTTACGTGACAGACGAGATCAAACGCGAGCCGTTTGCACGCGATTGTCTGAAAGTCACTGAGCAGACGATTGTCGACCTTAAATTGGTCGACGCGGAGACACTGGTGGAGTGGCGTCGACATGCAGCCGCGCAGGTGGACGAGGCAATTTCTACAGCGCAAAAAGAAGCCGCACCCGACGCTGACGAAGAAGATTGGTGCGCGATCTCGACGCGCGACCTTGTCGACTCTCTGGAATGAGCATCACGTATCTGGAGGCGATCCGCGAGGCGCAGGCGAAATTGCTTCGCGACAACGAACGTGTTTTTATCTACGGGCAGGATGTCGGCGGAACATTTGGCGGCGCCTTTAAAGCAACGAAAGGTCTCGCTAAAGAATTTCCCGGGCGCGTGTTGAACACGCCGATCAGCGAAGACGCGATGGTTGGGACTGCGATCGGGGCCGCGATGCATGGGATGCGGCCGATTGTCGAAATGCAATTTGCCGACTTTTCCAGCACCGCGCTCAATCAAATCTTAAACAACGCCGGGACGCATTATTGGCGGACGGATGTTCCAATCCCCATCACAGTACGTTTGCCCTCTGGCGGCACAAAAGGGAGCGGCCCGTTTCACAGTCAGTCGATGGAATCGCTCTACGCGCATTATCCGGGATTGATCGTCATGACGCCGGCCACAGTGGAAGACGCGTATAGCATGCTTATCGAAGCCGTGGCGATTAACGACCCCGTCGTCTATTGCGAACACAAATATCTCTATTACCACCTGAAGGCGGAGAACCTGCCCACCGAAAGCTTGCCCACAGGCAAAGCGCGCATCGCGCGGGAAGGGC
>WNEZ01003816.1_pt1 | contig 15317 bp, 16 predicted proteins | sample 5400521 | NCBI WGS metagenome assembly WNEZ01 (sample SAMN13153339, study PRJNA577476) | soil metagenome | isolation source: 120 cm saprolite under Douglas fir tree site 2 hole 1 replicate 1 | place: USA:California | collected 2015-04-18
CGACATGTATGCCACCGTGCCCACCGCCGCTCCAGGGGTGGTCAGAAATTCCTCGGCTACTCCGGCGGTCACTTCGGCGGTAGCCCCCGGTTCCACCCCTGGTCTTCGCACTGCCAGCTTCGCCAGCCCAAAATCCAGAATTTTCGCGTGCCCGCGTTTGGTCAGAAATATGTTCGCCGGTTTAATGTCCCGATGGACGATGCCTTGGCTGTGTGCGGCATCGAGCGCGTCTGCAGTTTCGATTGCGATTGAAAGTAGCGTCTCCAACTCCATCGGACGGTTGCCGATCAAGTGCTTCAGAGTTTGGCCGTCCAGGTATTCCATGGCGATGAACGCCTGGCCATCTTGTTCACCGATGTCGTGAATCGTGCAGATATTGGGATGATTAAGGGCGGAAGCTGCCTTGGCTTCACGCCGGAAACGCTCAAGGGCTTGGCGATCTCGGGCTACATTTTCGGGCAGAAACTTCAAGGCCACAAAACGATCGAGTCGAGTGTCCTCGGCCTTGTACACCACACCCATGCCGCCCCCGCCGAGTTTCTCGACGACGCGATAATGCGAGATGGTTTGGCCGATCAGTTTGGGAGGGGACTCCATCCTTGGCCGAACATCTTAGGAGCGCCGATATGGTAAGTCAACCCAAAGCCGGAAGGTCAGAGCCATATGGCGCGAGTAGAGCACGGAGACAAACGAAGTCTCCCGCCGTGCGTGAGGGGCGTAGGAACCGACTTGCCCCGCAAGGTCAGACGATCTTTCCCGCTGCCAAATCTTTCACCAGCTCCAGGTCGGCATCCAGGAAGTCATAACAAGGCAAGTCCGCCCGTTTGGCCCAGCGAACATCACGGAAGATACGGTTTTCAATTTCCCCAAGGAAATCTTCAACCACGAAGAATCGTAGTTCGACGGTGCCGCCGCCTCGGTAATCGTGACGGATCCGGGCGACCTCCCCGCCGACACTGGCCTGGATGCCCAACTCCTCTTCCAGTTCCCGGCGCAAAGCGTCGCGCGGTTGCTCGCCCTCTTCGATCTTGCCACCAGGAAACTCCCATTTCAGCGGCATGGTCTGATGGCGGGTGCGCTGGCAGACCAGGATGTTTCCGTCTCTGACGATCAGTGCTGCGACAACGAGCTTCATTCTTGAGAGGATGCTCCGGCATAAATAGCTTTGCGGCCGGGGGCGACATAACTTGTAGAGGTGAAAACAAAGACGGCAACGCCGCCACTGCACAATAGCTCCCGCTGGTGCTCGCCGAACTCGTGTTTATTGACCAGCAAAGACATCCCGCCCTGTTGAACTGTCCGGTTACCTTAACCGAGCGACGAATTCGGCCACAGACGCCCGATCTCACGCGAGTTGCATCTTGCCTTTTTCGACGCTCATACCGCCGTCTCTTCGAGATGCTTTCCAACCAGCCCGGCGCAATATTCGACGAGTTCGCGGTCTTCATGGTTGAAAGCAGCAAGAAAGTGACTATCGATATCGAGCTCGCCGACGACTTCATTGCGGGCGAACACTGGCACGACGATCTCTGACTTGGTTTCGACGGAGCAGGCAAGATAGCGGGGGTCACTATTGACATCATCCACGATGATTGTCTTGCCGGTCGAAGCTGCCGCCCCGCAAATGCCCTGGTTAAGCAGAATGCGCGTGTGTGGCGTCATCGCACCCTGGAACGGGCCTAGCACCAGCATACGGTCCTGTGCCGGGGATGATTTCTCCAGCATGTAGAAGCCAACCCAGTTGTACCTGAGCATGCGCTCATGAAGCAGCTTGACGATCTGCGACATCAGTTGGTTGGCGGATGTGGCACTCAGCGCCAGACCTTCCAATTCCTTTCTAACTGCGCGGATTTTGTCCTGCTTCACGCGAGCGGCCGGCATAAAAAGATCCTAACTCATCGGGGATGATGTTCACGCACTTGTCCGCGTGCTGCCGCAATACATCTTAGACCCGCCGATTGTGGAAAACGCTCGGGCTGGATAGCTGCCGCAAGCGCCCGCAAGCCCTGGACCAGAGTGGGTGCGGGCGTGTTGAGAAGTTCGTCGCGAATACAGTAGACGCGGCCGGCTTGGACGGCGCGCATCTCGCTCCAACCACGGTCGCGGATGATCTTTTCCAGCGGCACGCGATCACCCGCGCCGCACCAGGCGGCGATAAGGACGTCGGGGTCCTCGTCAAACACGGCCCGGGCTGCGCATTGCGAACCTGCTTCGCCGACGAACTCGCCACCCGCTGCTTCGACCAATTCCGCGACCCATTTCTGAGAAGCAATGAGTGGCTTTCCCCATTCTTCACAAAAGACGCGTGGGCGCTTTGTGTTTTTGGCCTCAGTGCGAACCGCTTCGATTTCATGTCGTCGCAATATCGGTGTAGATGTCGGCCAGAGTCTTCGGGGCGACTCCGAGGAAGCGCGCTCCGGACCTTAGGATCTCGGCGACTGCTTTTTCCTGATAGGGAACGGCGGCAATCACTAGATCAGGTCGGGAAGCGCGGATCTCATCCGTGTTGGCTGTCCAGGAATCAGCGATGATGGGCCGAGGGCCAGCCGCTGCTTCGGGGCACACGTCCACGCAGTATTTCGTACAGGCGACAATCCGATCGAGCTTCCCGATGGCGGCAAGAATTACGGTTGCGCTCGGCTGGAGGCTGACGACGCGCCGTGGAGTGTGGTCGGCGGGCATCGCAAACCTAATGGTACAAGGATTCGGGCCAAAAGGTCTGCGCTTACCGGTAGCGTTTCCAAATTTAACCACGAAGGACACGGCGGAATACGAAGGAAACCGTAAAATGTGCCCCTCCGTATAACTTCGTGCCCTTTGTGGCTTATGAAATTAGCACACCGCCCAATCCACAGAGACGTTGCAAGCAGTGTCTCTACTCTTGTTTGATTGTCAGAAATGTGTAGAGAAGTAGCTTGCTACGTCTCAGGTTGTGAACTGAAGCAAACGCACGCCACACAACTGCCCGACGGCACCCACAAGAACCGCACGTTACAATTGCCTCGATGTATTCTCCTCAACTCCTCGATCACTTCCAAAACCCACGCAATGCCGGTGATATATCTGCCCCGGATGCATCCGTTCAGATTGAGAATCCCGCCTGCGGCGACGTTCTTAAGCTGACACTCAAAGTCACCGACGGCCGGATCAGCGAGATTCGCTTTCGCGCCAAGGGATGTGTTCCGGCAATGGCCTGCGGCTCGCTGCTCACGGAACTGGTGCAAGATAAAACGATGGAAGAGGCAAGGCAAGTCCGCCGGGAAGAGCTAGTCCAAAAGATTGGGGGCCTGCCGGAAGCTTCCATCCACGCCAGCCATTTAGCAATTGATGCGTTAAAAGCTGCACTGAAGCAGGTCAGGGGCTAGCGACAGATTGGCACGTGGTAGCGCCGGCATCCTTCGGCGATTTGGGCGACACGCCCTCACCCACAGCCGCCGAGACGGCGCGCCACAAAAGGCAGGGCGTACACAGTGCGTGAAAATCCACAGCCGAAGGTTTTTCACGCACGGCGAACCGAGTCGGGGACGTAGACCGTCCACTCTTGCTCCCGCGCAATCTTCTCCAGGTCTGGATTCGGATTCACCGCAAATGCGTGCCGGGCCATCTGCAGCATTTCCTTGTCCCAGATCGAATTGCCGAACGCCACGTCCGGGTCGCGCCCAATCGCGCTTCGGATGGCTTGCGGCTTGCCCTCACCTGTGGGCACGCGGATCAGTCGCTCAGTGATTTTGCCATTGTCGATCTCGACGGCAGCTGCCAGAATTCTTTTATCCGGAATCCCGAAGTGGCGCATGCCCGCCCGGATCACCCATTCATTCGTAGAAGAAACCGCCCAAACGTCGCATCCTGCTTGCTGCAAACGGCCCATCAGTTCGCGCAATTCGAAGAAGATTTGACGGGAAAAGTGTTCGTCGAAGTAAACGGTCGCGGCGCGTTGCACCGCTTCCTCGCTCAGTCCCCGGTGCAGGGTGACCATCTCTCCACACATATCGTCTTCGCTGACGCTGCCGGCCTTGTAGTCGGTATAACGAGTGAGGGCCCAGCACACCATCTCCCTGGAGAGAAGTCCCTGGTCCAGTTCCCAACTGAAAAAGCCTTCGCCGGCGTCGCCCGCCCACAGTGTGCCATCGCAATCAAACGTGGCAATCTGCGGTTTCAATAAGAGAACGGCCTCAACGAACTTTGCGGCCTTGGCGGAGGAACTTGTGTTCATTTTGCGCAGGCTCATTGCGCAAGGAGATCACTCCACCTGCGGCATCGCAGGCGACGACAAGTTTGCGTAATCCTGCGGCGTGTCCACATTCAGGGTAACAAATGGATCGTCAACGGGCACGTACTCAATGCGATCCTGGTTCTTGTGCTCGACTTCGCGAGCGGTCGCTGTAGCCGGAGCCTTGAGGAAGGCCTCAATCATCTCGCGTCCGACCAGGATGGGGTGGCCGTGCTTGCCACCGTATTCCGGGACGACCGCCCACTTACCGCGTGCGGCAGCGGTTTCGAAGGCATCCCGGAGATGCTCCAGCGTAGCGGGTTTCGCTGGGGGCCTGTCTACCAGCGTGACCATTGCGGCGTCGCGCCCACGGCTCAACACTTCCTGCAGGCCGACTTGCAGAGAACTGAATTGACCGCGACTGGGATCCGGGTTTTGGGCCAGTGAGGCGCCGCTGGCGTACACCACTGGAGCGAGCGTCGGCTCATTTTTCCCCACTACCACGATGACCATTTCTGTGTACATCGAAAGCTCGCGGATGGCAGCCGAAAGAAAGGTTTGCCCGAACGACGGCTGCCCGGAATTGGCCTGAGGCCAGGGGAGCAGGGCCTTGTCGCTGCCCATGCGGCTCGATTCGCCTGCCGATAGGATGACCCCACATAGATTCGGCGCCCTGCTCATGTGGGGAAGATAACAGAAAGATCGGCGATTTTCGATTGACGATTCTCGCGTGAAGAGACCATCTCGCCACAGAGGCACAGAAAAACTAGAGTGGGCGTTTTCAATCGACGATCGCCTCAGACCGGATGGGACTCCAATTGATTGAAAATCGGCAATTAGAAATTGAAGACTCTCTGCGATCCCGGCGTTCGCTGGTTAAAGCTTTTCTTCAGAATCTTTCAGCGCCTTTGTCGCCACATCAGAAGCATCGCGGTCATCAGCTTGCAGGTTATGTGAATGGAACCAGCTCATGTGAGGTAGTGCGCGCTCGGCGCGGCGTCGCACTGCGATGAGTTCGGCCGTAATGGCCACCGCGATCTCCTCCGGCGTAATTGCTCCGATGTCCAATCCGACCGGCGCATGCAGGCGCTCGAATAAATGAGCCGGGAGTCCTTCGCTCTGTAGCTCTTTGAAAATTGCAATCGTCTTGCGCTTCGAGCCGATCATGCCGATGTACCGCGCCTGCGTCTGCACGGCCCAGCGCAGCACCCGCATATCGTCGCGATGTCCGCGGGTGACGATCACGATGTACGAAGATTCGTTCGGCGTCAGCCGAGCCGTGGCCTGTTCAAAATCATCGGCAATTACCTCGTGAGCTTCGGGAAAGCGCTCGCGGTTGGCATACTCTTCGCGGTCATCGACCACAATCACGTCGAATCCGGCATCCTTTGCAACTTTGTAAAGGTTTACTGCTACGTGACCTGCGCCGAAAATATAAAGCAGCGCTGGAGGTAGTACCGGCTCGATGAAGATGTCAAGCGTGCCACCGCAGACTAAACCTGTGTCGTATTTCGGATTCTGGTTGAGATTGAAAGTCAGCGTGCGCGGCTTTTCGGATTCCATCACCTCGCGCGCCGCCTGCCAGACTTCAGCTTCAACGCATCCGCCGCCAATTGTGCCTGCGATAGAACCATCATCCCGCACCAGCATCTTGGCGGTCTTGAAAGAAGGGATCGACCCGCGCACATTGACGATGGTCGCCACAGCACCTCGACGGCCTTCCTGGCGAAGCTTGACGATCTCCTCGTAAATATCCATCTCTGTTGATTATTGGGTTTTGCAGAGGGCAAGTCAAACTACTGAAATCTGCACAGCTTGGCTTGCAATCCGTTCATCGTGGGGCTAGGGTTTTAAGGCTCAAGGGCCACGGGAGCTGTACATATGCCGTTAGTTTTGTAGGTTCCCTACACATCCGACCACACAAGGAGGAGCACGCCCTTATGAAAGCCGTCCGCATTCACGAATTTGGTGGTCCCGAAGTCCTGCGCTACGAAGATGTTTCCGACCCGAAGCCGCGCAAGGACCAGGTGCTCATCCGCGTCAAATCCTGTGCCATGAATCACCTCGACCTTTGGGTGCGCAAGGGACTGCCAGGGGTAAAGCTGCCGCACATACTGGGCAGCGATATTAGCGGTGAAATCGTCGAGGTCGGCGAATACGTTACCCGGTTGCAGTCGGGACAGCGCGTTCTTCTAGCGCCTATGCATTTTTGCAATCACTGCGCGTACTGCACCTCCGGTCGGCAGAACCAGTGTGCGGAGTTCACCGTAATCGGCAATCGCGTGGACGGCGGCAACTGCGAGCTGATGGCGGTGCCGGGGGTGAATGTGATTCCCATTCCCGACAGCCTCGGCTTTGACGAAGCCGCCAGCGTGCCGCTGGTCTTCCTGACTGCTTTTCATATGCTGACCGGCCGCGCGTCTATTCGCCCTGGGCAAACTGTTCTGGTGTTGGGCGCAAACTCCGGCGTGGGTATCGCAGCCATCCAAATTGCAAAGCTGTTCAACGCAACTGTGATCGCCACCGCCGGCGATGACCGCAAGATGCAGAGAGCGCACGAGCTTGGCGCCGACCACGTGATCAACCATTACCAGCAGAAGATCTCGGACGAGGTGAAGAAAATCACGAACAGGGAAGGCGTGGACATCGTTTTTGAACACGTCGGTGCCTCAACCTGGGACGAGAGCATGAAATCGCTTAAACCCGCAGGCACCTTGGTGACCTGCGGGGCCACTACTGGGCCCAACGCCGGCATTGACCTCCGCTTCGTCTACTCCCGTCAGCTGAGCGTGCTGGGCTCTTATATGGGCACGATGGGCGCACTCTATGAAGTGCTTAAACACGTGTTCAGCGGAAAGCTAAATCCGGTGGTAGACCGAACCTTCCCCTTAAAAGATATCCGGGCCGCCCATGAGTACATGGAAAAAAGTCAGATGTTCGGGAAAATCGTGCTTAACCCATAAGCTTCATAGGGACGCCGAGAGAGCCGCGTCCAGGATGCAAGCAAAGGCAAAGATCGTTCATTCTGAGTGCAGTCACAGCCGGTGGTTGTGCGAGAAGCAGGCTCTACTCGGGATGACAATTGTTAGTGAAACCTAGCTGATCTCGTCTTTCCGCCTACTGGGAAATTGAAAGCGGGGTGTCCGGTTGATACCATCCTCGCAAATGGTCGAAGACCGGTTTCGCCACTACTTCGGTAATCATCTGGGCAAAGCCGAAGTGGCCATCTATACCATCCTTGCCGTGTTGCTTTCCGTCACGGCCCTCGCGGCGATTGCGAGCGCTGGCAAACTGCTCTGGGATGGCATCAGTCACTGGACGATTGCGAACGAGACGTTCCGTGTGTTGGACCAACTACTGGTTGTACTGATGCTCGTGGAGATTCTACACACTGTTCGCATCTCCATTCGCTCGCACATTCTGGTTACCGAGCCATTCCTGGTCGTGGGCCTGATTGCCTCAATTCGCCGTATCCTCGTGATTACCCTGGAAGCAGCCACTCTAACCAAAGAGGGAACGTGGTCGACCCAGGGCGCAAGTATTTTTCGCGCTTCCATGGTTGAGCTTGGCTTGCTCGGGCTATTGGTTCTGATTTTGGTATTTTCCATTACGCTCCTGCGTCGCTACGCTCCCGCCCCGAAGGAACTCATTGAACTCTGAAGCCGGAACAACGGTCGCTGCGGAAGAGTCGGTTCCCAACAAGACGAAGCGAATGCCACCAGGTTTGCACCGGCATCGTCCCGGTTGGTAAGTCCGACGGCTGCCATTTAGAATGGAATTCTGATGAGCCGCGATCTCAGTTTTGGCAACTACGTCGTGGTTGAACAGGGACAGAAGAAGGTCAAGGAATTGACTTTCGGCAATCCCACGCCCGAAGGAGTCGTGCTGACCACACTCGACAACGCCATCAAATGGATGCGCAAAAACTCAATCTGGCCAATGACGTTTGGCCTGGCTTGCTGCGCAATCGAGATGATGTCCATGGGCGCCTCGCGGTTCGACATTGCCCGTTTCGGGGCTGAGGTGTTCCGTCCCTCGCCGCGGCAGTCTGACTTGATGATCATCGCAGGCCGTGTCGCGCAAAAAATGGCTCCTGTGATTCGCCAGCTGTGGGAGCAGATGCCAGAGCCTAAGTGGGTGATCTCGATGGGCGCTTGCGCCACCTCGGGCGGCGTGTTCAACAATTATGCGCTGGTACAGAGTGTGAACCAGGTCATCCCAGTGGATGTTTACGTTCCCGGATGCCCGCCTAGACCGGAGCAGTTGATTTACGCCATCACGTTGTTGCAAGACAAGATTCAGAAGGAACGTGGCAGCTTGAAACGAGCGCTGAACCTTTCGTCAGGCGAGCCGACTCCAAAATCCCCGACGTTGTAATTGGTCGTTCTTACGGCAGCTTGAAATCGATCGTGATCTCGGTCTGCATGCGCACCGGTTTACCATTCAGCCGGTACGGACGATAGTGCCACTGCTGAACTGCATCGACGGCAGCGCGAGCCAGGATCGGCTGCCCGCGAACCACCTTCAAATCCTGCACCGTCCCATTTTCAGTGATCACCGCCTGCAGGAGGACCGGGCCTTCCAATCGCATCGTGCGCGCTTGATCGGGATACGATGGCTTCACCCGGTATTCCACCATGCCTTCAGAAATACCCTGTGAAACCGGCATGGCGGGTTGCGGCAATCTCGGCGGCGTGGAAAGTACATTCGCGAGGGTACTGGAATTCGGTGCGCTGCTTAGGAGATGGCCGGATAGAACCAGTGCGTTCTCACCGGGGGAAGCCTGATCTGCTAGCTGTGACGCTCCCGGAGTAGCTGCCGTGCCGGGCGCAAATCCGTGGGAGGCACCGGCCGGCTCCCCTGTCCGGCGCACTACGTCCTCAGCGACTTCGCCTGGCTGCGCTTTGCGCCCGGATTCCGAACTTTTTTCGGACGCGGCCGGGGTCGGGGTCGGTTTCGGACGAACTTCAGCCGGGCTGGTATCAGCACCAGGCTTCCAAACCAGAGCCATCTCAGAAGACGGGGACACATCAGAAGCCGGTGCCACACTCTCGGGAGCCTTCGCGACAGCCTCGGCATTCCCGCCTGACGAATTACTCACTTTTCCATGGACCCTTAGAAAAAACCCGGTGAGAGCCGCGAGAACGACAATGCCAAGGACGGCAACACCTGCCAATGACGCGTGCTGGCGTCGATCGCCAATGCGACTGAGCAGGCTGGCCAGCGCGTGTCTTGCCTGGACGGCGGCCTGCGACGTGAAGCGAATGGCTGATGAGAGAATCGCCGCTGCCCGTACGTCCTCTTCCGATAATAGCGGGTGCTTTTCGGCCTCAGCAAACCGCGCCCGAGCTGACATAACCAATTCTGCCAACTGCCGTAACAAATCGAGGTGTCGATCGGGGAACGAATACGGACGGGCAGAGAAGACCTCGATAATGCCCACAGTCCCACGCTTTCCGCAGAGTGGCGCTGCGGCGAGCGAGCGCAGGCCAAGCCGTCGGCAAACTTCCGCATCCACGCGCAGGTCCTTATTGGTGTCATCGCAGCGCAGCGCGCGGCCGGTGCGCAGGCATTCCCCGGAGATGCCGGAATCCGCATCCAGTTTTGTGCCCAGGTCCGGAGCCGTCTCACCGGCTCTCGCCTGGCAAATAATTAAGCCATGCCGGCGCATGGCGATCGCTGCTCCATTGGCCCCGGTCAGCGAGTGTGCCGCCTCGGCAATGTACTGCAGCAGCGTGTCCATTTCCACGTCACCGGCCGCAACCGCAGTTCGCAAAACGCCGATGACGCGCTCGGGATCCTGATTCTCGGAAGTCGGGTGGTCCGATTTTCCAATGTCGGGACTCTGGTGCGGCGGCAATGGTCCCGGTGGTCCAGTTCTGCGCCCGGAAAAAAGCACGGATGGATTTGGCCCTGCAGGCGCAGGTGTGGAAGACAAAGGTACTGATGTATGCGCCATTTTGGTGACTCCCTGGTAACACGACTACATCTTCAGAGTCGGTGTTTCATCCTTAGAATGGAAGGTGACATTAGTCCCGAGTTTGATTCAAGAGACCGTGGTTGTCAATGTAGTCCTTTAAGAATGAACAACCAGGAGTACTAGACGCCCTCAGGTGTACACCGCAGGAGGCAATCGGACTTTTCACCTAGTCCGTGTAGAATCGCCCGCCATGAATCCTCTTGAAATCTCCTCGCAACAGTTCCGCCGGCTGGCAGAAGCGGTCACTCAAATAGCAATCGAATATCTAGATACGCTCAACTCGCGTCCCATTTTTCCAGAATGCACTGGCGCCGCGACGGAGCAACTCTTCCGCACTGATTTGCCGGAAGAGGGACTGGGCGAAGGCGCGCTGACGAGTTTGGATGCCGTCGTACGCCACTGCCGAGCTCAGAATGGGCGCTTCTTCGGTTACGTGCTGGGCTCGGGGGACCCCGTCAGCGCAGTGGCCGACCTGCTGGCCAGCGTGCTCAATCAGAACGTCACGGCCTGGCGTTCTGCTCCGGCCGCGGTCTCCATCGAACGAACCGTCGTGGGATGGCTCGCGAAAGCGATTGGATGCGAGGGGTTCAACGGCAACCTCACCGGCGGAGGCTCGTCCGCCAACCTTATGGGGCTGGCCATGGCTCGCGAGGCGAAGATCCCCGCCAATGAGGAAGGGATTCACAGTGCGCCCGAGGGAGTGGTTTACGCTTCCGAAGAAGTGCATATGTCGATCCCCAAAGCCGTGGCGCTGTTGGGAATTGGGCGCAATCATCTGCACCTGGTCGCCATCGACAACTCCTTCCGTATGATTCCCGCAGAGCTCGACCGCGCCATTCACCGCGACAGGGATGCAGGACGGATTCCGATTGCGATCGTGGCTTCCGCAGGAACCGTAAATACGGGCGCGGTTGATCCTCTGCCGGATATCGCCGACATCTCTCGCGCAAGTGGGGCATGGCTGCATGTGGACGGAGCTTACGGAGCCTTGGCGGCGATCGCCGCTCGGGAAAAATTTGCTGGTCTCGAACTCGCGGACTCCATCTCGCTTGATCCGCATAAGTGGCTTTATCAGCCCCTAGACTGTGGCTGCCTGCTCTTTCGCCATGCGACCGCCGCCCGCGCCGCCTTCGCCCGCAGCGGAATGTATGCCAAGGCGCTCAGTAAGGATCCGGTGGAGGGCTTTGCCTTCTTTGAAGAATCACTTGAACTTTCGCGCCGCTTCCGAGCACTGCAGTTGTGGATATCTATGCGTTATCACGGTCTCGCAGCCTTTCGCGCAGCCATCAAGAACGACCTGGAGCACGCCCGGCGGCTAGCGGAGGCAATCAGGAAACAGCCTGAACTGGAACTCCTGGCCCCGGTGGAACTGAGCGCCGTTTGCTTTCGCTATCGCGGAACTGGCGGGTACTCAGAAAAGGAAATGGACGACCTCAATGTCGGGGTATTGCAGCGTGTAGTCAGGCGTGGTCACGTGTATCTTTCCAACGCATTGCTGCGCGGGAAATTCTGTTTGCGCGCCTGCATCGTGAATCACCGCACGACGGAGGCGGATGTAGACAGCGTTGTGCCAGAAATTCTAGCCGCAGCACAAGATCTAGAAGAATAGTCGTCGCCCGTGAGTCTTATAGCACGGCCCGAGTCCCCGCGGATTTGACACCGACCCACTGTCAACTTATTTTGTTTGACACGAATGGTGACAGGGTATAGGCTTTTGCTTGAAGGGCGCGAACCGGACCGGAGGGCACGCTCTCGGAACGCACAGCGCAAAGCATCGCATGGTTACTCTCTAAAGATGGGCCAGGCCTCACTCTTCGGAATGGGACTTGGCCCTTCTTTTCTCGCCGGAGTGCGCGTGTAATCCAAGGACACGGCCAGCCTACCCGATATCGGCCCCGACCAGAAACAGACGGGATGTCGCTGCTTGCACGGTTTACTTACCGGTCTGGCCGCGGGGGTTCCAATCGCCGTTTGCTTCCGGTATCGCGGAACCGATGGGTACTCGGAACGGGCCGGTCATAGGGAATTCAGTCCCACCAGACCCAGCCCTGGAACAACATTTCTTGGCCATTCAGAATCCTATCGCCAGGTTTGCGGCATGTAGCGGGTTTACCTCTCGCCCGAACTCAGGTCTATAATTAGCTGCATACCGGCCCCGGAGTGGCTTCATGAAGGCTCGCCGCATTTTGGCCCTTATTCCTTCCTTACTTCTTGTCGCAGTTCTGGCGATGGCCGCTGATGCGAAGCCTTCCTCCGTAAAACCATCAGCGCACATGTCGAAGGAAACGCGGATGCAGATCATTCGCGCATTTAATGCGGAGTTGGTCTATATCCGCACACCGTTTCCCATGGGAAAAGTAGGACTGAAACTAAGGAATGGAGCTGTCTCGCCCAGCGGAGCGGAACTCCAGCAGTTAATCGCCATGTGGGGCCCTGCTGCCAAACCTGGCGACCAGGCACGCATCAGCGATATCGTCATCAAGAATGACCTCATTCATTTTGAGATCAACGGCGGCCCGATCAAGAAGCAAAAATGGTATCAGCGCATCCAGATTGCGGGAGCGGGCGGCTCAACCCCGGTTGCACCCACTGACTCCAATGCCAATTCACGTGGCTCTTTCGTCGATCTCTATTTCGATCATTATGTCCCCGAACTCACCGGCCCTGAACTCAAGGACCTTCTCCGGCCGGTGTTCGATTTCAACGCGAAATCCGCGGTCGAGGCTTATCTCGACACGGTTCCTCCCAAGGTGAAAGATGCGATCAAGAACCACAAGGTGCTGGTGGGCATGAACCGGGAGATGGTGATCTATGCCAAGGGACGGCCGGCCAAGAAAGTCCGGGAGAAGAATGGCGAGGCCGAATACGAAGACTGGATCTATGGCGATCCACCACAGGACGTAGACTTCGTCCGCATTGTAGGCGACGAGGTGGTGCGCGTGGAAACCATGAAGGTAAATGGTGAGAAGATTGTCCGCAACGAGAAAGAAGTGAACCTGCCATCTCAGCCCACTGTCGCCAAGCAGGAAGAGCCTGGCTCCCGGCCGGCAAATGCGCCGAGCCTGAAGCGGCCAGGGGAGGATCTCCCGGATGCGGCCCCGACGAGCGTCACCATGCCCTCCGGCGGTAAAGTGCCGCCTCCAGTGGCTCCCGCGCCACCACCAGGCAAAAACCCGAGCCCGGTCCCGAACTAGCGCACGTGTGGGCCCGTGTCTTTGACCCGGGCCTGGACCGGTCGAAGACCCACACCCATACAATTGCACAGTGACATAGCTGAAGACGTCCTTGCAAATTGATGGGCTCGAAACCTCTCCCCGACTTGGCTCCCGCCCACGTCCGCTTTACACTGGAATTGTGAAGATCGCGTTGGGGCAGATCAATCCCACCATTGGGGATTTCGCAGGTAACGCTGCCAAGATCATCGATTTTTCGCGACGCGCGCAGGCGGCGGGCGCAGGTCTGATTCTATTTCCTGAACTCTCCGTGTGTGGCTACCCGCCCCGAGATCTGGTAGAGCGGCCATCATTCGTCGCCCGTAATCGCGAAACCGCGGAACGCATTGCCGCCGAGACCCGTGGCATTGCCGTGATCTGTGGCTTAGTCACGCCGGCCCGCGCCGAGACTGGCAAGTCCGTGATGAACTCCGCCGCGCTACTCAAGGAGGGCACGATAGCTTTCGTGCAATCGAAAATGCTACTGCCCACTTACGACGTCTTCGACGAGATGCGCAATTTCGCTCCCGCGAGCAGCCAAGAATTATTTAACTTTTGCGGCAAGCAGATGGCTCTTACCATCTGTGAGGACGCCTGGAACGACAAACATTTCTGGAACAAGCGTCTTTACCGCTTCGACCCGGTTGAGGCGCTGATCGGCGCGGGGGGCAACTTCGTTCTCAATATTTCCGCCTCACCCTTCTGGGTGGGCAAACGTGAATTCCGCCGTGAAATGCTGGCCACCATCGCTCGCAATTACAAGGTCCCGGTTGTTATGGTGAACCAGGTCGGTGGCAACGACAGCCTGGTTTTTGATGGCTCAAGCCTCGTCATTGGGCCCGACGGAGCTGTCATTGCCCAAGCAAAGTCATTTGAAGAGAACCTGATCTGCTTCGACCCAAACCAACTCGCTGGTGATATCCATGAGCAGATCGCCGGAGAAGAAGCTAGCGCCTACGCCGCTCTGGTGCTCGGCACCCGAGACTACGTGCGCAAGTGTGGCTTCCGCCAAGTAATCGTTGGTTTGAGCGGTGGAATTGATTCGGCGCTCACCGCTGTGATCGCAGCCGATGCAGTTGGTCCGGAGAATGTCATTGGCGTGGGCATGCCAGGGCCATATTCCTCGAAAGGTTCGATCACTGACGCGCGCACGCTCGCCGAGAATCTCGGCATCCGCTTCGAAGTGATCGTTATTTCCGATATCTTCGAGGCATACAAGAAGGCATTGCAGGAGGTGTTCGCCGGTTTGAAAGAGGATGTGACGGAAGAGAACATCCAGTCGCGCACCCGTGGAACGCTGCTCATGGCGCTCTCCAATAAGTTTGGCGCTATCGTTCTCTCAACGGGCAACAAAAGCGAACTGGGCGTCGGCTACTGCACGCTCTATGGCGACATGGTCGGCGGGCTAGCCGTTATCTCCGACGTGCCGAAAACCATGGTGTACCGCCTGAGCCGATATGTGAACTCGCAGCGTTCTGTGATCCCAGCGGCAACTATCGAGAAGCCGCCATCAGCCGAATTGCGTCCTGACCAAAAGGACAGCGATATACTGCCGCCGTATGAAATAGTTGACGTAATTCTCGAAGACTACGTAGAAGATTCGCATTCCGCGGAGCAGATTGCCGCCGATCACAATCTCGATGTGAATCTAGTGCGGCACATCATCTGCATGGTGGACCGCAGTGAGTACAAGCGCCAGCAGGCCGCCCCCGGAATAAAGATTTCCGCCAAGGCCTTTGGATATGGCCGTCGTTTTCCGATCGCGGCGAAATCGGAAACTTAGGACGATTTGTGGATCCCACAACAGGAATTGGCGCCAAGTGTGTGCGGCGGTGGGTTTCTGACCAGCCCTACCCGGGTCAGAGAACCGGGCCGAGACGGTTTGATACGCTGAGCCATGGAACCTGAAAGGAAC
>WNEZ01002669.1_pt1 | contig 15312 bp, 11 predicted proteins | sample 5400521 | NCBI WGS metagenome assembly WNEZ01 (sample SAMN13153339, study PRJNA577476) | soil metagenome | isolation source: 120 cm saprolite under Douglas fir tree site 2 hole 1 replicate 1 | place: USA:California | collected 2015-04-18
TTCCAGAGAAAGCGGAGCGAGTGGCGCACGAGCCATCATAACCACAAGCCGCGCGTTTCGACTACGCTGATGAGCAGAAAGATCATTAACCACGAAGGACACAAAAGCGCACGAAGGAAGCCCTCAAGATTCACCTTCGTGTGACTTCGTGTCCTTTGTGGTTAATGAACTTGGGACTACGAGAAGCCAGGGCCAACGTACCGTCAGATCGCCTCATGCTAAAATCCAAGCTCCGCCAGGGATTTTCTTTCATGTCCGACGCTAACTCCCGCCAGACTGCTGAAGACCATTACTACACCGCGTTGGACCTGATGGCCGAAGGTCAGTTGGAGAAGGCTGTGGCCTCATACCGCGAGTCGCTGACCGCCGATCCTACGTTCACCGAGGCAATGCACGGACTGGCCCGCGCCCTGCAGGATTTGCAACGCTACGATGAAGCGATCGAAGTGGCCCAGCGCATCGCAGAAGTGGACCCTGACGACGTGCTGGCCCACACGAGTCTGTCGGTGCTCTACCAGAAAAAGGGGATGATTCCCGAGGCGGAAGCCGAGGGCGCTAAGGCCCGGGTTCTTGGATGGAAGCAACAGCTGAAGGGAAAGAGCTAGAAGCCAAGAGCCAAAGGCTAAGAGCAAAGAGCAAAGAGCAAGAAGCTACAACTCGTACTTCTTCATCAAATGCCGGAACGAGCGATACGAGATACCAAGTAGATCGGCAGCCCTGGTCTGCACGCCGTTACTCTGCTCAAGAGAGTGCTGCAGGAGCGAGCGCTCGATGCCGGCCACGTAGCCTTCCATGTTGATGCCTTCGGGCAGCACCGCGCCTGAGGTGACTTCCGGTAAGCCCGCCGCTCCAACTCCCGCCGCTGCCGCCCGTGCCTTGGGCCGTTCGGCAGGCAACTCCACATGGAGTTCGTCAGTCATCTCGAGGGCAACGGCACGCTCCACGGTGTTTTCCAGCTGCCGGACGTTGCCTGGCCACTCGTAACCACACAGCGTATCCAGCGAGGCTTTATGCACGCGCAAGATGCTGCGTCCGGCGGCGCTCGCATACTTTTTGAGGAAGTGGTTCACCAGCAGAGGAATATCCTCCCGGCGCTCCCGCAGGGGAGGAACGCGAATGGGAATCACGTTCAGCCGATAGTAGAGGTCTTCGCGAAATACGTTTTCGGCGACGGCTTTGTCGAGATCGCGGTTGGTGGCGGCGATCACGCGCACGTCGATAGCAATTTCGCTGGTGCCGCCCACCGGCCGGACCGTGCGTTCCTGCAAAACGCGAAGCAACTTCACCTGCATCGCCAGCGTCATCTCGCTGATTTCGTCGAGGAAGATGGTCCCGCCGTCGGCCACCTCGAATAGTCCGCGCTTGTTCTGGTTCGCGCCCGTAAATGCACCCTTCACGTATCCGAAGAGTTCGCTTTCGAGCAATGTTTCCGGAAAAGCGCCACAATTGACCGACACAAACGCATCTGTAGCACGGGGCGAACAAACGTGGACCGCGCGAGCTACGAGTTCTTTACCAGTGCCACTCTCTCCGTGGATCAGCACAGTGCTGGCGGTTGAAGCAACCGTTCGGACCGTGGCCTTCAGCTTCTCCATGGCACTGCTGGAGCCAATGATGTTGTCGAGCGAGTTGCGAGTAGCGGCATCGCGGCGCAGGGCGAAGTTCTGCTTGCTGAGAACCTGCTTCTCCAGCACGCGGTTCATCGCGAGCTTGATTTCATCGACCAAGCCCGGGTTCTTGCGGATGTAGTCGGATGCGCCGCCTGCCTTCACGGCCTCGACCGCGGCTTCGTAGTCGTCGACGGCGGTGATGAGAATGACAGCGGAATCCGGCGAGATGCGATGCGCATGACGCAGCACCTCAATGCCGTCAATATTCGGCATTTTTATGTCGGTGACAATCACGTCATAGAGAGCGCCATCGATCTTGTTTTTCGCTGCCTGCCCGGATTGCACGGTTTCGACCCGGTGCCCATCGCGGCGCAGCGCAATGTCGAGCATCTCGCAGATGGAGCGCTCATCATCGCAGACCAGGATGTTAGCCATGCAACCTCCCTCCGGCCGCGGCGACGGCCTTTTCTGCGAACATGCCAGCGTCGACCTCGGTGTTCGCCCTTGCGGCCTCGCTCGTCGACACTGCTCGCTCCGCGTCGAGGCGCCGGAGTCTTAGCACAAACGTGGTCCCCTGCCCTTGCTTGGAACGCGCCCAGACTTTACCTTCGTGCGCCTGCACGATCTGGTAAACGATCGCCAGCCCCAGCCCGGTGCCGCCTTCAAAGTTGGACTGGAAGGGCTCAAAAATCTTTTCCGTCTGCTGCGGACTCATGCCTGCGCCGGTATCCGCAAAGCCGACTTGCCAGTCGTCGCCAAGAGATTCGAGACAGACGGTGAGAGTGCCTCCGCCTTTCACTTTCATTGCCCGGACCGCGTTTTCACAAAAGTTCCAGAACACCTGCTTGATCTTGTCGCCGTCAGCAATGGCCCAGGCCTGGCGGACGGCAAAGCGGCGCACGATGCTGATTCCGGTCTTCTCCGCGGTCATGCGATGTTCGATCAGCGTCAGCGTGTCTTCGACGAGATTCACGAGGTCGACTTTGTCAAAGCGATATTGCTTGGTCCGCGAGTACGCGAGGAAGTCAGTAATGATGCTGTTCAGGCGCTGCGACTCACGGGTCACGATGTCGAGCAGGTTCCGATGCTCCTCATTCATTTCCGGGATGCCCGAAAGCATGCTCACCGAGCCCGCAATCGAAGTCAGGGGGTTGCGAATTTCATGTGCGATAGCCGCGGCCAGCCTTCCTACGGCAGCCAGGCGGTCCTGCATGCGCACCTCGCGCTCCAGGCGTCGAATTTCGGTCAGATCATCCAGCGCGTAGACATATCCCAGGGTCCCCCGTTCCGGCACTGACAGTATCGCCACCCGCACCCGAACCGTCTTGCGAAAACCGTTGGGCCCGTCGAAGCGGACCTCACCGTGGGGTTGCGGAGACTCTACGTTGGGCAAAGGATCGAGAAACAGTTGGTGGACCGGCATGCCCACCAGTTCCGCCGGTGTACGTTCCAGTAGTTTGTGGGCGGCGGTGTTGACGAGGGTAATCCGCCCATCCAGACCGCTAGTGATGAGCCCACTGCTGATCGATTGGATAATATTCTCGTGCAGGACTTGCAGATTCTCCAGCGCCCCGCTCGCATCTCTCAATTCAACTCGCGCCTGCCGCAGCTTGTTGCTGAGCAAGCCCGAAAGGTAGGCCACCGCCAAAAAGGCAAACAGATTAACAAATATGATCGCCTGCAGCGCTTTCAGTTCGGGATGCGTGCTGCAATAAGAAGGAACCAGTCCGTAGTAATTCAGCTCAATGACAGTGCCGTACAGAATGAACGAAAGCGCGGCAACCAGGCGAGCCCATACGTGCGGCAGCAGAATGCTGGCCACAATAATAACCAGCGGATAGAGAAAATTGAGAGAGCTGTCCCATCCCCCGGTCTCGTGCACCACCAGGCTGACTAGAACCAGATCCGTCAGGACCTGCAACGCCGCTTGTACCCGATGTTCCTGCCAGAACGAGAGCAGAAGCACGTAAAACAGCGAAATCGAATACCACAGCAGGATCGTGCTGATGAAAAGACGCAGGGGTAGCGGCGTCGGAGTGAACTGCGCCACCGCTAATTCAATCCCCAGAAGGACCGTCAGGATGAGGATTCTGACCTTGACCAGCCAGGCCAGCCAGTTCCGCTCATCAAATGTCGATTGCATCGAGATCCCGGTGTTCTGAAAGTAGCGCCCGCGTTGTAAACCTCGGCCTGGCGGTCAGCTTTACCTCCCGCAAAGCAGTCGGGCACTGGTTAAGGCCGGAAGACCAGGCCTTTTCTGTGCTCTGGTCTTCCGATTTTGTGTCTCGGCTAGCCGGCAAGCTTTGCGATCATGGCGAACAGCGGCATGTAAAGCGAGATCACGATGCCACCGATCGTTACGCCAAGCACACCGATGATCGCCGGCTCCAACATGGCCAACATGTCTTTGGTAGCAGCATCGACCTCTTCTTCGTAGAAGTCCGCGATTTTCTGCAGCATGTTGTCCATCGCGCCGGTAGCTTCGCCCACTCCGATCATCTGCGTCACCATGTTCGGAAAAACACCGCACTCCTTCAGAGGATCCACGATGGTACGGCCTTCCTCAATGGCTTTGCGCACCTTCAGCAGCGCCTCTTCCAGTACGGCGTTTCCCGAAGTCCTGGCGGTAATGCTCAGGCCTTCCAGAATCGGTACGCCGGAGGTGATCAGCGTTCCCAGCGTACGCGTAAAGCGGCCGACTGCAATCTTGCGCAGCAGTGAGCCAACCACGGGAAGCCAGAGCAGCATTTTGTCGAAGTAGTAGCGGCCTCGCGGGTGCTTGCGGATTTGCTTGATGCCGAAAACCAAGCCGACGCCAGCGACCAGGACGATCCACCAGAAGGTTTGCACAAACGCGCTGAGCCCCATGACGATACGAGTCGGCAGCGGCAGCGTGACTCCCAGACCGGCAAACAAGTTGGAGAAGATCGGCACCACAAACTTGAGCAGCGCACCTACGATCAAGACAGCAATCGAGACCACGGCCACCGGATAGATCAACGCCGACTTGACCGCTGCCCGCAGGCGTACGGCTTTTTCCACGTAGGTCGCCAATCTCTGCAAGATGATGTCGAGAATACCGCCGGTTTCACCAGCCTCGATCATGTTGGTGGTGAGATCGTCGAAGACGTTGGGAAACTGGCGCATTGCATTGGCCAGCGTCGCGCCGCCTTCCACCGTGGTGCGAACCCCGGTCAGCGTCTTCTGAAATGACTGGTTCTCCTGGTTGGCCGCAAGGATTTCCAGACACTGCACCAGCGGCAGACCGGCATCGATCATGACCGAGAACTGTCGGAAGAAGATCGCAATGTCCTTGGTCTTGACCTTGCTCGAGCCAAACGTGGGCAATGCGAACTCTTTACCCTTTTCGCGGATCGACCCTGGGGTAATGCGATCGCGCCGCAGGTTCTGCGCCAGCACTTGTTTGTTCGGCGCCATCCGCTCCCCGGAGACCTTCTGTCCGGATGCATCCTTGCCGGAAAATGTAAAGACTGGCATGGTTTTAGCTTCTCCTCACTGACGTGTCGTCAAATCCCTGGCGACTTTATTCTGCACTCGCCCATCCCGTTCGCCGCCGACGGTGATGCACGCTGATTCTGCAATTTGCTAACGCTTGGCTGTGGCCGCTCCCTTGGCCATGGCCGTTGCCCCCGCAGCGGTCCGGTTCACCAAGCCTGCGCCGCGATTGATCATTTCCTGCAACTCGTCCACGTTGCTGGAACGTTGCAGCGCCACTTCCAACGAAATCTGCTTCTGGAAATAAGAGGTAGCCAGAGCCTGGTTGAACGTTTGCATGCCAAACTTCTCCTGCCCGGACTGCATCGCGGAATAAACCTGGTGAATCTTGTCTTCGCGCACCAGGTTGCGGACCGCCGGGTTGGGCACCAGGATCTCCATGATCATGGCGCGGCCCTTGCCGTCGATCTTGGGCAGCAAGCTTTGGCACATGATGCCTTCCAGTACCAGTGAAAGCTGGGCTCGAATCTGTGGCTGCTGGTGTGCCGGAAAGACGTCGATGATACGGTTGATGGTCGAAGTCGCCGAGTTGGTGTGCAGAGTGCCGAAAGTCAAGTGGCCGGTTTCGGCGATTCGCAGCGCTGACTCGATCGTCTCCAGGTCTCGCATTTCGCCGATCAGCACCACGTCCGGATCTTCACGGAGTGCGGCTCGAAGTGCATCGCTGAAACTCTTGGTATCAGCGTGCAACTCACGCTGATTCACCACGCAGTTCTTGTTCATGTGAACGAACTCGATAGGGTCCTCAATGGTGAGGATGTGATCGTGCCGTTCACTGTTAATCTTGTCGATCATTGCCGCCAGAGTGGTTGATTTGCCCGACCCCGTGGGCCCCGTCACCAGCACCAGGCCGCGCGGCTTGTCGCACAACTTGCTCACCACCGCCGGCAGGCCCAACTGGTTGAAAGACTTGATTTCAAAAGGAATTAGACGGAAGACAGCCGCCGTGGCGCCGCGCTGGTTGAACACGTTGGCACGAAAGCGGGCCAGACCCTTCAAGCCGAAGGAGAAGTCGAGTTCGAGGCTTTCTTCGAAGCGATGCTTCTGCGAGTCTGTCATTACGCTGTAGGCCAACTGCTTGGTCTCAGCCGGCGTCATCTGCGGCAGATCGAGCGGAACCAGGTGTCCATGAACCCGAATCTGGGGCGGCGAGTTCGTGGTGATGTGGAGATCGCTGCCGCTCATCTCCAGCATTCTCTTAAGCAGATCGCTTAACGACAGACCCATAAGTGGTTCCTTCCTCTTTCCCTCGCCAATCTTTTTCCGCCAATCAGTGAATCGTTTCGCGCGCAACTTCTTCCAGCGTGGTCATCCCTGCCGCGACTTTGATCAATCCGCTACGGCGGAGTGTGAGCATGCCGCGCTCGATGGCCTTCTTCTTCAACTCCAGTGCCGAGGCGCCCACCAACACGAGTTCCTTGATCTCATCGTCCACTTCCATGACCTCGTACAGGCCGCAACGTCCCTTGTAGCCGGTGTTGTTGCAGGTGCCGCATCCCTTGCCTTTTTGGATCTTGACGGTCTTGGCTTCCTCGGGGGTGAAGCCTTCCTCAATCAGAGTTTGCACCGGAACTTCCACGGTCTCCGTACACTCCTTGCAGATACGCCGGACCAGTCGCTGGGCACATATGAGGTGAACCGAGGTCGCAACCAGAAATGGTTCAATACCCATGTTCATCAAACGCGTGATCGTTTCCGGAGCGCCGTTGGTGTGCAGTGTCGAGAGCACAAGGTGACCCGTCAACGCAGCCTTGATGGCGATTTCAGCCGTTTCGAAATCTCGAATTTCGCCCACGAGGATGATGTTCGGATCCTGCCGCAGGAACGAACGCAGGGCAGCGGCAAAGTTCAATCCGATCTGCTCCTTCATCTGCACCTGGTTGACCCCGGCCAACTGAAATTCGACCGGATCCTCCGCCGTCATGATGTTGGTGTCAGGCTGATTCAGCCGCGCAATCGACGAGTACAGCGTGTTGGTCTTGCCGGATCCCGTAGGCCCTGTGACCAGCACCATCCCGTAAGGCTTCAGAATGGCTTTTTCGAACTTGACCAGCGATTCCGGCTCAAAGCCGAGCTTGGTCATGTCGAGCCGCAGGTTTTCTTTGTCCAGCAACCGCAGCACGATCTTTTCGCCCCACAACGTCGGCAGGGTGCTAACGCGGAAGTCGAGCTGCTTTTTGCGGCCGCCAATACTCATCTTCAGCATGATGCGGCCGTCCTGCGGCAGCCGCTTCTCGCTGATGTCCAACTTGGCCATGATTTTAAGGCGCGACGTGATGGCGTCTTTGAGCTTCATCGGCGGCGACATGATCGCCTGGAGCACACCATCAATTCGGAAGCGGACGCGGAATTCCTTTTCGTAAGGCTCGATATGGATGTCGCTGGCGCCCCGTTTCACAGCGTCCCCAAGTACGATGTTCACCAGCTTGACCACGGGAGCTTCGTCGGCGGCCTTTTCCAGCTCCGACAACTCCATTTGCTGTTCTTCCGCCTGCAATTCGACGTCGCTCTCGTTCAGTTCCGACATCGTCTGCATCACGGCTTCAAGATCTTCTTCCTTGGTCGCTCCATAGGCTTTGTCGATGCCGGTCTGGATCGAACTCTCCGAAGCGACCACCGGCTCAATGTTGAAGCCGGTCATGAACTTGATGTCGTCCATCGCGAACACATTGGTCGGATCGACCATCGCGATGGTGAGCGAAGCTCCTACGCGGCTCAAGGGAAGAATCTGATAACGCTTGGCGGTTTCAAACGGAATCAGCTTGACAACCGCCGGATCAATTTCAAAATAAGAGAGGTTGATGGCAGGCACGCCGTATTGGCGCGAAAGAAAGTTCGTGACGTCCTCATCCGTGAGGAAGCCGAGCTTCACCAGTGCGGAGCCCAGGCGGGAGTTCTGCTCCTTCTGGGCCTTAGTCGCTTGTTCCAACTGCTCTGGGGTAATGATCTTCTCTTTGACGAGGAGGTCACCCAGCCGTTGAGACATACCTCGATCTCCTATCCACGCGGCGGAACGATGCCCGAAACTCTTGCAGGCCTTGGCGCGAAGAGCGGCCTTTTGTTGGGAGAGAAACGCAGCCCACTCGCGTTGACACAAATTGTCAACGCAACCGCATTACCGTACCAGTTACCGTAGTACTTGGACCTGACGGAGGGCGAAGCCTTCAAGTCGCTGAGATCCTGGACCCTACGCCAATTGCGGTTTTTCTGGGAAGTGAGGCACGACCCGGACCGCGGGACCATGCACTTCGGTAAGTCCCACCCCGGGGCGCACGCGCCGGTTATGGCTCAGGGGACATTACCAGCTAAACTTTTCCATGAGGAACTGCTAACTTGCCACAACCCACCGCCGAAGCCGAGCTTCGCTCCTACTATCGCGCGCTCTACCATGCTTGGGGAGCGCAGCACTGGTGGCCCGCGCGCACTCGCTTCGAAGTGATCGTCGGCGCCTACTTGACGCAAAACACAGCTTGGACCAATGTCGAACGAGCCTTGGCGAATCTTCGTGCGGCACGGCTGCTGAGCGTTCGCGGCATCCGCCGAGTACCCCTGGCGGAGCTTGAGAGACTGATTCGGCCCTCCGGCTATTTTCGCCAGAAAGCCGCACGATTGAAGACGTTCGTCACGTTCCTCAATCAAGAATATGGTGGTTCGCTGGCGCGATTATTTTCCCAGCCGACGAACAAAGTGCGCGAGGAATTGCTCGCTCTGAATGGTGTGGGACCGGAGACGGCAGATTCGATTCTTCTGTACGCGGGAAACCATCCCGTCTTCGTCGTGGATGCCTACACCCGCCGTATTCTCGACCGCCACAGTATCTTGCCTGCCGACGCCGACTATGAAGATATTCGAAAGCTATTCCAGCGTGCCTTAACACCGATTGTGGACGAGGAGCAGCAAAAGCCCTGGGAGGCGCGACCCAAACTGGAGTCTGGAGTTCGTGGGGCTCCGCATCCGCCATCTCCGATCAGCACCACTCCTCGTACCGCACTCGCCCAGGTTTACAACGAGATGCACGGTCTGATCGTCGGCGTGGGGAAGGAATTCTGTCGAAAATCGCAGCCTCAATGTGACGAGTGCCCTTTACAGCCCTTCCTTCCACGGCGTAAGTAAGAGAGCGGCCGAAGATCGATGCCGGATACCATGTCAAGCTTAACTTTGCGCCTCATGCTCTCGACGGTCGTGCTTGCCACATTGGCCTCCCCGAGCCCCGCGCCGTCGCTTCGAGAGGCCGCCGATCGAGCGTCCGTGCTGGTAGGGACGGCGGTTCGACCTTCACAATTTGCCGAACTCGCTTACGCTTCCACCCTGTCCCGCGAATTCAACATGGTTGAACCGGAAGATGTGATGAAGTGGTGGGTGGTGCGCGCAAACGCGGACACCTTCGATTTTCGTCAGGGAGACGATGTCGTCCACTTCGCACAGGCGCACGGAATGAACGTACGTGGTCACTGCCTCGTCTGGGGACGCGACAATCCAGCCTGGCTCACGCAAGTCCAGTTCACGTCAGCTCGGTTGTCCGACTTGCTGCACGAACACATCAACAAAGTGATGAAGCACTATGCGGGGCAGGTCTTCGCCTGGGACGTAGTGAACGAAGCTCTCGACGAGAATGGCAAGGTACGCGATTCACTCTGGTTCAACCAGCCCGGCATCGGCCTGGCCGGAAAAGGCACAGCCTACATTGAGCAAGCCTTTCGCTGGGCGCACGAAGCGGATCCGCAAGCGCTCCTTTTCTACAACGAAGCGGAAGGCGAAGGCATGAACCGCAAGTCCGACGCCATCTATGCCATAGTAAAAGACTTCAAAACTCGGCGCGTTCCTATCGACGGAGTCGGCTTGCAGTTGCACATTTCCAACCTCAACTTCGATGCCGGTGCAGTGGCGACGAATATCGCGCGTCTAGCGGCCCTGGGAGTGCAAGTCCATATCACCGAGCTTGACGTTTCTTTACCGCTCGATGCCCGAGAGGTCACTCACCCGGACGACCTTACTCGTCAGGCCGAAATTTATCGCGCCATCGTGCGGGCGTGCCTGCAGAGTCGCGGCTGCACCGCCATTCAGACCTGGGGATTCACTGACAAGTATTCATGGATCGGCTCGCATTCACACGGCACGTGCGGCCAGGCCCTGCTTTTCGATCGCAGCTACCAGCCTAAGCAATCCTACCGGGCCATTCTCGATGAACTTTCAACCGGACGGAGCGGTCTCCAGCAAGGTACTAAGCCCTGAATCCGACGCGTCCTTCGCGTTGCCTGTGCATCTATAATGACTTGCAACGTCCAAGCCCGGCGCGAGTTTCGCACTGCATCGGACCTCTGGGCGGCAACTCCCAGTGACGCAACCGGCCCCAACCCGGCTTCCGAAGGCCTCCAGCCGCAAGCTGTACATGATCCTGCTGGCGATCGCCGTTTTCGTTCTGCTGGCTATTCTGGTTTCGCAGACTGCCTTCGAACTCAAGTTCCTTCAGCCGGGAAACAACCAGGAGATCGTGGTATTCGCGGCGCTGTCCGCCCTGATCTTTCTGTTGTTCGTGGCTCTGACGTTCGTTCTCCTGCGCAATCTGCTTAAGCTATTCGCCGAGCGCCGCCTCGGAGTCCTGGGCTCGAAGTTCCGCACGCGCATGGTCATCGGTGGATTACTGCTGTCTTCCGTTCCCCTGATCGTGATGTATTTCTTCTCCTACGGATTGATGAACCGCTCCATCGAACGCTGGTTCTCGACTCCAGTGGAACAAGTGCGTGCCGACACCCACGCCATGGTTACGCTGCTGGCAAATTACGCGGCGCAGAACGCCCGCTCCGAGGCGCTCGCGATTGCCGCCTCCCCAGACGTGCAACGCGGATTTGCCGGTCACGGCTTTTCGACCGTGGTCGATGAACTCCAGAACCACGAACTTACTCTGCAGGGTGGATTCGCCCTCGCCGTGCAGGACGGCAGCGCCGATGCGAGTTTCAATGCGCCTGCCCCCTGGGTGCTTTTGAAGCCGAAACTGCCGATTGGCGACGCTCAGGCAGGACGTCCCGCGCAGTTTACCTGGGACCAGACCGACTACACCCTGGGCAGCGCCCCGGTCGGGAATGGTGGAATGATCCTGGTCGCAATTCCACTTCCGAACGAGTTTTCGCAGACCGTCCGACAAGTCGAGGCCAGCCAGCAGCGTTATTTCGAACTGGCTCATGAACGCCGGATCGTGCGCCGGACCTACATGGGTTTGCTGCTACTGCTCACCATGATCGTGCTTTTCGTCACAACCTGGATCGCACTATTTCTTTCGAAGCTGGTCACGCGTCCGGTTGCGGCTCTGGCCGAGGCGACACAAGAAATTTCGCGGGGACGTTTCGACTATCGCGTGGACGTCAGTGCGGCCGATGAAATCGGCGACCTGGTGCGATCGTTCAACCGCATGGCGGAAGAACTGGAAAGCAGCCGTTTTCAAATCGAAGCTTCCAGCCGCGACCTGAGCGCCGCCAATGCCGAACTTGATCAACGCCGCCGCCAGACGGAAACGATTCTGGAAAGCATTCCCACAGGCGTGCTTTCCCTCGATGCGAACCGACGCGTCACGCACGCCAACCAGGCGCTGCTCCGGATGTTTCATCCCGACAGCGCTCGCAGTACCGCTCCTCAGATTCTTCAAGGAGCGGCTTTGGCGGATGTGTTTCCCGCCGAGGTGCTGGAAGACTTCGAGCCTCTGCTGCGCCGCGCCGATCGAATGGGCATGACCACCAGCCAAATGGAAATGACGTTACAGCGCACCTCCGTGAACGTGGCTGTCACGGTGGCGATTTTGCGTCACCAGGGCCAGCAGTCCGGATATGTCCTGGTTTTCGAAGATCTCTCGGACCTGCTCAAGGCACAGAAGCAGGCGGCATGGCGGGAAGTGGCGCGCCGCGTAGCTCACGAAATCAAAAATCCCCTCACGCCAATCGCCTTGTCCGCTGAGCGCATCCAGCGTCATCTGGACCGCGCTACGCCCGCCGATCCAGCGTCTCTGGATGTGGTCCGTTCCTGCGCCGAAACAATTGCAGGCGCCGTAGAAACCGTCCGTCGCCTCGTCGACGAGTTTTCAACCCTGGCTCGCTTTCCCACTTCACATCCCCAGCCGGCAGATATTAATGAGCTCATCGAGCAGGCGCTCTCCATGTTTGACGGAAGACTGGATGGCATCAGCCTGCAGACGACGCTCGCGCCGGACCTTCCCATGGTCATGGCCGACGGTGAGGCCATCAAACGCGCCGTCGCCAACCTCGTAGACAACGCGGCCGAAGCCCTGCAAGATTCCATGGTAAGAGAAATCGAGATTGCGACCGCACTCGTCGCCAGCCGCGACGCAGTGGAGATCACGGTCTCCGACACTGGTCACGGAGTCACCCGGGAACTCAAGGAGAAACTCTTCCTGCCCTACTTTTCCACGAAGAAGCGCGGCACTGGACTAGGCCTCGCGATCGTGAGCCGCGTGATAGAAGACCATCACGGCTCCATTCGTGTAGAAGAGAACCAGCCCGTAGGCGCAAGGTTCATCGTGGAGTTGCCGGTTGTTTCCGAGCCTGCCGCCGTGGCCGCGTCCGTTCAGCATGCCTAGCATCCTCATCGTTGACGATGAAGCCGGAATCCGCGAATCCCTCGCTGGAGTTCTCACCGACGAGGGATACACCGTCTCTTCCGTCGAAAGCGGCGAGGCTTGCCTCGACGTGGTGAAGAAGACTTCGTTCGACGTCATCCTGCTCGACATCTGGCTTCCCGGCATCGACGGCCTCGAGGCGCTGGAAAAAGTCCGCGAGTTCGACAATCCGCCTGAAGTCATTATGATTTCCGGTCACGGGACCATCGAAACCGCGGTTCGCGCCACCAAGCTGGGCGCTTATGACTTTCTGGAAAAGCCCCTATCTCTCGACAAGACGCTGATTCTGGTCAAGAACGCGATCGAGTCCAAGAAGCTGCGCCGGGAAAATGTCGACCTGAGAAAACAGCTTTATGCCAAGAGCGTAATCGCGGGCAACAGTATTCCCATGAAGGCCCTGCGACAGCAGATTGGCCTGATGGCGCCAACCAACGGCCGCGTTCTGATTTACGGTGAGTCGGGAACCGGCAAGGAGTTAGTCGCGCACGCCATTCACGCGCAAAGCCTGCGCACGGATGAAACTTTCGTCGAAGTGAATTGCGCCGCCATCCCCGAAGATCTGATCGAGAGCGAACTCTTTGGCCATCGCAAAGGTTCCTTCCCAGGCGCAGGAGCAGACAAGGAAGGAAAGTTCCAGAAAGCGAACGGAGGCACCCTGTTTCTCGACGAAGTCGGGGACATGAGCCTGAAGACACAGTCCAAATTATTGCGCGCCCTCGACGAACAGCGCTTCACGCCCGTCGGCAGTGAGCAGATGATCACGGTCGATGCTCGCGTCATTGCATCGACGAACAAGGATCTCGAGGAGGAGATTTCTCGGGGCAATTTCCGGGAAGACCTGTTTTATCGCCTCAACGTGATTCCCTTCTTCGTGCCGGCGCTGCGGGAACGCAAAGAAGACATCCCACTTCTGGCGCGCTATTTCCTGAAGGAGCTCGCTGCCACCTACGGCCGCCGGCCGCGCGAAATCACCGACGACGCTATCGAAGTGCTGATGCGATACGCCTGGCCCGGAAATGTGCGCGAACTGCGCAACGTGATTGAGCGCATCGTGATCATGAATCCCACGACCACCCGCTTCGAGCGTAAGCACCTGCCCCCGCTGGTCTATCGCGACGGCAGCCGACGTATGCCCAAGAGCGATTTCTCCACACTGCACCAGGCTCGCGACGCCTACGAGCGCGACTACATCCTCAAAAAGCTCGACGAAAACCACGGCAACGTAAGCCGCACCGCCGAGGTGCTCGGACTCGAGCGCAGCCACCTTTACCGCAAGATGAAAACTTTGGGAATTACCGCGAAAGAATAGAGGACAGCTGCTTCTGTGGATAGTGCTGCAGTTTGAGGGTCGGCGTCATCCTGAACGCAGCCGTTCTTCAGGCGGAGTGAAGGATCTCGCGCGCATCGCCACCGCACTTAGAAGGCAAACTGCACCACTACCCTTCTGCAAGAAGAGTTCCAGCAGTTACCGCTTCACCATATGGATTTCCGTCCCGTTCTTGCGGAACTCCACTTTATCCATCAGCTGGTTGATCAGGAAAATACCACGTCCATGGTTGGAATAAACATTCTCACCCACCGTACAGGTCGGAATCGCGCCCGGGTCGAACCCGTTTCCCGGATCGCGCACGACGATGATGATGCCACGTTCCTCGTCGCAGGCCACCAGGCACTCAACAATCTTGGTGGGATCTTCCTTCGCGCCATGGACCACCGCGTTGGCCAGCGCCTCCTGCAGGGACAACTCGATCGCGTCTTCTTTGCCGTCCACGCATTTCAGCTGGCGGATAGTATCCATGACTTGGGCCACGACAGGGTCGACCGCCTTCCGGTCCGCGGCTAGGGTCACGCGCACCTGCAAAGTCAGCTTGTCGGGATCAAAATCGTACTCGGGAAAGTGTTCTTCGGGAGAAGCCCCAGGGTCCATGAATCGCTCGCGCGCTTTATCTGCCAACCTTCTTGGCCTATTGGGATTGTAACGGCACAGCGCCAAAACCGGCAATGCCGGAGGTAACTTGATGTCGATGTAGAAATAGCAGACTACACAACCTTATTTCTTTGTTTCGTTATGTCTGTCCTGATGCCAGGTCTGCTGCAACATCACTTGCTCTAACTGCCGTCGCCAATCCAGTTCCTCGATGAAACTGCGAGAGTCACGCCAGCCTGGCTGCACCTTCACGTAAAGCTCAAGAAACACCTTGGTTCCGAGCATGCGCTCAATTTGCAGCCGGGCCCCGGTTCCGATCTTCTTCAGCATCTGGCCGCCCTTGCCGATGAGAATAGCTTTTTGTCCCTCACGCTCGGCGTAGATCGTCGCCGAAATGCGCGCTAGCCTGGCACCTTCCTCAAAGTTCTCCACGATCACGGTGGTCGCGTACGGAATCTCTTCCTCCGTCGCCAGCAGCACCTGCTCGCGAATGATCTCAGACGCCATGAAGCGCGCCGGCTGATCCGTGACCTGATCCTCAGGAAAGTAGGCGGGCCCGACGGGAAGCGCCGAGATCACTTTCTCAAGCAATACTTCTAATCCATACCGCTTAAGCGCCGAGATTGGGATAACTT
>WNEZ01009529.1_pt1 | contig 15308 bp, 1 predicted proteins | sample 5400521 | NCBI WGS metagenome assembly WNEZ01 (sample SAMN13153339, study PRJNA577476) | soil metagenome | isolation source: 120 cm saprolite under Douglas fir tree site 2 hole 1 replicate 1 | place: USA:California | collected 2015-04-18
GTCCTGGCTCCGCCAACGAATGGCGAAGGTCTGTTTCTCGGGCCAGACCTCGCTGCCGTCGGGACGGGTGACCAGCAGGTATTGCGACGGGCTCCTGGAGGCCTGAGCAGTGTCGCCGTAAGCGCCCAGATCGATGAAACCGCCGTTGGGCACTGGCTCCTGACTGAAGTCGTCGGCCATGTCACCGCGATCGATGGCAGGGGACTGGGCGGTGTCCAGGGTCTCGTTGGGCACAAGGAAGACAGGCAGTCCGGTGACCCGACTCACCACCGGCGCCAACGACCCGCCGTGGTAGCTGCCGTAGAGGCTCTGGAGATGGAAATCGTCGTCGCGACCGTCTTGAGTTGCCTTCTGGAAACCAAGGACCCCGTCCACGCCTAGCACATTCACGAAAAGTGGATCCTGATCTAGGCTGTTCTGATCCGTAAAGGCCGCATTCTGCCAGGCTGCCAGGGCGCCGCGGGCGACCCCCTCCCAGAAGGCGACCTGCCCAGCGCCGGTGGAGTACAGGTCATTGAAGTCACTCTTCAGGCCGGCCTCGCTGTCGGGATCGATCTTCAGGTCGTAGCCGGACTGCACGCACAGGATGTTGTTGCGCAGCTGGATGGCGCGGGCACCTCCCTGAATCACCAGGGCATCGCCGGATGGCTGGTAAACAGTATTGTTGACGATTGGATTGCTCTCGCCGCCCGAGATCACAATCCCGTCTGCGCTATTGGCGTACACCAGGTTGTGGACTAGATGAACGCCGTTGAAGAGACCTGGGACGCCCGTCCGGATGCCGACCACATTGGAATAAACTACATTGCCCTGGATCAAGCCACTGGCGCCCGCCACGATGCCGACCTGGGCATTGTGGTAAACCCGGTTGTCGAAAATGGAGCTGAAGAGGGCGCTAATGCCGACAGAATTGTCGTAAACCACATTGCGGGACACTTGGCTGCTATAGACGTTGATTCCGGTACCGCTTTGCTGTCCGTAGACGGTGTTGCCCGTCACGATTACGTTGCCGCCAGCCACAATCCCGTCTCTGCCGTTGTCGTGGACGCGGTTGCCACGTAGGAGTGAAAGATCGGAGTTGCCGATCACAGCGGGGGAACTGGTCCCGGTGTTGCCCAAATTGATTCCCAGGCCGGTGTTTCCATAGACTGTATTCGCCTCAAGCGTTGCAGCTCCGACACTCGCCAGGTAGAGGCCGTCGCCCCGATTGTCATAAGAAAGATTGTCGTGGACGGCGACATTGCCCGAGTTCAAGAGAAGAATTCCCGTTGAGCCGTTGTCGGCCGCGGTGCTGTCGCTGAGCGTAGTGATCGATCCATCCACGAAGATCCCATAGCGTCCGTTATCGGCTGCGAGGATATTGTCAAGCTCGCTCACACTGGAGCCGGTATCGACCCGGATGCCGTCCAGCGGCTGATGCTGCACGGTCAGGTAGCTGCCAGAAAAGTCCGTGCTGCCGTTGTGGACCCAGATGCCCGTCTCGGCGCCCTTCAAGCTCAGGTGCGCGAAAGTGACAAAGTCGCCGTCATTGATGTCGAAAGTTGCCGAGCCGGGATAGGGCTTAGCCCGGTCAATGGTGACCAGCGGCGCTGGATCGTCGGGACCAGTGATGGTCGCGCCGCCGCCGCCGCCCAAATCGGCATTGCTGCTGAGAACAACGTTCTGCACCTGGATGTAGTAGCCCGTATCGATGAAGACCACATCGCCGGGGTCGAGACTGTAGGAGTGAAGGAGGGCCTGGAGAATTTTCTTGGGCGCAGCGGGGCTTGTGCCCGTGGCACGGTTGTCGCCGGGAACCGTGGTCAGGATATCGCCCGTCGTGGACGTGTCGTTGACGTAGTAATGCGTGCTATCGGGCGGAACAGCGAACGGCTCGCGAGACTGCGCCGTCACCGAGGGCGTGGCCAGCGACGTAATACGGATGCGGTAACGCTTGCTAATGTCGCCGCTGATACCGCTCGATCGAGGACTCCAGAGGAAAGAACCGTCTGAAGCCGCGACCACGGCGATGTCGGCTATCTTGTTGCCGTCGCCATCATCGAATTCGATGGCGACGTTTCCGGTCACCTGGTAGCTATGCCACTGGATGGGGTGCTGAGCGGCGATCTGCCAGTCGCTGTAAAACTTGGGGAAATCGATGGCGATGTAGCTGGTCCGGGAACGGCCTGCCTGGGGCGTTCCGCCATAAGCGCCGAGATCGATGCGCCCGCCATTCGGGTTGGGCTCCAGACTGACATCTCCCACAGGATCGCCGGCATCGATGGCTGGAGACACGACGTCGGCCAGGTGATAATCATCGCCAGCCAGATTGACGAACTGCGGGTTGTCCAGCGCGGGGTCGGGGACCGTGGTGCCGATTGAGTGGCCGTCCAGGTCCGTCTCCACCTGCCAATCGTAGAGGTCGGTAAAATCCTTCTCGTACCAGGCCAGTTTCGCGCTGCCGGTGACGAACAGATCGTTGTAGTCGCTGTCGAGACCGGTCTGACTGTCGGTGGCGACATAGACGTCGTAGCCGGCCTGGGTCCACAGGATGTTGTTGCGTAAAGAAACGTCCGTGGCATTGTTCTGAAGGTGAACGGCGTCGCCCGCGATCGAGTAGACGGTGTTATTGAGAAGAGCTGCCTCATGGGCGCCGCTGACAAGGATGCTCGTGCCGGCGTTTCGGTAGACGAGGTTGTGGTGGGCCGTGGCAGCACCCGTCACTTCGATGCCGACGATGTTGTTATGAATGCGGTTGAACCGCAGTACCCCAACCCCTGAGACCAGGGCACCCGTGCGGTTGTTGTTGATATCATTGGCCAGTCCCGGGGACCAGTCCATCGGGCCGAAAGTGTCGCTGCCTTCGAAACCGACGTCGTTGTCGTGAACGCGGTTGCCGTAAATACTGGAGCCACTAGCTCCGGAAGCGAGGCCGATGGTATTACCATAGACGTCGTTGAAGCGGACCAGGGCGCCCGAGCCGGATAAACTGATCCCGACTGAGTTTGCATAAACGTTGTTCGCATTCTGCGTGGCCGGGTCCGAGGGACCAAAGGCGCCGCTGCCGGCCAATCCCGTGCTGTTGTTGTGAATCTGGTTCGCGTAGACCTCCGCGGCCGTACTCTGCGAATAGATGCCGATACCAGACTTGGAGACGTCGTTGTTGTGAATGCAGGCGGCCGCGCCCGCCGACAGGAAGAAGCCGTAGTTGCCGGAGACCTCATTGCCCGTAATGACATTGGGCTGGTCGCTGTCCACGCGAAGGCCGGTACCGGCGCTGGTGATCTGGTCGGCCGTGATGAGATTGTTTACGGAGTGGCCCGAGAGCTGGACCCCTGTGGCGACATTGTCGAACTGAACATCGGTAATCGTGTTGCCGGCCGCGCTGTCGGAAAGCAGGATTCCCGTCGCTAGCTTACTAAACGTGTCGTCGCGGATGATGTTGTTCGCGGAATCGCCGATGAGAGCGATAGCGGTCCCGCCGCCGGTAAAGGACAGGTGATAGAACAAGCTGCCGCTCGCGCCGTTCAACAGAAGAGCCGTGCCGGCTGAGGAGATAGTCGTGCCGCCAGGGGAGCCAACAAACGCGGCGCCGCCATCATCGCTATTCACGACGCCCTGGCCGCCAATGATGCCTGTGTCGATGACCACGATGTCATCGGCAGTCAGATGGATATTCGGGTCCGCCAGGAGACCTTGGAGGGTTGCCTTGGGGCTGTCGGCATGAAGACCGTCGTTGTTGTCATTGCCGGGGGCAAGGGTGTAATAGCTGGCCCTGGTCGGATCGGTTACGGTGGGATCATTAACGTAGTAGACGTGCGTCTTGCTATCCGGCGCGGGCTCGATGGCGAAATGGTAGTTGACCGCGTCGCCGTCTCCGTAAACGTGCACGTAATAGGTTCCGGCCGGCAGGTTTTCCAGAGTCACTGCCTGGATGTGCTTGTTGCCGGCGCTGCGTCCGAGCAGCCGTCCCTGGGCATCGGTCACCTCAAGATTGAGTCCGGCCAGGCTTGCCTGCTTGGTCAGGACCTCGATGGTTCCCGGGCGGACCAGTTCGAAGCGGTACCAATCGACGTCGGTGGAGGTGCTCAGGCTGATGCCATCCAGGTGAACGCCTGGAGCGACACCGACGTCCGGGGCCGCCTTGCGCGTGTTATTCACCGGCTCAAAGCGATCGGGAAAACAATCGGTATCGCCGGCTGAGAAGTCGATGAGCACCCGCTGGGGCGTGATCGGCACCTGGAACTGGACATCGAATGGAGCGTAACCGATTTCCCCGTAGACCAGAAGACCGGCTGTGACCTGACCAACGAGGTCGAAGGTGCACAAGAGACCGTCTTGCACATCCTCCTGGAATTCGCTGGCATAGACCTTGCCGTCGTGATCGGGGTCGCGCAACGTGGCGCCAACAGTGGCCGCGATACCGCCGGCAACGCCGACTTGCACGCCGGGTATGCCAACCGAAACGCCGACGCGGATGTTCCCGTTCAGGCTGAGTTGGGGAGGAACGCCGTTGTCCTGCCCCCTGCTCGTGGCATGATTCAGAACATAAAAACCACTGAAGAGATCACTGAGATCATGGGTCTGCTCGAAGAATGGAAGGCCCGAGGAGTCGAAACCAAACGTGAAGTCGGCCGCCGCCCCCAGCTGGGCCTGGATGTCGAGGATGATGGGAATCGGTGGATCGGTCGGAATGACGTACGGGATTTGTACTTCGAAATTGTAAGCGGTATCCAAGCGCGGCATGTGGAACTTGAACAGATCGACCGTCTGCCCCAAGAGCAGCTTGAATGCCGTGGATGGGTTCTGAAGAATCGGGAAGGACAATGCCTCCTGGTCAGCATGATCGCCGACATTCTGCATGTCCTTGAAAAACTTGTCCGCACTACCGCTCGGGTCCTCATTATTGAGTTGGCTGTCAAGATCGGCGGGCGGATCCCCGATGGGGTTGGGAGAGATCCCGGTTAGATCGGTTAAGCTTCGAAGGTCGGTGTTGCCGAGGTCGAAGCTGCCGAGCGTGACAAAGAGCTGGTCCCCGAGAGTCGGCACATGGTTGACCAGGTCAATGATCTGGGCAGCGGCAACGATGTAACTGAGACCCGACTTGAAGCCTGCCAGCTCACTGCCAAGGTTGCCCAAAACGTCGTTAAAATCCCTGGCGATGTCAATCCAGGTAATGGGTTTTCCCAGAAGCTGGGAAATTAGCGGCACCGGGCTATTCAGGAAATCAATCACCGGCAGGATCGGCTCGGTCACGTCCTGGATTTTCTGCAAGATCGGTTTGGCAAAACTGCTGAAGAATTGACCCAGATTCAAGCGCACGTTCTTGAAAGCGAGCTGTGGCTTGCTGCCGGTCTGGTCTGGATCGGAAGGCGAAAACGTCCAGTCGAGAACGAAATTGGCAGCCAGCGACGGGAAGGGAGACTGGGCGCCGAAACCGGCCATGAGGTCCAGGTTGACGTGCGCCGCTGCCGTCAACTTGGCGTCAACGATCTGACTGAAGCTGATGCCGCTCGCCAGCTCGTTGTAGGTCAGCTTGTTGTCCGGACTGGTCGATTCAACGTCCTTCAAGTCGACGGCAAAGCTGGCATCGAAAACAGTCGGCTGGGCTGCATCGTCGCTCGCGTTCAACTCCAGGGGCCCCAGGTGTCCATGGGCGTTCAGGCCGGGGATCGCCGCATGCAGATCGACCGTCAGCTCCGGGTCGCTGGAGGTGTCGAGATAAAAGCCGTCGCTGCGGCTGACGCCGAAACCCAACTGAAAATCATAACCCACCGTCACCTGCACGCCGCCGTCCACCTTGAGGCCAAGGGCAGGCAAGCCGATGTCGAAAGCGACCGGCTGGTTCAGCAGCGTTTGATCGTGGTGCAGCTTCAGATTGAATTGCACCTGGTCGTCGCTGGTATCGACCTTGATGTCTCCCTTATCGACGCCGTCGTTGTCGATATCGGCCAGCACGTTCAGGCCGCCCGGGCCAAGTGCGTCGAACAGAGCGTCCTTGACCAGGTCGACGGTCTTCTGCCCGGCGCCGTCGAGCTGGGTGTGGAGCTGCGTCAACACTTGCGTGCGCAGGTCGTCGATGAACTGAACGCTGTCCTGCAAGTGTTTGCCCACCAGGGGCAGGTTTCGACCCAGAGCTTGGTTATTGAGCGCCTTTTGGAGGTCAGCCAGGACTTTGTCGAGACCGTCGATCACCACGCCCATGTTGTTGAGCAGATCAATGATGCTGAACTGACCACTGATATCCGGGGCGGTGAGGTTGATGGAGCCCGGAATGTCACTCAGGTCGGTGACGGTCAGCACGATGTCCCCCAGATGATCTGATGCAGTAGGAAAGAAGATCGGCAAGGTGGCGCATACCTGGCCCGCCAGATCGACTTTCACATTGGAGGTTGTGAGCGTGCTCAGTTCAGAGAAATAGTGCCGGCCGTTGCCATCGTTGTCGATCAGCCCGACGGTGAACTGGGCCGGGTCGCCGTTGTCACCCGGATCGGTGCAATCTTTGTCCAAAGTGATACTGCCACCTGAAATGAACAAGCCCAGCGGACCAACGGCAGCGGTGAAGTTCAAGTTGGTGCCCAAGGCCTTGGCGGTTATGTTTAGGCCGGTCGTGTCGTAGAGGAACGGCTTCGGATTCGTAGGGTCGGACAGGTCGAGCCCCACCGCCAGCTTCAGCGTCGCCGAGGCTTGGACAGCGAGCTTGGCGGACCCAGCCACGTCGATAAGATTCGCGACACCGGCCAAGCCGTCCACGCCGCCGGCGGCCTGGGTCAGAGAGGCCAAGTCAAGGTTCAAGGCCAGTTGATCCTGGAAACTAGTGGTATAAACCAGATCGAGCCGTAGAGCGTGACCGTCGACCGAAACGTTGACCAGCGGGCTGTCGGCCGGCAAGCCCAGGGCCTGTTTCAGGGCCAGATTCACTTCCTGCACCGAGCCGGCCGGGTTGTTCTTGATCGCTTCGACCTGAGCCGCGAATTTGTCGGCGTAGCCCGCCAGCTCGCTGACGCTGCGATTGACCAGTGGCAGCTTCTGGTCGAGGAACGAGAAATGTTGCAAGTTCACCAGGTAGGGAACAACCTGGGCGAAGGCATCCAGGATGTCGGCGAAGGTCAGGTCCTTGAAGTCGAGCAGGCGGTCCATGTCGGAGTTCGTGGAGACGTTGAGTGTGCTCGGGTCCTTGATGTCGGCCCAAGTGATGGTCAGCGTGGGATTGGCGGGCTGAGGATCACTCAGGATGCTCGGCGTCACCCGCACCGGTAGGACCAGATTGGCCGATCCCGTGATGTTGGGCCCCGTGACGATCGAAGTAATGTCCCCCGTGAGCCCCTTGAGCAGATCGCCCAGTCCGAGCCGGCCGTCGCTCGTCGCTGGGTTGTGTAGGCCCACGGAGATGGACGCATTCGCCGAGCCCGTTCCTCCGACCACGGCAATACCCAGGAACCCGAGCCGGGCGGCGGCCTCAATGTCGTCGGCGCTCAGGTTGACGCTCCCCTGGAGGGCGGCGTCTTTGATGAAAAAGTGATTGGCCTGAATGTCGCCCGCCGTCAGGCCGGCCAAGTTCATGCCGAAAGTAAACTCGATCCCCGCATTGGCAGCCAGAGTCACGCTCGTGCCGCTCGTCGTCACGGTCAACGGCGCCAGGTTCAGCCCGAGGTCAATAGGAATATCCATGGCGTCGAGGGCGCGGTTGAACTTGACGTGGAACGTCAGCTCTTTCGTGTCCTTGTTGTAATTCGCCGCGATGATGGACGGGTCGATGCCGAGGATCGCGGCCAGCTTATCCGTCAGCCCCTGGGCGGTGTTGAAGTTCGGCTTGCCTGCGTCGTCCTTGAGCAAATCGGTGAGCTGTTTGCTAAACGCCGTCTTGAAATCGACCACATCGCCAAGCGTCTCGCCGTGGGTGAAGGGGACTTCCGTGGCAAAGACGGAGGTGCCCCGGAAGCTGTCCAGGAACGAACAGAACTGTCCCAGCAGGTTCAACAGGGCCTGCGGCGACAGGTTGTTGAAGTTGAGGAAGTCGTCCAGCCCCTGGACATTGAACTTCGACAGCGGGTCGCTGAGAAAATCTTGCAAGCCCTGTAACCCCTTGATGTGGCCCGGCGCGCTGTCCCCGCTTTTGCCGTCGAGCGACAGGTGAATGGCGTCGAGAGTGGTAGCCAGACCGGCGCCGGCCGATACGCGCAGGCCGTCGATATTCAAGTTGGCATCGATGTCGGCGGCGAAAAGCTTGGTCAGGTTCGACAGAGTCAGCTCGTCCAGGCTGATGCGGCCGTCCATGTCGCTGCCGGGATCGGTCAGGGCCACGGTCACGGAGCCGGCCAAGCTGATGCCGTTGTTGTTTGCTACGGCGGGGTCGTTGTCTAGCTTAACGGTCAGGAAGCCCAGGTTCGCTTCTATGTGAGGGTCGGCCAAGGTTGCCGAGACGTCCAGCTTCACCTCCGGGAGAAGTCCCGTCGCCAAGTAGAAGCGCTGCGTGGCGGATAGACCGGAGGCCAGTCGCAAGCCGACGGTGAAGTTCAAGGTCGGCTTGATCATCACCTCCAGGTCGCTGCCGCCGGTGAAGGTCAGACCGGCAATCGTGGTGCCGAAATCCAGGTGCTGCTTGAAGGTGATGGGGTCGAGACTGATCGGCGGCGTAATTTCGATGACGCGGTCATTGCCGGTGCCGCTGCAGTAAGGACTTGACCTGGTCGGCGAGTGAACCGCCGTGGGAAAGCTGGAACGAGGGATGGGCTGTATCCGGATCTTGCGTCTGGTTGGCGGGAAAGCGGATGATGAATTGACTTGCATCGACGCTGTCCACGATTCCCTGGAATTGCTGGCCGCCGGCGCCCTGATAGGTGACTGTGTCACCGGCGGCAATTCCCTGCTTGAACAAGTTCGTATTCGGGAGGGAAACCGTGAACTTCCGGAAGCTGCCGTCCTGAAAGACGTCCGAGACGCTGTTGACCGATTCGCCGCCGAAACTCAGATCCTTCGGCGCGCTGGTGAGTACGTCGCCGAGGGTCTTATTTAGCAGCGGTATTTTCGTGCCCAGGACGTCGACGCCGCTAAAAGCCTGAATCTCGCCGGCCAGCTCCGTGATCCCGCTCGCCCATTGACTCGCTGTGACATCGAGAAAATGAAGCAGATCGGCCCCAGCCGATGTCGCAGCCGAAAGATGAACGTCCGCCAGGTTGGTGACGTCTGGCCAGGTCAGCGCGACCTTGGCATCCCCTAGGTCGAAGGGCGCATCCAATCCCGGCACCAGGGCTGCCACGCCGAAAGTGCCCGTAAGGATCACGTCGTCTGCAGATGGATTGCCGGCGAGGGTAACGCTCACTAGGTCGGTTAGGTCGGAATCAAGTTCGTACACCCGGATAAGGCCATCCTGCTGGTTGGAGAACGGGTCCGGCCCCGGCTCATGCAGCTTTACCGACAACGTCACGCCGGGATCCACCTCGAGGGTCGCATTGGACAGGGTAACTTCCAGAAAGCCAAGTCGTCCTGCACCTTTGGCCTCGCCGCTGATGCGCAGATTGTTAATGACTAGTTCCGGGTCCGAGTTGCTCGCGGCATCGATGAAGAATCCGTCGGCGTCCACGCCGAAGACGACGTGGAGGGACACATTGGCGCTTACTTCCAACGTGCCTTCCAGATCAACGGCTCCGCCCAGCGCCTGGACCTTGAGGTCGGCACTACCAGTCAGCGTTTTTTTAATGTGAACGTCGTATCGAGTCAGCGTGTCGGTTTGCGTCAGCGTCACGTTGCCGTCAACATCATCCAAGCCGTCAAGACGGGCACGGAGATCCTCTGGAGTGGCGATGGACGAGCCGATGTCACTGATGTGGAATGCACCCAGCCCGCTCTCAATCAGCCGCTGGATGACCGGGCTGCCGCTCGTGGCCGCACTCCCGGAAGGTTCGGGAAAGTCGACTGGATCCTCGACCGGAGCAGGTTGACCTAGTTCGACACCGCTGAGGATTGCGGGGACCGAGTGCTCCAGCCCAGGAAAGGCCCGACCGAGCGCCTCCTCGCCATTGAGGCGCTCCGATGAAGAGGAAAGCTTGGCGATTCCGCCTTTCAAGACTGCCATCGTGTCGACGGTAAGCCCCGGGATAAAGTTCTCAGTGTTCGTAAAGGTGATCGTTTGAATTTCGTCGTCGGGACTCATCAGGTCGCTTTGCCCAGGGGGGTTCGACAACTCCTTGAAACCGTTCGTACCGGTCAAGTACAGGGAATCTCCCGCGTCCTGCGCCGAATTGTTGTCACCGTCATAATGGATGCCTCCGGGAACACTAATCGCTCCTTGGGTGCTGTCGATGATAAGCGTGTCGTTGCCGGCACCTCCCTCGACGTCGATGGAATCCACTGACAAGAGCGGCACCGCAAGCCGTGAGACGCCATTCACGAAGACGTCAAGAAGGGTCGGATTTACCGGATCACGGACAAGAAGAAACCTGTCATCAGGCATGCCCGGCGACTCGTCGCCGGCGATGGACAACTTTCCTCCCCGCCCGAGATATTGGCTGGCGTTTGCAAGAGTCCAGGCACCGCGCCCCAGCGTGCCGACCACCAGCAGGTCACCTTTAGTTGGGTCGGTTGCGTCTTTGGGAATGTAATGGAGGTCTTTGATCAAGACGGTTGGCAGACCATAGCCGATTTCAGCCCAAGAGGGTACCTCCCCGGGCTGTGGAGCGACTTTCTCTGGATCGAGCGTCTCGTAGACCGCGCCCAGGCCGCCGACGAGGAGGACTTTGTGCGTCCCCGTCTTCACCAGTTCGATCGAGCGCAGATCGCTGGTTTTCCCGATCAGCGAACCCTTGATCGACTTCCAGCTCGCGCCGCCGTTGGTTGTTCTGTAGATGCCGTTAGCGGCAACGGCGTAGGCAATCCGCCAGTCGTCCGGGTCGAGGACGATATGACTAATGTCTACAGAGACCACGGTAGTGCGCTGAACAATGCTGTCGCCGGCCAGCGTCTTGGCGAACACGAAGATTTCATTGCCTCTGGCCGCGTAGACGATGTCGGGGTTACCTATGCCGGCTTCGATGCCGCCGTAGGCGAGGGCTGTAATGGGGCTAAGCCCGTTACCTCGTTGAATTCGGCGCTGGAGGACGTCGCCTTGTTGCGCGAACTCGTAAAGCCCCTGATAGCCGATCAGCAGTCGCGTGGGATCAACGGCATTAATGGCGAAGGGGATGATTCCAACCGGAAGGTTCTGGTCCTGGGCCGTCAGGCCACTTAATTGACCGGCACCGGCCGCTTTGGCCAGGTTGACCTTGCTAAGCTCTATGAAGAAGTCATTTTCAGCGTCGTCGTTGGATGGAGCTTTTGCGGGATCTCCCATGCGCACGACAAGAGAATTGGAGCCCACCGTCTGCACCGTGCCATCAGCAAATAAGGATCCGGCTGCTTTGCCGGGCTCATGCGACGAGTAATAGATATAGTCCCCGACCTCGATGTTCTCGGAAAGGAAGTATCGTCCAGTCTTGGTTAAACGGAATGTACCGCCTCCAATGTCGCTGACCGTAGCGTCCGGGATCTGGTCGTTGGGATTGAGCTCGTGGCCCGCTTGATCATACTCATGGCGGTTAAAGTAGTTGAAATTGTTCTGGATCGAATACCGGAATACGTGGGTTGCGTCGGGCTGCCCCACCCCCTCGAAGAAACCATCGCCGCCCTCAAACTCCTGCCAGGAAGAAGGCTGGGCCTTGTCGATCTGCTGGACGGAGCCGTTATCTTGAAGGCCCGCAAAAATAACCTGGTTGAGCGGGTCATAGGCGACTGAAACTATCTCGCTGATACGCAGGTTGCCATTGGCACTGACCCAGCGCCGGGCGTCAGGCGCGTTGAAAGGAGAGGCATTTGGGTTCCCGGTTGGGTTGAGGAGACGAAACAAACCACCATCGTTGGCTTCGAGAATCGAGTCTTGGCTACTACCGCTGTCCGTCACGAAGACCATGGCCCGCGAGTCCGTGTGAGGAACGGTGTGGTTGGCATGGAAGGCCGGCCCATTATTATCGCCGTCGTCCAATCGATCCCAGGAAGAAGTCAATAAATCACCACGGAATATCGCGTTCCAGCCTGCAATATAAACAACAGACTCGTCCTTTAGGTCGGCAGTAATGGCGAAATGCTGAGAACCACCATCGAGCGGAATGTTGTTCCCGTTCTTATCTAGCCCGAGGGTAGGCGTCGGTAGTGTTTTAAGGGTAGTAGCGCCGTTGGCGTCCAGGATTGTCCAGCGTAAGACGTAAAAGATCTTGTTGTCAGTGGTCTCTCCAGGGCGGCTGTCGACTGGCGCAGCATAGAGAACCGTGTAATCCTGACTACGGTGCAGCGCCAGTTTGATATCCTTTGTGTGCTGGAGGATCCCGTTGGGGTCCGGCAACAGGCTCCATTGCTGAGCGTCGGCGTTTCCTTGGAAGACGCCTACCCCGGGCACAGCTACGAAGACGTGAGCCAATGAATCGATGACTATATCGCTTACGTTTTGCATGGGAAGCCCGGTTCCGGCATCACTCGGAACTCTCACAAAGGAGCTGCCCCCATCTTCGCTGTGGAAGACACCGTCCGACGTCGCTACCAGGATCGTCTGCTGGTTCTTGCTATTGGTGGCGATCCCGATACTTGCAATCTTGTCGCCCGCAAAGGCCTTCTTCGGATCCAGCACGGACCAGTCCGTGCCGGCCTTGCTGACCTTCAACAGCAAACCTTCTGGGCCGCTCTCCCCGATACTGCTGAAGTTGCCTGTCCCGGCATAGATGGTGTTGCCACTAATCGCGAGCGCGCTAATAGACAGGGAGGGCAGATGGTCATTCTGCGGGGACCAAACGGGATTGTCAGCAGTTACATCGCTGGTCCTCCAGATCCCGCCGTTGACCGAGCCGATATAAACGATCTTCGAATCGCTGGGATCGACGGCGATTGCCTGGATCGCTCCGGAAGTGATGTTGTCGTCGCGTGTTGTAGGATCGCCAACCTCGGCCCCTCCTGCGTGGATAGGCCCCGGACCCTGTTCGACCCACTTCGGTAGACCGATCGGATCGACAGACAGCAGCGTCCGATCCTCCAGCAGCTCCAAGTTCAAGCGTCTGCGTGGAGACTTGCGGGGCCGGCACTTTCCACCCGGGCCCGCAAACTGCCCGATCTTCTTGAGCCAGGAGCGCGACATGATGACAACCCCCCAAAAGGAGAAGGAGCGCTCGGCATTAGGAGATTGAGCGCTCGGCTGTGAGGAAAAACGTGCGGTAAGCCAGTGTCGGCGCGGTCTCTCGTAACCTAGCGCAGTAAAGGAGCAGACCGCCGCTGGAAGGCCTTCTTTTTCCGCTTGCCGGGTCGCCGCATGAACTGCCCAATCTTTTGAGCCAGGAGCGCGGCATGGTGACAACCTCTTAAAAAGGGAACGGTCGCTCTCGCCTGACGGAAAGGGCGCGGCCTTTACATTAGGTAAGACACGAAATGGGTTTCAACCGGGCCGCAGAAAGAGAAAAAAATTCCGCTTATCCATGTCCAAAATGCCAAGAGAACCACAGATGAACACGGATTAGACACGGAAACCACTCCATGTTCGATCCGTGTTTCATCCGTGGCTGCAAATGGTTGCGCAAATGTGAAATTCGACTAGGAAAGATGGGCGTTTACTGATGAGCCAGAGCCTCCGCCTCGGTCCGGAAGCGACTAAGCTCTTCATTCTTCGACTGGTATTTGTCCATCCATTTCACCGCCTGGTCAAACCACTGGCGAGCCTGCGCGTGATCCCCCAGCTGCCAATGGGCCATGGCCAAGAAGAACCAATCACTGGCGTTACCCCCGCTGGCGTAGCGTTCCATGGACTTTTCCAAGGCCATGATCGAGGCTTTCCAATTCCGGGCACGATACTCGGCCTGGCCGAGCGTCCGCCAGCAATACCAGGCCTGAGGAGCTTTATCCACAGCCTTCTGGGCCAAGTCAACAGCTCGGCCGGCATCGCGCAACTGACGGTCGGGACAGGTAGCTAGAAAGCGGGCCAAGTGATAAAGCAAATCGTGGCGATGGGGACTGAGGTGAAGAGCTCGTTGGAATGCTTGGGCGGCCTTGTGAAAGGCTTCCCGGGCCTCGCCAGAGCGATCGGCCGCCGTCAACCAATTACCGCGGTCGTTCTGAATGCGAGCCAGCTCTAATTGGTAATCGGCGTTGCCTGGGAAGAGAGCCGCCAGCGGTTCCTGGTGGGTCAGAGCTTCAAGGTAGGATTCTTCGGCCTGGGCCTTGGAGCCGGTGTCACGGAACAGATTGGCCAAAGAGTGGTGACTGATTGCTAAATTATTACGGTGGACAGCATTCGTGGGGCTTTGAGCCAGCAACTTCGTTTGAAGGTCAATGGCTTTGTGCAATTTTTCTTCCGCTTCGCCCGACCGGCCTGTAGCCGCCAGCACCCCCGCCAGGTGGCGATATAAGATAGCCAAACCTCCCGCATTTGGGACCGCGGCATTCTCCGCATCTCGGATGAACCGGCGTTGCACTTTTTCCGCCTCCTCGAAGTGGCCGTTTTGCGCCAGCAGCAATCCCAGATGGGTTAGGCTGCGACTCCGTTCGCTCTGGGCCCCCTCTTCTTTGGGATCAAGAAGGTTCAAGGCTCGGCGAAAGGATTGCTCCGCATCCCGCGGTCGGCCTGTGGTCTCCAGCAGAACGCCGATGGAATTGTGAATCCAGCCCTGACTCATCCGATAGTTGACTTGGTTGGGATAATCATTCGCTAGCTGTTCATAGCTCTTCAAGGCCACCCGGTAAGATTCTTCTGCTTCCTTGAAGCGGTCAGTGTTCCATAGCAAATAACCGAAATTGTGTAGGGTTTGGGCTAGGTTTGCCCAATAGCCAGCCTCCTGCGGGTGATCGTCAATCAGATTTTTCCAGAGAGCCAAAGCCTGACGAAAAAGGCTTTCGGCTTCTTCATAACGGCCAGGGGCACTGCGAAGAAGTTCCCCCAGCTGCCCCGAACAAGAAGCCAATCCATATCGGTAATTGACTTTGTCAGGACTTTCCGAATGGAGTTTGGAAAACAGATCGATCGCCTGGTAGTAGGCTTTTTCCGCCTGTTCCGCGTGGCCGAGCGCTGCATTGATCGATGCCAGGCGCGCGTAGGCTTGGGCCATGTCGGGCCGAGTAGCTGAATCGGTGTTATTCTTTTGAAAGTTCTCCAAGAACTGCCGGGCGTCTTCGAGGATTCTGCGGCGAACGGGTTCCATCTTGGGCGCGCTGGCCAACTCTTTGGCGCTCAGCGGCGCCAGCATCCGATCCAGGGCATTTAGGGCATTCTGAAAGTTCGCTTCTGCCCGGCGACGATTTTCTTCCGTTCTTTCAAAGTTGTC
>WNEZ01003093.1_pt1 | contig 15306 bp, 20 predicted proteins | sample 5400521 | NCBI WGS metagenome assembly WNEZ01 (sample SAMN13153339, study PRJNA577476) | soil metagenome | isolation source: 120 cm saprolite under Douglas fir tree site 2 hole 1 replicate 1 | place: USA:California | collected 2015-04-18
CACATGTTTGCATATCTATGCACGGTCCCAGGTCCTTGACAAGCGAAAAGCACGGTAGGACTAGCATCGCCCGAGGCTAGTCCTGCGGCACAAAACCTGCGCATGCGCAGGTTTACCGGCCGATCCGCGCAAGGACCTTGGACCTCGCAAAGCGGAGACGGGCCCGTGGCCCTCTGCCGATCCGCACGCCGCCCAATTCGCGCACGTGGTCATAGATGTATTTCCGTGACACGTGCAGCAGCGCCGCCGCCTGCGCCGGGGTCAGGAGGTCATCGGAAACCTCAGCACTAGTTGCTGAGGTTTTCACCTCTGTAGTACTTACAGAGGTGAGGATGCGCGCGGCGAGGTGCGCAATCGCGGCCGGAATCTGATCGGGCGGGATCGCATCGAGCGCGATAACCGCATCGTTTACAGTGGCGGTAGACTTCGAGTGGGACACGGGAGAAACTCCACAACGCACAAACGCCCGACCTCAGTCCGCCATGCGTCTAGGCGGTGAGAGGTGGGCGTTGACGGAGCTTCCCGATATCAGCGGCGAAGCTGGCTCCCGGTCGCGCCGCTGTCCAACGCACTCAATATAGCACCGGATTGCCCTCCACCGCTAGGGGGATAGGAACGGATTGCCCTCTATTACCCTGCCGTTCGCATGCGAACGCCAGCCCGAAGCGTGCTTCGCGCTGCGGTTCCCATGGGAATTGCTCAACCTATCCCGTGCCGGGAGAGGTTTGCCGCGTACATGTGCGCCCCTTGCAGCGGGACACGTGTGTCCCGCTGCTCAAGGCCCGAGGTCCGAACGATGTAACAACCGCTACGGCCCGCGTAGCGGTTAATATGCAACGCTGCCTCACCGTGGGACAGCGTTCCGCAAGGGTAGGCCGGCACGTTGCCCTGAAAACATCGCGCGAGGAGGCGCGCTCAGCGGTTTTCGATTGACATAGAATTGTCATAGCGGATTTCGTAAGTCCATGGGCCGACTCGGAATCGAACCGAGAACCTACTGATTAAGAGTCAGTTGCTCTGCCAATTGAGCTATCGGCCCCAGGGCCGCGGAAGATCGTCAGCGCGAAGATCTTACGCAAGGGTTTCGAGATCGCAGACACAGCTAGGAGTCGATCGCTGCGGGCAAAAATGCGGGCACTTTCCGTCCATCCGCGTGTGCTTGTCCCACGATCTTGCGCAACCGTATTCCTGCGACCAGCCAGGTGAGCCGCAACGGTCGCGGCGTCTTCATCGAGAAATGCCTCCGGAGCATGCTTCATGTAACGCAGGGTCATTGTAGCGGTGGCGTGAACCGAGAAGTTTCTGCATTCGCACGATCGGCACCCCAGCCTGCGCGGCATGCACGGCGAACGTGTGCCGGGCGTCATGCGGCCGCGCGCCAGAGATGTTAGCTGCTGCGCAGGTCGCGTCCCACACGTGCCGGATGACGCCATATCGTTGGAAGTCGCCTGCGAAAACGAGATTGTTGGGCCCGGGTCCGAGACGTGCTAGGTGCTGCGCGAGTGCTCGTTGAAGGGGCTCGGCGATTGGTAGGTCGCGCACCGCTTCCTTAGTCTTGAGACGCCGGTCCGCCTCGTGGATAGAGATGCGCCTTGCCGACACCGATACATCAGCGCCACGTAGTCCCTGCGCCTCTCCCAACCGTGCTCCGGTATAGAACAGTGTCGCGAAGAAGGGCCACCAATCATGCGGACAAGCACCTTGGAACGCCGCCAACTCCTCAGCAGACAGCCAGCGTTCACGCCCACTCGACTCTCGCTCACGCGGTAGTGGCGGCCGCTCGACGGTGACTCCTTCGACGTCTCTCAACCAAGTCAGGAAAGCGCCTAAGGCAGCGAAATCGCGGTTCAAAGTCGCCGCGCTGACTGACACACCCAGGACTTCCTTTCGCCGCTTCCCGCCGGTCGCTCGTGCGCGCAAGCGACGGTAATCGAGGACAAAGCCGCGACTCAGGTCGGTTAACCGGGCATCGCGCCCGTGCTCCAATACCGAGAAGAACCCGTTCCAGCTTCCCTCGTACTGCCTGCATGTCTTCTCAGAGTACTTTCGTCGGGTGCGAGGACTGACGCCTGCGGGAGACGCGACCCAAGCCAACCAGCGCTCGACCAACTCGCCCAAGCGTGGGCTCACGGCCTTGGCCTTCAGATGTTCGAGCGCGCCTGGGTCGCAGAGAAAAGCATCGTGGACGTCGGCTAGCCGCAGCCGATGTTGGGCGAGCAGACCCAGAAGATCGCGCCGCCCCGCATCGCGGAGGGCGGCGAGCGTCCGGCTCATGGCGGTGGCGCGCGGCTTGCTGGTCGTACCGCAAGCGAGGCGCAGCCGCGGGTAGCCCCGCCAACGCACGTCGACCTCATAGGTGGCGTGACCACGGCGACGATAAGGCCTCACGGCGGGACCCTCCTTCTCTCCAGCCAGCGCTCGACCTCAGTGCAGCGCCATCGCAGGCAGCGAGATGACAATCGCACGGCAGGTATGCCGAGCTCGTAGACGCGCTTTGGGGACACGCTGAGGATGGCCGCGACGTCGACTGCACGAAGCAGCCGCTCTCCGGAACTCAAGGGTGTGGTCAAGCACACGCCCTCGGGTGGCGCCCAACGTGTCCCTCGAACTCTTCGCCCACTGACCTCTGAACCTGCCGCTGCGGCCTCCAGTCCGTCGCCCGGTACCGCATACACAATTTGCTGAGCGCGCGCTTTCACCGCCATTCGCGATCCTCCTTTGCCTTCAGGTACGAGCCCGGCGCCGGGCCCCGTCTCGGAGCGGAAACTCGGCCAGCCACAGGTAGAGTATGGCAACGGAAATCAGGGTCCCACCGAACGCTACGCGGTCGTGAAACATGAAGCGGACGATGCGACAATCGGCGAGGACACACAGTTGGCGCGCGCTGAGCCCGAGGTAGGCGACGTCATGGGGAAGGAACTCTCGACGTGCGGCCAGAAAGATGGCGAAGATGCCCGACAGGAGGAGGGCGACGGCGGTCAACTTGAGAAGAGGGACTCCATCGTCAATGAGCGCCGGCAGCAGACCCTGATCCGAACGAGGGCGTTGCTCGACGCGCGCAGGGGCAGGCGACCGAGGTCCGCTCAAGAGCGAGATGAGTAGTCCAGCGCCTGCGACACGACGTACGCTGGACGGTTTTCACGGTTCACGATCGGACTTGAAGCGCAAAGCACCGAGATCTGCTCCATGAGAGTCGTCGCGAATCTTGGGTGTACGATAACGGGTCTCGATTGGCTTCGGCGACCAGAGCGCGACCCGCAGTGATGCGCACCGCCGCACTCTCTTGGTTGCCGAGAACCCGAGATTGGCTTCCGGACCACTTACATCAGTGATAGCCTGGTGGGCAAAAATGCGGGCTGTTTCAGCGGGACGCGCACCGACGTGGGCGGACACGACGCGGCCGGAAGTGGTCTTGGAAGCTGACGTTGCGAGATCGGGGCGGACTCGGACGGAACTCGGCGGACACGCACCGAGCTCGTTAGGAGTCAGCTGCACCAAGCGACGCTGCGGCACGCCTCGCAACAATGCTGGTCGGACCTCTCTTGGTGCTATCCTCCGCGCTGCGGCTCCGCCTGGCGGTGGACGTCGGGGATAATATTCGCTAATAGCACGACTCCACCTACGACCCTCGAGGAGCCCCCGATGCGCTGGCCGAGCATGAGGAGCATGAACCCTTTGCGCTGCCACCTGGCCTTGCTCGCTTGCGGGCTGTCCTTGACCACCAACGGGGCTAACAGAGACATCGCGCAGCGCGCTACCGCACTGCTCGCTCGGAGCTCCTCGGACACTGGTGCTCGCACGTTCCCGGTCGCCGTCGTCCAAGAGCTAGCCGCACTGCGCGCCAGCACGACACCCGCGGCGTGGCGGCGAGCACATCCCACCGACAGACTCGTGCGCTTTGAGCGTCGCCTCGTGCTCGAGAACGACGATCGCTGGTGCGCGATGGCGATCGAACGGACGATCCTCGCTGACAGCACGCCCGTCATCCGCTACGCTTACTTCTATCCTCCCGCGGCACCGCCGTCTCTCTCGCTTCCCCTCGCCGAGGATTCGCGGCTGATCGACGATCAATGTCGTCTGGGTGCGATCTGGGTGGAAACCCCCGCAAGGGATTCGCTGGCCGGTCGCGCACTGGCGGCGCAGACGCGGGAAGCCCTAACCCAGGTGCTCGGGCCCATACACCCGGCGCCGAATGCTTTGGACACCCGGCTTCTGGCGGACACGAGCCGGCGTGCAGCCATCTTCCGGTTTCTGGACCCCGATGTCATGCGCCTCGGCCTCCACTTCTTCGGGTCGGCCCATTGGCACGTGGCTGGACGGTGGCAGTCCGACTCCACCGTGGCAGTGAGCGCGTATGACAAGGGCCTCTCTCACCGCGCTGCCCGAGTGCTGGCCTGCGCGTTTCTGCCATTTGCCGGAGTGGGCTCATTCAGTCCAGTAGTCGCCGAGGAAAGGGCCGCGGACAAGAAGGTGTCGGCGCTCGCCGCCGAAGCGGCACAGCTCTCCGGCCTCGACCGAAGCCGCGTCGACCGACTGCTTGCGGTCCTTGCGGCCGCGGAGGGTGCGTACACCAGCGCCCCTCCTGACAGCGCCCGTGCGCGGGCGCGAGGGGTCGACACCCTGCTGAGCTCAGGGTTAGGTGATTGGATCACGGCAAGTCGTGGACTCGACGCGCCCCATCGCGCGGCGGCCTTGCTCGCAGCCGACCAGGTGCTGGGCAGTCGGCCACTCGTATTCGTCCTCGCACAAGAGAGCGGCGGCGCGGCTCGCCGAGCCCTAAGCCCGCTCGGTGCACGGTTCGTCCATGACGAGCTCGGCGGCGGCGAGAACTATGCGCACACGTGGCTCGACGAAGCGCGGCGGCTGGACTCCGCGGGCCGGACCGGACAGCTCGCGACGCTGGCACTGCTGCGCCTGGGCTTCAATATGACCGGCATGTGTGGCGGCGGTGAGGAGCCGTCCCGACGGGTTAGCTCGGTGGGAGAGCAGTTGCTTCGATCGGTCCTTGATTCAGGGATGACTGCCGAGGTGCACTTGTTGGTAGCGAACGGGTACGCGGATGTCGTCGCGCTCGCCGCCGGTGCGGGCAGGAATTACGCGGACTCGGCGGTGTACGCGACGGCCGCACCGGAGGCCCGGCGCCGGGCAATCCACCACTACCGGCAGGGGATTGCGCTCGACCCTCGCTCACCGGACGCCCAGGCCGAGTGGCTGGAAGCCTGGCGCTTGCTTGCAGGGCTCCCGCCGACCACGACGCATTTCTTCTGCGTGTACGATTGAGTGGCGTCATCGTTCCCTCGGAAGCCCGTTCCTTTCACCAGTGCCCGGTGGCTCGGCTATGGCCCTCTGGCCGCAGCGGCTGCAGGTATGGGCGTCGTGTGCGACGGAGCCGACTGAGAGACCGGGCTTCCTACACGGGCTCGAATTCGGCCTGACCGGAATCGCGATCCGGAGGTCTGTGGTGCCATCGGTGGTGCCAACGGCGGCGTTGCTGGCCAGCGATGGCCGGCGCTCGGGGCGTTGAAAATGCCACGACCAGCGTTGACCACCACCGGTCGTCTTCGAGCCACAGTCCAGCGCTCTAACCGACTGAGCTACAGCCACCATCTGTCACTACAACAACTCATTGACCACCCCCACGTGTGTGACATTCGGGTCGCCTATCGTCTCTCTTGAAGCCCGACGCCGGACCAAGGCTCGACCTCAATTCAGAGGCTCGCACTTCACTATGCTCCGAAACGTGATCGGCGGTCTGGTGTTCGTGGCGGTGACAGGGTTACCGACACCGAGCCCACCTACTGCTCAGGTCCCGGCAGACACCGCAGTGGCCCACGCCGTCTACTGGGGCGAACCGCTCGCGGACCTGCTCCGGAGCATTGGTGCGCTCGTGCAGGAAGGGTTCGGTGCTCCCGAGATCGAGCGCATCTCCCGGGAGGCGTTGCAACTTTCACCCTACCCATCCACCACCTCCCCGCCGCGGCACGTAGTCGTATTCGCGCACCGGGTTCGCTTTCAGAATCGTCTGACTCGTCTCGACATTCGCGTTACAGCAATAGAGTTCGGCCACGTCGACGTCCGTTTCCAAACCGCAGATACTGCCCTCATAGCTGCTGTTCATGACTTGATCTGGAAGGCACACCTCGCGTCACTCTTGCCTATCGAACGGGTACGATTGACGGCGCACGAACAGATCTTGGCCGGGAGACCCCCGACGCTCGTCCTTACTCTGGAGACTGTGCGTCAGTACTCGTGCCTCGGTTTCGGCATCGACCACGCGTTCACGCAGCGCGCGGACACCCTGCGTCTGACGTTTTTCGGCGTGTCCGCACCCATGGGGCTGTGCCCGACGGCGTTTGGTCCTGCGTCCACGTCGCGCGAACTCCACATTCCCCCTGGGCGCTACGCCCTGGTCATCGACTATCGCGCAGCGTCCGACTCGATGGCGTTGGAGGTCACGGATTCTTCCACGAAACCGACCAGCGAACGCGCGACCTTTGTCGAAGCTGACGAGCGGCTACGATGGCGCTATCCCCAACGTACCTTTGCCCTGTTCTGCGGGAGTATCGAGGTCGCCCGCTCAGTCTGCGAGGATGTCCGGCGCTGGCTCCTGGGCCGAGCAGGAATCGCCCAGCTCTACCTCTCGCCTGAGGGGCTTAACCCATATCGGCCGGAACCGGGCAAGAACTCCGACGAGCAGGCGGCGTTTTTCCGCTACGCGAACCAGAAAGCGTTGGGCCCGGTCCGGCGCTGCTTCGCTGAGATCGAGGGTCAAATCCGCCAGGCGGTCGGCGTCTTCCTAACCCTCCGAACGTGGACCGGCGAGCAGATCACCGCATGGTCAGGGAGGTCGTATGACCAAGCGCACATCGCGGTGCCTCGGCGGGTGACCGCCGGTCCGACTTGCACTGGCGCGCCGTGACGACCGCAGAGCCTAGCCCCGCCCTTGACCACAGTTGGAGGGTCTTGTAAGTCTGCGAGCGACTGGGGCGCCTATCACTTGCACGCGCATCAGGGGTCGCGCGACGACACCTCTTTCCCCAAGGACCGGCCACGCAGCTTCCATCCGCGTTTGCAAGCCTCGCCCTCTCGATCGCGTCGAGCGTGGCCTTCCTCTACTTCCGCCCGGAGCGGTGCGACGCGCAAGTCGCGCGCATCGAGCTTTACTCGATCGAGACGAAGACGCTGATTGATGAACAGATCCTGACCGGCGCTCACGACGGCAAGTCCGTGACGATCGCCGGCGAGTTGCGGATTCCGCGCCTCGGTACCGAGCGCTTGCCGGCAATCGTGATCGTGCACGGGTCCGGGGGTATCGGCGCCAACTACGACCGTTGGTCCCAAGAGCTGAACAGCCTCGGTATCGCAACGTTCCTCATCGACGGCTTCACCGCGCGCGGCATCGCGTCGACGGTTGAGGATCAAGAACAGCTCGGCCGCCTGACCATGATCTACGATGTGTACCGTGCGCTCGCCGTCCTGGCCGCACACCCACGAATCGACCCGACGCGGATTGCCATTCTCGGCGGCTCACGCGGGGGGCAAATCGCGCTTTATGCCAGCCTGAGGAGGTTCCAGCGCGCGTACGGGCCGCCCGGGGTCGAGTTTGCTGCCTACGTTCCGCTATACGCTCCTTGCAACACCAGCTATATCGACGATACCGACGTGAGCGACAAGCCGATTCGTCTGTTTCACGGGGACGCCGACGACTATGTCCCCGTGACACCCTGTCGGGTGTATGTCGAGCGCCTGCGGGCCGTCGGCAAGGATGTGCAGCTCACTGAGTATCCAGATGCCCACCACGTGTTCGATAATCCCCTGTTCCCCACGGCACCAACGGTGTGGCCGCGAGCGCAGACCACGCGCCGCTGTACCCTGAAGGAAGAGCCCAGGGGTCTCGTCATCAACGCCGGGACTGGGCAGCCGTTCACCTATGCGGATCCCTGTGTCGAGCGCGGGGTCCACGTTGCCTACAACCCGGCTGCCTCCGCGGCGGCTCTTCGAGCTGTCAAAGAGTTCCTGCGGGCGACGTTCAAACTCAACTGAGCCGCTAGAGGCGCGGCCGCGATGTTCGACCGTGAACCGCTCTTGTCACAACGGCTGCAACAGCGCGGGCGTCGCTGGCCGGCGGTGGCTGGCGAGGTTGTTGCGCAACAGAGGTCAAATGGCGTGCGTGACCGTGGGTGAGCACCGACCCCGCCAGCCTCCGAAGGTCGTGGAGAACGGGTTGGTCGGTCCCACCACAAATCCCACTACTTTCGGTCCGTCATCGGGTGGGTTCATTCCGTCTTGTTCCGGTCTGCCGGCTTGGATGTGCTCGTTTTCCGTGATCTTCCGTCAACGTCCGCTTCCGGGGACTCCCTCTTAATCAGAAGAGCTCCCGGGGAGGTCGAGTCTACGGCGTGAATGAGCTCACAGCCGTCGGCCGGACCCTTCGCTACCTTTGCGCAAGATTTGAGGTCGGTTTACAGAATTAGGCCGACCGGCCTAAATATGGGTCGCGTGGCGTCTCCACAGTTCCAGTGACATATGCCCGGCTACAACTTCACCAATGAGGTCCGGCGCGCTCTGCAGCGAGCACGTGAAGAGGCGGCGGCGTTTCGGCACGGCCAAGTCGCCCCTGAACACTTGCTTCTCGGCCTGGTGCGCCACCCCGGAACCATCTGTAGCGCCGTATTCAAAGATCTCGATGTCGATCCGGACGCCCTCTTCCGACAAATGGCGTCCGCGACCATAAGCCCGGTAGTAGGTGAGGCCGCCGGTCCTGACCTTCCCTATACCGATAGCGCCAAAAAAGTGCTTGAGCTCGCTATGGTCGAGGCACGTGATCTCAACCACGACTACGTCGGTACAGAGCATGTGCTTCTAGGCCTGCTTCGGGAGGAACCGTCGTCGGCGGCCGCCGTGCTGGCTCGTGCCGGCCTCTACGTCCCGAACACGCGCGACGCCGTGAAGCGTCTGGCTCCCGGGCGCCCTCGACGAGCCTGAGATGCCCTAGCGCGCCGCGCACTCCTTGTCGCCTTCGCTGCTCTGGTAATGGCCGTCATAGCGCTGGTCCTAGCGGTTCGCCCGCACACGTGATTGCAGTTTGAACGGTTCAGGCGATAGGTAAGAGTTTGGTATCAGTAGGGCTCGGAGGACTTAGAATGGCCACTATGACTCGATTCGTCGCCACCCTCGTCAGTCTGTTGCTGAGCCTCGCGCTACTCGAGGCTCAATCGCCGGACGTCCCTCCGGCTCTGGTCGGCGTGGTGAGTGACACCGCAGGTCGGCCGATCGTTGCCCTACGCACAGATTGGGGGCTACACGCGGGGCGCTCGCGAGGCCGTCGTGTACTGGTGGCACCTGATTCGCGCGACCGGCACGGGTTTCCGCCCTGACAGCATTCGCGCATTGGTTGCCGCGCTCTGGTGATTCTTGGAGCGCCCTGTGTTGCAATTGCCCGGTCCGCCAGGCACGTGTCGTGGAAGGATGAATGCTCGTTGAATAGAGTCCTTGCCCAAAGGGCCTTCATTGCGCTGATTTGGCTTGCGATGCTCGGCTGTTCAAGACCGTCTGATGGTGCCCATCCGGACTTTGATCAGGCGCAGCCGCACACAACGGGTCAGCAGATGGCCGGGCAACAGCCGCGCGTCCCCGCCCTACCGCCGGACTCGGTCCCTCGAGCCCTTTGGGACAAGCTCCACGCGCCTGAGAACATGATCCGCTCGTCCCCTGAGTGGGGTGTGCCTTTCCCCCGGAATCTCATCGTGCTCGCATTCAAGGAAGACGCAACCCAGAGCGAGAGACAGCAGGCGGTCGACGCGGTCGGGGGTGAGGTGATCGGCGGAGAGCATGTCGATCGAGGTGGATACTACTACGTGCGCATACGGAGTGATGGCACAGGAGAGGCCCTGTTTCGTGCAATCACAAAACTGAAAACCTTTCCGAAGGTCGACCTCGCTTCACCGGAGCCTCTGCCAGTTGGCCCGAGTGCCGCTCGCCCATGAGGTGGCGCGCCACGGCGCGACTCAGACCCTCAGTGTCCTACTCGGCGAGCCGCTATCGCGAAGACCTAGTTATGGCCCTGTTTGCGGCGTTGGGCTTGACGTTCATCGCCGCGATTCCCTTGGGCCTCCTCGGTATTGTCAACCTCGTTGATCTCTTCAAGCGTCGGCCTCTTGAAGTTCCCTGGATGACGTACTTCGCAGTATTGCTCGTCGTGCCCGCCTCGTATTTCGTTGCAGCGATCTTTGCCGGTACCGCTGCGTTCTTGCTACGGCCACTCCGGAGTCACGTGCTCGGATGGATGGTCACCGGGGCCACGCTCGCCGCTATCATCTACGGGTCGGTAGGCCTCGCCTTGGGGGTATTTTGGAACCCGGTCGGCGCTCTCTTCCTAGAGCATTCCACCAAAGCAGAGGCGTGGGCGCTGATCCCTCCCATGATGGCGATTCTTTCGCCGGTTGGAGCCATAGTCGGGGCGTACATGTGGTGGCGTGATCGGCAGGGGAAGCCCCTTTGGTAGGCGCCCTGTAAGGGGCGCGATACAGCGCCACACCGTGGTGCCAATGGTGGTGCCAACGGGGGCGTTGCTGGCCGGTGCTGACTGGCGCTCGACTCCGCTAACTCGTTGGAATGACAACAGCCAGCGCGAACTGACGCTGGCCGTGTGCGCTTACGAATCGAGAGCTCTACCACTGAGCTACGGTGGCGCGTCAAGCGTCCCGCTTCAGCCGGCCAAAGAGCACGTCCCACGCCTCCCGGCGTGAACCCGGGCCCCAGACGACGTCGAACGTGGTTCTCGATGTGCTTGGACGCTTGAGTGCCTCGACGAACGTCTCGGCCACGTCCGCACGGGCGATCCTGTACCTCGGAGCCAGGGGGTGAGCTTCTTGACTCACTTCGACCGCGCGCCCACCGCCGGGGCTGTTGAGCAGGAAGCCTGCGCGGATGATCGTATAGTCAACGCCGCTCGCGCGGAGCTCTTCCTCGACCCGCCGCCGCCAACGCAGCGTGTTTCCCTTGACAAGGTTCAGGAGCGCGCCGGTGAGTGAACCTCTCGTGACTCCAATGGACGTCATGTAGAGGAACCGGCCGCTGAAGCCCTCCTCACGAGCGGCCGCCAGGGTCTGCAGTACACCCTCGTACTCCGTGGCGATGATCAGCTTCTCGCGCGCGGGGCCGACGGCAACTCCGGCCGTGAAGATGACGTGAGTGACACCCTGCACGGCACGCGCGAGGGTCTCGGGCCTGGTGAGGGCGCCCGGGATGACCTCCACAGCAGAGCCGAGGCGCGCCAACGCCTGAGCCGGGTTCCGGGCCAGGACGCGAACGTGGTAGCCGTCCCGAAGGAGCAACTGAACGATGAGAAGTCCGGTGCCCCGAGTGCCCCCGACCACTAGGACCTGCTGGCCTTGGCCCCCACGTTTCGGGGGCTCTTCGCGGGGATTCACCCTCGTTCCTTCGCTTTCGTCCGCTTCTAGGTTTCGGGCCGTGGGCCGCTCAGCCTGACTACGGATCAAGAGACTGGGCGTTCGAGTCCTGGGCGATTGAGATCTAGCGCTCGCAGGGTTCGCAGACGCGACGGCACGTGATCTCTACGTCACTCTCCCTAATGACCGTAGCTGACGACTCGCGTAATCCTCCACTTCCCAGCCTCGCTTCGCCACACCTGAAGAAACTTGAAGGTGCCGCAGTCCCTACGCCCGTTCTCGTCATGGCAGAACCGATGCGCCCCAACCTCTATTGCGCCGTATCCTCTGATCGGATGGACCTCGAGCGTTCCCGCCACCACGTCTCGACGTATACCGTCATTCTTGGAAAAGAGACCGCCGAATCCGTCCCTCACCTGGGTGTAGGACTGTAGCCCACCGGCATCGTGGTAGAACTCGAGATCCTCGGTAAACAATGACATGAGCGCGTTCAGATCATGAGCGTTGAACGCCTCGGACAGAGCGCGGTCCACTTTGGAGATCTCTTCGTACAGGGACGATGGGCTGGACGCACCGACGGACCTCGGATGTTCGGCGGTCTGCGTTGCTGCAGCACACGCCAGGAAGATTGGACCTACGAGAATCACGAGCGCTATCTGGACGGGCGGATGCTTCATGGTGTCTTCCTACGAAGCCGAGGTGCGCGCTAGTTTCAGGCACCGCAGCGGCCTCGTGCCGCATCAGTGCCGCTGGCGCTGGTCAGGAGAGTCACGACGCTCCTCGGGAAGTACCACCATTTGCAAGGGCCGATGAAAATGCGAGGGCTCACGTGCGGCCCACCCGCCGGTCGGCTCGGAGCCACAGTCTTGAGCTCTGACGAGAAGTGGCGGCCGCCGTCAAGTCCCGGCTCTATTTAAGGGCAATCATAGCGGGCAAAAATGCGGGCAGTTTCAGTGGAGCGCGCGCGGACACCTAAGGACGTGGGCGGACACGACGCGGACGGAAGTGTCGTCGGAAACGGACGTTGCGGGATCACGGCGGACTTGCGCGGAACTCGGCGGACACCCACCGAGCTCGTTAAGAGTCAGTTGCTCTGCCAATTGAGCTATCGGCCCTACACTGTGCCCTTCCCTGCCCCCAAGGGGAATCGAACCCCTGTTCCCACCTTGAAAGAGTGGTGTCCTAACCGTTAGACGATGGGGGCGGCTCCGGTCGGGAATAGCGGTAACGGGATTCGAACCCGTGTTTGAGCCTTGAGAGGGCTCCGTCCTAGTCCCCTAGACGATACCGCCGCGGCGGGGAAAATATCACCAACCGCCTGCGCCGCACGCAACCCGACGGTTGACCGCGAGCCGGTTCGGCGTACCCTTCAGTGCCCGCCGCGGGTTGGCGACGTGCGGCGACCGCCTACACCCTCGAGGAGTCACGGCACCGTGCCGCGAGCCGCGCCACTGCAGACGGACGCCACGTACGCTGCGCTCTGGAAGATCGTTTCGTACGGTCTGCCAGAGGCGCCGATCCTCCTCGCGGCGCTGCTCTACACGCACACGCAATGGCTGCAAACCGCGCTCGCCCCGATCGCACCGTTCTATCCCTACGCCGTCTTCGGTGCCGGCGTGCTCTTGGGCTGGCGCTTCCACCGCAGCCGGCTGTTGTTCGCTCTGCTGGTGCTAACCCTCGCCGACCGCACGCTGCTGCAGGTGGCCGCCGGGCACGGACTCGAGCGGGACCATGTCGTGTTCCAGGCCATTGGGGTCCTCCTGCCGCTGAACCTAGCGGCCCTAGCCCTCACCGCGGAACGGGGGTTCCTGACACCACCCGGGCTGGTCCGCTTGGCGGCCATTCTGGGACAGGTCGCGCTGGTAACGATCCTCGACCGCGAAGCACGTCTGCCGACGGTGGCACTGCTACACACCCCGCTCCTGCCGCGCTGGCTGTTCGCGTGGACGTCGCTGGCGGACCCCGCGTTACTCGCCTTCTTCGTCGCCGCCGGGCTTCTGGCGGCCGGCCAGCTCCTGGGACCGACGCAAGCCGGGCGCTCGTTCGCGTGGGCCTTGGTCCCCGCGTTCCTAGGCCTGTCCGCCGTGCGACCTAGCGGCCTTGGATTCGCGACGTTCTATCTCGGTACCTCCGCGCTCATCCTCATCGTCGCCGTGGTGGAAGCTTCCTACCACATGGCGTACCAGGACAGCCTCACCAGCCTCCCCGCGCGCCGCGCTCTGAACGAGGCACTCCTGCGACTGGGCGGCCGCTACAGCGTGGCGATGATCGACGTGGATCACTTCAAGCGGATCAACGACCGCCACGGGCACGACGTGGGCGATCAGGTCTTGCGGATGATCGCGGCGAAGCTCGCGCTGGTGGGGGGTGGCGGAAAGGCGTTTCGTTACGGGGGCGAGGAGTTCGCGGTGATCTTCGCCGGCCGTGGGGCGGAGGAATGCCTACCCGACCTGGACGCGCTGCGCAGCCTTGTGGAAGACACGCGCTTCATCCTGCGTGCGCGGTTCCGCTCGAAGAAGAAGAGGGAGAAAGTGCTGACCGAGAAGGGGCCCGGCCAGCGCGTGCCGGTGACGATCAGCATCGGCGTAGCGGAGAAGACCGAGCGCCACTCCAAGTCGGACCAGGTGGTCAAGGCGGCCGACCGGGCCCTGTACCGCGCCAAGGAGGGGGGACGCAACCAGGTCCAGCTGTGATAGGCTGCTCGCAGCGCCTGCCGCTTCTCACACGCCTCGCGCTCGTTCTGTCTCCTGGTTCTCCGTGTACCACAGACGCGGGCCCCGTCCCCCCCGAGTCGCGCTCTGTCGCCTCCCCCCAGCGCGGGCGGGACTGCTCGAACGCGGCAGCCTGCGGCCGGCCGGGCGCCTGACCGGTGCGAGCGTGATCAAGCTCACACCGCGCGGCATGGCTCCAGCGCGACACCGTGGGGTAGCAGTTGATCAGTCGGAGCCGTCGGGCTGCCCGCGGGCGTTCGCTCTTGGCATCCGACGCCCCAGCTCATCATTCCCACTTTCGAGGTGCCCTATGACTCACCCCAATTCCCGACGCCGCTTGGTGTCCCTTGCACCAGCGGCGTTGCTCCTCGTCGGGTGCACCGGGACCGCACCCAAAGCGTCGCAGCCGATCAGCCTCTCGATGACCACTCGATCCCCGTCTACCTCTTCTCTCCCGACCGCCTCAGCGAGCGCCAGCATTCAGATCGGCACCGGTGCCAACTCGCTCACGATTAACCAGGCGCAGGTCGTGCTCTCGAGGCTCGAACTGTCGCCGAGCGGCAGCTGCGCGACGGCGGGCGAGGAGGACGACTGTGATGAGCTTCAGGCCGGTCCCGCGCTCGTCGACCTTCCGGTCGACGGGACGACCAAGGTCGTTCTGGATGGCGCCGTAGCGCCGGGCAGCTACACGGCGCTGCGCGCGAAGCTCGATGCGGTCACGCCGGATGAGGACGAGCCGGGAGCGAGCGCCTTCTTGGTCGCTCACCCCGACTGGAAGGGGATCAGTGTGAAGGTGACGGGCGTGTTCACCGACGCTAAGAGTCAGACGCATGACTTCACCTTCACCTCCGAAGCCGACGCCGAAATCGAGGCGGCGTTTCAACCGGCCATCACCGTCGCTGCCGGCACGTCCAATCTCACAGTCTCCGTGGATGTGGCGAGCTGGTTCAAGGATGAGACCGGAGCGGTAATCGATCCGACAGACCCGGCGAATGCCCACGCCATCGATCACAACGTGCAGCGGTCCTTCCGCACGTTCGAGGACGACGATCGCGACGGCATTGACGATCACAAGGAATCGGGAGAGACCCACCACCCCTAGTCGGGACCCAGACGCCCTGAAAACCAGAGGTGGGGTGTTGCCATGACCCCACCTCATCGCGTTCCGGCGTGATGCCTGCGCC
>WNEZ01005759.1_pt1 | contig 15305 bp, 17 predicted proteins | sample 5400521 | NCBI WGS metagenome assembly WNEZ01 (sample SAMN13153339, study PRJNA577476) | soil metagenome | isolation source: 120 cm saprolite under Douglas fir tree site 2 hole 1 replicate 1 | place: USA:California | collected 2015-04-18
GCGGCGGCGCACGGCGTGATGCTCGACGACCATCCGGACAAGCGCTACGGGCCCGCGCGCGTCTATTCCGACCATCGCCCGTCGATCCTGCAGGACTACGATCTCGGTCGGCCGATGGAGATCGAGTCGATCGTGCGGGCGCCCTTGGCCTTCGCGCGCAGCGCCGGCATCGAAACACCCACGCTCGATGCGATCGAATCGATCTGCGTCAGCCTGGCTGAGGCGAGAGGACTGTACGCCTCGTAGAGCAGGATCTTCGTCTTCGGAGGGGGAGGGATCCTAACGCCCGACCTTCTCGAATAGCGACCAGTCGCCTGACGATTTCAGCAGCCTGAACGCGCCCGCGTCGGCCGCCATCGGCTTTTCCGGCGAGGGGTCGGTCCGGCGCACGAAGTAATAGCGATGCTCCTCTTTCGGTTGCTGCACCTCGCGAAAGCGCACCACCTGAGTTGGGAAATAGGCGAAGTTGAAATCGACCAGCCCGCCTTTGTCGGCCTGGTACCAGAGCGGAAAGCTGACATAGGCCATCGGGTTCTGCGCCGCCCGGCTGACCGGGTCGAGGACGACCGACTGGGCGCGGAAACCAGGCGCGGCCGCAGCCAGCACCTGCTCGAACGAGTCGCTCTCCTTGGCGAAGGCCGCCAGACGCTCGCCATGAATGACGAGGAAGGCCCAGGACAATGCCGGTGCGATCCATCGAGCCCACGCCCGCCTTGGCGCAAGGAACGGCAGGGCGAAGAAGGGGAGCAGGAAGATCGTGAAGCGATAGGCGATGAACCATGTCTCGCCCACCGACTCCGGTATCGCCGCGACCCAGGCCAGCAACACGCCGATCGGCACGAAGGCTGCGTAGTTGCGCCGGTTCACGCCGCAGCCGGCCAGCAGCGGCACGAGGAGCAGAAGCGGCACGAGCGGCGCCAGCAGCCAGTCGAGCCTGGGCGCGCCGATCGGAAAGAACAGCAGATGCTTCAGGCCACTGAACAATCCCGGCCATTGCGGCGCGCCCGGCACAGCCGACGTGCCGGGTGCGAAGGCGAGGCCGAGCAGGGCGTAGGTCAGGCAAATGCCGGCGAGGACCACATAGGGCACACCGCTCAGCATCACGGCCATGAACGAACGACCCTTCAGCACAAGAAAGGCCGCGCCGGTCACGCCGGCAAAGGCCAGTGTCAGTCCATGCGAGAAATAGAGCGCCAAGCCCGTGAGACAGAGCAGCGCGCCCGAGGCGGGCGACGGACGCTCGGCGTGGCGATGGGCAAGCACGATGAAGGCGACGCCGATGGGCGCGGCGATCAGGAAAGGAAAAAGGCCGTACTCGTAGGCCAGGCCGAAGAAGCTGCAGATGAACAACCAGTCGAGGTGCTGGTCGGCCGCCATCCGCCGTCGCAGCAGCACCGAGCCCGCGACGAAGGCCCAACAGCTGACCATGAGCAGGAGCTTCATCGCAGCCGACACCGGCATGGCGAACGACAGCAGCAGCGCAAGCCCGTTACCCAGCCAGTAAGGCGTGTAAAGGTTGATGTAGAAAGCGGACTGCCACTTCGACGTGCCGGTCAGCAAGTCATGCCACAGCGCGATCTGCCCCGCATGCTGTGGCAAGTCCGCCATCGGCGGTCGTGGCGCGATCCAGAAGCACTCGCTGGTATCTATGCGACGGCCGTCCGTGGTCCACAACGGGAAAAAAGCCACCAGATGGACGGCTCGACCGCCGACGAGCGCGACGCTAGGATCGATGAAACGCTACAGCCAGCGAGGAAACGCCATGAAGGGACGAATCGTACGCGCCGCTTCCCGCCCCACGACCAAGGCGGAGCCGGCCAATTTCGTCGGCACGGTGCTGTCGGATCCGGTGTTCGCTCCCGAGCAGCCGTCGCGCCTGCGCGCGTCGCGCGTGTCGTTCATGCCGGGTGGACGCACAAACTGGCACAAGCACGCCGTCGGCCAGATCCTTTACGTACTGTCGGGCGTCGGCCGCTACCAGCTCGAAGGCGAGCCGGTGCAGGAGATCAGGCCGGGCGACACGGTCGTCATCCCGCCGAATGCGCGCCATTGGCATGGCGCGGCGCCCGACACCATGATGGTCCATCTCGCCATGTCGGAGACCAACGACAAGGGCGAGGCGACGAGCTGGTTCGAACCGGTGAGCGAGCCCGACTACGCCAAGGCCCCCGCCAGGGTCTAGCCGGTCGCCGTGCCGCCGACCGTCAGCGCGTCGATGCGCAGGGTCGGCTGGCCGACGCCGACCGGCACGCCCTGGCCGTCCTTGCCGCAGGTGCCGATGCCGGGATCGAGCGTCATATCGTTGCCGACCATGCCGACCTTGGTCAGCGCCTCGGAGCCCGCGCCGATCAGCGTCGCGCCTTTAACTGGCGCGGCGATCTTGCCGTTCTCGATCAGGTAGCCCTCGGTGATGGTGAACACGAACTTGCCCGAAACGATGTCGACCTGGCCGCCGCCGAAATTGGCGCAGTAGAGGCCCTTCTTCACCGAGCCGATGATCTCCTGCGGGTCTTTGTCGCCGCCCAGCATGATGGTGTTGGTCATGCGCGGCATCGGCGCATAGGCGTGGCTCTCGCGTCTTCCGTTGCCGGTCGGCCTGACGCCCATCAGGCGCGCGTTCTGGCGATCCTGCATCAGCCCGACCAGCCGGCCGTTCTCGATCAGCACGTTGCGCTGCGTCGGCGTGCCCTCGTCGTCGATGGTGAGCGAGCCGCGGCGGTCGGCGAGCGTGCCGTCATCGACCACGGTGACGCCGGGCGAGGCGATCATGTCGCCCATCATCTTGGTGAACACCGAGGTCTTCTTGCGGTGGAAGTCACCCTCCAGCCCGTGGCCGACCGCCTCGTGCCACAGCACGCCCGACCAGCCCGGACCGAGCACGACCGGCATCTCGCCGGCGGGCGCCGGGACGGATTGCAGGTTGACAGTATTCCGGCTTGAAGATGTCGCCGTAAGCGGCGCGCCGGCCGCTGCCGGTGCTGCCGGCTTCCATGCGGCTGCCGTCGGCGCAGACCACGCTCACGTTCAGCCGCACCAGCGGACGCACGTCGGCGGCGCGCCAGCCGCCGGCGCGGATGATCTCGACGACCTGCCACGAGGCCGCCATCGAGATCGAGACCTGGCGCGCCTTGGGCTCCTTGCCGCGCACATAGGCGTCGATCTCCTGCAGCAACGCGACCTTCTTGGCGAAGGCTTCGCCGTCGATCGGATTGTCATCGGCATAGAGCAGCCGGTTGGTGCCGCGCGGCGATTCGTCCGACTTGCCGGCGTGGCCGGAGCGCACCGCCTTGACGGTGGCGACGGCGCGTTTCAGCGCCGGCTCGTCGAGTGCGGAGGCATGGGCGAAACCTGTCGCCTCGCCCATCACCGAGCGCAGGCCAAAGCCCTGGCTGGTGTCGTACGACGCGCTTTTGAGCTTGCCGTCGTCGAACGACAGGCTCTCGCTCTGCTCGTATTCCAGGAACAGCTCGCCGTCGTCGCAGCCCGCCAGCGCCTCGTCGACCATCTTGGCGGTGCGGCGCTGGTCGAGGCCGCCTTTGCCGAAAAACAGGCCGTCGGCCGTGGCGAGATGATTGATCGATTTGCTCATAAAAGTGCCTTTCAGAACAAAGCAGTGTCATCCTGAGCGCAGCGAAGGATCTAGTGCCCGGTGTCAGCGGCGATCGTACGCCCGTGGAAGCGTCGATGAGATCCTTCGCTAACGCTCAGGATGACAGATTGGGGTCAGACGACCAGGACGATCTTGCCAAAATGGGCATTGGCCTTCATGTGCGCAAGCGCCTCGGCCGCCTGGGCCAAGGGGAACGTCTTGTCGATCGGCAGCGACAGCTTGCCCGCCTCGATGGCCGGCCACAGGTCGGCGCGGGCCGCCTTGACGATGGCGCGCACTTCATCGGGCGTGCGGGTGCGGAAGGTGACGCCGATATAGTCGATGCGTTTCAGCGCATGCAGGTCGAAGTTGAACTCGCCCTTCATGCCGCCCAGCCGGCCGACGTTGACGATGCGGCCCAGGATGGCGGCGGCTTCCATGTTCTGGTTGGCGACGCCGCCCGAGACCTGGTCGACGATCAGGTCGACGCCCTTGCCGGCGGTCGCTTCCTTGACCTTGTCGGGCCACTTGGCGTCGCGCGTGTCGAGCGCGAGGTCGCAGCCGAATTCCTTCAGCCGCGCGCGGCGGCCGTCGTTGGTCGAAGTGCCCATGACGATCGAGGCACCCATGTGCTTGGCGATCTGCATGCCCAAAAGGCCGACACCCGAGCTGGCGCCCTGGATCAGCACCGATTCGCCCTTCTTCAGGCGGCCGGCGCCGACCAGCGCGTTGTGCATGGTCTGCACCGCCACCGCCATGCAGGCGGCCTGCTCGTAGGTCATGTTGTTGGCCGGGATCTTGTGGGCGCGGCCGGCGTCGGTGACGGCATACTCGGCGAAGCTGCCGGCCGCGGAGCTCATCACCCGATCGCCCGGCTTGAAGTCCTTGACCTCGCCGCCCACCGCCTCGATCTCGCCGGCGCATTCCAGGCCGACGATGGTGCCGGTGCCGCCCACCGTGCCGTGGACGCCATTCTCGGTGACGACGGCAGCCTTCATGGGAACCTCCCCGGGTTGGAGGTCCCCCATAGCACGCCACGCTAGGGCTGGGCTTTGCCCTTCATGTAGCTGCGGACGACCGTTTCGTCGGGCGGATAGTTGGCGGGCGCCACGGGCGTGATCTGCGCCTGGACGCATTTCCACGTACCGCCCTCGCGCACATATATGTCGGTGTACATGGTCATGCTCGTGGTCTCGACGCCGTCCTTCAGGCCGACACGTTTGTTGGTCGAGCGCACCAGGGCGGTGTCGCCGAAAACGTCGATCTTCTCGTCTCGGTAGTCGTAGTAGGGGATGCGTTCGGCATCGAAGCCGGTCGCCCACGCCTTGAGATAGTCGGCGCGGCTGATCCGGGCACCCATTGGACCGATGCAGATGAAGCCCTCGTGAAGGATGGCGTCGTGGCCCGCCACGTCGTTGGTGATGAAATTGTTGATGAACCTGGCATTGAGCGCGCGCAGTTCTGCCGTCATGGCAATCCCTCTCTTCCGAAGGACTAACCATATAACCGGTTAACAGGTGAGTCTAGCCAATTCGGCTACACGATCCTGCTCTCGCGGCCCTGCCAATATCGGTCGCGCAGCAGGCGCTTGTAGAGCTTGCCGGTGGGATGGCGCGGCAGCTCGGCCTCGAAGTCGATGCTGCGCGGACATTTCAGCGCCGAGAGGTGCTGGCGGCAATAGGTCAGAAGCTCCTCGGCCAGCGCCGGCCCGGTGTCGGCCATGTCGCGCGGCTGCACGACGGCTTTCACCGCAATCGCTCACGATGTAGTCCGCCTCGGCCGCCGTGAGCCGCGAACTGATGGCGGTATAGATCAGGCCCGAGCGCTGGGCGCCCCAGCAGATCTCGAAGAAGCGGGCGTTGTTCTCCAGGAAGAGCGCGACGTGGTCGCCGGCCGTGAGTCCCAGCGAGCGGAAAAGCTGCGCGATGCGGTTGGATTGCTGGTCGAGCTGCCGATAGGTCACCGTCTCGCCGCTGCCGGCCATGATGTAGGCGGGCTTATCGGGATGGCCCTGGACGTGGATGTAGGGATGCATTGTGGCGCATAAGACCGGACGGCAAAGACCCTCGCAAGCGTTGACCCGGTTCCGCCCATCGGCTTTATTCGCGCCGCACCAGAGCGTGCCCCCGTGGCGGAATTGGTAGACGCGCCTGACTCAAAATCAGGTTTCCTCACGGAAGTGTTGGTTCGAGTCCGACCGGGGGCACCACGTGCCAATGCAAGCGCGCCATCGTTCTATCGTCGTGACCCGTTTCCAGGCCAGGCTTACCGGTAAGCATTGCCGGCCAACTAAGTCATGAACATTCAACCGCCCTTCGTGATCAGCGTCCTGATGAGCTTCGTGGCCTTTGGCGTGGTCACCAAGCTCTATCTCTGGCCGTGGCTGCAGACGCGCGGGCGAAACGAGGCGCTCCTTGCGTTGGTCGTGCCTCACCTGTTCCGCTTCGTTGGCCTCAGTTTCCTCGTCCCCGGGGTCGTCTCCCCCGAGCTGCCGCAAGCGATCGCCGTTCCTGCTGCCTACGGCGACCTCGGCGCCGCCATTCTCGCCCTCATTGCCACGTTGGCGCTTGCCAGGCGTGCGAGCTGGGCCATCGCCGCGGTATGGCTCTTCAATGTGTGGGGGGCGGCCGACCTGTTGTTCGCTTTCTACCAAGGGCTTTTCGGCGTGCAGCTCGATGCCCGAACGCTGGGCGCTGCGTTCTTCATCCCGACTGCGATCGTGCCGCCGCTGCTGATCACACATGCCCTTGTCTTTCGACTGCTTGTAGGGAAAGACGCAGCCGGGCCATGAGACGCGCGACACAGGACGGAGGTATGCCAACGCAGAGCAGGCGTTTTCTCGCATCGACGGCGTTTCGGCCCGGGTTGTGGCGGCGTGGCAACACGATTTGGGAATCGGCGGGGGGAGCCAAGTGCAGGTAAGACGCGGACCCGTAGTCCTAGTAAAATGACCCAACGATCAGCGCGACAACGCTGACCGCCCGAAACCTCGAGGCGCATGAACTGGCAAAAGGGGAAGATCACGACAATGAAGAAACTACTACTGGCCACGGCGGTGCTGATTGCGCTGCCGGTGATGGCACACGCCCAGCCGCAGCCGACTCCGGGCTTCTATATCGGCGGCGAGGGCGGCGTGAACTGGATGTTCAACACCACGGCCAACGTTCCAGGCTTCGGCGGTCTCGTGAACATCTGGCCGGCAACGGGTTGGGCGGCGGGCGGCATGATCGGCTACGACTTCGTCGGGCCGAGGATCGAGGCGGAAGGCATCTTTCGCAGCAACCAAGCGACCTTGCAGGCCGCTCCCGTAGGCTTCCAGAATTTGACCGCCGGCGCCGTCCAGGAACAGACGGCCATCATGGGCAACATCCTGTACGACTTCCGCTTCGGCAGCATCGTGCCCTATATCGGCGCCGGCGCCGGCGTCGCCTTCGTCACTGCCTACGCGCTCAACACCAGCACCTCGAGCACCGTGTTCGCCTATCAGGGCATCATCGGCGTGGGCTACCAGATCGATCCGAGCTGGCGCTTCAACATCGACGGCCGCTACTTCGGCACGACCAACGTGGCGGTGAACAACCCGTTCATCGGCGGCATCACCTACAACAACAACAACATCACCCTGATGGCGAGCCTGCAGTTCAAGTTCGGCGCGCCGGAAGCGGCACCGCCGCCGCCGCCGCCGCCGATGGTCGCACCGCCGTCGTTCATGGTGTTCTTCGACTGGGACCGCTCGAACCTGTCGCAGCAGGCCCTGGTCACGATCAAGCAGGCCGCCGGGGCGTTCAAGTCCAAGGGCAGCGCCCGCATCACGGCGACCGGCCATACCGACACGTCGGGCCCGGAAGCCTACAACATGGCGCTGTCGCTGCGTCGTGCCAATGCGGTCAAGGACGCGCTGGTGCGTGAGGGCGTGCCGGCCCAGGCGATCACGGTTATCGGCAGGGGCGAGTCCCAGCTGCTGGTGCCGACCGCCGACGGCGTGCGCGAGCCGCAGAACCGCCGCGTCGAGATCGTCATCCAGTAAGACGATCCGAAGCTTAAGACTTCCAGGGACGGCCGGGCTCAGCCCGGCCGTTTCCTTTTTCGGGCCCGGTCATTACTTCAGATAGGGCGAGATAGGGCGCTTTTCGGGTTGGCGGGCGCAAGGGCGGCCTCTATATCCGGGCGAGGAGAATGAATTCATGTCGCAAGTGTTGATGCCCAAGGCGACCGCCGTCTGGCTGGTCGAGAATACGACCCTGACCTTCGATCAGATCTCGGCCTTCACCGGCCTGCATCCGCTCGAGGTCCAGGCGATCGCCGACGGGGAAGTTGCAGGCGGCATGACAGGTCTTGATCCGACGACCAACGGCCAGCTCACCAAGGACGAGATCAAGCGCGTCGAGGCCGACCCGGCGGCGCGCCTGAAACTCAGCCCGCGCGACATACCCCAGCCCGTGGCCCGCTCCAAGGGCCCGCGCTACACGCCGGTCGCCAAGCGCCAGGACCGTCCCGACGCCATCGCCTGGCTGTTGAAAGTCCACCCTGAGTTGCAAGACTCGCAGGTCGCCAAGCTGGTCGGCTCGACCAAGAGCACCGTCCAGTCGGTGCGCGACCGCACCCACTGGAACATGCAGAACGTGCGGCCGCGCGATCCGGTGACCCTCGGCCTGTGCTCACTGAAGGACCTCAACGACGCCGTCGACAAGGCGCGCCGCAAGGCCGCCCGCGAGGACGCCGCCAAGAAGAAGGCGGCGGCCAAGGCGGCAGCGCCGGAGCAGCCGGCCGCGGCCGATCAGGCCGCCGATCCCGCCGAAGCCGACCAGCCCGACCTCGGCGAGACTCGCCACAACTGACGGGGCTTAGACCGTCAGCATGATCTTGCCGACGTGGTCGGCACGCTCCAGTTCGGCATGCGCGCCGGCGGCGTCCTTGAGCGGGAAGGTCTTGTAGATGATCGGCTTGACCTTGCCCGCCTCGAGCAACGGCCAGACCTTGTCCTTGAGGCCGCGCGCCATGCGGCCCTTGTTCTCGACGCTCTGCGGCCGCAGCGTCGAGCCGGTGAGCGTGAGCCGGTTCACCATCACGACGGCGGCGCTGATCGTCGCCATGGCGCCGAGCTGGACGGCGATGACGACGCAGCGGCCATCCTGCTTCAGGAGCTGAAGGTTCTTCGGCAGGTAATCGCCCGCCACCATGTCGAGCACGACGTCGACGCCGCCGCCGAGCTTCTGCACTTCGGCCGCCCAGTCATTGTCCTTGTAGAGGATGGCGTGGTCGGCGCCGAGGGCGCGCACCGCCTTGGCCTTGCCTTCGTTGCGCACCGTCGTGAACACCGTGGCGCCGAACGCCTTGGCGAGCTGGATCGCCGCGGTACCGATGCCGCTGGCGCCGCCATGGATCAGCGCGCTTTCGCCTGACTTGAGCGCGCCGCGCTCGAAGAGGTTGTGCCAGACGGTGAAGTAGTTTTCCGGCAGCGCCGCCGCGCGCAGCATGTCGAAGCCTTTCGGCACGGCTAGGCATTGCGGCGCCGGCGCAGTGCAGTACTCGGCATAGGCGCCACCGGGCGTGAGCGCGCAAATCGCATCGCCCACTTTCCAGTCCGTGACCCCCGCGCCCAGCGCCGCCACCGTGCCGGCGGCCTCGAGGCCCGGCAGGTCCGACGCGCCCGGCGGCGGCGGATAGTGGCCGGCGCGCTGGGCGATGTCGGGACGATTGACGCCCGCCGCGGCGACCCTGATCAGGATTTCGCCGGCCATGGGCTGCGGCACCGGCCGCGTCGCCGGCACCAATGCTTCGGGACCTCCCGGCTTCTTGATCTCGACACAGCTCATCGATGCGGGAAGTGCGCTCATGGTCGGCCTTTCGAAGCGATGGGAGCAATGCTAGGTCTCCCTTAGCCGCTTCCGTGGAGTCGCGCCATGGCCTTTGACCTCGACGATCTCGATCCCCGACAGAAGAAGACCCAGCCGAAGAATCTCGACGCCATGAACGTCGAGGATCTCAAGGAGTATGTCGCTGTGCTGAAGGCCGAGCTCGCCAGGGTCGAGGAAAAGATCAAAGCCAAGCAGAGTCACGCCGCGGCGGCCGCGACGCTGTTCAAGAGGTGAGAGCGCAGTGGCCGACGCAAAGTTTCTGAAACCCGACACGTTGGCGCTGCACGCCGGTCAGCATCCCGACCCGGCGACCGGTGCGCGGGCGGTGCCGATCTATCAGACGACGTCCTACGTGTTCCGCGACGTCGATCACGCCGCGAGCCTGTTCAACCTCGAGGTCGGCGGCCACATCTATAGCCGCATCTCCAACCCGACGGTCGCCGTGTTCGAGGAGCGGGTGGCGGCGCTGGAGGAGGGCTCGGGCGCGTTGGGCGTTGCCAGCGGCCAGTCGGCGCTGCACATCGCCATCGCCACCCTGATGGGCGCTGGCGGCCACATCGTCGCCTCGACCTCGCTCTACGGCGGCACGCGCAACATGCTGGGCCTGACATTGCCGCGCTTCGGCATCGAGACGACCTTCGTCAATCCGCGCGACCACGACGGGTTCGCCAAGGCCATCAGGCCCGAGACCCGGCTGGTGCTGGGCGAGACCATCGGCAATCCCGGCGGCGAGGTTTTAGACATTCCGGCCATCGCCGACATCGCCCACCAGGCGAAGATCCCGCTGATGATCGACAACACCTTCGCCTCGCCGGTGCTCTGCCGCCCCCTGACCCTGGGCGCCGACATCGTGTTCCATTCGGCCACCAAGTTCATCGGCGGCCATGGCGTGGCAATCGGCGGCGTCATCGTCGAGGGGGGCCGCTTCGACTGGGAAGGTTCGGGCAAGTTCCCGACCCTCACCGAGCCCTATGCCGGCTATCACGGCATCGACTTCGCCGAGGAGTTCGGCCCGCACGCTTTCATCATGCGCGCCCGCACCGAGGGCGTGCGCGACTTCGGCTCCTGCATGGCGCCGCAGACCGCGTTCTATCTGCTGCAAGGGCTCGAGACGCTGCCGCTGCGCATGGCGCGCCATGTCGAGAGCGCGCGCACGGTCATCGGCTTCCTCAAGGCCAATCCGGCCGTCGAGCGCATCGCCTCGCCGGAATTGGCCGACCATCCCGACCATGCGCTGGCTAAAAAGCTGCTGCCCAAGGGCGCCGGCTCGATCTTCAGCTTCGACATCAAGGGCGGCCGCGAGGCCGGCCGGCGCTTCATCGAGCGGCTAAGACTCTTTTCGCACCTTGCCAATGTCGGCGACGCCAAGTCGCTGGTCATCCATCCCGCTTCGACCACCCATGCCCAGCTCGACGCGGCGGCGCTCAAGGAAGCCGGCATAGGCGAAGGCATGATCCGCCTCTCGGTCGGCCTGGAAGATCCCGGCGATCTTTTGGACGACCTCGGCCAGGCGCTGCGCGCCGCGGCCAAGGGCTGACCATGGAGCTTAGCGTCGACGGCCGCGCCGTCTTTGCGACGACCGGCGGCACCGACTTCGATCCGGCCAAGCCGGCTGTCGTGTTCCTCCACGGCGCGGGCTTCGATCGTACCGCGTGGCGCCTGCAGACGCGCTGGTTCGCCCATCACGAGCGCAGCGTGCTGGCGATCGATTTTCCGGCGCATGGCCGGTCCGCGGGACCGGCGCTCGAGAGCATCGCCGCCATGGCTGAGTGGGCCGCGGCGTTGATCGAGGCGGCGGGACTCAAAAATGCGGCGCTGGTCGGACACTCGATGGGCGGCCTGGTCGCGATCGAAACGGCGGCGCGCTTCCCCGACAAGGTGCGCGCGCTTGGCCTTTGTGGCGTGGCGGCCGAGATGCCGGTGCATCCCGAGATGCTGGAATCGGCCAAGGCGGACACGCTCAAGGTCCAGGAGTTGATGACCTTCTGGGGCATGGGCAATGCCCTGCACAAAGGCGGCATGGTCTCGCCCGGCCTGTGGTTGCGGCGCGAATCGCTGGCCGTGCTCTCGGGCAACCGAGCCGGCGTGATCCACGCCGATCTCGCCGCCTGCAACGCCTACAAGGATGCGCTCGCCCGCGCCGCCGCAATCAGGTGCCCGACCGTGCTGGTGCTGGGCGACGGCGATCTCATGACCCCGGCCGCCAAGGCCAAGCCATTGGCCGCCGCCATCGCCGCATCGCGCACCGTGGTGATCGCCAATTCCGGGCACTTCATGATGGTGGAGCGGCCGGACGAGACGCTGGAGGCGTTGAAGGAAGGTGTCTGAAAGAGTGGCGCTCGTCACCGGCTCGACATCGGGCATCGGTGCGGCCACGGCGCGCCGACTGGTGCGCGACGGCTATAAGGTCGCCCTGCATTCGCGGCGCTCGGCCGATGTCGGTCGCGCCATGGCCGCCGAATTGCCGGGCGCCAGCTACCATCAGGCCGACCTGGGCGATGAGGCGGCCACGCGCGGTCTGGTCGCCGCCGTCGTGAAGCAGCACGGCCGGCTCGACGTGCTGATCAACAATGCCGGCGAATCGATCCGCATCCCGCATGGCGACCTCAAGGCGGCGACGCCCGCGGTGTGGCGGCGCATGCTCGATATCAACCTGATCGCGCCGTTCGTGCTGACTGCTGAAGCCGAGCCGGCGCTGCGGCAATCGGCCGAGGGCGGACGGCCGGCCTGCATCGTCAATATCGGCACGCATTCCGGGGTGCGGCCCAAGGGCGCCTCCATCCCTTACGCCACGGCCAAGGCCGGCCTGCACCATGCCACGCGCCTGCTGGCGCTGGCGCTCGGGCCGGCCATCCGCGTCAATTGCGTGGCGCCCGGCCTGGTCGAGACGCCGATGGGCGCCGGCTGGCCCGAGGCGACCGAGCTGTGGAACACCAAAGCGCCGATGCGCCGTCCGGCGCGGCCCGAGGACATCGCCGATCTGGTGGCCGCGCTGGTCGCCAACGACTACGTTACGGGAGAGATCGTCATCGCCGATGGTGGGTTGAACCTCACCTAGCCACACGGAGGAAGCCATGAACGTCCAGACCCTGCCGCCGGGCTACAAGACCGCGCCATGGACGCCGCCGGACAAGATCACCGGCGCCATGCTCTCGGAAGCAAGCACCAAGCTGATCGACCTTTTGCGCATCCGCACCCAGCCGATCGGCATGAGGCTGTTCGAAGATGCCGCTGACATGGAGAAAATCCAGGGCGTGCGCAAGCCGACCGAGGGCTTCAAGTTCACCATGTGCCAGATGGTGACGCAGTCGCGCTGGTACGGCTTTACGCTCGGCATCACCGTCGACAATACGCGCGGCGGCAATTGCGGCGGCGTGGTCGGGCTCAACCATCCCGGCGAGGGCTTCCTGTCGGGCGATCACATGAACGGCGTGTGGTTCGGCAACAAGGAAGCGTCGGCGGCGCACCAGGCGCAGATGCCGCGGGTGCCCGACGGCAAATACAACGGCCTGGTCGTCGCGCCATTGCGCTCGGCACGGCTCGATCCGCCCGACATCTGCCTGTTCTACGGCACACCCGGCCAGATGATCTATTTCATCAACGGCCTGCAGTTCCACCGCTACCGCCGCTACGACTTCACGGTGACCGGCGAAAGCGCCTGCGCCGATTCGTGGGGCAGGGCGCTGGCGACGCGGCAGACCTCGCTGTCGCTGCCCTGCTATGCCGAGCGCCGCTACGGCGGCGTGGCCGACGACGAGCTTTTGATGGCCTGCCCGCCCGACGAGTTCCTGCGCGCCATCGAGGGCATGGGCCATCTCGGCAAGAACGGGCTGCGCTATCCGTTCCCGCCGTACGGCGCGGCGATGGATCCGTCCTTCGGCATGGCCAAAAGCTACGGCTGACATGCTCTATGTCGTGGCCTGGCCGGTCCTGGCGGAGGCCGACGACACCGCGCTGCGCCGCCTCAGGGCACAGTACCATCCCGGCGAGGCCGACCTGATCGGCCCGCATTTCACCCTGGTCTTCGGCACTGACGCGCACCACGAGACGCGGCTGCGCGGCCTCCTCGACACGCTCGCCGGTCGGCGCCCCTTCTGGTTCGTGCTCGATCGCTTGGTGCGGCATGACCTGACGCCGCCCTCGCGCTCGGCCTATCTTTATGCGGTGCCCGCCGACGGCGGCGCCGAACTCACAAGCCTCCACGACGAGCTCAACCCGGCGCCGGGCCCTGAACCATTCGAACCGCACATCACGCTTGGTCTGTTCGAGCGCGCTGCCGACGCCGAGCAGGTGGCACGCATCGTCGAGCGCCAGCACTTGCCCATGCACGGCCGGATCGAGGAGCTGGCGCTGTTGCGCCGCAATGGTGATGCGCTTGAAGCGTTGAAGAGCGTCCGCCTCTAGTGCCAAAGCGGCGCCAATGGCGGCAGGCGTACATTGCCCGGCCGGCCGACGATGCCGAACCACGCCAGCGTCTCGCGCACCTCGCGTGGTGCGCGCAGGGTCGGGGTTTCGGCGTCGAGGCCGGCCAGCCGCAGGAGGCGGTCCAGCATCTTCTGCCAGCGCTCGGATTCGGGCGGAAAATGGCGGATCTCGATCTGCCGCGATTCGTCGATGTTGGCCTTGGCCTTGGCGATATTGAGCGCAAGCTGCAGCCCGCCCAACTCGTCGATCAGGCCGGCCTTCTTGGCGTCATTGCCGGAGAAGACGCGGCCGCGCGCCGCTGCATCGAGTTTGGCGCCGTCGAGCTTGCGCGCCTCGCCGACCTGGCGGGTGAATTCGGCATAGATCGTGTCGAGCTCGCGCGAGACGGCGGCGCGCTGCGTCGGCGTCGGCGCCTGGAAGGTCGAATACATGCCGGCATTGGTGCCGACCGCCAGCCGCTCGACCCGGATGCCGAGAGTCGTGAGCAGCTCGGAGGCGACCGGCCAGATGCCGAACACGCCGATCGATGCGGTGATGGTGGTGGGCTGGGCCACGATCACGTCGCCGCGCACGGCGGCGAGATAGCCGCCCGACGCCGCCACGTCGCCCATCGAGACAATCACCGGCTTGCCGGCCGCGCGGGCGCGACCGACGGCGTCGGCGCTGGCGTCGGCGGCGGGGTAGGGGCCGCCGGGTGAATCGATGCGCAGGACGATGGCGCGCACGTCCTTGGCGCGGGTCGCCTGGTCGAGCGCGTCGACCACATCCTCGGCTCGCGCCACGTTGTCGTCATCCAGCGCGCCGCCGCCGCCCGGCCCCGACATGATGGCGCCTCTGACCCGGACCATGCCCACGACCTCGCCGTGCGGCTTCGATCGCCCTTCGTCGGCGGCATAGTCCGACAACGACGTGAGATCGCGGACCTTGCCGGTACGCGTCCGGACTTCGTCCAGCGCGTCGCTGCGATAGCCGATCTTGTCGATCAGGTTCTCCTGCCGTGCCCGCTCCGGCTCGAACGGCACTGAATCGATCAATTGGCGCAGCTTGGCGGGCTCGATGTGACGCTCGCGCGCCACGTCGCTGACGAACTGGCTGTAGAGGCTGTCGAGGAGTTGCTGCAGGTTTTCGCGGGCCGGCCCGGTGTAGCCGGTCTCCAGGAAGCTGTCGGGCGCGCTCTTGTACTGGTAGCGCTTGCCGCCCTCGACCTGCACGCCGAGCTTGTCCAGCCCGGCCTTCAGGAACGGCGTTTCGATCGCAATGCCGGCCACCGCGAAGCCGCCGCTCGGCTGCAGCCAGACCTGCTCCAGCGCCGAGGCGAGGTAGTAGTCGGAGAAGTGCGCGCCGCCGCTGCCCAGCGATTCGGCGAAGCCGATCGCGAACTTGCCCTTGCCGCGAAAATGGGCGATCGCCTGGCGCAGCTCCTGGACGCGGGC
>WNEZ01002674.1_pt1 | contig 15297 bp, 11 predicted proteins | sample 5400521 | NCBI WGS metagenome assembly WNEZ01 (sample SAMN13153339, study PRJNA577476) | soil metagenome | isolation source: 120 cm saprolite under Douglas fir tree site 2 hole 1 replicate 1 | place: USA:California | collected 2015-04-18
TCCAAGTCTTCGCGCAGGCACATCAATTGTTCGTAGGGGCGAAACGACGAGTCTTGTTGGTAATCGCTTTGGAAAGGAGCCTTCCAATGCTGGTGAAACTGCCGCAGCTTCGCGATTGGTTCAGCGGCGGAAAGTGCCGCTCTTCGGCAATCAATCGTCTTGAAGCCGCGCCGTTCCAATTCGTTCAGCGCTACACCAATCGCCCGCAAATCCGCATGGAGCAACTGGATGAATGTCCGCCGAAGAACAAAATTGAACCGGCAAATGGAGACCAGCGCCACGGGGTCGTAAAACATGCCCCCCGCGGCTTCCTTGACAATGCGGCCCTGCTCCATCAGACCTTGTTCGACCAGATCGCGCAGACTGCGGCACTGTTGCGCAGCGTCCAATATGCGATCCAGGGGTTCGCAACACTCCAGTGACGTTCCTTCCACTTCGCCCAACGCGGGCTGAAGAATTTGTGCGACGTCGGCGAACTCTACCCGCACAGCGATCAAATCCTGAGGAGCGCAAAGAACGAAGTACTGAACGATGAGCAAATCAATTTTGTCACGGTCGGAAATCTGTTTTTCCGGTTTCAATAGCTGGCGCTGCAGAAAGATACGGAGACCTTCCTCGCGCGCCGCAGCCGGAGTTGCCAGGAATTGCCGGATGTGAACGGCCTGGACCTGGCGGTCCACCTCATCCAGCCACAGAAGGTCGCGTTCGCGGGTTTTCTTATCAGGCCACGTCTCGGGGTTTACCCCCGCAGGGTACGGCCCATCAGGCAGCCCGCATTGCCGTCTTAACGCTGCATAGATTGGATAGACTTCGCTGAACTCATCCCAGGTGTGACTGGAGACGGCTAGGGGCGTCCGCCCTCGGTTCCGGTCTGAGCTAACCGTGATCACCATCAGCCCTGAATAATCCAGTTGCGAACTTCCGTCACAAATCGAGCGGCGATGGCCCGGCGTCCGCCGTCAAATCGAAGACCAACAACGATTGCATCTGCTCCAAGAGAACCTTCGGAATTCTGAAGATGGAATTTATCTTCCAATTCCAACGGCAGCCGCGATTCAAAAAACACCATTGTGGCAGTCCCGTATTCGATCGTTGTGTTCTCCTCGAGACCCTGCCCCTTCCCTCGCGGCACAACTACCGAAATCGGAATACGCATCGGCGTGGCTCCGGGGAAAAGCTGCACCAATCGCCGGAGACCGGACTTTTCCTGAGAGACTGTCTCTAGATTTTCAATTTGGCGCATGATTCGGACCATCGGGCCGTTGGCACTCGCATGTCGTTGTGATTCACCTTCTTAATCGTGAATACACGAGTGCACTCGCTGAGTAATGCAAGAGGACGGCCAAATGGGGGAACGGAGTGGAAGACGACTAACCCATGAGTTTTCTTGATGTTTGCGCGGGGCTTACATTAAGTCTTTTCTACGAATCTCAGTTTGCAACGCCTTGTCTCACCCACATGGTGAATCCTGAACGGTCTCCCAACGAAGCTATCCCTTCCTCCGGACACGCATTTTCAGGGGGCGACCTTCTCCGCTGGCATATTTGAAGGAATCTCGTAGCGCTTGAGCTTGCGGTAAAGCGTTGCGCGGCTGATCCCGAGTAGCTCGCCAGCTTTTGCTTTGTTGCCACCCACCTTATCCAGCACACGTTGAATCGTCAGGCGCTCGAGTTCTTCGAGCGCCATGGTGGAAGACGCGTCATCGTCAACTGCGTCGGCGGATGGCATCCGGCCGGCGCCGGTCCCGCCAAGCAGGGCGGGCGACAAGTCATCTTCATCAATAAGTTTGCGGTCGCCCAGCGTCAATGCCCGGTTGATACAATTCTCCAGCTCGCGAACGTTCCCAGGCCAATCGTATTGCATCAGGAGTTTCATGGCGGCCGGGGTGAATTTGACATTTTCTCCCTCCGCTTGCCGGTCGAGAAAACATTGCACCAATATAGGAATGTCCGACCTCCGGTCGCGCAAGGGCGGGATGTGAATCGAAACCACGTTGAGACGGAAAAAGAGATCCTTCCGGAAAGTGCCCTCCCGGAACGCCGCCTCCAAGTCGCGGTTTGTAGCGGCAACCACGCGAACCTCGATGCTTATGTTTTCGTTGCTCCCAACGGGCCGCACTTCCCTCTCTTGCAGAACACGCAGCAGTTTGGCTTGCAGCTCAAGCGGCAGTTCACCGATTTCGTCGAGAAAAATTGTGCCCCCGTCAGCCGCTTGAAACAGCCCCGTCTTGGATTTCACCGCACCCGTGAAAGCGCCCTTCGCATAGCCGAACAGATCGCTTTCCATCAGAGTCGGCACCAGAGCTCCGCAATCGACAGCCACAAACGGCCGCTGCGCAAACGCGCCCCGGTAATGAATTGCACGGGCCACCAGTTCTTTCCCCGTTCCGCTCTCGCCGCAAATCAACACCGGGGTCCAGGTATCTTTCAGCCGGCCGATCATTCGCAAAACCTCGCGAATCTTCGCGGAGTCGCCGATGATTCCGTCCAACGCCTGATCGGTTTCCACGCGTTCGCGAAGGACCCGGTTCTCCTGCACCAGCCGGATTTTCTCCTCCATCCGGCGAAGCAGCATCCTGAGTTCTTCCACGCGGAAGGGCTTCTGGATGTAATCGTAGGCGCCCGACTTCATCGCTTCGACGGCCGACTCGATGGACCCATGTCCCGTCATGATGACGACCTCTGTTGCGGGAAGCCGGGATTTAATCTGGCGAAGCAGATCGGCGCCGGACAATTTCGGCAGCCGGAGATCGGCAATGACGATGTCAGGGGTGATGGCAGGACTTTGAGCCAATACGGCTTCGGCGCTGTCCGCTTCAGAGCAGAGATATCCAAGAGCGCCGCCCACGGTGACACAAAGCCGGCGAATGCTCTGTTCATCGTCCACAACGAGAAGCCGAATTCTCGAGTCTTCCGGTGTCATTTGCGAGCTCCCAAGAAAAACAATGGCGGCAGGACCCTGCGAATCCGCCGTCACAAAACCCGCGATTCCCCGCGGCGAATCTTGCGCCGCATACCCGCAATCCAATCCAAGCGCGTCAAATTTACGAATTCACATCCGCCAATGCGGCCTAACCGCGGATCGTCGCGCCCGGCAGCCGGATCAAGAAGGTGCACCCTTCGGCGCCCGCATTGTTCTGGCAAAGAATCTCGCCCGTATGCGCGTGGACGATTCCATAGCAGATACTCAATCCCAGGCCGGTTCCCTTTCCCACGGGCTTGGTTGTAAAGAACGGTTCAAAAATGCGGTCAGGATTGGAAATTCCTGGTCCATTATCCCGAAAATAAATTTCCACCAAGCCGGCGCGGGATACTGTTTCAACCTCGATTCTGCCCCGACGCCGCATCGGCTCGATGGCATCAAACGCGTTGTTCAGCAAGTTCAGAAATACTTGCTGGAGCTGGTGTGGGTCGGCAACGACAACCGGAAGGTCTTCCGCCAGGCGTTCCACGATTTCAACATTGCGGTTCGCCAATCCATACGACCGCAACTTCAAGGCTTCCCGGAGGACCAGGTTAATCTGAACGGGCTCGCGCTGAGGGGGCACTTCCCTTGCGAAGCGCAACATATTTTGCACAATCAAACGGGTTCGCTCGGCTTCCTGGAGTATCACGCCCAGTTCCTCGCGGGCAAATTCCGGAAGCTCTGGATTCTCCAAAAGAAGATCGGTGAAGCCGATGATCGCCGACAACGGATTGTTTACCTCATGAGCCACGCCGGACACCAATTGTCCGAGCGCCGCCATCTTCTCGGTGTGCGCAAGTTTGGCTTGAAGCAGCGCCGCTTCGGTCACGTCGGTCATGACAACGACCACACTGTTGGCGCCCCCGCGCTCCTCGCGCATCGAGCTGAGGTGCACGACGAATCGCGCTACGCTCCCATCTCTGCGCAAAAATGGCAACTCCACCCTCTGCACCGCGCCGCTATCCAAAACGGTTCGTAAGGCCTCCCGAAACACGGGGCGATGCGAAGTATGGATCAGCCGTGAGAGCGGAAGGCCCAGAAGGGCTTCCGACGAATAGCCAATCTCCGTTGCACGGTGGTTCACATAGCCGATTTGACCGGACGCATCCAGAACGAGAATAATATTTTGCGTATGATTCAAGATGCTCTGGTTGAAATCGCGCTCGCGCTGCAGCGCCGCCCGGGAAACCTTCTGGTCGGTGATATCGAGAATCAGCCCCCGGTACTGGACCAGCGATCCCTTCGATTCGCGGACCGCCGTGACATGGAGGAGCGCTTCGAGCAAACTCCCGTCCTTTCTCTGCAACGTGGCCTCATGGTTGCGCAGAGAATCCGTATCCGATAGCCCTTGAACCAAGCGGCCGCGCTGTGACTTATGCGGAACGAGGTCTTCAAACAAGTTCTTTTCGACAAGCTGTTCCTGACTCAAATAGCCCAGCATTCGCGCCAGTGCCGGATTCGCTTCCACCATGTGTCCGTCAGGGTTGCAAAAGAAAGCTCCCTCCTGAATACTATCGAATAATTCGCGGTAGCGCCGCTCAGCCTCCAACTGTTCACGAACATTGACAAGCACATGGATCATCTGGGCGTCTTCCCCCAAGTCTGTGCCCATCTTCGTCGTGGAAACCAGGTAGCTGCAGTCTGCAAAAATCTCGACAGGACCTTCGATGCCCTCCTGCTTATCCGAGCAAAGCGGGCAAAATCCGGCGCCCTCCCCACCGTTCATTCCCAAAACTTCGCGAATAGGACGGCCAATGAGTTTGGATGGATGAACTCCGAGTCTATCGGCAAGCGGACGGTTAATGCGGACGATATTCCCCATGGCGTTATGAACGATAATGGGGACCGGAATCGCATCGATTACCCGGACCCATCGTTGGCGCGAGCTATAGACCTGCTCGAAGAGGTGGGCATGATCCAGCAATACCGCGAAAAAGGTGCCCAACAAGGTCAATTGGTCCACAAGGAGTTGGTCCGTTCGACCCGTCGCCTCTGACCGCAGTAGCAAGGCCGCACCGAGCGACTTGCCGTGACTCACAAACGGCACAGCCACCTCTGAATGTTCGCTATCACCTTGGGGGCAGAGAAATTCATTCGCCCCGGTCTCGCAGAACATAGCCTTCCCAGTTCTTATCGCCAGGTCTAGCCTTTCCGCCGTGGCCGCACTAAGCGAATCCCCTTGGCATCCCCAAAGTTGGCGGCCCTCGGTTTCCACAATAATCCATCCCTCTCGACTGAAAAAAGAAGCACAACAGGCATCGCTTGCGCCAAAGTACTTTCCGGCTGCCCCGCAGAAGAGCCTGAGCATACCGCTCTGGCTCAGGCCATGGGATTCGACCGCAAGATGAACGAGCAAAGCCTCAAAGGCTGGGTTTACCGATTCGACCGTTCCGGAAGTGCGGTATGCGGCACACATGCATCAGGGGATGCGTGCTCCAAAGGCGCTAAATTCGCATCTCGATACTGTTCCAAATTAGGACTCGCAGGGTGTGACTGTCAACAAAGGATGGGGCCTGAGACGGTGAATTGATCACTCCTATCTCATGCTGGCATCGCAAACTGAGACACCGCGCCATCCCCAACCGTTGTGCTTGAGACTGCTGAGGGAGCGGACCACTCCTTGGTATCGAAGGCAATTCGACAATAACATCTTTAATTTCAATCAAATACATGGTCAGTATCATACCGGGACACCAGACTTGCAGAGGGTCGCCATGCTGGTAACGCTCGTGCATTAGATGTATGTGAATTCGGTGTGCGTTCGTCTGGAGGTGACATATGACCCGTATAAATGGAGTCAAATTCGTGGTTGCGACCATGGTCCTGTCGTCTGCAGGCCTTCTGTGTGCCCCCGCACAAGGCTACGCGCAGGACAACGCGTCCGGGGAAGTCAAAGACCACGGCGGCCGTAAGGTTAAAACCGCGGTCAAGCCGGATTATCCAGAGGTTGCCCGTCACATGCGCGTCACCGGAACCGTCCGGCTCGAGGCCACGGTTGCGCCTGATGGCAAAGTGCGCGACACGAAGGTTCTCGGAGGGAGTCCCCTGTTGGTCCAGGAGGCGGTTGTCGCGGTGAAAAAGTGGAAGTACGAAGAGGCTGCAAAAGAGACTGTCGAAACCGTTGAGGTCATATTCCAGTGATCCGCAGGGCCATCTCTATCCGCGTTGGGCGATGTTGAAAGAATTGAGAGGCGATTGGAAATGACCATCGGCAAGAAGCTCTATGTCGGCTTTGGTTCCATTCTGGGGATCCTGGTGCTGCTGTCCTTGGTCAGCTTCACCGCAAGCCAGCGCGAACATAGCGCCAGAAATACCGCGGCTGCTACGCTCCAAAGTATCCAAACCATCGAAAAAATCCGTTTCCAGGTGATGGAGAACGGCCTCGACCTGCGCAACTATTTGCTCAGCGGCGACCCTCGTGAGGAGTCCGCCGAAGCGGCCGGAGTAAAGGCCTTGGCAACCATACTGCGAGAGGCCCAGAACAAGACGAATGACGATCGTTTGCGCGAAGCCTATTCCTCCATCGAATCGAATCAACAGAGCTGGGAAGATGATTTCGCCAAGCCGCTGATCGCCAAGCGCCATCAAGTGGATGCCGGCCAGACCACCGTTTCGGACCTCCAAATCGTCTACCTGCAACGTTCGACGAACAACTGGGTGGAGAAGAGTGTAAAGGAAATGGATGATGCCGAGCGGAGCATCCAGAAAGCGCTGGAAGGGTCGAATGAGGCTGCCAATACCTTTGCGCTCTACAGCTCCCTGGCTCTCACGGGGGGCACGATCCTTGGCACCCTCATGGGTTTGTTCGTAGCTTATCGAACTTCATTGTCAATTACTCAGCCACTGGCGGAGTTGATTGGCATTACGCGTGAGATTGCAGATACCGGCGACCTCGATCAGAAAATAGAGATTCACAGGGAAGACGAAATCGGTTCGCTGGCCGACCACTACCGCAACATGATGCTTCACTTGAAGGAAATGGCGAGCGTGTCGTCCGCTATTGCTGAAGGTCAGTTGAATGTGACCGTCCGGCCGAGGTCCCAGCGCGATACGATGGCGAACGCGTTTCAGCAGATGATTCGGGGACTTCGCGATCTGGCCATGAAAGTAAGGGACAGCGCCTCGGGAGTTGCGTCCGGATCAAGCCAAATGGCAGCCGCGTCGACCGAATCGGCAAAGGTCAGCGTCGAAGCGGCGTCGGCGATCGACGAAGTCACCAGCACGATGCACGAAATGAGCATCAATGTGCAGAACGTCGTCAAGAGCACGCAGATGCAGACTTCCAGCGTCGCCGAGACGTCCGCGTCCATCGATCAAATGGTGGCTTCCATACAGAGAGTGGCCGACACGGCGCGTACTTTGCTGGAGATCAGCCAACGCTCCCGGGAAGAAGTTCACAAGGGCATTGAGACCATGGAAAAAGCCACCACTGGCCTCACCCGTACCAGCTCCGCTATCCGCTCTTCGTCGGAAATCATAGATGTTCTCGGCAGACGGGCGGATGAAATCGGCAAAATCATTGAGGTCATCGATGACTTGGCCGAACAAACAAACTTGTTGGCGCTGAACGCCGCCATAGAAGCGGCTCGGGCCGGCGAACACGGACTCGGCTTTGCTGTCGTAGCCGAGGAAGTACGGAAGCTGGCCGAGAAATCCACGCAATCCACGAAGGAAATTTCCGAGTTAATTCAGGGAATTCAGAAGGAAGCGCGCGAAGCTGTCGAGAACATGGAAAAGAGCACGGCGATGGTCCAGCAGGGACTTGAACTTGGCGGTGAGTTGAACGTAGCGCTGACGAAAATCTCCGAAGTGGTATCCGAGGTATACAAATACGCGCAGCAGATCGGCGGAGCGACCAACGAGCAATCCGCCGGCTCGTCTCAAATCGCCAAGGCCACGTCCAGACTGACTGAAATCACGCAGGAAATCAATTCCACCATTGAGGAGCAAGCGTCCGGCGCTCAATCGGTGGTCCGGGCGATGGAAAAGATGCGCGAGGTGGTCCAACAATCCACGTCCAGCTCCTCGCAACTTGCGGCCATGGCCGAACACTCCTCCAAACTTTCCCGCAGGCTGATCGAGGCGGCCGACTTGTTCGTTCTCGAGGAACAAGGACGCTCACGATCCGGCGGAAACGCTCCTCGACGGGCGTCAGTGGAACGGGAACACGAATCCTCTGATGAATTGCATCCCGAATTGGCGCGGGTCTAAGCCTTGAGCCCGGCGATGGACAAGCACCTGCAGATTGTCGGCCTGCGGATTGGCCGGGAAACGCTGGGATTGCCGATTTCCCTGGTACGGGAAATTGTGCGCGTTCCTGAGATCACTCCTGTCCCGAACGCGCCTCCTCATATCGAAGGCGTGATCAACCTGCGCGGCAAAATCATCGCTGTCATCGACCTGGGAAAACGGTTTGGCGAATCCGCGATCGAACGCAACTCGAAAAGCCGGATTGTTGTGGTAGAGCTGGAAGAACGGCTGGTGGGACTTCTGGTGAATTCGGCTTCGGAGGTTCTAAGGATCGCGCCGTCGGAGATCGAGGCTCCGCAAAACGTCTTCCCCAACGAGGACATGAACTATGTCACCGGGGTCGGCAAATTGAATGACCGCTTGATCATCCTTCTTGACCTGAGCCGGATTTTACAACGCGTCGAACTGCAACGTTTGAACGAAGTCACGGAGCTCGCCAGCGCAACGATAGACGCCGGAGCGTCCCGCCTGCGCTAGCACGATGGGCATTCCAAGCACCGGAGAGCCATGTCCACGACCACATTACTGACGCCCATTCCCCTTTCAGATGCAGAGTTGAAGCTTTTGCAGACTCTGGTCTACCAGGAGTGCGGCATGTTTTTCGACGAGCGCCGTATTCACTTCCTACGCGACCGCGTACATCGCCGGCTTAAAGCCTGCCAGATAGAATCCTTCTATGGCTACTATCGCCTCCTGACCAGCCGCGAAGGCAAAAACGAACTCATCGCGTTACTCGAGAACCTGACCGTCAACGAAACCAGCTTCTTTCGAGCCAAACCACAACTCGAATTGTTCCAGAAAACAGCTCTTGAGGAAGTCCTGCACCGAAAACAGGCGCGCCGGGATTGGAGTCTGCGCGTCTGGAGTGCGGGATGTTCCACGGGACAAGAGCCCTACAGCCTGGCCATGCTCATCTGCGATGCCCTCGCTTACTACTACCTCCGAAACCCGCTCCCCATGGAGATGCCCTCGCCCAAACCGATGGTTCCGCCGCCTTGGAAGGTGGAAGTTCTCGCGAGTGACATGAGCTATTCGGGCCTCGTTACGGCTCAACAAGGCGTGTACAACGAGGCGCACATGGAGCCCGTGGATTACACATGCCGGCTGCGCTATTTCGACCGGCTCGCCGACAAATATGTTGTGAAGCCGGCGCTGAAGAGCCTCATTCAATTTGACTTTCACAACCTGAAGGCGGACTTCCTGCCGCGGCGCAACGACATCATCTTTTGCCGGAACGTCATGATTTATTTCGATGAGCCCGAGCAGAAGCGTCTGATCGAAAAGTTCTACCACTGCTTGAATCCCGAAGGGTACCTGTTCGTCGGCCATGCCGAAAGCCTGTTCGGCTTAAGCACCAAATTCCGCATGATCCATCAGAACAACGCTACCACCTATCAGCGCATCGAGGTGGCCGGTTGAACTTTTTTTCCGATGAACGCGCCGCCGAACTTCGCGAACTCTTCTTTGAGAGCGCACAGGAATTGCTGCAGGAGCTGAACGAGGCGGGGATCCTTCTGGAGAGCGATTCGGGCAATTCGGACGCGTTGGCGCGCGTCCGCCGCGCCATGCACACGCTCAAGGGCGATTCGGCCGCCTGCGGGTTCCGCCAACTCAGTGAGCTTGCGCACGACCTCGAGGATTTGCTGACTCCCGCCCTGGTCGTCGAGCGCGGCGAGGCTGTCGCCGAGATTGTTCTCTCCGCCGCGGACAGCTTCCACGCAATGCTCGGATCCTACCGCGGCAATTTGCAGCCGCCCGACATCTCCGAACTCCGGGCGCACATTCGCAAACTTGCTGAAAGCCCAGAATCCGTTTCCGAGCCTCAGCCCGTGCACACACGGCCTGAGTGGACTCCCAAGGAAAAGACGCGCATTCTCGAAGCCCTGCGCGGCAACGAGCCCGTGTATCAGGTTATCTTGCGCATAGACCCGTCCCTGCAGATGCCGGCGGCGGCGTTACAACTGGTTCGCTCGGCCTTGGAACAGTGCGGGGACGTCCTGGCGCAGTCTCCTGCCAGCGGCGTCCCTTTGCAAACTCTGACCGCGGTTCATGCCGCGCTGGCGAGTTCACGCACCTCTGATTGGATTCGGACGCGGTGCCATGTCCCCGGCATCGTCTCGGACGTCTCCCTTGAGCCGCTGAAAGTAGTCGACGACGCGCCTCGTGATGCGTTGCAGATTCTTCTGGAGGCAGAGACAGCCGCCGAACCCGCGGCGAGGGCTTCAGCCGACAACGGCCAGATTGACTCCGCGGTCGAAGGAGCTGCGGGGTCCCCCGGAACAACGGGAGGGATGCTGGGTTCAAACGAAGCCTGGCTCCGCGTCGAAACGGGGCGCATCGACACGGTCATGAATTTAATCGGCGAATTGATTATCGGAAAATCCATGTTCCATCGCGCCGTCAATGAATTCGACCAAAAGTTTCCCAAAGACCCGTTGCGCAACCGTCTGGGCGATGCACTCTCGTTCCAATCACGCGTTCTCGGCGAATTGCAAAAATCGGTCATGAAAATCCGGATGGTCCCGGTGGAACAACTCTTCCGGCGCCTGCCGCGCATCGTCCGCGACGTCGCGAAAGCCCGCAAGAAGGAAATCGCCATCGAAATGGCCGGTCAGAACACGGATCTGGACAAAAGTGTGCTCGATGCGCTGGCCGACCCCCTGGCCCATCTGGTCCGCAACGCCGCCGATCATGGCATAGAAACACCCGAAGACCGGTTGGCGCACGGAAAGTCAGCCCGCGGGACGATCCGGTTGGACGCCTACCACCAGGGAAATCAAGTTGTCATCGAAATTTCCGACGATGGCCGCGGAATCGGCCACGAGAAACTTGTCCGGAAGGCGATTCAGTCCGGTTTGGTGTCGGAAAAGGAGGCCCGTGGTTTGTCCCACGATGAAATCCTCAATCTGGTATTCCAGCCCGGCCTTACCACTGCTGAAGAAGTCACCGAGATCTCGGGGCGTGGCGTGGGCATGGATGTGGTGAAGAGTGTAATGGACCGGTTGAAGGGCAAAGTAATCGTCGAAAGCGAACCCGGCCGCGGCACGACCTTCCAACTCGTGGTGCCCTTGACGCTGGCGAGTATCCAGGCGCTGATGTTCCGGGTAGATACTCAACATTACGCGGTCCCGCTGGATTCCGTGCTGGAAATCGCGCGTGCAAACGACAGCGAGATACACGAAATTGACGGCCACGAAGTTCTTCGATTGCGCGACCAGGTTCTCAGCGTCGTGCGGTTGGATCAATTGATTGTGAATGTCTCGCCTGCGGCTGCTCGAAAGAATCGGCACTTCGTGGTGACCATCGGCGCGGGAAGCCGCCGATTCGGTCTGATCGTCGATGGCCTGATCGGCGAGGAAGAACTTGTCATCAAGGCGTTCGAGGATCGCCTGGTCGCGTCTGATCTTGTGAGTGGCGCGTCCATACTGGGTGACGGAACGGTCGTGCTGATTCTGAACGTCCCTTCCGTGGTTTCGCACCTGACTCGAAAGCGTGTTCTAGAGGTATCCGCATGAGGAGGCCCGTTCGCGTGCTGGTTGTGGACGATTCCGCATTAATGCGGAAATTGATTCCACAATTATTGCATGGCGATCCGTCCATCGAGGTGGTGGGAACGGCGATGGACGGCCTCCTGGGGCTGAAAAAAATCGGCGAGTTGCACCCTGACGTCGTGACCCTTGATCTGGAGATGCCGAGGATGGACGGCTTCGAAATGCTCCGCCAGATCGTCCGCCGATACCATGTTCCCGTCATCGTTGTCAGCAGTCACAACGAAGAAGGCGCCTATTCAGCCTTCAAAGCGCTGGCCCTTGGCGCTTTTGATTTCGTCGCCAAACCATCCGATGCTCAGAGGGGCGGCCTGGAGCAAATTGCCAGGGAACTCTCTGTAAAAATCAAGGTGGCGGCGATCTCGGGACCGCCCAAACAGACTTTTGCTCCATCGCCGCTTACGAACCCGGCGTTGAAACCGAAACAGACAGACGCCCGGCCGACTCGTTCTATCGCCATCGGAGTTTCGACGGGCGGACCGAACGCTCTGCACTTCATTTGCTCGCAACTCCCGGCCGATTTCACGGGCTGCCTGCTCGTTGTACAACACATGCCTGAGGGATTCACCGGCATGTTTGCACGCCGCCTGGACGATTGTTCGTCAATCAACGTCGTCGAGGCACGCTCGGGTGATCTTCTCGCACCGGGACGCGCTTTGATTTGCCCAGGGAACCGTCATATAAAAATTCGGCGCGTCCCACAGGGAGACATGGTTGTGCTGGTGGACCAGGCCCCGGTTAACGGCCACCGTCCGTCGGTCGACGTCCTGTTTCATTCCGTGGCCAAGGAGTTCGGGACGGAGAGCGCCGCGGTCCTCATGACGGGGATGGGCGACGATGGCGCCGATGGCATGCGCGCCGTGCAAATGGCGGGCGGCGTGACCATCGCGCAGAGCATGGACACCTGCGTCGTGGACAGTATGCCCCGGGCGGCGATCGAAGCCGGGTATGCCGGCAGGGTCGTGGCGCTCGACGCGCTTCCCAGCGTTTTACAAACTTTGTGCTCGAATGACCGCTCTCGAACCCGAGCCGACTTGGCAGATCTCGAAACACCCCGCGGAGCACGACGATGATCCGGAATGGGGGAGGAGAAAATCATCATGGACTTTAAACCTCTGACCTGTGAAGACCAACCAAAGGTCCGCTTTCTTGTGGTGGACGATTCCGTCTTCGCACGCAAGAACCTGTGCAAAATGGTGCAAGCCTTCGGGGGAGAAGTTGCCGGCGAAGCGGGCGACGGATGCGCGGCCATCACCGAATATGCCAGCACTCACCCGGATATCGTGTTGATGGACATCACGATGCCGAAGATGGAGGGCATCGAAGCCGTGGAGCACATCGTGCGCGACCACCCGGAGGCGCGCATTGTCATGGTTTCCTCCGTGGGATACCAGGACAATATTTTGTCCGCGCTACAAAAGGGCGCGCGCCACTTTGTGCAGAAGCCCGTGAAGCCGGAAGCTCTCTACGAGATCATCCGCTACGTGCTGAACGACCCGGTGGCGCAGGCGCCAGCCACCGTGGGAGAAGTCCAATCATGAAAATGGAACTGATCCAGCCTTTCATCAACTCTCTTGACGCGGTGATCGCGGAAACCATGGGATGCCCCGCACAAATCGCCGACGTCACCATGGAAGAAGGAAATTATAAGCGCACAGGGATCGCTGCTCTCGTCGGCATTAGCGGAGAAATCGAAGGACGCGTCATCCTGGACATGGATACGGTTGCAGCACAGCAGGTCTCTGCCGATCTTACGGGCCCAGCCAGCAACCCAACTGAAGAAACAGCGCGAGAGACAGTTTGCGAACTGACCAACATGGTGATCGGGAACGCCGTGACCCAACTGAATAATCATGGCTTCAAATTCAGAGTGCACCCGCCCGAAATTTATTCGTTGGACGGCGGGCTGCAAGGAGCGCTGGATACGGAAGCCGTTGTGCTGCGGTTTGAGACGCCGAAAGGCGCGGTATACCTGAACATCGCCGTTCGTTATAAGCAGCGCCGCTCCGGCGAGCACGCTCATGTGAATGTGCTTTGCCCCTGAGCAGAGTCCTCAAGTTCCACGGATTGCATGCCACGCACGCTATTGCACAAATAAATCTGGTCGGCGCGCATGAGGTCATCCAGGATAAGGACCTCTTCGCGCGCATCGGGATGTTCCCGCAGGAACTGCGCGCGATACGTGCCCGCCAACAGCCCGCATTGAATCGGGGGAGTCTTCCACACGCCATCCTTCACGATAAAGACGTTGTGAATCGATCCCTCTGTCAGCTCACTGCTTTCATTGAAGAATAACGCGTCATCGCATCCCGCGTTCACTGCCGCCGGCAATTCACGGTCGTATACGTCTCGATTCGTTGTCTTGTGGTAGAGGAAACGATCTCTCGAAGAAACCCGCAAATTGGAAATTCGCACTCGTCCGAAGCGGCTTGCACTGAGGTCGCGGCGCTCCACTCGCACGCCGCCATCCCGGCTCGAGGTAACGCGGACTCGCTGAGCCGCGCTGCCCATTCGGCTGGCGAGATCCAGAAGCGCGCCGCGCACTTTACGTTCGTCAAATTGAAATCCAAAATACACTGCCGAAGATTTCATGCGCTCGAGGTGCTCGTCTAGCAGATAATAATCCCGGTCCCAAATCAACGTTTCCAATAATTGAAATTCCGGGACGCTGCGCGTCAGGAAGGCAGCCTTCCATTCGCACTCCTCCCATTCTTCCGCGGGAGAAGAATCATACGTGATGCCGCTGCCCACTCCCATGATTCCTTCGCCATCCCGCAGAACGGCCGTGCGAATTGCCACACTGAAATGGGCCTGGCCAGGGGCAAAATACCCCATCGCTCCGGTGTACACGCCCCGCCCAGACTTCTCGAGGCGGGCAATGTGCTGCATCGCGCGGATTTTTGGCGCGCCCGTCACCGATCCCGAGGGAAACAGAGCGCGGAAAATATTTTCGATTGTGCGGCGATCGGCCAAGTCGCCTTCAATGGTCGAAGTCATCTGCCACACCGAAGGAAAACGCTCGACCTCGAATAGGCGCGTGGCCTTGACGGTTCCCGTGCGGCAGATGCGCGATAGATCGTTGCGCATCAAGTCGACGATCATTACATTCTCCGCGCGGTTCTTTTCGCTGGCCGCCAATTCCCTGCCCCGCTGCTCATCATCTTCCAACGTGAGCCCTCGGGGCGCCGTCCCTTTCATCGGTTTTACGGTGATATGCCCATTCTCAATGTTGAAAAATAATTCCGGCGAAAGCGAAACGATCTGCTGATCTCCCGTGTTGACGAACGCCGCATACGGCACAAGATGCCCGCGGCATAAATCGACGAATAGCTGCCACGCGCTTCTTCTCGCGCGGAAGCGCACCGGATAAGTGAAGTTGAGTTGATACACTTCTCCCGCAGCGATCAGCTCATGAATCTCCTCCAGTTTTTCGCAGTATCGGTTCCGGGGCATCGTCACCGCGAGACCCTCGATCTGATCTCCCGGCTCGGATGGAGGGAAATAGATGTCCTCCAATGCAGCAGACTCTCTGTAG
>WNEZ01005483.1_pt1 | contig 15294 bp, 10 predicted proteins | sample 5400521 | NCBI WGS metagenome assembly WNEZ01 (sample SAMN13153339, study PRJNA577476) | soil metagenome | isolation source: 120 cm saprolite under Douglas fir tree site 2 hole 1 replicate 1 | place: USA:California | collected 2015-04-18
GGGAGGAGTTCAGTGCCGAATGGGAGTTGTATGTGTACGGCCATAACGCCTGGTTGCGCATTGAGGTAGGCCAGGGCTAAGGTGGATGTGGCACCTTTAATCGACTGACGCCATTGGGCTAGTTGCCGAGGCGAGAACGTGTAGACCCAAAGTCCATGTGCTGATACACTGAGGTAGACCAGCCCATTTCCTCCCTGTTGAACGACACGAGGGGTCTCCACAACAGGTATACCCTGGTGTTGGTAGTTGATATCCAGGGTCTGGATGGCCTCATCGTTGAGCAACTGTGCTGCCATATGGGTGGCTGTATAACGATTGTAGACGGAGGCTTTTGCCGAGACGCTAACCTGCACCTGTACCTGGTCCACCTGCGCACCAACGGGGTAATTTGAGGAGGCAGCGATGTTATACGCGGGCTTGCCAGCTATGGCTTCGTTGGCTTGTAATTGCTTTTGCAGTTGCTGCATCGCCTGCTGCTGTAGACCCTGGCTCAATGCCTCTCGTATTCGATCTAGATCGGCCTGTGCCACTACATGCACAAGACGTGTATCCACACCACCGGTAAACGGCTGGGGATTATTAACAATCACTCCCGCACGACAACAAAACGTAGCTAGAGCCTGCGCAGGAATATTTCCAGCTATGCCAGGACTGCCGGCTATAGCGGGTGCAGAAACACTTCCATCCGGCGGTACAACGACAGACCGGGTCAACCGAATTTGTACGCCAGAGGTGGTGGTGAAGATTATTCCTGCCGATACAGAGACGGTTGTAGCATTGCTATTATCGAAGCGAACAAAGCCGGTTGCTTGTATGCCCGGCAATAACGTAGTGCCTGTAGATTTGGCAGAGCGAGTACTCGCTGCCACAGCAGATATGTTGCGTGCGGGGAGGATGCGGTTGGCCAGGTCGGGACTCTTTGCCTGTGCAGTAGCGGTGAGCAGATAGGTATTCTGAAGCATTTTACTCTGCGCAGTGACCGTCACCGTGGCGATAGGAGCAGTGCCGAAGAGTGGAAAGCCAGAAGGGAAGAAACTGAATCCTAATACACGGGGCATGAGTAACAAGATGAGCAGCACTGTAGAAACAACCATTGCGGCTATCGATAGGGTAAAACGCCTGCGCCTATCCCGTTTTGCGCCTACCAACCTGGAGCCTGCCGGGCGTCTTCTCACAGGTAATGGAGCAGGAGCGGCCACACGTTGGGACGGTAAGCGACGTCGTGGCGGGACGGCTAATGGTACCTGCTCCGACACAAGCGGCAACGAGATAGGTTGGCCCAAGGAAGCATGTGGTTCGTTTATTGGATGCTGGTTCTCATGGTCTTTTTCCACAGGTGGGCTTTCAACTGCGGACAGGAACACACTGCGCAACTCAGCCACGCTGCCGAAGCGATCCTCGGCACGCTTCGCCATAGCAGTTCGGACTACTTCGCCCAGTTCGACGGGAATGGAGGCATCGCGATCACACGGTGACGGAACCGGCGCATGCAAGTGCATCTGGATCACCTTTATCTCGTCCGGGTCATCGTAGGGAAGCTCTCCGACCAACATCTGGTAGAGCAGCACGCCCAATGCGTAGATGTCGGTTGCGACAGTGACGATGCCTCGCGTCTGCTCAGGGGCCATGTAGTATGGCGTGCCCGGTACTTGATCCAGGGGAATGGGTTTGCCTTCCTGTCCCAGGTGAGTCCGCCGTGATGTAGCTACCATACGTACCAGGCCAAAATCAGCCAGGTAGACATGTGGCGGTCGCTTGCGACGTGGCTCGAGCAACACATTTGAGGATTTGATATCACGATGAATCAGCCCTTCATCGTGCGCATACTCTACCGCCTCGAGCAGTTGTAGGTAGATGGCTGAGACCTCGCTCAAGTCTGGTAGAGTGCGGCTGAGGAAGGAGGTGAGGGTTCCTCCTTCAATGAAAGGCATCACAAGGTACAAAAGGCCCTGCTTTTCGCCGAACTCGATCAGTTGCAGGATGTGAGGATGATGCAGCCGCGCTACTGTCCGTGCTTCTCGTTCAAAGCGACGGCGCATATCAGGGTCAGCAGCGTAGTTGCCGAGAATGACCTTAATGGCAACACGTCGACCAAACGCAGTACGCTGCCTCCCCTCATATACGGCCCCCATCCCTCCTACACGGATGCGGCGGATGACGTCATAATTTCCAAGTTGCTTACCTTCCAGAGCCAGCATCGAGGATCCCTTCCTAACCCCCACGACTGCCCAGTCCGACGGTCGGTGTAGCCTTTGGTGTGACCGTCGGAGACCCAGGCGAGGTCGTTGGCACCGTCGGACTCCCTGGTCCGGTTGTCGGAGTCGTCGTGGTCGGTGCTTGTAGTCCAGGTACTGTGAGCACTTCGATGGTTATCTGCGTGGTATCCGTCGGCAACGTCTTGCCATCACCCCCACTGAGTTGAATATCGACCTGTGCCACCCCCATTTGTTGTAGGAGCAAGGTCTGGGCAGCTTGTTTACTCTTGCCCGCAATCAGTTTCTCCAACATTGCTTTCTGGGCATCGCTGAATTGGTAGACCCAGATCCCCTCGGCTGTGACAAACAACTCGAGCGTCCCTTTGGTCGGATCGGTCACTTTGACCTGAGTGACGCCGGTCACCAGGCTACCTGCCAGCGCATAACCAGGACCAAGGTCGGTGGCTGCCTGTTGCTTGAGCAAATTTGCGGCGATCGTTTGTACCCCTTGCAAATCATAGACCTCACTGGAACAGCTCACTTTGACCGTCACGGTGACACTGGAGGCCTGGTCGCCAGCCGCATGATCAGAGTTCACCATAGGCGTGCATTGCGGAGGACTGATAAATCGTTCGCCTGGCCGCACCTGCGCCTGCAACGACTGTAGCGCCAGGGCTGATTGATAGTGAGTTCAGCAATATTCCCGCTTGTCCCAACATCGACTGCATGGGCCGTGGCCCTGGCTATACCAAAAGATGGAGGACTTGCTGGAGGAACATCCACAGCCTCATCAGTGACGACTTGCACCCCACCAGCAAGGGTGAAGGTAGCTCCTGCACTTACTAACTGATCCACAGATGCACCATTATAAAACGTGATTGCCCCTGTTGCCTGGATACCGGGCGTGTGACCGACGCCAGTTGCATTGGCTGTCTTGGATTGAGCTGGCGTGGTAGAGGTGAGCAGGCGTGCCTGGACCTGGCGCAGCGTGGGATCGGGATTGCCTGTCACTCCGAAGATTGTGTAGGTGTTCTTCAGGTCTTTGCTCACCGGGGTGATCGTGACGGTGGCCGAAGGTGTGAGGCCGGGTATAATAGTAGGAATGTTAAGATGACTGAACACGCCAGTCGAAGCATAGGCCTCCTGGGCCTACGGCACTTCCCCGCGTCGGAGGCGTTCCCCCGCCACTCACAGTGCGGGCCGCAGACCTACCTCCTGCCGCAGCAAGGCCCGCTGCACCCACGCCAACGGCGGCTATCTTGCCAGAGTTTTGCCTCCTGGTTGTTGCTGTTGAACTAACAGATGGCACCTGTGGTTGAGCTGCAGGTACGGATGCAATCGCCGGTATGGGTATTTTGTCTGTCGTCCCACCACGTGCCGAGGAAAGTGGGATAATCTTCTCCCTGGGACCACCCGCTGCAACTGACGAAGCGGCTGACGACTGCGCTCTTATATTCTGTTCTGTAGGAGTATCCTCTGCCACCGGCAGGGGGCTAGCAACACTTTCCGCTGCCGCAATGGGAATGGCTGGCGGAAGCGCATCGGACTCATCCTGGACGGTAGCTGGATCCGGAGCTGGCGGACTATCACTGTCAGCAGCAAGGATGCCTGAGTCTCTAACCGTGGCGGACCCTACCACTGCTGCCGCGCCAGGAAGGGCATCTGGGTCGTCTTTCACGTTGTCATTTTTGGTCGCTGCCTGCTGCGATTGCGCTGGGGCTCCTGCTGTATTGGGTAGTGGTTGCCCCTGTCTGGTCATGACAGGGGCAGCGGGTGTAGCAGAAGGAGCGTCGGCAGGTTTCTGCTTGGATAGAGGAGACAGCCATCCTTTTCTAGTAAACACTGTGGACTGCTCACCCTCCCGCACAGACTTCGCATAGTTATCCAACGATGAAAAGACAGGGAAACGACGTTGGCGTGCCAACTCAGCAGGGCCAGAACCACCGGGCGCGACAAAAACGATCTGCGCCTTGAGGCCACCTCGCATGTTCTTGAGGCCATCAAAATCTACTGGACGCTGAAACGCTTTGTTTTGGTTTTGTAGCACGACAGCCACTTGCTTACGACCTAGCTTCTCCTGCGTTAAAATGGCGGCCAATACACTCTGCCGGTCATCGTTAGGAGCTACGTAGATGATACCTATGTCTGTTTTGCGGGGGCTATTCACACCCGGCAAGTCCGAGCCATCGCCTTGTCTCATTGCTCTAATCCCCCTTCATTGCTTGATAAAATAAAAAATGGCATAGTATGACTAATACTGTCATTCTACACCATTTGCTGGAAATCGAAAAGCACCTCCCAGGGTGACTTCAGAGTATTAGCTCGGTTATTCCACACCAGATTGATACAAAAATTCTATTTCTGTTCTTGCGCCTGGACTGCAGGGATGATCGCTGGCACGGCTGATTCCTGGATCAGCTTATTGAATGCAGCCACATCGGTCTCAATGAGATCATGCAGCCGTTGAAGCTGCGTGCCAAGGCGAGTTGAGAACTCCTCGAAGACCTGGCGCGCCTGGCGTGTCGGAGCAGTTTCGCCACTGGCAACCACGTTGGCAAGTACTGCGATTTTGGCGTTGAGTTGCATGGGAAAGTCCAGCACATCCACCTGGTCCTTCGCCTTGGTCTGAAAAAGCTCGCCTTCGATTGCAGTGAGCTTCTCCTTGAGCGGCTTGCCGGCGGCTACTACAGTCTCGTGGGCACTGTGTCCTTCGGCGCGGCGCTCCCACTCCTCGACCTGTCGTCGAATGTCGCGAACTGTCTTGATCGCGTTGTGAGTCTCGGAGAGCTTGTCTCGGATCGCCAGCAGCAGGTCGAACTGCGCCTTAAAGCCTTCCTGTGTAGTCGATATGCTTGGGTCCTTGCGGATCTCAAAGTCGGCGGTATAGGTCTGATCGCCCTCTTTGAGTTGGACCTGGTATACTCCTGGAGCCGCGAGAGGTCCTACCAGAAATTCTTCTGAATCCGGGTACCCTTCAAGTTTGATTGGATCAGCATAGCGCATGTTCCAGACAAAGCGGTTTGCGCCAGCTTCTTTTGGTACACGTGGCTCCTCTTTCTTGTCTTTCTTCTCCTTTCCATCGACTCCCGTTTCTTCAGACCTGGCTTGTTCCCCTTTCTTCTCCTCGCTCGTGAATGTTTTAATTTTATTCCCCCCGGTATCGAGGAAGGTCAGGGTTATTTCACCTTCCGGCTTCTCCCTCATGTAGTAATGGACGATGACACCATCAGGCAGGTTCTGACCGGCATCGAGATACTTGGCCACTTTTTGGCCGGTGGGCTTCTCCTGCTGACGATAGGCCAGAATGAATGTGCCGGTGGAGGTGTAGCTTTTGCCAGGAGTCGGCTTATCGTGGTACCCACCGCTGGACAGGAAGCGGAAGGTGGGACGTGGTGTGAACAGGTGAACCCTGGCCTCGCGCACCTCGTCGCTTAACTGGCGCAGTGGCGAAATGTCGTCAAGAATCCAAAAAGAGCGGCCGTGCGTCGCCACGACGAGATCGCTATCTTTGACAACGAGATCATGAATGGGGACGGCAGGCAGGTTCAGCCGTAGTGTTTGCCAGTGCGCTCCATCGTCGAAGGAGACATAGACACCCGTCTCTGTTCCTGCGTAGAGCAGCCCACGTCGCTCCGGGTCTTCGCGGATTACCCGCGTGAAGTCATTGTCAGGGATGCCGGTAGTAATTTTCGTCCAGGTCTTGCCGTAGTTCTGCGTTTTGTAGAGATAGGGCTGGAAGTCGTCCAGCTTGTAGCGAGTTGCGGCAACGTAGGCCGTAGCGGGGTCATGCGGCGAGGGCTCAATGATGCTGATGAGAGCCCACTCGGGCAAATCCTTAGGAGTTACATTCTCCCAATTCTCCCCGTTATCTCGCGAAATGTGGATCAGGCCATCATCTGAGCCTGCCCAGAAAAGTCCACGCTCTCGCCGTGACTCGGCGAAGGCGAAGATAGTGCAGTAGTGCTCAGTACCTGTATTGTCCTTGGTGATGGGGCCACCCGAAAGTTCCAACTTGCTCTTATCGTTGCGCGTGAGGTCAGGGCTGATCTCCTGCCAACTGCTCCCCTCGTCCGTTGAACGGAAGACGTGGTTGCCAGTCACGTACAATACGTTCGGATCGTGTGGTGAGAGCAGGATCGGGAACGTCCACTGGAAGCGGTATCTGACGTCTTTGGCCGCCCACCCTGAGCCATAGTCGGGCCAGAAAGTGATATCGCGCAATTGTCCGGTGCGGTGATTGTAGCGTGTGAGATACCCCAGGTAGCTTCCGGCATAGACAATGTTCGGATCGTCGGGTCGTACCGCGATGTAGCCGCTCTCGCCGCCACCGATCTCGTAGTAGTCGGCCTGGGTAATGGCTGCGAGCCGTGAGCGACTGGGCACAGTGATGGTGCTGTTGTCCTGCTGGGCACCGTAGACGCGATACGGTACCTGGTTGTCGGTCGTGACGTGGTAGAACTCGGCGGTGGGCTGGTTGTAGAGCGTGGACCAGGTCTCACCACCGTTGAAGGTCACAGCGGCACCGCCATCATCACCTAGAATCATACGCTGGGGATTGTGTGGATCGATCCAGAGGTCGTGTGTGTCTCCATGTTGCACCGCAAACCGTGCGAAGGTGCCCCCGCCATCAACCGACTTAAAGCAGCGGATATTGAGCACCCAGACGGTCTCCGGGTCCTGCGGGTCGGCATGAATATGCTGGTAGTACCAGGGACGTTTCCGCAGGTCACGCTCTTCGCTGAGACGCTGCCATGTCTCGCCTCCATCATCGGAGCGGAAGACAGCGCCATCCTCGGCTTCGATAATGGCCCAAACGCGGTCTGCTCTGGCCCCTGAGACCGTGACGCCAATTTTGCCCACCATGCCAGTCGGCAACCCTGGCTTGCGCGTAATCTCGGTCCAGGTATCACCTCCGTCGGTTGACTTGAAGAGGCCGCAGCCCTCGCCGCCGCTTTGCAGAGCATACGGCACACGACGCGCCCGCCAGAGAGCAGCGTAGAGTATGCGTGGGTTGTGCGGATCCACGGCGAGATCGTGGGCACCAACGTCTTCGCTGCGGAACAGAATTTGCTCCCATGTCTTGCCGCCATCGTGCGAGCGATAGACTCCGCGTTCGTCATTCGGTCCGTGGGCGTGCCCCAATGCAGCTACGTACACCAGGTCGGGGTTCTGCGGATGGACGCGCACCTTGCCGATTTGGCGGGTGTCCGCCAGGCCCAGGTGGGTCCAGGTCTTGCCACCATCGGTTGACTTGTAGACGCCATCGCCATGGGAGACGTTACCGCGGATGGTTGACTCACCCATGCCGACGTAGATCACGTTGGGATCCGAAGGCGCAACGGCAATTGCGCCGACTGAGGCCCGTTTGAAGAAGCCATCAGAGACGTTTTCCCAGTAGACGCCTCCATCAGTCGTCTTCCAGACGCCGCCCCCTGTGGAGCCGAAATAAAACACGAGAGGACTCGTTGGGTCGCCTGCCACAGCCACAGAGCGACCACCGCGATATGGTCCGATTGAGCGCCACTCGAGCAATGTCAATAGGGCCGGATTGACGTCTCCTGCAAACGTTGTGTTCGGTGTAGTATCCATGTGATGTCCTCTTAAAAAATATCAGCCGTTCGGCGTGCGAAAGGCATGTTGTCTCTTCGAAATATTCCAAATTGTTTGTAAAGCAGTCTATCTGATGAATTGGTATTTTGTGACACTCCGCACGGGCTGGAAGCCCGGCGGCTTCTTCCACTCCTCCGTAGTCGGCTCTTCGAGTACGTGCGGCGTAGCCGCTACTCATTGAACAACCGTAGTTGGGTAGGAATAGCTGATGGGTGGTCTGCCATCCCAGACCACTCATCCTGGGCGGTGCCATGCCCGTGGCCGGCTCCATGCCCGGCGAGAAGAAAGGATGGTTCTTCTTCGCTTTCGGCATCGTGGGAGCGAGCCACACCTGAGTCTTTCGACTCCCTCTCGGTCTGAGACCGAGGAGTGCGAGGCTTTTCCTGAGACTGCTGAGAGCGGGTGATGAGACGTTGTCCGATCACCAGACTGGCATTGCGATCCGCATTGCCACGCATGCGACACGCTGGACACCACACGAGGGAGGCGCCAGGGGTATAGCCTTCTACCGGTTGCCCTTGGGCATAGCGAATTACCTGGGCACCGCACCGGGCACATTGCCGGCTGGTGTTGCGCGGATTGATGCGGCCGGTGATGATCCCCATCTGCCACGCCTTGTATTTGGCGTACTGGAAGATGCGCCCCTTCATCCAGAAGGCGCGTTTCGTATTGCCCCGGTGGCTGTACTTCCCTTTCTTTGGCTTGAGATTCGAGAGGTGCTCAAAGACGAGCATGGTAGCTCCGTGCTCTCGAGCAAATTGGACAATCCGAGCGCTTACCAGATGGGACAAAGCCTCATCGCGGTTTCTGATGTTCTTCCAGAGAGCAGCATTATCTTGCTCCCCTTCTGCCATGATCTCGGTCTGTGACCGCTTGCGTGCGATGCGTCCAAGCAGTTTCTTCCTAAAGCCGGATATCGCTCGCCCACCGCCAATAAAGCGGGTGGCAAGGATCGAACCTTCAACCGTTTGAACGGTACACACGGCGATCTGCTCGCCCAAATTGAGATCGACGGCGCAGATCCTCGTTTCTGAGTTGGTAGTAACTTGCTGCTCGATTTTGGGAGGACTCTTGAAGGTCTTCTCGACAGGCGTATGCAACCACCAGCGGTTGCCATGCCCGACGAGAGAAGGACTTCCCATCTCGACATCTGGAGGGATGGCGCGTCCAGTCAGACGCGCTTTGAGCCAACTCCAGCACGTCCCCGTCCATACCTTGACGAGCATGGAATGCTCGCCCCGGTCCTTCCACATGCCCGCGTAGAGCGTGGCCGATTTGTTCCAGGTGCGTGGCGGCACGGGCGGACGCTCATGAAACTTCTTCCCTTTGGCCTGAGCTTTTTCTTTGCGGGTGCGCCATTTCACCAGATGAGCATGAAACGAGCGGGCCGAGCCAAGAGCGGCATGAATCGCCGCACGCCGGAACATGGCCGGAATCTCCTCGGCGATATCGGAGAGGGGCATAACCGGATGCGGGTTCTTCTTGGTGGTATGCGTGAGTTTTTCGAGGGCCGTGAGAGCATCTTTGTTGGACAGATCAAGCACTTTTTCATGAGCTTGGATGACTTCAAAGTAGAAGGCCGCCACGCGATTGAAAAGCGCTTGAGTAGCAGCAAACCACGCACCATGCTGAGGCTGATGGTTGAGAACCTGCCGGATGGTCGTGGTGGCTTTGGCCATGTTCGTTACTTCCTTCCCTTCTGCCTGGTGTCTTGTGGTTGCAATCGTTCGCGCAGTAATCGAATGACCTGTGCATTATAGGACCGATCCCCTGCTTTCGCGAGGTGATCAATCTGCTCGTACAGGTCAAGCGGAAACCGGATGGAGATTTGCTTCACTTGTTCCTTGCTCATGCGAACTATTATAAACTAATTTAGTTCACATGTCAAGGGGCAAGGGCTCAAGCCAAACATGCCTAACCGCTAGGGTTAGAAACCCTGCGGAGTGCCCCGGGCTGAAGCCCTTTTCTGTCAAAGAGCATTGGCCCAGCGTGCCTATTTTCTTCTTTCTCTCGACAATGCGAAAATCCTTCAGGTCCTCTTTATCGGTAAGACGAGTTTGCAGCACTTTGACAGCAGCCAGGGTCTTGACATGGATATGCTCGCCGAGGTAGACATCACCAAAGCTGCCTCCGCCCAGCCAGCGGGTGAGGCGGTAGTCGCCAAAGCATTGGCCCACGCGATCTACGCGATCAGCCATCTGCAAAATCCCTTTGCGATACTCTAGAATGGCATGTCAATCTTGCTGGTTCATCCTCAATTGAATGCAATTGATGTATCCACTGTAGAGTAACCTTGGATGCTCGTCAAGCGGGTTTGTGATGAAGGTGATCTAGCTCACGAAAACAGCCCTGCGACATCCGGATTATTGGTACTCACAAAGTGGGCTGGAGTACCGAACAGGTTATACGGCGTCACCTTCTCAATGGTCATCGAGGCGTTGGGTGTCTGAGTTGTGATGTAACGCTGGACGGTTAATCCCAGGGGGCGTGCAAGTATCAGCGCGGCGGTTGCTGCCAGGATCACGTTATTCGCAGAATTATAGGGACGGCGCATTCTGGCTACGGCCATAGCGGAGAGACCGGTTAACAAACCCGCCACAGCTAGATTGGTGCCGCATCGCTCGTGAATCGCTAATTCCGGTGAGGTTGTACGCAACAAGGTTAATGCTTCCTGTGCGGCAGGGAGAATGGCTTCGATGGGTAAATCACCAAACACAAAGAAGCCCGCTGCAAAGGAGATGCCTGCGAGCCGCACTTCAGGGAACTTCCTACTCAATAAAACGATAGTGGCATGTTCAAGGGCATGGTTCTGCTTCACAGCACTACCCAGTAATAGTTGTTGTACTACCTGTACGACGGGATTGATAGAACCCATCAGTATATTCCTTCCTAATATCTGGACATTTTTTGCAAAACTAAGGGAAAGGGAAATTTCCTGGGGTCACCCCGTTCCCCTACTTATTTATTTATACGCTATATTAAAGAGCACGACTTCATCACCGAAATTGATGATATCACCGTCTTTCAATGCTACTGGCTGATAAGAGATGCGCACGTTGTTGACCGACGTGCCGTTGGCACTTTGCAAGTCTTCGAGAAACCATTGACTATTGTCGAACCACAGGCGGGCATGACGGCGTGAAACAGTACGACCCGAAATGATCAGATTATTGCCATTGGTGCGACCAATGGTTGTCATTACCTGGTGAAACAGGTAAGAGCGACCGGCATTCTGGCCATTCTGGAGGGTGAGACGAGCCAGTACAGGACGGCCATTGGGTCCCAGGTACAGGTCGGGATTAGGTGGTTTATCAGACAGGTCATATCCGCAAGAGGTGCAGAACAGGCGCGAGCTTGGATTAGTTGCACCACAACGGAAACAGGTCACAGTTACCGCCGATTGTTGAGCCTCTGGCTCTCGAGGCGCTGGGAACGGGCCCTGTCCGGGTCCGGTCAGAGGACCTGAAGGAACAGATAAGTTCGGCAGTGGACCTGATACAGGCCATGGACTGCGGGGCCACTCGATTAGCATACCCTTTAAGGCAGCAACCAGGGCTTCCATCGTTTGATAGCGGTCTTGTGGAGATTTCGCAGTCATCTTTACTACTATCTGCTCAAGGGGAGCAGGGACATTGGCCATCTGTAATTGTTGCACCGGCAAGGGTTCGTTCAGGTGCTTAACGGTGATGCTGACCGGACTTTCGGCGTTAAAGGGGACTCGACCCGTCAAGCAGTGAAACATCACGATACCCAGTGAATAGATGTCGCTCCGGCGGTCTACCAGCTGACCCGTGCATTGTTCTGGTGACATGTATTGCGGAGTGCCGATACCCGTACCGACACGCGTGAGATTCGTCGCTTCAAGTATTTTCGCAATACCAAAGTCGGAGATTAAAAGATACCCGTCTTTGCGCAGCAGCATATTGGCAGGCTTCACGTCCCGGTGGACAATGCCGTTGCGGTGCGCACAACCCAGCCCTTCTGCCGCCTGGATCATAAAGTCGACAGCCTCTGGTATAGCCAACGTACGTTGCTTCAAGCGATCCTTGAGCGTACCACTTTCGACGTATTCCATGACGATGTAGGTGATGCTATCTTGCTCACCAAAGTCGTGAATTTGCACGATGTTGGGATGCGCCAGCTTCGCAACGGAGCGGGCCTCGCGTGCGAAGCGTTCCCTAAATACCGGATCACGCGCATGGTACGTGGGTAGGACCTTTACGGCGACATAGCGATCAAGCGTGGGTTGGTAAGCCTTGAAGACAGTGGCCATTCCACCGGCGCCTATGCGTTCGACGATGCGAAACTGGCCCAGTGATTTGCCAACCAACGAATCCATGTCATCAGTGTTCATCACTTGCATCCCAGGAAGTCTCCTCTGTTCCTGCCACCTGGTTTCTTCGTTTAGAAGCTTCTGCTTTTCCCCAGTTGTGGAGCAAAACGAGTTTCATAAGCAAACAGGTTGCCTCTGCTTTAAGGCAAGGTTAAATTTGGACGAAGCGTATCCGACAGTTTGAACGATGCAACCATCGCTTTTTACCAAATCAAAGGTTGTAGGTAAAACCTGAACCTCGCTTCGTAAGTATAGAAACCGGCCACTTAGAGATACATGATACTGCTCTCTGCCCCACGCATCAGTATAGCATAATCTGTGGTCACATCAAAGTATAATTTGCTCAGAGGGGTACATTTCAGATTATCGCATGGTGTGGTTAACCTGAGCACCCGCAAGGGATGCCAGGCCCGACATATTATTATCCCTCCAGCAGCAGTGTCTCTGGGTCCTCCACCAGTTCTTTGACCCGAACGAGAAACTGTACAGCCTCTCGACCATCCACGATACGATGATCGTAGGAGAGTGCTACGTACATCATTGGTCGAATGACTACCTGACCATTGATGGCAACGGGCCGTTGCTCAATCTTGTGCATACCCAGGATGCCCACTTGCGGCGCATTCAGGATAGGAGTGGACATCAGCGAGCCAAAGATACCACCGTTGGTAATTGTGAATGTACCGCCCTGAAGTTCTGCGAGCGAGAGCGTATTCTCCCTGGCGCGTTTGGCAAGTTCCGCGATTTCGCGCTCGATTTCGGCGAAGCTCTTGCGATCGGCATCACGCAGGACGGGCACGACCAACCCCTCTTCGGCGCCGACGGCGATGCCAATGTCGTAGTAGTATTTCAGGATCATCTCATTGCCCTGAATCTCGGCATTGAGACGCGGAAAGGCTTTCAACGCACCGACTACTGCTTTTGTAAAGAAGGACATGAAGCCAAGCGATATCTGATGCCGTTCCTTGAACGATTCTTTACGCCGGTTGCGTACCTCCATGACGGCGCTCATATCGATTTCATTGAAGGTCGTGAGCATCGCGGCTGTATGCTGAGCCTCAACCAAACGCTGGGCAATCGTCTGGCGGCGACGCGAGAGGCGAACTCGCTCCTCACGCCCGCGTGGTGTTGGTTGAAGCGGAGGAGCAGGAGGAGGCACAGCCAGCGCAGGAGCAGAAACGGGACTACTGACCGCCTGCGATGAAGGTGGCGACGGTGGTGCAGGAGCGACTGTAGCTGGCTCCGGCGCAGAGGTTTTTTGCGCCTGCTGCTCCAGGTAGTTGACGACATCGTCCTTGGTGACGCGCCCATGGGGGCTGCTGCCTTTGACTTGTGAAAGATCAACGTTATGCTCAGCGGCAATCCTGCGAGCGAGGGCTGAAGGAGGTCTATGCTCATCTGCTGTTGTCTGTGAAGGTGGTGGTCCACTGGCTGTCTTCTGTTGAGCGGGCAGTGACTGACTGGCTGTCGCTTGCACCGGTTGTCGCCCATCGGTTGCGTGACCTGGCTGTCGTTGTTCTGAGGGAGTTGCCTGAGCGGCCTCGCTGATGATGCCCAGGATATCACCCACGGAAACGTTATCCCCCTCTTTCTTGATGACCTGTTGCAGCACACCGCTCTGCTCTGCATTGACTTCGACATTTATCTTATCGGTCTCAAGTTCCACGAGTGCGTCTCCCTGTTGTACAGGGTCGCCTTCATGCTTGAGCCATGTTGCGATTGTGGCATCGACGATTGATTCGCCTAGTGACGGAACACGAATTTCAATGGACATGCTTGCCTCCATACTGTTTCACTGATGAGCGCAATGCATCTGCGATGATCTGCTCCTGCTCCGCCTGATAGAGGTCGAAAAAACCCACAGCAGGACTTGAGTGTTCAGGACGGCTCACCACACTAACCTCAATACCTGGTGGAACAAGCGATGCGAGCTGAGGAGACATGTAACTCCAGGCACCCATGTTGCGCGGTTCCTCCTGGACCCAGACGACCTCGCGCACCTGTGGGTAGTTGGCCAGTACCCTTTTCAACTCGTCTGCCGGGAAAGGATACAACATTTCCACCCGCACGCTGCCTGGTCATTGATGACGGATTGGAAGGTTCCTTGCACCAGTTCTTGTAATTTGGCCATAGCAAGAGGGTGCCTTAACAGACTCTTGGGTGTCATGATAACCAGGGGGCGCGGATTGCGTTTCAGGTCAAACGCCTGCTGTCGCAGCAGATGAAAGTATTGGGCAGCAGTAGAGCAGTTAGCCACACGCCAGTTATCGTCGGCTGCGAGCTGGAGATAGCGTTCTGGCCGGGCGCTTGAGTGCTCTGGCCCCTGTCCCTCGTAGCCATGTGGCAGCAACAATACCAGCGATGACTTCTGCCGCCATTTTGCACGCCCAGAGGAAATGAACTGGTCGATAATCACCTGGGCCACATTGGCAAAGTCACCGTACTGCGCCTCCCACAAAACGAGCACGTCGGGTGCATGTACGCTATAGCCATACTCGAAACCGAGTGCAGCAGATTCGGTGAGCGGACTGTTGAATATCGCAAATGGCGCACGAGCCTGGGAAAGGTGCTGTAGCGGAACATATATCTCTCCGCTCCGCTCATCGTGAAGCACCGCATGACGATGGCTGAAGGTACCACGTTCAGTATCTTGACCGGTAAGGCGAATCGGCGTCCCGTCGGCGAGGATAGAGGAAAAAGCTAGCGACTCGGCCTGTCCCCAGTCGATACCTCCCTCTGGCCCAAGCGTTGTCGCACGGCGCTGCAACAAGCGTGTCAGCTTGCTGTTAGGAGAGAAGCCCTCTGGCCAGGTGAGTAGTTCGTTGTTGTAGGCAGTCAACTCCTCGGCGGTGACTGCCGACGCATCAGATTCTTCGTAGTGGCCATTTAATCCGTTCGACTCATCTTGCTCAACAGCTGGCAGACCATTGTCAGCTTCGCGTTTCGCTTGTTCCAGAACAGCAAATGCGTCCTTAACCATGCTATCAGCCTCTTCGGGCGCAATGATGCCTTCGCGTTCGAGATGTTGAGCGTAGAGTTGTCGCACAGTGGGATGCTTTCGGATGATCTCGTACATCTGTGGCTGGGTGAAGGCGGGTTCGTCACCTTCGTTGTGTCCCCAGCGCCGGTAGCCAACGAGATCGATGAGGATATCTT
>WNEZ01005091.1_pt1 | contig 15292 bp, 16 predicted proteins | sample 5400521 | NCBI WGS metagenome assembly WNEZ01 (sample SAMN13153339, study PRJNA577476) | soil metagenome | isolation source: 120 cm saprolite under Douglas fir tree site 2 hole 1 replicate 1 | place: USA:California | collected 2015-04-18
CGACTAGGCCGGGAAAGGCCGCGGACTGGGGCGATATGGCATTCATGCTCTGATCAGCCGCTGATACCCGAGGAGCAGATCTTCAGCGAACAGTCTCGCGTTGAGCGGGTGCCGGGCGAGCGCCCGGCCAGCAGCCAGCCGCCGAAGGTAGCCGGCGAGTTCCGCGGCGTCGCAACGGCCTGCCGTAGCTGCGATCACCGCTCCCTGATCCGGGTTGTACCGCACCCGACCGGCGACGCGGGCGAGGAGGAGATCGTAGCTCCAGCGCTGCAACCATCCAACCAGGTCCCACAACGGAACGCGCCCGACGGACTCGGCGAGAGCGATCGGATCGAAACGGGGATTCTGCAGGCCCTCGATGAAACCCAGGCGGTCGGCTTCCGTTTCCGCGGCCTTCAGGGCGGCAAGCGGCGCTCCTCCGGCGGCGGCAAGGGCTGTTTCCGGGCGCTCGACGCCCTGCTCCTTAAGCCAACGCAAAACCTGCGCGGGCTCCGGAAGCGGCAACGTGAGCCTGAGGCAGCGGCTTCGGACGGTCGCGAGCAGGCGCTCGGGCTGCGTAGCGACGAGAAGAAACACCGTGGCCGGCGGAGGTTCTTCCAGGTTCTTCAGCAACGCGTTTTGCGTATTTGCGTTCATCGCTTCTGCGGGGTAGACGAGGAGGACGCGCAGACCACCCCGATGCGTTCCGACCGCGAGGAAGCCGGCGAGCTCGCGCACCTGCTCGATGCGGATCTGCTCGCTCTTCTTTTTCGCGGGCTCCACGGCCTCCTCGCGCGATTCGGGCGCCATGCTCTCGGGCACGATCAGCCGGAAATCCGGGTGGTTGCCCTGCAAAAACCAGCTGCAAGCGCGGCAGCTGCCGCATGCCCGCCGGTCCGGCCCGGGCTTTTCGCAAAGCAGCGACTGGGCGCACGCCTGAGCAAATTCGAATTCGCCCATGCCCTCCCCGCTCTGTATCAAGATCGCATGGGGCAATCGCTCCCGCAGCTGAGCCCAGGCTTGCCAAGCTTGTTCTTGAAACTTAAATATCATGATTTAACATATAGTTGAAATTATATCCTCAACGTCTTTCTTAACTTCGTCCAGCGGCCTGCCGCCCGGGATCATTCTCATCCGCCGAGGTTCAGCCGCAACGCGTTCGAGGTACTCCGCCCGAACTCGCTCGAAGAAGCTCTTGTTCTCGAGCTCGAAGCGATCGCCCCGATCCTTCGCAAGCCGTCCGAGAGCAAGCTCGACCGGCGCATCGAAAACGAGGGTCAGGTCGGGCTGCAGCCCGCCCTGGACCCAGCGCTCGAGCGCCGCGATCCGATCCTTCGCCATTCCCCGCCCCGCGCCCTGATACGCATAGGTGGCGTCGGTAAAGCGGTCGGAAACGACCCAGCGGCCTTCGGCGAGCGCGGGTGCGATCACTTGAACGATATGCTCGCGGCGCGCCGCAAACACCAAAAGCGCTTCGGTGTCGGCATGCATCGTCTGGGAGAGGAGGAGCGCGCGCAATTTCTCGCCGAGCGGCGTACCGCCGGGCTCGCGGGTGACTGCGATGTCTTTTCCGCGCCTGCGCAGGAAATCGGCAATTCCCTCGACGTGCGTGCTCTTGCCTGCTCCGTCGATGCCTTCCAGGGTGATGAACTTGCCGCGAGTCATCGGCTCGCCCGCCGCCGGGCGCCGGGCATTTGATACTTCGCGACCGCGCGGTTGTGCTCGATGAGGGTGCGCGAGAATTCGCTCGTCCCGTCCCCGCGGGAAACGAAATACAGCGCGTCGGTCTGAGCGGGATGCATGACGGCCGCGAGCGAGGCGAGTCCCGGCATCGCGATCGGATGCGGCGGAAGGCCACGCCGCGTATAGGTGTTGAAGGGCGTGTCCTTCACGAGGTCTCTCTTGCGCAGGTTGCCGTCGAATTGCTCGCCCATGCCGTAGATCACGCTCGGATCGGTCTGCAGTTTCATCTTGAGGCGCAGGCGGTTGGCGAATACTGCCGCAATCATCGTGCGGTCACTCGCGTTGCCGGTCTCCTTTTCGACGAGTGAAGCGAGGATAAGCGCTTCGTACGGATCTGTCATCGGCAGATCCGGGGCGCGCCCGGCCCAGGCGGACTCGAGTTGTTTCTTCATGACGCGGCGGGCGCGCCCCAGCACGGCGAGATCGCTCGAACCTTTGGCGAAAACGTAGGTATCGGGAAAGAACATTCCTTCCGGAAGCATGTCCGGGGCTCCGAGTTTCCCCATGATCTGCGCCTCCGAGAGGCTCGCCGAATCGTGCTTCAGGTCGACGTGCGCGTTCAATGCCTCGCGCATCTGGCGAAAATTCCAGCCTTCGACAATGAGGATTTCCGCCTGCGCGTATTCCCCTCGCATGATTTTTCGAACCAGCTGGAGCGGCGTCACCCCTTCCGATACCTGGTAGCTGCCGGCCTTGATGCCGGCGTTGGCGCCGTTGACTCGCGCCAGCAGAATGAACTTCCAGTCCGGCATAGGCACACCCGCTTCGATGATCTGGCGCGTCGCGCCCCGCAGCGTGCTGCCAGGGCGAATCGAGAATTCCACGGTGGGTGCGGCGAGCTCGATCGGCGAAAGGGCGAACCAGAGGATCCAACCGCAGAATCCGAGCGCGGCTGCGGAGACGGACAAGAGCAAAAGTTTCAGTCGAAACAGCATCGATTCGGCAAGGAACGTCGGGCTTGACTACGCTCGTATAATAAACGTTAAACCACAGGATCAGCAGATGAGTCTGCCGTTGCAAACTACCGAAGCCGCGCGCCAAGCGGACCCCGATCTCGCCGCCGCGCGATCGGGAAGCGTCCTTGCCCTGCTCGACCACTTGGGCGTCCTCCAGTTCAGCGGGGAGGACGCGGAAAGGTTCTTGCAAGGGCAGCTGAGCTGCGACGTGGCGGGGGTGGGCCTGCGCTCGGGCAGCTACGGCGCCTATTGCTCGCCCAAGGGTAGGATGCTCGCGAATTTCCTGCTGTGGCGTGAAGAGGCCGGCTTCCACATGGCGTTGTCGCGGGACATCGCCCCGTCCGTTTACAAACACATTTCGAAGTTCGTGCTGCGCGCAAAAGTAAAGATCTCGGATGCCTCGGACACGATCGTGATGGCAGGCGCTGCCGGGCCGAAGGCCGGCCAGGCGCTGCAAGAGGTGTTCTCCGATCTCCCCAAGCAGCCGAATGAGGTATCGCGTCAACCGGGTATCGGCACGGTCATCAACTTGACGGACGGCAGATTCCTCCTTGCCCTGACGCCCTCGAGCGCAGTCGTCCTTCGGCAAAGGCTTGCGAATTCCCTCGTCCCTGTGAGGGCGAGCGCGTGGCGCTGGCTCGATATCCGCAACGGCGTGCCTCTGGTGAGCGCAGCGACCCAGGACCAGTTCGTTCCGCAGATGGCGAACTTCGAGCTTGTCGGCGGGGTCAGCTTCCAAAAGGGCTGCTACACCGGACAGGAAGTGGTGGCGCGCGTGCAGCACCTCGGCAAGCTCAAACGCCGCATGTTCCTGGCCAACGTCCCTTCCGAAGCCAAAGCGGGCGACCCTCTCTACAGCGAGGACCTCGGCGACCAAGCGAGCGGGATCGTCGTCAACGCGGAAGCCTCGCCCGACGGCGGCTACGACCTGCTTGCAGCCGTGCAGACGGCCAGCCGTGAAGGTTCGACCGTGCATCTGAAATCCCTCGGCGGGCCCGTGCTTCGCTTCCTCGCCCTGCCCTACGCCATCCCTTGAAGTCGAGCTATTACATCTACTACCGCGTGCCCGCAGAAAACGCCGTGCGCGCGCGCACGGCTGTCAGCGCCCTGCAGCGAGACCTCTCCGAAACTACGGGCATAAGCGGACGCCTCCTGCGGCGCCGCGACGATGAGACCACCTGGATGGAGATCTACGAAAACGTCCCAGACGCCGCGCGTTTCGAAGCGGAGATCGCCGGACTCGTCGAGCGCCACGGCCTCGCTGCGCTGCTCGCCCCGGGCTCGTCGCGAAAGCAGGAAGTCTTCCGGAGCTTCTAGGCGCCATGTGCCTCATCGCATTTGCGTGGCGTGCGCATTCCCCCAGCCGTTTGATCGTCGCGGCCAACCGCGACGAGTATTTCGGGCGCCCGGCTGCGTCGGCCGGGTTCTGGGACGACCATCCGAACGTCCTCGCCGGACGCGATCTCGAAGCCGGCGGCACCTGGCTCGGCGTCACTTTGGACGGGCGTTTCGCGGCGCTGACCAACTATCGCAATCCCGCGGACAAGAAAACCGGCGCCCCGTCCCGGGGGGCGCTGGTCGCCGATTTCCTGACCGGCAGGACGGCCCCGCAGGATTACGCGCGGCAGCTTGAAAAGCGTGCGATGGACTACAACGGGTTCAGCCTGCTCGTCGCGGACGCCCAGTCGATGTTCTTTTTCTCGAACCGCGGCGGCCCCGCGAGGCGCGTCGCCCCGGGCGTTCACGGCCTGTCGAACCACTTGCTCGACACGCCCTGGCCCAAGGTCGAGACGGCAAAAACAAAGTTGGCGGCGCTGCTCGAGCGGCCTTTTGATTCGGAAGCGGCGTTTAGACTCCTGGACGACGCCGAGCGCGCCCCGGGCGGGGAGCTTCCGAGCACCGGCGTGAGCCTCGAGCTCGAGGAAAAGCTTTCTGCCATCCGCATCCTCGCGGTCGGCGGCTACGGAACGCGGTGCTCCACCGTGCTCAGTCTCGGCGAAGGGGGCAGGATCGAATTCCATGAGCGCAGCTACCGTGAGGACGGCGGCGAGAGCGGCAAAGTCGGCTATCGCCTTACCGTCCAGGCGGGGAAAGCTCGAGCGTCATCTCGACGTGCGGAATCCCCGCCTCCCAAAACTCCCCTCCCCGCTCGCTGAAACCGAAACGCCGGTAGAACCCGGCCGCGTGGGTCTGCGCGTGCAGCGTGACCCGGGACAGGGATTGCTCGCGCGCTTTCTGGAGCAAGGCCTCCATCAGCGCAGCGCCCACCCCGCGCCTGCGCCATTCGCGAAGGACCGCCATCCGTCCGATCCGGCCGTCGGGCAGCAAACGCGCAGTCCCTATCGCCTGTCCGTTCGTGTCGCGAGCGACTGCGTGATCGCTGCGCTCGTCCCATTCGTCCCATTCGAGTTCGAGCGGAACCTTCTGTTCCGTGACGAACACCTGTTCTCGAACCGGGCGCGCCAGCGGTAGCGCCTCGTCCCATGCGAGGATGCTGATCGTGAAAGTTGCCCTCATCAGCGACCAGTATAATTGTTGTCATGCGAAGCCTGTGGAACGACCTGGAAGCAAAACAATTCCAAGGCGACCTCGGCCTGCGCGTCTACACCTCGCGGCTGCTCGGCCGCGACAAATCGCTCGTGCTGCACGGGGGTGGCAATACCTCGGTCAAGGTCCGCGAAAAAAACCTCTTCGGCGAGGAAGAGACGATCCTCTATGTGAAGGGCAGCGGCTGGGACCTGGAGACGATCGAGCCTCAGGGGTTTTCCCCCGTGCGCCTCGCGCACGTGCTGCGCCTGGCCGAGCTGCCCGCTCTGTCCGACCTGGAGATGGTGAATCAGCTTGTCACGCATATGCTGAAAGCCTCGGCTCCGGCGCCTTCCATTGAGACCATCCTGCACGGGCTCATGCCGCAGAAGTTCGTGGACCACACTCACGCCGACGCGGTGCTCTCCGTGAGCAACACCAAAGACGGCGAGAAACGCGTCCGCGAGGTCTACGGCAAGCGTTGCGTCGTCATCCCTTATCTCATGCCGGGGTTTGATCTCGCCCAGTTGTGCGCAAAGGAATTCAAGCGCCAGAGCACGCCCGAGACGGTCGGAATGATCCTGCTCAGTCACGGGATCTTCTCCTTCGGCGAGACCGCACGCGAGGCCTACGAGCGCATGATCGAGCTGGTGACGCTCGCCGAAAAGTATCTCGACTCCAAGCGTGCCTGGTCGGTGGCGCCCAGGGCCTCGCGATCCGCCAGGACCCAAGTGCCCGAACAGCCGGAGCTGCGCCGCCGGCTTTCCGATGCGGCGGGCGCTCCGCTGATCCTGCGCACCGTGACGAACGAGCGCACGCTCGGCTTTGCGGCACATCCGGAACTTGCGCGCATCTCGCAGCAGGGCCCGGCGACGCCCGATCACGTGATCCGCACCAAGCGTACGCCGATGCTCGGCACCGACATCGCCCGCTACGCGCAGGCGTACCGGCGCTACTTCGAGGAGCACGCGCCCACGGCAAAGGAACCGAAGACCGTTCTCGATCCTGCCCCGCGGGTGATACTCGATCCTGCCTTCGGACTCGCCGCAGCGGGTAGGACGGCAAAGGATGCGGCGATCGTCGCCGAGATCTACGACCACACCATCGACGTGATCCTGCGTGCCGAGGCGCTCGGCGGCTTCCAGGCCCTGCCCTCCCAGGACATCTTCGAGGTCGAGTACTGGGATCTCGAGCAGGCCAAGCTCAAGAAAGGCGGCAAGCCCGCCGCTTTCGCCGGTGAGATCGCGCTGGTCACCGGCGCCGCTTCCGGGATCGGTAAGGCGGCTGTCGCGGCATTTCTCGCGCGCGGCGCGGCGGTCATCGGGATCGATCTGAACGCGAAGATCGAATCGCTGCACAGCCGCCCGGACTTCCTCGGCCTGCGTTGCGACGTAACCGATGAAGCGCAGGTGCGCTTCGCGCTCGAGCAAACCGTGATCGCCTTCGGCGGGCTCGATATGCTCGTGCTGAACGCCGGCGTCTTTCCGGCGAGCCGCAAGATCGCCGATTTGCCCACCGACGAGTGGCGCCGCGCGATGAGCGTCAACCTCGATGCGAACCTGCTCCTGATGCGCGCGGGTCACCCGCTTCTCAAGCTCGCTCCGCGCCGCGGCCGCGTGGTCGTGATCGGCTCGAAGAACGTTCCCGCTCCGGGCCCGGGGGCATCGGCCTACTCGGCTTCGAAAGCAGCCCTGAATCAGCTCGCGCGCATCGCGGCGCTCGAATGGGGCGCGGACGGCATACGCATCAACACCCTGCACCCCAACGCCGTGTTCGATACGGGCCTGTGGACCGAAGACGTGCTCGCGCAGCGCGCCAAACAGTACGGCATGACGGTCGAGGCGTACAAGACCAACAACGTGCTCCGCACCGAGGTCACCAGCCGCGACGTGGCGGAGCTCGCGGCCGAGATGTGCGGGCCGCTCTTCTCCAAGACGACCGGCGCGCAAGTGCCGGTGGACGGCGGCAATGAGCGCGTCATCTGAATCGATACCGGTCGAGACCCTGCGCTGGCGAGGGACGCGGCTCGAGCTGATCGACCAGCGCGCCCTTCCCGCGCGCCTCGAATACGTGAGCTGCACGAGCGCGGCCGAGGTCGCCGAGGCCATTCGCTCGATGGTCGTGCGCGGCGCTCCCGCGATCGGCTGCGCCGCGGCATTCGGTATCGCGCTCGAAGCACAGCGGCAGGAGCACAGCGCGCGCGCCGAATTCGATGCCGCGATGGAGATCGCGTTCAAGAATTTAGCCGCGAGCCGGCCGACTGCAGTGAATCTCTTCTGGGCCCTGGATCGCATGCGCGCGGTGCTCGGCCCTGGGACTCGTGGGGATCCCAAGGCGGCGGCGGCGAGACTGGCCGAGGCGGCGCTCGCGCTCCATCGCGCCGATGTCGAGACCAATCGCGCCATCGGACGGGCCGGTGCCGCTCTCGTGCCCGACGGCGCGCGGGTCCTCACGCACTGCAACACCGGCGCCCTCGCCACGGCCGGCCACGGTACGGCCCTCGGCGTCATTCGCTCGGCGCGCGACCAAGGCAAGCGTATCTCGGTCGTGGCGAGCGAGACCCGGCCTTATCTCCAGGGGGCACGCCTCACTGCGTGGGAACTGATCCAGGAGAAGATTCCCGTCACTCTCATCACCGACAACATGGCCGGACACCTGATGCGCCTCGGAAAGATCGACCTCGTGCTCGTCGGCGCAGACCGCATCGCCGCGAACGGAGACGTGGCGAACAAGATCGGCACCTATACCCTTGCGGTCCTCGCCGAGCGCCACCGCATTCCCTTTTATGTCGCGGCACCTCTTTCGAGCATCGATACCTCGGCGGCAGACGGAAACGCAATTCCCATCGAGGAGCGCAGCGCCTCGGAGGTCACCGGCTACGCGGGCGTGCGCTGGGCGCCCGAAGGTGTCGGCGTCGTGAATCCCGCGTTCGATATCACGCCTGCGGAACTCGTGAGCGGGCTCTTTACCGAGAAGGGCGCCATGACGAAGCCCGACGCGCGCAAGATCCGCGCGCTGTTTTCGTGAGTTCCCGAACGCGTCCGCGTGCGGCGATCCCTAGGGACCCTCGACTTTAACGCCTTTGGCGCGCAGCATCACGATCACGCTGTCCGGCCCCACCAGATGGGCCGCGCCCACAATGATCAAGTGGGTGCGGCCGTCCGCGATCATGTTTTCGATCTGCGGCAGCCACTTGTCATGGCGGTCCTTGAGAATGCGCTTGCGCAGTGCGGGAAAATCGTCGAAGCCGATATTCAGAGTCCTCTCAAGCGCCGCGAGATCGCCCTTGCGATAGGCGGTGAGCATATCCTCGAGCATTTTCGGCGTCTCGCGCACTTGCCGGAGGGTCACGGTCAGGAGCTCCACCTCCTGCTCGCGCGTGAGATCGGCGAAAACCCTGAGCTGAGACTCGTTCGTCTCCAAGGTGCGCAGGCTCTTGCCGCTTGCTTTCGCCGACGTGATGACCTGCTGCTCCACGCCGTTGCTTGGGTCAAAGCCCTGATGGATGGCGAATTGCAACCCTAATGTCAGCGCGGCGAGCCAAGGCCGCAAAGGCGCAAGACTGGGTGGCGGTATTTCGAGGTCCGTAGCCGTTTTCTCGAGCTCGGCGTTGGTGCTCGTGGACAAGACGCTGCGAAGGGTCTGCCCCGGCGGCAAAAAGCCGTATTTCGCGATCAATGCCTGCGAGACCCGCGGATCCTGCGCGCCAGCGAAGTCGGTCTCGAAGACCACGACTGCGGCCTCGTTCAACGCGCTCTCCACGGCGGGGGTTCGCCATTTCACATCGGCGGGGAGCAGATGAAACGAGCCGAACAGGAAGACGTTCCCCTTCGGACCCGCGATCCTCCAGAGCGCGGGCGCATCGACTTGCGCCGCTGCATCCCGCGTCGCAACTGGCGAAAATGCAATGCTCAGCGCGGCAAGACTTGCCCCGATCGCCGCGACAAGGCCGCGCAGCCCTTGCGAAAATTTCATGAGCCTTCCAGGGCGCGCGCTCGCCGGTCGACATCCGGAACGGGCATACGCCCGTCCCGGTGTTTCCATTAAACCAGCTTGACGTTCTTCAGCGGCAGGCTCCGCACCGGTTTGCCGGTCGCGGCAAAGACGGCGTTCAGCACGGCGGGCGTCACCACGCAGATCGTCGGTTCGCCTACGCCGCCCCAGAAGTCGTACGACGGAACGATCACCGTCTCGACCTTGGGCATTTCGGCAAGGCGCAGGAGCCGGTAGTTGTGGAAGTTCAGCTCCACCATGCGCCCTTTCTCGACGGTCACCTCACCGTACAAAGCCGCGCTCAAGCCGTACACCACGGAGCCTTCGACTTGGGCGGCGATCTGGTCGGGATTGACCGCATGGCCGCAGTTGAGCGCGAGCACCATGCGGTGCACCTTGACCTTGCCGTCGGGGCTCACCGACACTTCGGCGGTCGCTGCGGAATAGCTCCCGTAGCCCATAAACTGGGCGATGCCGCGATGCACGCCGGCAGGCAGAGGCTTGCCCCAGTTGCCCTTCTCGGCCACTGCGTTCAAGACGGCGAGATGCTTCGGATAGTTGCTCATGAGCTCGCGGCGGAATTCCAGCGAATCCTTGCCGGCCGCGCGCGCCACTTCCTCCATGAAGCACTCCAGATACACGCCGTTCTGATTGGTGTTCACGCCGCGCCACGGACCGACCGGAACGTGGGTGTTGCGCATCGCGTACTCGATCTGAAGGTTGGGCACGCTGTAGCCGAACTGCGCGTCCCCGGGCTCTTTCCACATGCCCTGCAGCTGCCGGGTGTCCTTGCCTTCCTTGATGGCACCCGGATTCAGCCAGGCGTTGATCGACTGTCCCGACACGCGGATGTGCATTCCGACGAGCTTGCCGCTCTCGTCGAGTCCCGCGCTGAGCTTGCACTGCGAGATCGGCCGGTAGAAGTCGTGCGCCTGGTCTTCCTCGCGGCTCCAGATCAGCTTCACCGGCACGCCTGGGAATTGCTTGGCGATGGCGACGGCCTGGCGCGTGTAGTCCTGCGTGCCGCCGCGGCGCCCGAACCCGCCTCCGAGGTCGAGCTTGTGCACTTCGCCCTTTTCCAGCGGCAGTCCCGCTTCCTCGCAAGCCGCGGCGAGCGAGCCTTCGGCGCTCTGCGTCGCCGTCCACACCTCGACCCGGTCCGCCGTGACCTTGGCCGTGCAGTTCATCGGCTCCATGGTCGCGTGGGAGAGGAAAGGCGTGCTGTAGACCGCTTCGACTTTTTTCGGGGCGCTCGCGATCACCTTGAGCGCATCGCCGATGTTCGTATCGGCAAAGGCGTCGTTCGCGGTCAGGCCCTCTTTCAGGCGCTCGGCGATGGTCGCGCTCGATTGCGAGCCGTTCGCACCCTCGTCCCAGACGATGGGCAGGGCATCGAGCGCGGTCTTCGCCCGCCACCAGGTATCGGCGACGACTGCGACGGCCCCGTCGTTCACCTTGACGACGCGGCGCACGCCCGGCATGCCCGAAACCTTGGCTTCGTCATAGCTCACCAGTTTGCCGCCGTGCACTGGGCTCGCCTTGACCGCGGCGTTCAGCATGCCCGGGAGCTTCAGGTCGATCGCATAGATCTTGCCGCCGTTCAGCTTGTCGGCGGTGTCCAGCCGCTTCATCGGCTTGCCCGCGATCTTCCAGTCCTTCGGGTCCTTGAGCTTGATGCTCTTGGGGTCCGGGGGAGTCAACTTGGCCGCCGCGGCGGCGAACCTCCCATAACTCGCCGAGCGCTTCGAGGCGGCGTGCGTGATGACGCCATCGGAAACGGTGAGCTCGCCGACCGGAACGTTCCACTGGTCGGCCGCCGCCTGCAGCAGCATGATGCGCGCCGCGGCGCCGCCGCGACGCACATAGTCCTGCGAGCCGCGGATGCCGCGGCTGCCGCCGGTCGCCATGTCTCCCCAGGCGCGCTTGCGGGCGAGGTTCTGCCCGGGAAAGACGTGTTCGGTCGCGACTTTCTTCCAGTCGCACTCGAGCTCCTCGGCGACGAGTTGCGCGAGCCCGGTGAGCGTACCCTGTCCCATCTCCGAGCGCGCGATGCGGATCACGCAGGTGCTGTCCGGCTTCACAGCCACCCAGACGTTGATCTCGGTGCCGGCCGCAGTTGCGGCCTCGGCCGATCCGACGAACGGAAGCTTGAATCCGAGGGCCAGCCCGCCGCCTGCGGCTGCGGAGCTGACGATGAACTTGCGGCGCGAGAAATTCACGGTCTTGCCGTTGAGTGTCTTTTTCATGGTCGTCTCCTAGGCCTTTTTCGCCATGTCAGCGGCCATGTGCACGCCCGCGTCGGCGTCGGTCGGCTTGGGGTTTTTCTTCAGCAGCGCGGTGGCCGCCATGATCTGCCCGGACTGGCAGTAGCCGCACTGCGGCACGTCGAGCGCCGCCCAGGCTTTCTGCACCGGGTTTGAGCTCGTAGCCGACAAACCTTCGATGGTGACGATCTTGTCGGTGGGCTTGACCGCGCTGACGGGGACGGAGCAGGAGCGCCTCACCTCACCGTTGATATGCACGGAACAGGCGCCGCACTGCGCGACACCGCAGCCGTACTTCGTGCCGGTGAGACCGACCTGCTCGCGGATGACCCACAGGAGCGGCGTGTCGGCTTCCACCTGCACGTCGCGGACCTTGCCGTTGATATTGAGTCTTGCCATGACCGACCTCCTTTGACTTGACGGCGAATCTTATACGAGAAATCCTGCCGGGCGGGTCGGAGAGGAGCGCCTCCCCGGCCAGGCTGAAAGCATAGCGCATCCGTGGCCCGCCAATGCATCTCCGCTCGACGGGCTAGCCGGGTTTCGCCCCGCTTTGAATGAGGCACTTTCTGCGTTGCTCGACGTACGCCTTTCCTTGCAGACTACTGGCGGCAAAGTGGCAACTGAGGAAAGTGCCTTGGGTTGCCAGCAGGTCGGCGCTCAAGCACTGTGCCAGATCCGCCTTCACCGCCGCCGGATCTGAACCTTGTGAACTGGCGCGCGACGCGCAGTATGAGATGGCTGAATAGGGTGGCGACGACACCTTCTTCAGCTCGATGGGCAGGTCGTCCCACTTCACCAGCGGCAGCGGCGGCTCTTTGGCGCCTGTGCTGACGGGCCTGCTTGCAGAACCGGTTCCTTGCGATGTCGTAAACACGGCGCAAGAGGCGCCGAGACAAACAGCAAGGAGTGCAACCGAATGGGCGAGGATTGCGTGCCTGGACATGTGGCTAGCGTTTACGGCGAGCGGCGCGCGCCGTCTTTGCGCGCGTCCGGCTCCGCCGTGCTGTTAGCTGGCATTGTCCTACGCTGACCGATGGCAACGGTATACCCAAAGATTGGAGCCAGCAATAAGGTTACGAGCCACGCGATCGAGCTGGCGAGATCCTCGCGAGCGGAGGTGCGAACGAACTGATCAGTCGCCACCCGGTTCTTACGCTCCTGTATTTCTTCTTCGGTAGGTGCATAGCGGGTCCTGTTGCCGGACGTAGCAAAATATGTGCGAAGCTCACCCGTTGTGAGAAAGACAAGCCTCGCATACTTAAGGCTGTCGTCTTGGCGCTTGTCGGGTGCTAAATCTTTACGCCAGTCATCCAGTAGTTTAGGGCGATTGCGCGTTGTCGTGTCGACGCTAGCGAAGATTGTGTACTTCCAGTACGAACCACCGGCGTATAGAGCGCAGATGAAAATGCCAGGCACGATAAACAGGAAAGCACCACGGTGGATGCCATGCAGGACGATGCGTCGAGCACCTTCGAAAAGAAACACAACCGACATAACGGTGACCGCTGCGTGTCCGACGGGACTAAGCCAATCCATGCCAGCTAACGTTTTGGTGTGCGGCGGGCCAGCACAGGCCGTTGCACTTGCGCGGAGCTGGCGGCCCGTCCGCACCACCTAAAGTTATGCCTCATCGTCATAGATGGTGTCCTCGCAAAGATTCCCAGCCATTGCGTGTTGGAGCATGCAGCGCCCCACCTCGTTAGAATTTGGCGTTTACTAGCGGCAAGTATTTGAAGCGTCCTTGCTCTATGTAATTGAAAATACCAATTTGGACACCATTCATTAAACAATCCGATCTGGACGCCCATTACGCTGCTACTTTTTGGAGCAAGAATACTATTCAACGCACCAATTTGAATGCCTTTCATTTCTCCTTTTACTGTGTTTATTAGAGCAATCTGAATGCCACTAACGTCACTCTCAACGCTGTTTACAAACGCACTGATCTGCACACCAGTCAGGGAAGTTACTTCGTTTCCAACGCCACCAATCTGTATTCCTTTCACTGAAGCTGCCCAGTTTGCAAAACCCGCCATTTGAATGCCAGTGAGATTATTGGAGCTGGTAGCTCCGAGTGCGAGATCAATTCCAGAAATGTCAACGTTTTTCCCATACAACAGGGAGAGCCTCAGTCCAGTGATATCTTTACTCTCTCCAACCATTTGGATCGGGTTATATATGGAGAATTGAAAAGGAGACCATCCTCCTCCGGAAGCGCCCCCTTCTTCTGGAGCCGCCATTGAATTTCCAGCTATTAGCGAGAGTACGAGCGCTAGAGCCATCGGAGAACTCATTACTTTCATCATATTGCCCCTAATTTAACCAACAATATGGCCACCCCATCAGGACACTGCGGTTCAGCATAGTCGGACGCCCGCACTATGAGGCATAACGTTCGCGCCCACGCGCGGGCGTGCTAAATTGTTGACCTAAGTGCAACGCTTCTCGCCCGTCGCGGTGGGGCGCGCTGTTAGCCGCCAAGCTTCTCGACCTTGATCTGATTGGTGCCGAGCCCAGATGCGCGGTACAGAGCTCCCTGAAGTCTGAACTGAAAGGAACGAGGATCTTCCCATTTAACCAGGGTGAAGCCCGCAAGGTCACCTTTTAGTTTGAACTGATCAAATAACTCTTCCAGATCAAATTTCCAGATGTGCGCCACGCGTTTGCAGCAACCCTCATATCCAAAAACCACTTCCTCGATGTAGGCAGAACTGTAGATCTCGGAAGTAAGGGCCGCTACTCGGAAGTGGCGACCCCGGGGAATATCGTGCGGTTTGGTTTCATATTCTTCGTCGGATAACTTCGCCGACTCCGAAGGGCCTGTCTTAAGCTCGGAGACCCAAGCGTAGTAGTCGGGCTTATCGACCGGCTTCGCTCGAATCAGGTGGGTTTCCGACCCGGCAGCGACCGACCAGCCAATGGTTAGGGGGATTGCTAGACAGAGAAAGCGCGTCATTTGTTCTTGGCGACTAACGTGAAATTATCTTCCGAAAAACCACCTAATCTGGCGTTCCAGTCTACGCTCGGCCAAGTTCGCCTTCAAATTCATCGGGCTGGAGACGGAGTGCAGGAGATCGAGCCTTGATAGATTGCGTGCGGAAGGTCAAGTGTCTGATTTCTGAAGAGCTGAAACCCGCCAGTTGCGCTCGCGAGCTACGCGGCGATGCTGACCTGGGTGCCCGGCGGCACGAGCTCGAAAAGCTCCACGACGTCCTGGTTGCGCATGCGTATGCACCCGATCGACCCCGGTTTCCCCATCGCAACGCTCTCAGGACTGCCGTGGATGTAGATGTAGCGCCGCATGGTATCGACCTCGCTCAGCCTGTTTTCCCCCGGCTCGCACCCCGACAGCCACAGGATACGAGTGAGGATCCAGTCGCGGCCGGGAAAGCGTTCCGCAAGTTCCGGTGTCCAGATCTCCCCTGTCGGACGGCGCCTGACGAACACGGTATTCAAAGGCTGTCCCTCGCCGATTTTTGCCCGAACGATGTGCTGGCCCCTCGGGGTGCAGAAGCTCCCCTGCTGCTCGCCCGCGCCGTTGCGCGAGGTCGATACGAGGTACCGCTTGAGCGCCGTGCCCTGGTCGCTCCGAAGCGTGAGCGTCTGGTCCGGAATAGAGATTTCAATCTTCGGCACGAGCGCCTCCTGCCGTGCGCCGCGCCGCAAAAAACTCCGAAAGCAGGCGCCCCGCCTCGGTCGCGAGAATGCCGCCCGTCACCGTCGTGTGGTGGTTGAGTTTCTTTTCCGAAAACAGATCCACGACGCTGCCGCAGGCGCCGGTCTTGGGGTCGGACGCGCCATACACGAGCCTCGCGATGCGCGCATGCA
>WNEZ01010185.1_pt1 | contig 15291 bp, 9 predicted proteins | sample 5400521 | NCBI WGS metagenome assembly WNEZ01 (sample SAMN13153339, study PRJNA577476) | soil metagenome | isolation source: 120 cm saprolite under Douglas fir tree site 2 hole 1 replicate 1 | place: USA:California | collected 2015-04-18
AGGAAGCCGTCCTCGGCGTCCTGCGGTCAGGCATGCTGGCCGGCGGCGCGCGGGTCGCTGAACTGGAGCATGCCTTCGCCCGCGCGCATGGCGCGGCGCACGCGGTCGCGGTGAGCAACGGCACGACGGCGCTTGTTGCCGCGCTGCGGGCGCACGGCATCGGCTCCGGCGACGAGGTGATCACCACGCCGCTGACGTTCGCGGCGACACTCAACGCGATACTCGAAGTCGGGGCCACGGCCAGGTTCGCCGACATCGCCGACGACCTGACCATCGACCCGGCCGGGCTGGCCAGGCTGGTGACGCCGCGCACCAGGGCGCTGATGCCCGTCCACCTCTACGGCCTGCCGGCGGCGATGGCGGAAATCTCGGACATCGCCGGCCAGCGGGGGCTTGCCGTCATCGAGGACGCGGCGCAGGCTCACGGCGCACGGGTTGCCGGGGCGGCCGTCGGCTCCTCCGGCACGGCCGCCTTCTCTTTCTACGGGACCAAGAACATCACCTGCGGCGAGGGCGGAATCGTCACGACCAGCGACGACGATATCGCCCGGCGGCTGCGGCTGCTCCGCAACCACGGCATGCGGGCGCCGTACGACTACGTGCTGCCCGGGTTCAACTACCGGCTGACCGACCTGCAGGCCGTTATCGCCACCGCACAGCTGAGGCGGCTGCCGCAGATCAACTCCAGCCGGGCGCGCAACGCGGCCCGCCTGTCCGAAGGGCTCGCCGGGCTGCCTGGCCTGGTATTGCCTGTCGTCCCGCGCGGGCGGCTGCATGCCTGGCACCAGTACGTCGTGCAGGTGACCGCGGCCGCCCCGATCGACCGCGATCAGCTCGGCAAGTGCCTGGACGCGGCCGGGATTGACTCGCGGCCGTACTACCCAGCCCTTGTCCATGGCTACCCCTGCTATCGGGGCCACCCCCAGCTGATCATCGATGAGACGCCCCGCGCCAGCCGGGCGGTCAGGGAGGTCCTGGCGCTACCCGTGCACCCCGGACTGGCGCGCGATGACATCGAACGCATCGTGTCCTGCGTGCGGACGGCTCTTACCGAGGATTTACGCAGCCGAGTCCGGCCGGTGCCGGGCGCGGCGAAATGGGGCAAGCCGGGCCTGGCAAAATAGCCTGCATGGCGGCACACCGGGGGATCGGCGGCATCGGCTCCTTCGTGGCAGTCGGCGACAGCTTCACTGAGGGTCTCGACGACCTGAGCGCGGACGGCAGCGGCCTGCGCGGCTGGGCGGACCGGTTCGCCGAGCGGCTCGCCGAGGTCAGGCCCGGCCTGCGCTATGCGAACCTGGCCGTCCGCGGCAAGGTGCTGCGCGAGGTCGCCGACGAGCAGGTGCCCCGTGCCATCGGCATGCGGCCGGACCTGGTCAGCGTGGCCGCGGGCGGCAACGACCTGCTGCGGCCGCGGGCCGATCCCGATGCGCTGGCCGGCGCGTTCGACGACGTCGTGGCGCGGCTGCGCCAGGCCAACTGCCAGGTGGTCGTCTTCGCCGGATTCGATCCAGGCACTTTCCCGCTGATCCGGCTGATCCGCGGCAAGGCCGCCGTCTACAACATGCACCTGCGCACGATCGCCGCCCGCCGCGACTGCCACCTGGTCGACCTCTGGTCGATGAGCGTGCTGGCCGACCCCAGGGAATGGAGCCAGGACCGCCTGCACTTGTCATCCGACGGCCACCGCCGGGTGGCGCTGCGGGCGTGCGAGGTGATGGGCATGCCGGTCGACGCCGACTGGCGCATGCCGCTGCCGGTGATCGAGCCGCCTGGCGGCTGGGCGGGCAGGTCGGCTGCCTGGCTCGCCGCGCGCCGGTTGGACGCGCGCTGGGCGAGGGACCATGCGGCGCCCTGGGTGAGCAGGCGGCTGCGCGGCGTCTCCTCTGGCGACGCCGCCTCGGCCAAGCGGCCCGAGTTGCTGCCACTGACTGCCGGTGGCATAACGCCGTGCTGACTGGCCGCTGATACGGACACCAGGCGCAGGCGGCATTGATTCGGGCGGTCCGCGATGGGTAATAGTGCGAGTGACGGGGGAGACGGGGAAAGCTATCCGGGACGCATGTGCCTTAATTCGGATATTACTCGACGAGATGGCTTTCGGCGGGAATAAGCGAATTGCCGGCCCGGCGGACCGCGCAGTCACGGGGGCAGGTGAAACCGCGGCGTCATGGGGGCATTTCAGGTTAGCTCAGCAGCAGATCCGGCGTCGGCTGCCGGCCGGGCGGCAGCCTCGCCGGTCGAGCTTGTGGAGTTCGCCGTCGGCCAGGTGTTGCGGGAGGAAACCGCAGTCGAGGCCCTGCCGACGATCCTCGGCAGGCTCGCCGAGCTCTTCGGCTGCCGCGCCGCGCTGGCCTTCCAGCAAGATGCGGGTCAGGATCTCGTCATCCTGGCGGCTCACCCCCGGCAGGCGGGCGCGGATCGGGCGCTGCGCGCTGAGATCTGCGCCCTGTCAGCGGAGCATGGCGACGCAGCCGCCGAGGGCGGATTCTTCCAGGCCCAGCTGAGATATCGCGACCCGCCGGGTGGCCGGCCGGGCGGCCGGCCGGGTGGCCAGCCGATAAGCGTCCTGGTGGGCTACTCGGCGCCGGACGCCGGACGTTGCCTGTGCGCCGTCGCGCTGGTCGGAGATGACGCGCGCTGGAACGCGGAATCCCGGGCCACAATCCGGGCCATCGCGGCTGTCGTCGCTGCCCACATCCGCCACGCCAACGACGCTGCTGAGCTAGCCGACCGCCAGGCACGCACCTCGGCGCTGATCGACGGATCACCCTATGCGATTGTCGTGGCCGGCGCTGACCGGCGGCTGGTCGTGTTCAACCCGGCGGCCGAGGAGCTCTCAGGCTGGCGGCGCGACCAGGTGCTGGGGGAGGGGCTAGCTGATGTCCTCATCCCGGAGCGTGACCGGCCAGAATTCATGGCGGGCACCAGGAAATACCTGGATTCCGGCGACGCCGCGGCGCTAGCCGGCCGGACCCGCATGCCCATCCTCTGCGCTGACGGCTCGGAACGCACGGTCGAGCTGACGCACGTCCCGGTGATGGTCGACGGCCAGGTCCACTTCTGTGGCTTCCTGCGTGACCTCAGCGAGCTGGAGCGGGCCCACATGGCCGTGCGAGCTGACCGGGATGACCGCGGAAGAGGCGCTCGGCGTCGGCTGGTCGGCGAGCCTGCACCCCGACGACATCGAGCGGGTTAGTCAGGAGTGGGAACGGGCGGCCGCGGCGGACGGGGAATTGCGCACCGATTGCCGCCTGCGGCCGGCCGGCCCGGACCCGGTCTGGGTGCATATCGCGGTCGTGCCAGTCCTGGCCGCCGATGGACGCGCGTGCGGATTCCTTGCGGCAGTCACCAACGTCTCCGGACGTAAGCGGGCGGAAGCAGAAAGGGAAGAGCTCCTTAACGCGGAACGGGCCGCCCGCCGCAGTCTCGCCGACCAGACCGAGCGCCTCAATGGCCTGGTGAACGCCGCCATCCCCGGAATACTCCTGGACGACGAGCACGGCCGGATCACGCAGGTCAACCAGAGCTTCTGCGACCTGTTCGGGATTAGCACGGAACCCAGCCAGCTCATCGGCAGCCCGGCCGCCCGGATCGCGGTCCGGATCCGGCGGGTGTTCGCCGATCCTGACCAGTTCCTCCGCCGGACGCGCGAGCTGGTGGCCGAGCGCCGGCCGGTCGCCCTGGAAGAGATCGCCTGCGCCGACGGCCGCACGCTCGAGTGGGACTACGCGCCGGTGTTCGTCAACGGGGACTATCGCGGCAATCTGTGGGGCGTCGATGACTCGACCGATCGCCACCTGCTGGCGGAGCAGAGGGAGGACCTGCTCAGGGCTGAGCTGGCCGCCCGCGAGGCGGCCGAACGCGCGCAGTTCAAGCTCGCTGAGCAGAACATCAGGCTGCAGGAACTCGACGAGGCCAAGACCCAGTTCCTCGCCACCATGTCGCACGAGCTGCGCACGCCATTGACCTCCATCGTCTCGTTCACCGAGCTGATCATGGACGACGAGCACGAGCTCAGCCCGGAGACCGTCAGCTCGCTGTCCGTGATCCAGCGGAATGCGGAACGGCTGCTCCGCCTGGTGGGTGATCTGCTGTTGCTCAACCGCCTGGAAGCCGGGGTCATCCCGCTCGAGCTTTCGGCCGTGTCGGTCTCTGACCTGGTCACCGAGGCGGTTCGTAGCACGTCGGCCACCGCAGCCGAGCGCAGCATCACCGTCCAGGTCTCCGCCACGGCCGGGCCGCCGGTCCAGGCCGATCGGCTCCGGCTCCAGCAGGTCCTTGATAACCTGCTCTCCAACGCGATCAAGTTCTCCCGCCAGGATGGCCGGATCGAGGTCGGGGCCAGCCGCGATGGCCAGATGTGGCGGATTGACGTGGCGGATGACGGGATCGGCATTCCGGCTGATGAGCTCGGCCGGCTGTTCGGCCGCTTCGTCCGGGCTTCCAACGCCCGGACGGCCGGGCTGCCGGGAACCGGCCTCGGGCTGTCGGTCGTGAAGGCGATCACCGAGTTGCACGGCGGCAGCGTCGAGGTGCGCAGCACCATGGGGCACGGGACCACGTTGAGCGTTTACCTGCCGATAAGCCGCGTGCACGACCGGCGGTCCTGATTCGGGCCGTCCGGCGGCGGGTAGTAATGTCGGTGACAGGGGATACGGGGGGAAATTCTATGCGGCGCATGTGTGCTGAATGCGGATATTCCTTAATGGGCTAATGATCAGTCGGAATATGCCATTTTCACCCGCAGCGGACCGCGAACTCACGGGGCAGGTGGGACTGCGAAGTCATGGGGACATCTCAGGCTAGCTCAGCAACCGGCCTGGCAACGGCGGCCGGCCGGCCGGCCGACTCACCGGTCGGCCTGCTGGAATTCGCCGTCGGGCAGGTGCTGCGAGACGAAGCTGATGTCGGGGCCCTGCCGGCGATTCTCGGCGGTCTGGCCGGCCTCTTCGGCTGCGCCGCCGCGCTTGCGCTCCAGCAGGATGCGGGCCGTGAGCTTGTCGTACTCGCGGCCCAACCCCGGTATGCAGCCACAGACAGGGTGCTGCTCGCCGGGATCAGCGTCTTGTACGCACAGCATGGCGACCTGGCCGCCGAGGGCGGATACGTCGAGGCTTCGCTGAGTTCCGGCCCACGGCCGATGAGCGTCCGGCTGGCCTATGCGGCGCCGCGCGTCGGGCGGTGCCTGTGCGCCATCGCGCTGATCGGTGACCCGAAGCGGTTCAGCGCGGAGTGCCGGGCCACCATGCGAGGCATAGCGGCGATCGTGGCCGCCCAGATCCGGCACGCCAATGACACCGCTGAACTGGCCGAACGCCAGGCACTCACGACGGCTATCGTCGAGGGATCGCCGGACGCTATCGTCGTGGCTGGCGCTGACCGGCGGCTGCTGGCATTCAACGAGGCGGCGGAGGAGCTCACCGGCTGGCGGCGCGACGAGGTGCTGGGCAAGGACGTGGTGGAAGTCCTCGTCCCTGAGCGGGACTGGGCCGCCGTCATGGCGAGCACCAGGACGTACCTGAAGTCCGGCGAGCGCAGGGACTTCGCCGGCCGGACGCGGCTGCCCGTCCTGCGCGCTGACGGCTCGGAGCGCATGGTCGAGCTGACTGGAGTCCCGATCGCGGTCGACGGCCGGGTGCATTTCTGCGGCTTCCTGCATGACATCAGCGAGCTAGAGCGGGCCAGCAGCGCCCTGCTGGCGAGCGAGACGCGCTTCCGGCTGGTGTCTCAGCTGGCGCCGGTCGGGATCATCCAGACGGACCTGAACGGGAAGTACACCTTCGCCAACGTGCGCTGGTGCGAGCTCACTGGGATGACCATGGCCCGCGCTCTCGGCGCGAGCTGGCCAGCGGGAATCCACCCCGATGACGTGGGGCGCCTGGCACGGGAACGGGAACAGGCGTCCGCGAGGGACAGCGAACTGCGCACCGATTGCCGCCTGCGATCGGCCGACGGCCGCGAAGTGTGGGTGCATCTTGCGGTCGTTCCCATCCTGGGATCGGACGAGCGCCCGTGCGGATTCCTCGGCGCGGTCACCGATATTTCCGGCCTTAAGCGGGCGGAGGCGGAAAGGGAGCGGCTGCTTAGCGCTGAACGGGACGCCCGGCGCAGTCTCGCCGACCAGACCGAGCGCCTCAATGGCCTGGTGAACGCCACCATCCCCGGCGTGCTCGTCTCCGCCGAGAACGGCCAGGTCGCGCAGGTCAACCGGAGCTTCTGCGACCTGCTCGGCATCGAGGACGCGACCGACCAGCTCATCGGGACCCCGACAGCGCAGCTCGTGCTGCAGATCAAGGACGCGTTCGCAGACCCCAGGGAGTTCGTCCGCCGCACCGGCATGGCCTTCACTGCCCGCCAGCCGGTCGACGGGGAGCGGATCGCGTGCGCAGACGGCCGTACCTTCCAGTGCGACTACTGGCCGATCTTGGTAGACGGCGAGTACCGCGGCGATCTGTGGCTGGTCTTGGACATGTCCGAGCGCAAGGCGCTGGAGGAGCAGCGTGAGAGCCTGCTCGAGGCCGAGCTCGCCGCCCGCGAGGCGGCCGAGCGGGCACAGCTCAGGCTGGCCGAGCAGAACGCGAGGCTGCAGGAACTCGACGAGGCCAAGACGCAGTTCCTGTCCACCATGTCGCACGAGCTGCGCACCCCGCTGACCTCGATAGTGGCGTTTATCGAGCTGATCATGGACGACCAGCAAGAGCTCAGCCCGGAGACCGTCAGCTCGCTGGCCGTCATCCAGCGGAACGCCGAGCGGCTGCTCCGCCTGGTGGGCGACCTGCTGCTGCTCAGCCGCCTGGAAGGCGAGGCCATCCCGCTCGACCTCGCGGCCGTCTCGGTCCCTGACCTGGTCGCGGAGGCGGTCCGCTCGGTGTCGGCCACCGCGGCCGATCGCGGCATCACCGTGCAGGTCTCCGCGGCCGCCGGGCCGCAGCTGCTAGCCGACGACCTCCGGCTCCAGCAGGTCCTTGACAACCTGCTGTCCAACGCGATCAAGTTCTCCGGCCAGGATGGCCGGATTCGGGTCGAGGCGACCTACGACGGCCGGCTATGGCGGATCGACGTGACGGATGGCGGGATCGGCATCCCGGCCGACGAGCTCGGCCGGCTGTTCGGCAGGTTCGTCCGGGCTTCCAACGCCCGGACGGCTGGTCTGCCGGGGACCGGCCTCGGGCTGTCGGTCGTGAAGGCGATCACCGAGCTGCACGGCGGCAGCGTCGAGGTGCGCAGCACCGTGGGGCACGGCGCCACGGTCAGCGTCTACCTGCCGGTAAGCCCATGAAGACGCAGGTCCTGTACATCGAGGACGACCAGGACATCGCACTTGCGATCGGCATGGTGCTGCGCCGGGCCGGGTTCGACGTCGTCGGCGCCGCCGACGGCAGAGACGGCTTGCGTGCCTTCCACGCCGAGCGGCCGGATGTGGTGCTGCTCGACGTCGGGCTGCCAACCCTCGACGGCTGGGCGGTGCTAGAGCGCATCCGCGACCTGAGCGACGTGCCGGTCCTGATGCTGACCGCGCATGGCCAGGAGACCGACAAGGTCCGCGGCCTGCAGCTCGGCGCGGACGACTACCTCACCAAGCCGTTCGGCAACGCCGAGCTTGTCGCGCGCGTCCAGGCGCTGCTGCGGCGGAGCCGGCCAGCCAGGCCGGAGGCAGAGGTGTACGCGGATTCCCTGGTCGAGCTGAACTTCGGATCCCGCGAGGTTCGCATCGGCGACGAGCCGGCCCCGCTGACGCCCAACGAGTTCCGCCTGCTTGCCGCCCTCGTCCGGCACGCGGGGCAGACCCTCTCGGCCGACCAGCTACTCGAGCAGGCCTGGAACGACCCGCAGCACGTTGGCCCGGACCGGGTGAAATTCGCGATCATGCGGCTGCGCCGCAAGCTGGGCCAGGGCGAGGGCACCGGCCCGCCCATCGAGGCGGTCCGCGGCTTCGGTTACCGCTACGTTGCGCCGCCGGCCGGGCGGCGGGCGCTAGCTACCTCCGGCCGGCCGGCCACGAACAGTGAACCGGACCGCGACGCAGGGAAGCGGGCCTGAAGCAATGACTACTACCAAACCGGTGCCCGTCGTCGTTCTGCTCCGAACGACCTTCAGCTGAGACGCGGGCCGTGGTTCCCGTCATTTCCCCCCGGTGCCTGTCAGCGGCACCCGGGCGGACATGGCGAAGAAGTCGCGCGACCACCATGACGCGAAGTAGCGACCCACCCCGCCCACCATGCCAGGCAGCAGCGCCTTCCCGTTCGCCGCCGAGGCCGCGCCCGTGGGGCTGGACGGGTCATACGTCGCGTAGTCGACCCAGTCCGTGTTGATGTCGAGTTCCATGGCACGCATGGCCCCGGCCCGGACGAGGAGGTCGGCCAGCGTGGTGATGTTGAGGCCAGGGCCGCCCACGTATACCAGGGCCCCGTTGGCCGTCATGCCCACCCCAGACCTCCAGACGTAGACCGAGTTGCCGAGCGTGAAGCCCCACTTCGTCGTGTCGTTGGGGTTGAGTCCGGGGACCGCCTTGCCGTGATCGACGAGCAGGGCGAGGTTCTGGCGCACCGAGACCACGCTCGGGTTCATCGTGGCGTCCCTGCCCCAGTCGGCGATGTTGACCGACCCGTTGCGGTAGATGACGAAGGACGCCTCGCCCTTCCGCAGCGGCATGATCGTCTTGCCGTCCGTGTAGTAGCCGCCCTGCGCGTTCTGCAGGAGGAAGCCGGCGTTGAACGCAGCCACCAGGCTTCTCGAGCTGGCCGCGCCGACCGGGGCGGTGTGCCGGAACGGCCCGCCGCCCGGGATAAGGCTGCCGGAGTAGAGCGTCGCCCGGAGCAGCTTGGTGTCCATCCAGGCCACGCCGGTCACCAGGCTCGTGTGCACGCCATCAGGGCGGACCCAGGTCTCGTAGACGGCGGGAACGCCGCCGACAAGTCGGCCAGCCGGGCGCCAGACCCCTTCGCCGGCGATCGGATGCCTCGCCGGGGTAGTCATCCTTGCCGGGCGCGGCAGGTGCGCCGGGCCGTGGGCGCTGGCGCTGCCCGAGCCCTGCCCGGCTGATGACAGTCCGGGAATGGAACCCTTCGCCGGCGTGCCGCCGACCGGCGGCGGATGGTGGGAGTACCAGACATTCTCAATCCAGTTCACTTCCGAACTCGCTCCATGGCTGCGTGCCCATTCGGCGAACCGGGCGGACACAGACGAGCCCAGGCTCGGGTTGCTCAGCGCACTGCCGATCGATACCCAGACGGGAGTGAGGACGAGGCTGACCGCGCAGAAGACCGTGAGGAACGGATGGCGGCCCGCGAAGGTCCGTCGCGCGGCCCGGATCGCGCGCAGGCGAGAACGCCGCGCCCGGCGGCGCGCGATGAAGGCGCCAAGGTCAAACGGCTGCGGAAAGGAGGCAGCCGGCATCATCCACGGCGGCTCCGCGGGGGGATAATCCTCTCGATCCTCGTTGGCGCTGGCCCGCGTTCGCGGGCGGTACAGATCCTCCCAGTCCTCGTCGTCGCTCGTCCGGGATCGCGTGCCGTAGCCCTCTTCCTGCTCCTGGTACCCGCTCGGCCCCGGTCGCGATTCGGCCGGCTGCCGGTAGCGTGACGTCACGGGGCCGCGAGAAGACGGCTGGCCGACCATCTCGCCCGGCCGCCGCTGCGCTGCCGACCCGGCTGCTCGCCGCGGTTCTTGCAGCGAGAACCGGCCCTGGCCGTGTTGGCCACGTGTCATGCCCGTCCCCTCCGCCTCCAACGGAGGCATTCCCGTATCGCATCCTGACGTGCTCTTTCGGCAGGCCGCGCCGGGAATGCCGCCAGCAGTCGCGGTCTGGTCATCGCCGACCCGCAACCATGGTCACTGGCGGGCCATCGGCCGCTCCTGCCGACCGGCTGACCCGCCTCATGCAAGTAACGCTAACCGTATGTCATGAAGGTCGGATGAAGAAACGCCCGGCGTTGCAAAGCCCGGTGGGCTGTTCCCTACCGGCCAAAATCGGCGAGTACGTCCGCAATGCTGTCCATCGCGGCGGCGATCCACGGCAGCGACAACGGATCGGCGACCTCAAGCGCGGCCTCCACTGCCGGGGAGCCGTCCCGCCAGGCCGTCGACCGGCTCCTCGCCGGGGTCGGCGGCGCGGCCCGGTGCCGTGGGAGTTCGAGGGGCTCGGCACCATACTCAGCCCGGTGTCTGCCCAGCCGTGCCCAGCCCTTGTCGTGTCCACCCAGGCATTCCTTGATCGCGGAGGATTTTGGGTGCTATAGCACCCAAAATCCTCCGCGATCAAGGAATGAGAGCTCGTAAGGGCGAGGCGGGAAGGGACCGTCGGCTGCGCTGTGCATCGACAGTCTCCTGGTTATCCACAGGCTTGAATATTGGCATGGCCTGTGAGCAGCGCCGTGAACCACGCTGAAGGACATGCTCAATCTCCCGGACAGCCTGCAGGGCCTGGCTGAGTTCCAGTATGGCGTGATCACGAGCCGTCAGGCGCTCAGCGCAGGCCTGACGAGGGACGCGATTCGGGCGAGGCTTGACGGTGGCCAGTGGCAGCGGCTCTACTTCGGCGTCTTCGCCGCATTTAGCGGACAACCCGGCCGCTCCTCGCTGCTCTGGGCCGCCGTGTTGCGCGCCGGGGCGGGCGCCGCCTTGAGCTATCAGACCGCGGCCGAATTGCATGGTCTCGCGCATAAGCCATCGAGCCTCATCCATGTGACGGTGCCAGGCAACCGTCGGCTCGACTCGATTGCGGGCATCGTCATTCATCGCTCGGGGCGTATCAGCGTGGCGCGTCATCCTTCCCAGTCGCCGCCCCGCACTCGGGTCGAGGAGACCGTGCTCGATCTCACCGAGGCGGCGCGGACCTTTGACGAGGCCCTGGGCTGGGTATCCGCTGCCTGCAGCGGGCGGCTGACTACGCCCCAGCGCGTCCATGCAGCGATGTCGGATCGCGCGAAGCTACGTTTCCGCGAGGCGCTGCGACTGGCGCTTGGTGACGTCGCCGATGGCGTGCATGCCGTCCTCGAATACCGATACAAGCACGACGTGGAGCGGCCCCATGGCCTCCCGTGCGGCAGTCGGCAAGTACGGGTGATCCGCGGCAGCCGTAGCGAGTATCGGGACGTGCTCTACCGGAAGTACCTGGTGGCGGTGGAGACTGACGGTCGGCTTGCGCACCCGGTCGAGGCCCGGTGGTTGGACGTGCGGAGGGACAATGCCGCTGCGGCCGACGGGATCATTACGCTGCGCTACAGCTGGTCTGACGTGACCAAGCGTCCGTGCGCTGTTGCCGCTGAGGTCGGTGCGGTGCTGTCCGGGCGAGGCTGGCCGGGGCCATTGCGGTCATGCGGCCCGAGCTGCGGCCTCCGTCGACGATGAATGCAGCCGATATGCGCAGGTCGGGCGCCGTTGCTGCGGACGGCAGCGGCGGGCGCGACGGGGCGCTGAGCGCAGGGCGGGCTTACCGGCCTTGCTTCACCCGCGCTCGCCCGGTCAAGGAACAGCCGGGCGAGATCCTCGGGTTCAGCCGCTCCCGCGCGGTCTCGGAGGTCCGACATGGCCGCTACCCTCCTCGAGGCCCGGCGCAAGGCACGGTCACGGTGGTGCGTTAGAGATGCCGGCTGAGCAGGGTCAGGTCGGCCGGGGACAGCCGGTCATGAGCGGTTTTGGCCTGATGCCAGTACGGATAGATCAGCGGAGGTTCGCTGGCTTTGTCCAGCCGGTCCCGTTCCTCTGCGGTCAGCACAAGTTCGGCGGCGGACAGGTTGTCCGCTAGCTGCTCGGCGGTTTTCGCGCCAATGACCAGCGAGGTTACGGCGGGCTTGCCGAGCAGGTAGGCCAGCGCCAGCTGAGCCGCGGAGACGCCGCGTTCCTCGCCGATACTGACCAGGACGTCGACCGTCTCGTAGAGTGCGTCCTGGTCGCGGACCGGCGGCTCGTTCCAGTCGGTCAGCTGCCGCGAGCCGGCGGGCGGCTGCCGGTCGCGGCGGTACTTGCCGGACAGGAGCCCGCCCGCGAGAGGGCTCCAGATCAGCACGCCGAGGCCCTGATCGACGGCCGCCGGGATCAGCTCATACTCGGCATCGCGGGCCTGCAGGGAGTAGTAGATCTGCTGGCTGACGAACCGCGGCAAGCCGAGCCTGTCGGCCGTGCCGAGCGCCTTCATCAGCTGCCAGCCGGCGTAGTTGGACGCCCCGACGTAGCGGACCTTGCCCGAGCTGACCAGCAGGTCCAGGGCCTCTAGCGTCTCCTCAAGCGGCGTGAGCCCGTCCCACTCGTGCAGCTGGTACAGGTCAATGTGATCCGTGCCCAGCCGCCGCAGGCTGGCCTCGCACCCGGTCACGATGTGATGGCGGGACAGGCCAGCGTCGTTGGGCCCGTCGCCCATCGCCATGCGCACCTTGGTCGCGACAAGCACCTGGTCGCGGCGGCCCTGCAGGGCCTGCCCCAGGATCTCCTCGGACAGGCCGCCGGAGTACACGTCCGCGGTGTCGAAGAGGTTGACCCCGGCATCCAGGCACTGGCCCACCTGGCGGCGTGCCTCGTCCACGCCGGTGGAACCGACATCGGCGAATTCTCCGCGGCCGCCGAACGTCATGGTGCCCATGGTGAGCACGGAGACCCGGAGACCTGATTTGCCCAGCGCGCGATACTCCACGGTCAGACCCTACCGATCGCCGCGCTGCGGGCCGCGTTCTGGCCGCACTTGCTGCCAGCTGATGCCACGGCAAGCCAGGGGACGAGGTCAGCGAAGGGCCGGCGCCGGCTCGTGGCCGGCACCGGCCCTGGTGGGACCGCCCGGGGCTTCACCCTCCGCACGGCTGCGACTGCGCGGAGCGTCCGACCCGGCCTGCGCCGGTCAGCTGTTCATGCGCGGGACCATGCGGGCTAGGGCAAGGCCCGCCGCGGTGAGCGTGAACAGCCCATTTCGGCGTGGTTAATTCCCCTAGTGCCTTACGGAACGCGGCCAGGCCGGCCGGGTGGTTCTCAAGCCGCCAGTCCTGATGGTAGAGGCCATGATGCTGTGCCTCATCGAACCACACGAGGCCGAGCACGTGATCCCGGCGTATCCCGGCGAACAGCCCCGGGATTTTCGCGGCCTGACCCGCGACCTGGCCGACAGCCGTCTCCTCCACGAGCACTGGTCTGCTGGTGAAGGTGCGGGCATCGGCTATGGTCCGGCCGAGAACACTGTGATAGGTGTCCGACCATCGGAAGTAATAACCGTCTATCCCCACCCAGGTCACGTACTTAGCTCCCGGCCACCAGTTCTTCAGCCGCCCGGTATTGCCGTGGTTATCCCTATTCATGTCCCAAACCCAGGTCACGTTGTAGGCTCCCCGGGCCCGGAACACATTTACGATATGACGCCAGGCCCGCACCCACATAGCAGGGGCTACATGCCTGTATCCCCACGGGTACCAGTCGCCGTTGGCCTCCTGTGCCCAGCTAATCATCACCGGGTGGCCGAACCTGACAACCGCATCGGCGTATGACCGGAGCCAGGAGTCGTACGCCCCTGACGCGACGGCCGTCATGCTGGTATGCCATGGCTCGATCTGGACAAGCACCGTAGCCCCGTGCCCGCGCGCCTTCCTGGCGAACGCTGACTGGAACGGCTCATTCACCGCGCTGTAATAGACCACGATGTTCGGCTTACGCCCCACAGCCTGGCCGAAGTTCCTTACCTGCCGGTAGGATGACGGGCCCTCAGGCTCGTACACCCCGAGGTAGCTGACCGGGACCGGCGGTAGGGCTAGGTGCACCAGCGCGTTCCGCTCTGGCGAGATGTGCGCTGCTGATTCGCATGCCGCCAGGGTTGTCAGGATAAGCACACCGACAATACGGGCGAGCGTTCGCATGGTCATTCACTTCCTCACGACGTGGAATCCGCTGTTGCGGGTAGTCAGTCCCAGGACGACACCGGAGCCCTCCATGAGGGTGAACACGGGCAGCAGCACGATCTGCGCGAGGTGCCAGAATATCCTGGCCCAGAATCTGGTCATGCCATGCTCATCCAGGTTCGCTTTGAGTCCCGTGATGTACAGCGTGATGAACGAGGCAAAGGACATATTTGCCAGCAAGCGTACCCACGGCTCGACATATCCACCGAGCGCGAAATGCGCCGCGGTATAGATAATGGCGAAGGGAGCGAGCACCCACAGCGCGCTGTTGATCCCGATGGTCAGCCTCCAGCGGAGTTTCACCGGGGCGAACAGGGCGACCTTGGCCAGGCCCTGGAACCAGCGGCGGCGCTGCTTGACGAAATCGGCCACGGTCTGGCAGGACTGCTCTTCGAGGTAGCCCTCCACCCAGCGGATCCGGTAGCCCTGCTCCATCAGCATGAGGGCCCAGAAGGCATCTTCGGTGATGGACCCGCGCGGGCCGAAGTCGAATCCGCCGCTGCCCGTCTCGACGCTGTTGCGTACCACGATGTAGGAACCATGCAGGCCGAAGACGGTGACGCCCAGGCGGTGCGCGAAATGGAACCGGGCGAAGTCATCGCCGGTACGCACGTTGTCAGCGAGGGTGAGGAATGGGTGCTTCCTCCAGTCCCGGTGGTAGAGGATCGCGCCCTGGCCGATATGGTACTGGCCGCTGGCCTCCTCCTCGCTGATCATGCGGGCGATGCCCCTGATGCCTGATGCTGTCGGCTGGGTTTCCTCGTCCAGGTGAACGATCCAGGCATCAGCCGGAAGCGGTGAGTGCAGCACCGCGTAATGCAGTGCCCTGGCCTTGTAAAGCGAATGGCCCGGCGTCTGGTAATCAGGCGGGACGACTATGTAGCTGATGTCATCATTCGGTGCGGGCAGGTTGAGTGCCTGAGTGTCAGTGACGACTTCGATCACGTACGGGAAGAGAGGCGTGCGGGCCATCTCAGCCTGGCAGCGGCGTATCGTCGCGGTCAGTGCCGCTACGTTCGTCCCCCGTGACACGATCCGCCAGGAGACTAGCTGTGGCACCCATGAGACGGGCCCGGCTGCCGGGTGACGGTAGCGGAGCATGCCCAGCAGTCCGGTCAGGGCCGGCAGAACGGCCCCGAGCCACAGCAGGGAGGTCCAGCTCCATGCCGCCATGAACGGGCCCACGGGGGCGAAGTTGCGCGGCCAGATCTCGTGCTGGATCCGGTACAGGCCCAGCGTGGCCAGCGTCATGCTCAGCAGGACACGAACGCGATGCCCGGTCACCGGGCATCGCGTTCGTGTCCTGCTGAGCATGACGCTGGCCACGCTGGGCCTGTACCGGATCCAGCACGAGATCTGGCCGCGCAACTTCGCCCCCGTGGGCCCGTTCATGGCGGCATGGAGCTGGACCTCC
>WNEZ01002770.1_pt1 | contig 15286 bp, 13 predicted proteins | sample 5400521 | NCBI WGS metagenome assembly WNEZ01 (sample SAMN13153339, study PRJNA577476) | soil metagenome | isolation source: 120 cm saprolite under Douglas fir tree site 2 hole 1 replicate 1 | place: USA:California | collected 2015-04-18
TCGCGTTGACAGGGGCGTTGCTGGCGGCGCGCTATCCCACGCTGCCGGGCGCGCTGCCAGGCTGGCCATCGTGGCGGCAGATTTCATGGATCATCGTCGCCATGGTCGGCGCGCGCTCCGCGGCGATGACGATGAACCGGATCATCGATCTGCGGTACGACCGCGAAAATCCTCGCACGCGCACGCGCGCGCTCGCGACCGGAGCGCTCTCCGTAAGTTTCGCATGCGCTTTTGCGGCCGCAGCTTCCGCCCTGCTTGTGCTTGCTGCATGGCAATTGAACACTCTTGCCTTTGAACTTTCCCCTGTCGCACTCGCAGTGCTGTTTTTCTACTCTTATACGAAGCGCTTCACGTTGTGGTCGCACGTAGTGCTTGGCTTTTGCCTCGGAATGTCCCCCGCGGCAGCTTGGATTGCAATCGCAGGCTCGCTCGACGCGCGCATGTTGATTCTGTGCGCGGCTGTAACGCTCTGGGTCGGCGGCTTCGACGTGCTCTACGCCTGCCAGGACATCGAATACGACAAGTCGGCGGGACTTTTTTCCGTGCCAAAACGCTTCGGCATCGCCCGGGCGCTGGCGATTGCCCGGGCCATGCACGTCGCGATGATCGCCCTGATGGCGTGGCTGGCGTGGAGTTTCCATTTGCCTTGGCCCGCCTGGGTGGGAATCGCAGTGGTCGCCACGATGCTTGCCTACGAGCACTCGCTGGTTTCGCCGAATGATCTCAGCAGGATGAATGCTGCGTTTTTTACGGTGAACGGTTATATTAGTCTCTTGTTCCTGCTGTTCTGGGGCGCGGCTGTGGCCGTCGCGCACTAGTAGCACAGGCTTCAGCCTGTGTGGGTTTCGCTTGAGACCGAGGGACGCAGACCAAAGTCTGCACTACTGGCAAAATGAGCGAACTTCGAATCACCGACGAACGGTTAAAGCCCATCGCTGCCAAGGTCCTTGCAGGCGAGCGGCTGAGCTTTGACGACGGCCTGGCGCTCTATCGCTCCGCGGACCTGCTCGCCGTGGGCTGGCTTGCGAACTCCGTCCGCGAAAAGCGTTACGGCAATACCTGCTTTTTCAATGTAAATCGCCACATCAATCCCACCAACGTGTGCGTCGCGCACTGCAAGCTGTGCGCCTTTGGCCGCGATCCCAACGCGCCCGGCGCGTATACCTTCGCGCTTGAAGAGATTTACCAGCGCGCCGAACAAGGCGTGCGCGAAGGCGCCACAGAATTCCACATGGTCGGCGGCCTGCACCCCGACCTGCCGTTCGAATATTTTCTCGACCTGATGCGCGGCTTGAAAAAACGCTGCCCCACCGTGCACCTGAAAGCGTTCACCATGGTTGAGGTAGGATACTTTTCGCGAATCGCCAAGCTTTCGATTCGCGACACGCTCCTGGCGCTCAAAGAAGCGGGCGTGGACTCGCTGCCCGGCGGCGGCGCGGAAATTTTTCACCCACGTGTGCGGAAAATCATCTGCGACCACAAGGTCAGCGGCCAGCAATGGCTCAACATCGCGCGAACGGCGCACGAAATCGGCCTGCGCTCAAACGCCACGATGCTATACGGCCACGTAGAAACCGAAGAAGAACGCGTCGATCATCTACTGGCCCTGCGCGGACTGCAAGACGAAACGCACGGCTTCGCTGCATTCATTCCGCTGGCGTTTCACCCGGCGAACACCGGGCTTGCGCACCTGCCGCCGCCAACCGGCTACCACGATCTCAAGTCCATCGCGATTTCGCGCCTGCTGCTCGACAATTTCGATCACATCAAGGCCTACTGGGTGATGCTCACGCCCAGCATCGCGCAAATCGCGCTGCGTTTTGGCGCCGACGACTTGGACGGCACCGTCGTCGAGGAAAAAATTTATCACGACGCCGGCGCCAAGACCGCCGAATTCACCCCGCGCGCCGAACTCGAGCGCCTGATCCGCGAAGCGGGACGCGTCCCCGTCGAGCGCGACACGCTCTACCGTCCCGTCGATCGCTCGAAAATGCCTCCACCGCCCGGCCCCCGCCCCGACGTCACGCTTTCCATCAATATTTAATGTAAAATCAAAAGAGAAATTGTTCGGCGAAGGAGGCTACGATGCGCCAGGTAATCCTCTATCCCGGTGAAGATGGCTATTGGGTGGTGGAGTGTCCAAGTCTTCCTGGCTGCGTCAGCCAGGGCGAGAGCAAAGCCAAGGCTGTAGCCAACATACGCGAAGCCATCGAAGGATACGTTGCGGCTTTAGAAGAAGACGGCCTCCCTGTCCCCGAAGACCGCTTTGATGCCATTGTTATGGCGGTATGACAAGCCTTCCATGTGTTTCAGGGCGTGAGCGTGTTACCGCGCTTTCGAAGAAAGGATTCCAATTCAAGCGTCAGAACGGAAGTCACATCATCCTCCGCCGTGAGGAGCCGTTCGCCCAAGTTGTCGTTCCCGACCACAAGGAACTCGACCGTGGAACACTTCGCTCCATTCTCCGCCAAGCTGGTTTGACAATCGAAGAATTCATCACATTGCTGTGACTTTTTCTGTGTGCGGCTCGGCTTGTTGTTTCTTGCGAAGAATCTCCCAGACCAACAAGGCGTAAAACGGCGCGTAGCAGAGCCACTGAAAGAAGGGATCGAACTGCCAGTCGCCGAGCACTCTGTAGTTGATCCAAATCTTGTAGGAGAGAAATTGCAGCACGGTGAGCAGCAGCCACGCCGCGCTCGGATAGAAGCACAGCAGCGGCACGATCCAGGTGAAGTACCACGAATATCCGTTGGGTGCGAACAGCAGCACCGTGCCGATCAGGAGAAACGCCGCGCGCGTTGGGTCGGCGCGCCGCGCGGCCAGCCATAACGCCAGCCCGAGCACGACTCCTTCGCCGATTCCTGCAGCCACCTCATGCGAGCCGGACATCCACAGCAGGACCGGATAGATGCTCGAATGGTAGTTTCGCCAGATCATCTGGTAATACGTGAGCATTCCCAGGAATTCGCGCCAGCCGTTGCGGAAGGGCCAGATACACACTGCGGTGAGTGCCGTGCAGCCCGCTGCCGCAAGCCATCCGCGCAGCCTCCCAGGCCAGCCCGCGCGGAAAAGCACCAGGGGAAGCAGCACAACGGGGAAGGCCTTCGCGAGCGCCCCGGCCGTCAGCGTTAGCGTTGACATCGCCGGAGCCCGCCGTATAATCAGCAGCGTAACGACGACCCCGGCGATGGCGAGCGCGTCGTTGTGGCCGCTTGATGCGAATTCGACCACGACCAGCGGATTCCAGGCGTAAATCGCTATTTGGTAGTTCCGTCCCCCAGTCGAACGGATCCACCCGGCGAGCATCGCCGCAACAGCAAGATCGGCGAGCAGAAATGGCAGCTTGAAGCCAACCGGGCCTGGCAAAACGCGCCATGTCGCGCGGAAGACAAGCTCAGACAGCGGCGGGTACATCGTCGGAATTTCCGGCGCGGGCATCACGGCCCAGCCCGGATCGCGCAGCGGCGCAAGGCGCGGATCGGTCGGCGCCACCACATACGGATTCCAGCCCGCGTTTTGCACGTGGCCGTCCCAGCGATACCTGTGGACATCGGTCGAAAGTGACGGCGGGTAGGGAAAAAGAGTCAGGCGAAACGCAAGCGCGCCCAGCAGGACGAGCCATAGCACGGCCCGGCTGTCTCGCGTGTGTTCAAGCCCGTAGAGGACGATGAAGTACAGGACGCCCGCGCCGAGCGCCAGGGCTATGAATTCGGGGATGTGATCGGCCAGGTCTCCGAGGCGCGCCATCGCGGCGAACACGGCTTCGAGCGCGATCATGCCGATGAGCGCGACGATAGCTTGCGTGCTCCGCAGTGGTTGTGGTTTCGTGGAGCGCTCTGAGGCGCTCAACTTTTTGGCTTTCTTTGGCTGATCTTTCGCAGGGCGAACATTGGCAAGGGGGGATGTCCGTTTTGATTTCTGCGCAACATTTTCTGGGCTTCGTGGCGACGGCGGCGCAAAGTCCGTTCTCGAACTACTGGTCCAAGCTTACGGACCCAAACCGGAATCCGTTCCGCGGGCTGTACCAGCTCAACGCGTTCGACCTGGCCGTCATGATTCCGTATTTCCTCGTGCTGGTGATCCTGGCCGCGTACGGCCTGCATCGCTACTACCTGGTGTACGCCTATTTCAAGAATCGCGACAATGTTCCCGGCCCGCCGCCCGCGATCGCCGAGTGGCCCAAGGTTACCATACAGCTTCCTATCTATAACGAGCGCTACGTGATCGAGCGCCTCGTGGACGCGGTGGCGCGCTTTGATTATCCGGGCGAGCTGCTCGACATTCAGGTGCTCGATGACTCGACCGATGAAACGCAGCAGGTCGCGCGCGGCTGCGTCGAGCGCTATCAGGCGCTCGGATTGCCAATCCGCTACCTGCATCGCAACGACCGCACCGGTTTCAAGGCCGGGGCGCTTGCCGCGGGTCTCGAGTCCGCGACCGGCGAATTCGTCGCCATCTTCGACGCGGATTTTCTTCCGTCGCCCGATTTTCTGCGCCGCACGCTTCCATATCTCGTTGATCCCAGGATCGCGATGGTCCAGACTCGCTGGACGTACTTGAACCGCGATTACTCCACGCTGACCGAAATCGAAACGATCCTGCTCGACGGCCACTTTGTGATGGAGCACGGTGCGCGCTCGCGCAGCGGCACCTTCTTCAATTTTAACGGCACCGCCGGCGTGTGGCGCCGCTGCGCGATCGACGATGCCGGCGGCTGGCAGCACGATACGCTCACCGAAGATACCGACCTTTCCTACCGCGCCCAGCTTCGGGGCTGGAAATTCCTCTACTTGCCCGACATCGAATGCGCCTCCGAACTGCCCGTGGAGATGAACGCTTTCAAGGCGCAACAGGCGCGCTGGGCCAAGGGGCTGATGCAGACGGCGAAGAAGATTCTGCCGCGCGTGTTGCGCTCGGACGAGCCCACGCACGTCAAGGCCGAGGCCGTTTTCCACCTCACGGCCAACATCAGCTATCCCTTCATGATGATTCTGTCGACGTTGCTGCTGCCCGCCATGATCGTGCGTTTCTATCAGGGCTGGTTCCAGATGCTGTTCATCGACCTGCCGCTGTTCATTGCGTCGAGCTGCTCGATTTCGGGCTTTTACCTGGCCTCGCAGCGCGCGCTCTATCCGAAGACGTGGAAGCGCTCGATCCTGTACATGCCGTTCGTGATGGCCGTGGGGATCGGGCTATCTGTGCGCAACGCCAAAGCAGTGCTGGAAGCGCTCTTCGGAGTGAAATCGGAATTCGCGCGCACGCCAAAATTCAACATTGACGGCCAGACCGGCACGTGGAAGAAAAAACTCTACCGCAACCGCGCCGGGTGGATGCCCTACCTCGAAATCGCGCTCGGCCTCTATTTTGCCGCGACGATCGTCTACTCCATTCAGAACGAAAACTACGCCACCGCGCCGTTCCTGGCCCTGTTCGTCTGGGGATTCCTCTATACCGGCGTGATGTCAGTTGCGCAGGGCTGGATCGAGCGCCTCCGCTTCGGCGTACGGCAAGTTCCTCCGTCGGAAGTTCGCTCCGCTGCTTCCGGTGCGCCTGGGTTTTGAATCCACAGATCGGAAAATCTGCTTCGCGCGATATGGGAAAGTGAGCCTGACTTTCTGGGCGCCGGGTTTCCCTGGAGAATTGCATATTCCCGAATTGTTATGCGCACTTGTGGCCTCTTGTCTTTTTTCATTTCGTACTGTAATGTCACGCCGTTATGGATTTATCAGGACGCATCAAGGTTGGCCGAAACGATCCCTGCCCCTGTGGTAGCGGCAAGAAGTACAAGCGCTGTTGCCTGCTGACGAAGCCAATTTCCAAGGACAGCCTTTGGGCACGCCAGCGCGAAGCGTCGGACAAACTCACACGCGACATAATGCGTTTTGCAGGACGCAAGTTTGGAGAGATGGTTGATGAGGCATGGCAGGACTTCAACATGAGCGATGAGCCCGACGACCTCGTGGATCGTTTAATCGAAGACCAGATTTTTATGCCGTACTTTCTCTTCCATTGGGATCCAGATGGGAGCTCACGGAACAGGCACACGCCCGGCAAAGGTGGCGTGGTGATGCGCTGGTTCACCTTGGAGAAGGCGAAGTGGCTGACGGACATGGATCGGGTGTTTCTCGAGCAAGCGGTAACGCAGCCGGTCAGCTTCCATGAAATTCTCAAGACTGAACCTGGAGAGCGAATGGTGCTGCGAGACATTCTGATCGGCTCTGAATCCGAAGTAATCGAACACTCAGCATCGCGCACTCTCCGACCGGGAGACCTCACTTACGCTCAGGTGTGGAACCTTTCGGGGCTCTCGATTCTCGGATGTGTAGCGCCCCTCTGCATCCCGCCGAGCAGCAAGGCAGATGTATTTGCGCTCAGGAAGAAGCTGCGGAAAAAAATAGCAAAGCAGAATCGGGATCTGACCGCCGGTGATGTGATCCGATACGCAGAGGATGTCCGCGAAACCTACCTTAACATCCGTGATGCACTTTATGCCCCCCCAGTACTGCGCAACACAGACGGCGATCCCCTCGTCTTTCACACGGTGACGTTCCATATTGAGTCTGCGGAAGAGGCGCTCGATGCTCTGGCGCCGCTCGCCATAGAGCGATCCAAACAAGACCTTTTGGAAGACGCTGAATTCGACGCAAGTGGAAAACTCCGCAGCCTGACTTTCAACTGGCTGAAGAAAGGCAACCGGAAGTTTTCAACTTGGAACAACACGATCCTGGGGAGCATAAGAATCTCAGAAAATTCGCTGGTCGCGGAGGTGAACTCCGCAAAGCGAGCCGCGCGCATCCGCGCGGAGATCGAGAAGCGGCTCGGCTCCAAGGCGACTCACCGAAGTACCATGACCCCGAGCCCGGAGGAGATGCTGGAGAGTTTGGGCACAGAAAAAACCGCCCAAGGTCCATCGGATGATGTTTTTGCGGACGACATTTTTAGGAATCCCGAAGTGATGAAGCACGCCAAAGAGTCGCTGCAAAAACAGGTCGAAGCCTGGGTTCACCAGAAGATTCCTGCTTTAGGCAACCGTACACCCATTCAAGCCGTTCGCGACCCCGAAGGTAAGGAAATCGTTGAGTCGCTACTTTTGGATTGGGAAAGGCGGGCAGAGGATGGATTCTTTCCAAACAGTCTCCAGCCCGATATTCAGGCGGTTCGCAAGTTACTGGAACTCGACCGTCCCACACCTGGATGATCTTACCGGCAGTTGAGAATGAAAATAGTACCACCGCGCCGTTTCTGACCCTGCTCGTCCGGGGCTTCCTCTACACCGGCGTAGTGTCAGTCGCGCAGGGCTGGATCGAGCGGCTCCACTTCGGCGTAAGGCAGGCTCCTCCCTCAGACGGATCTTCCTCCCCCAAGTTTTGAATAAGTAGCGTTTAGTGTTTAGGTTAAGGCCTTTTGATTTTGTTATATGTAGTCATGTAATAGTAAGATTCTCCTTGACATAGGCAAATAGATGTTGTATTTGGTCGGCATGTACATCGCCACCATCCCCAATCGCAAGTCGCCCCCTGCCATTCTCCTGCGCGAAGCCTACCGCGAAAACGGCAAAGTCAAAAATCGCACCCTGGCCAATCTCTCCGACTGGGATCGTGCACGCATCGAAGCCCTCCGCCGCGCCCTCCGGGGGGACTTTGATCATGCCGCGCTCTCCGAGCCCACCCTCGGTCCCGTCTTTGGCTTGCTGTATACGCTGAAACAGATCGCCGATGCCCTGGGCATCACCGCCGCGCTCGGCAACACCGTTTTCGGCAAGCTGGCTTTGTTCCTCGTCTTGGCTCGTCTGGCGCATCAAGGCTCTCGTTTATCGGCCGCACGCTGGGCTCAAGATCAGGCCGTCAACGAAGTGCTCGGCCTGATGGCGTTCGACGAGGACGATCTCTATGCCGCGTTAGATGATCTATGCGCCCGCCAGGAGAAGATCGAGCTGGCGCTCTATCGCCTGTACCAGCGCCGCCGTGGTGCACAACCGCCGCGCTTGTTTCTCTACGACGTCACCAGTAGCTATCTGGAAGGCCAAGGCAACGAACTCGGGGAGTTCGGCTATAACCGCGACGGTAAGCGCGGCAAGCTGCAAATCGTCATCGGCCTGCTGACCGACGCCGAAGGCGAGCCGCTGGCGGTGCGCGTATTTGCAGGCAACACCGCCGATCCGACTACGGTGGTCGAGCAAATCAAGATCATCAAAGAGCAGTTCCAGGTGGGGGAGTTAGTCTTCGTGGGCGACCGGGGCATGGTGAAGAGCAAGGGGAAGCAAGCGCTGGAGCAGGCCAACCTGCACTACATCACAGCGCTAACCGATCCACAGATCCGTCGGCTACTACATACCGGAACAGTGCAACTGGGGCTATTCCACGAACAGATCTGCGAAGTAGAGAGCGCGGGAGTGCGCTACGTGCTGCGCAAAAACGAAACGGAAGCGGCGCGTGAGCAACACCGTTTGCAAGACAAACTCGAGAAGTTGGAAGCCAAGATCGCCGCACGCAACGAGGAGACCAAGAATAAGCCGCGCAGTCAGCCGGAAGCGGGACAGCGAAAACTGCAAGCGTGGGCGGAACGGCATAAGCTGATAGGTTTAGTGGAATTGCAACTGGAGGGACGCGCGCTGGTGTTGGAACGCCAGCAGGCTGCGATCGAAACGTCCTTGGAACTGGCCGGCTGCTATGTCGTGACCACCAACGTTTTACAAGCGAGCATGACGGCACAAGAAGTACATGACAGCTACATCGGCCTGCAGAAGGTGGAGCGCGACTTTCGCACCATGAAGACGGGATTGCTGGAGGTTCGGCCGGTGTTTGTCCGCAAGAAAAGTCGCACCCGCGGCCACGTGTTCTGCTGCATGCTGGCACTGAAACTGAGCCGCGAGATGGAGCGGCGGTTACGGGCGGCCTTCGGCACCACCGACAGCGACCCGCACGCGATCACGCTGCCGGATGCACTGACCTCGTTGAGCCATCTGTCTCTATTGCAATACCAGGTCGACGAGAAAACTACCGTGACGAAACTGCCGCAGCCCAATGAAAGCCAGCGACAGATCCTGAAGGCCCTTGCCGTGACCCTCCCGGCAAAGTAGACAGGTGCCTTCGGCTACGCTAGAGACAGCAACTGCGGCTACATCACTCACTTATCGGGGAAATTACGCCTGCGTGCAAAAGGAAGATCCGTCAGAAGTTCGCCCCGCTGCCTCCGCCTCGCCGGAGTTTTAATTTTTCGCTCATGCACCGCCCGCCTTCTAGCGGGCATCTGATTGAATGCACCGTGCCGCCCTCCCGACCGAGTCGAAAGATGTTCCGGACGACACTGCAAACTCTAAGATATGGGGCTGATTGAACGGGGGCAGCAACGTGATATGTTTTGTAGGAATACCCTGGCGAGGTGACCGATGAAAAGCCAACGTTCAATCTTACGCAGCGGTCTGGTTCTTCTCTTCCTCCTGATGTGCCTTGCGCCGATGGTGCGGGCATGGGAACGCGAGTCGAACAGCGTCTTTGCCGAGCGGCGCGCGAAGCTTATCTCTGCGGTGGGCGCGCCCGTCGTGGTTTTCGGCTATACGGGCCAGGAAGAAGCGAATCCTTCCTACGTCTTCATGCAGGAAGAAAATTTCTATTACCTCACCGGCCACAACGAAGAAGGCGCGGCGCTGCTGCTATTGCCCGAATCGGCCGCGCAGAAGGGTTGGACCGGTCCGCGCGAGATTCTGTATCTTCCACCACGCGATCTGGCGCAGGAAAAATGGAATGGCCCGCGTCTCGGTCCAGACGATCCCGGCATCAAGGAAAAAACAGGATTCGCCAATGTCGAAGTATTCACAAAATTGCACGAAACGCTCGCCAATCTCAGCCGGGTTTTTCCGGAAATCTATACCGAACTGCCGGGTCCGCACGATGAGGGCTATCCGCACGCTGCCAACTGGGCCAATTGGATCAAGGGCGCCGCGTCTCACGTTACGCTGAAAGACGTTTCCTCGGCGGTGGCCACGCTGCGCGCCATCAAATCTACCGGGGAGCTGGCACTGCTCACCAAAGCGATCGAGGCTTCTATCGACGCGCAATTCACGGCCATGAAGATGATGCATTCGGGCCTCTACGAGTATCAGGTGGCGGCAAAGATGGTGGAGATTCACGCCGAGGCCGGCTGCGAGACCGAGGCGTATGCGCCGATCGTCGGCTCAGGCATCAACTCGACTGTGCTCCACTACAACAAGCTCGACCGCAAGATCGATGGCGGCGAAATCGCGCTGCTCGACGTTGCCGGACAATATTCCGGCTACGCGGCGGACATCACGCGCACAATTCCCGCCGATGGAAAATTCACGCCTCGCCAGCGCGAGATCTACGAAATTGTCCTCGGGGCGCAGAATGCCGCGCTCGCAGCTCTCAAGCCCGGCATGATGATGGGCGGCAAGGACTCCAACAGTCTTCAGAAAATCGCGACGGAATACATTGATTCGCACGGAAAGGACAAAGAAGGCCGCTCACTTGGCCGCTACTACATTCACGGCCTGAGCCACCATCTCGGCTTGAACGTGCACGACCCCAGCGGGCCGTCGCGCCCGCTCGAACCGGGGATGGTCATCACCATCGAGCCGGGAATTTATATTCCCGAGGAAAATCTCGGTGTGCGCATCGAGGATGACGTGCTCATCACGCCCACCGGCTACAAGCTGCTCACGGCGCGCCTGCCGCGTTCGCCCGACGACATCGAAAAAATCATGGCCGACGGGAAGGCAGAGCGCGAGAAGCAGGGCCGGTAGAGGCTTCGTCGTCTCGTTTCTGCTCCCTCCGTGTTCTCTGTGCCCTGTGTGGTGAAATTCCAAAGCGCAACACAGAGAACGCGGAGAGCCACGGAGCCGCACAGAGAAATCAAATTGTTGAGGAAGTGTGCGACCTCTCGCGAGATTGCAGCATTAGGATAGATAAATGGGCAAACCACGGCATAAGAAAAAAGAAGAGCCCGCGCCCGTCAAGCAGACTCCGGATCAGGACCTCGACGTAGTCGAGGAAGCATCGCTGGAGTCGTTTCCGGCGAGTGACCCGCCGGCGTGGATCTCACAGGACAAGAAGAAAGCGACGGGCAAGGCTGCGTAAATCTGCACGGATGTTTCGCTGTTGCCCGGGATCATGGTGAGGCAAGCGAAGTCCACCGCTCCAGTATCCAATCGGCGAGCACAGGCGCGAACGTCCTCTCAGACTAGCCGGACGCGCTTGTTTCCGGTACGAATACAATCACGGAGGGAATTATGGCGGAGCGATCGGGAAACGGGGCGTCCCCACTGGTAAAAATCTTTGGCAGGCTTGGTTCGGCTACGGCATACGCGATCCGTGATTTTCTGCACCGCAGCGATGTGCCATTCGAATGGATTCAGCTTGCGACCGACGACCAGGCGCGTTCGCAGGCGGGCGTCGACCATCTTCAGGATCCGCGTCTGCCGGTTTGCGTATTCGCGGACGGCACCCGCATCGAGTGCCCGACCCTGAGGCAAATTACAGAGAAGCTCGGGTGGTTTCGCACTCCGTCGCGCTCCGAGTATGACTTGGCCATCTATGGCGCGGGTCCGGCAGGATTAAGCGCCGCAGTCTATGGCGCCTCCGAAGGGCTCAAGACTGTATTAATCGAGCGGTCTGCCATAGGCGGGCAGGCCGGAACCAGCTCCAAGATTGAGAATTATCTCGGGTTTCCCAAAGGAATCACTGGCGCAGAACTGGCCGAGCGTGCGCGCGAGCAGGCCTGCCGTTTCGGGGCGGAGATACTTCTGGCGCGTGAAGGCGTCCGCGGAGAATTTTCGGCCGGCAAAGGGACAGGCTACCTTGCCGATGGCACGAAGATCGTCGCCCGCGCTGCCATTTGCGCGACAGGGGTCGCGTACAGGCGGCTTGGTCTGCCGAACGAGGAGAAATACTTCGGAGCGGGCTTGTACTACGGGGCGGGCGCGAGCGAAGCTTTGCTCACCAAGAACGAGCACATATTCGTCGTCGGTGGCGGCAACTCCGCGGGACAAGCGGCCCTGCATTTTGCGCCTTTCGCCAAACGCGTCAGTCTGGTTATCCGCGGCCCTTCGCTAAAATGCACTCTCTCGCAGTACCTGGTCGATCGCATCTTCGCCGCTCCGAATGTCGAAGTGCTTACGCGGACGGACATCACGGTCCTGCACGGCGAGCATTGCCTGCAGGAAATTACACTCAAGCATCGGGACACCGGTGCGGAGCGCAAAGCGGGCACTCACTGGCTGTTCGTTTGCATCGGCGGCGAGCCGCACACGCAATGGGCCGAAGAAGTAGGCATTGTGCGCGATGATGCGGGTTATTTGGTCACGGGCCCCGACTTGCTTCATGCAGGGCAGCGGCCCGCCAACTGGCCACTCGATCGTGATCCGTATTACTTGGAGACAAGCGTTCCCGGGATGTTCGCGGCCGGCGATGTTCGCCATGGGTCGGTGAAGCGCTGCGCCTCGGCAGTGGGGGAAGGCGCGATGGCGGTGGCATTCGTGCACCGGTACCTGGCGCATGGATGAAGAGTCTGTGCGACAACCTGTGCGCGAAACGCTTTTGTAGCGTCGGCCTTCAGGCCGACACTGTAGATTCAAGCACATGCCCGTCCCGCACGCGGGACGGGCGCTACATGGACTAGAACCAGGTTTTGAGACAAGCTCGGAAGGGCCTCTGCGGCCAGAGGCGTGAATGAAGAAGAATCGGTGGCGCAGTCGATCGTCTCTCAATGATTGCCAGGTTACTGGAGGGAACAATGGCGCTGGAATGCACGCACCTCAACCAAGTCAAGTTTACCAAGACCGACAAGCGCGTTTGCGAGGACTGCATAAAAACCGGGGACACCTGGGTTCACTTGCGGATGTGCCTCGAATGCGGCCACGTCGCTTGCTGCGATTCATCGAAAAATAAACACGCCACCAAGCATTTCCACAGAAGTAAACACCCCTTGATGCGATCCATTGAGCCCGGCGAAACCTGGACCTGGTGCTACGTGGATGAAGTCGAACCCGTTGAACTGGAAGCTTGAGCCTGCGCCGGAATTTGGTGCTGCTGGAAGCTTACCCGCGGCGGCGGCGAATTCCCTTGGCTGTCGTTTTCTGTGCGATCTCCATCGCGTCTTGAAGTGCCTTTTCGACCCGCCGGCCGCGGGCCTCGGGGTCCCTGTAGTAGAAGATGCCGAGCAAGTGCCCGCGCCTGCGCGCCGGCGACATTCGCTCCCATCCTTCGCGGGCTTGTGGATTGTGTGCGAACGCAATTTGCAGGATCGGCGGAAGCTCGCGCTCGGCTTCCATTGTGGCTAACAGGCGCTCGGCGATTTGCCCGGCGCGGCGCGTGCGGGCTTCGGCGCTTTTCACCTCCGCAATCCAGTCCGCGATGTACTTCCGCATGGAGTAATTCAGCTTGTCGAACCACCGGCGGAGCGACCGATCTTCGGCAAGGGCGCGCTTTAGTTCCACAGGCGCGGTGATGATGCGTTCTTCGGTATCGGGTTCCAGGCGAAATTGCGCAACGCCTCCGGGACCAGCGCCGGCGCCACGCTGCATCCGCTTGTTCACGAGCATCATGTGGCCGCCATTCCGCCTGGGAAACAGCGAAGTGCGAAACGCGAAGCCGTTGATTTCGCCTTTTACCTTGAGTTGCTCGCGTTTTCCCCAAATCTTAACGGCGTCAAACGGGATGCGGATCATCACCCACTTCAGGGGCGAGTCAATGCGCTCGAGTCTGGCTTGGAACGATTTCGCGGTCAACTAAGCTCCAATTAATCCAATTCTATTATGCCGGGATCTCTGATTCCACGCGAAGCGAGCCGTAACTGAGCCGATGTTCGCGTTTCGCCGTGCGTTGACCGTTCTACGCCGGGCGTCTATAATCCCACCTTCATGGGCGGCGCATATCTTGTCTGGCACCCCTGGCCCGCCCGGTCTGCGCGAATAGGAACGCAGCCGGTACGAACCGCCTGCCGCAAGATCCCGTAGGCATCAGGAGCAAACGAAATGCGAGCAACACAATTGCGCCCCGGAATGACCATCCGCCACGAGGGCGAACTGTATACGGTACATAGCGTCGAGCACCGCACCCCCGGCAACAAACGCGCCGCCATGGCCACGAAGATGCGCAACTTGCGCACCGGTTCGATTATCGACTACCGGTTCCGCGCTGAAGTGGATATCGAGCGCGCCATCTTCGATGAAATCGAACACGAATATCTCTACTCGGATAACCAAGGCTACCATTTCATGAACACGGAGTCCTACGAGCAGTTTCACCTTGGCGAGGACGTGCTGGGCGAAGCGGTGTACTACCTGATTCCGAATACCACGGTGAAGTTGGAGTTCTACGAAGGCAAGGCGATCGGCGTTGTTCTGCCGGACACGATGGACTTGAAGGTTGTGGACACCGAGCCGACCGTACAGAAGGCCACCGCCAGTGCGGTGATGAAGGCCGCAAAACTCGAGACCGGACTTACCATTCAGGTTCCGCCATTCGTCAACACAGGCGACAAAGTCAGAGTGGATACCTCGGAAGCGCGCTACGTCCAGCGCGTGTAGTAGGACAGGCACTCTTGCCTGTCCGTAAAGATGCAACGGCGGGCGCCGTTCCTTCCATTCAATCTGTCTAGGCGCAATCGCATTCGCCAGGTCTGAGGGACAGGCAAGAGTGCCTGTCCTACGCCACCGGCGCGCAAAACGCCTTCGGCGATTCCTGGAGCAGGCCCTGCAGCGCGGCAAGCAATTCCGCGTCCCACCACCCGCGGCGCGTCTCTTCCCACATGATTTGAAGCGCCTTTTCCTGCGAAAGCGCCTTGCGGTACGGCCGGTCGGTGGTCAGCGAGTCGTAGATGTCCACGGTTTGCAGAATGCGCGCTTCGAGCGGGATTTCGCCTCTTTTCAAATGGTCGGGATAGCCGGTGCCGTCTTGTTTTTCGTGGTGTGAACGGATGATGGGCAGGACGTTACGGAAGCTCTTGAGCGGAGCGCAGATGCGCTCGCCAACGATGGTGTGTTCCTCCATGATTTTCCGCTCGGCGGCGTCGAGCGGGCCGCCGCGGCGCAACGCGACGCGCTGTTCTTCGGACAATCCGATTTTTTCACCCAGCGAAACCGTGTAGCGCGACAGCCGGTCGCAATGGCCCTCGGTGTAGGGATCCTTCGCTTCGATGCTGCGCGCCAGCGAGCACAGCACCGTCTCCGCGTTTTCGAGCTCGTCGGTAATCCGTTTTAGGCGCACCAGCGAACGCACGCGCGCCAGCAGCTCTTCTGTCTTCACCGGCTTGTTCAGGAAATCGTCCGCGC
>WNEZ01011207.1_pt1 | contig 15280 bp, 15 predicted proteins | sample 5400521 | NCBI WGS metagenome assembly WNEZ01 (sample SAMN13153339, study PRJNA577476) | soil metagenome | isolation source: 120 cm saprolite under Douglas fir tree site 2 hole 1 replicate 1 | place: USA:California | collected 2015-04-18
CGAGAGGCGGTGCAAGGGGCTGGTCTCGCGCTTTGGGGCCCGGAATCCCCTTCATGAATCTGGGTTCAACGTTCGCCGTCGAATCTAGGTCCCGTCGATGATTCGAAAGTTGCGTCGGGTAGAAGGACCCATGCAGCCCGACTATGCTACCGTGGAGATCATCCACAAACGGGGCGTCAACGCCAACACAGTAAGCTTGGGGGAGCAAATCATGAAGCTGCACCGCGTCAAGGAATGCCTCAGTGTGCACGACTCCGATATATCCGGGTCCGTCTATGATGATGTGAATATGTCGGGATCAACCGTGGGCAACGTCAACCTTGCGGGTTGCTCGTTCAGGAATGTCAACATGTCCGGTGCCACCTTTGAAGACGCCAACTTGTCCGGTTGGAAACTTCACGACGTAAATCTCGCGGGCCTCAAGATCGTGAAAGCGAATTTAGCCGGTGCATCGATTACGCAGGGTCGAACGGAGGGAATGACGATTGAGGGCATTCTGGTAAGCGACTTGCTGGCCGCCTACCGCGCAAGCATATCCGCAGAAAGCAAAAGCGAATGACGAAGAACTTCGCTCTGTGGTCCGGCCCTCCGCCATAACGCCGCCGGTTCCGCAACGATCGCAATACCGGGCGAGCTGTCGAAGCGCATAGTGAGACGAATTACAGGCTTGCCATGCAGACGAGCGGTGAATCTGTTCCGTCCCTGGACCGCGTGCAACGAATCTTGGCCGTCGACGTATCCTACACGATCTCGCGCATGAACGTTCTGGAGCGCCTTCCGGGGAACCCAATCGGCATCCGTTATCGATGGGTGGACGAAACAGCTGTAGCTTTGATGTCGCGTTTGCCGTCGTTCTCTCGCGTGGTCGGTCTGCGTGCAGGACATGAGCCACAAATTGAACCGCTTGTTTCGTGGTATCGCGACCACGGCATCAAGCCGACATTTGAGATGGTTCCGGGGCAGTATGATGCGAACCTGGGGCGTGAACTGGCGCGATTGGGTTTTTTCCAATCCGGGTTTCACGTTTCGCTTATCGGCGAGCCGGTGGATATGGCCGGTGCCGAGGACCAAGTCGCAATTGAGCAGGTCACCGACGCCCTGTCGATGGAAGCCTATCTCGATGCTTATGTGGCTGGTTGGGGAATTGCCGAAAAAGATCAGGCCCAGTTCAAAGCCAACGTTAGACCCTGGCTGAACCAGGCCGGATGGTTGCTTTATGTTGGACGTGCGAATGGCCAACCAGTTGCTGCCGCGACCCTATACCAGCACGATGGCATAGGCTATCTGGCAGATGCGGCAACCAATCCCTCATTCCGTCGACAAGGCTTTCAATCAGCTCTACTGCGGCGCCGCATTCGTGACGCCGGTGCGTCGGGGGGAGATATTGTATTCAGCGGTGCGACTCCGTTTTCGACCAGCCACCGCAACATGGAGCGCGCCGGTATGAGAGTGCATTTTGTTCGATCGCTTTGGACGCCTGTTTGAGTGGTGGTGATGCTTCGGTCACCGGGCTGCCAGTCGGAGGCATGCCGCTATGGCGCCATCGTCTCGCAGGATCGCAATAGCAATACCAGGTTCTCGCACGGATAGCGGATGTAATGATCTCACGTCTTGACATGCCTTCTGCCGGCGCGGGCCCTTTGGTGGCCCGCAGATGACATTCCCCCGTAAGCGCTCACTTTGTGGAGCCGCTAGGCGCGCCCTCCCGTTGGGCGTCGAGGGCTGGGTTTCGGTCGAAGAAGCCGTATGGCACCAGTGACACGCTGTGCCAGATCGTCGGCATAACCGGCCAGTCTTCGGGCCGCGGCAGGTGATGAAAGCCCATCGTGTACCACAGCGTGATATCGGCGTTCACGATCGGCCGGTGCCGCGCCGCGTAAACCGGCAGGCCGTCGCCGCCCTTGCTCTGGTTCGGGTACGGACCGGCCGCGTAAAGCTCCTTCGGGTCGTAAGCAGTTATCCACAAGGGCGCGGCCGAAAACGCGGCGCGGCGCTGTGGAAAGTCGTTCCGCGCCAGCAGCGAGACCGCCGAGTGCCCGGCGCGCAGCTCGTATCCGGGATGCTGGCCGAGTCTGTTAGTCAGGTTCGGGTTGACGATGCGCCACACGTCGTCTCCGAGCGGGCCTTCGCTGACGACATTTTCCTCGGCGATACGCCACAAGCTGCGGCGTCCGCCGCTGCCGTCGAGACTTTGCCGCATCAGCCTTTGCCGGACCAGCGTATTGGCCGGCCCGTCGATATCGACATCGAGCCGGAATGACAGGAAATGGTCATGGTTGACCGCTGTGAGGTTGGGCGCCACCAGCATGCCGTAAGCTGTGCCCTGCGCAGCGGAGGGGTCGGTCATCGTGCGAGCCGCCACGCCTTTGACCTGATCGATGCCAGTGGCGCCGACATCGATCCGAAGAGCGCCCGCCTCGGTCAGCACCCAATCGATGATGTAGTCGTAATTGCCTGCGCTCGGTATGGTCCGCAGCACGAGTTCGCGCGCCGGGCGTCCGGCATATGCGCCGTTGACCTCGGTGTGGCGCCACAGCGGAGCGGCAGTTGGCCGCTCGAACATGCAGATTGGCGATTTGCGGAGCACCGGTTCGCCACGTTCGTTCGACAGGGTCGCGTCGATAAAGGTTGCGTCCGACGGGCAGTCGATGCCGGGCATCAGCGACGACGACAGGAGCCCAAACCCGTCGTATTCGCCGACATCCATATACGTGCGGAACGACCAGCCCCGGTCGGAGTCCATATAGGGCACAAACATCTCTGCGATCGATCCGCGGTACAGCACCATCCGCTCGCGCCCCTGATCCTCGAATCGAAGCAGGGACATAATCAGGCCGACACGCTGTCCCATGCGGAAATGGAACGACCATTTGTTCCACCGAACCTCATTGCCGTCCACCGTGAAACTGCGCTTCGTCTGGCTGACGGCCGGCGCAGGCGCAACGACTTCCCCGAACTCGTGGTTGTCGCGGCTGACCGGCACTTCACCGGCGTCGATCAGACGAATGACCTTCTTCTCGTCGAGATCGACGACTGCGTAGAGCCCCTCGATCGGCCGGCCCCACCAGTTGATGCGGCTGCCCGCCGTCTCGAAACAGGTTACCCTAACGAGGCGGCGACCTTCGTCTGCCGGTTCGGCGAAATAACCGGCCGACAAGGGGGCGCAGAACAAGTTCTCAAAGGCCGTGTAACCGCGCTTTCGCATCGCCATCTGCCAAGCGGTGTCGACGCGCGTAACGCGACCAGCGTCGTCTAATTCCTCGGCCGCGAGCCCGCTCTGGACGTTGGGGATTGCCTCCCAGCGCTCTACCTTGCGAGCGCCGAGATCCACCACGGCTTCGGAGACGGTCCGGTCGCGCCGGGCGACGATGAATGCCTTGCGGACAAAGGGTTGAGCGGGCTTCCATGCAAGCACGTCGGCCTTGGGCGGCTCGTCGAGATCGATCTGTGCGAAGCGGGTTGCCGCGTCAATGTCGCCGGCGTTGCGCAGCACCGCGACGGCTGCCGCGATCTCCTCACTTGATAGCGAATCAAGCGGATGCGCTGCGGATGCGCGCGCGCCGTGCAAGACGATCAGAGCTGCGACAATCGTCCTGCACGTTGCAAATAGATGGGGAGAGTGGAGCGGATTCGTCATTGTTCCCTCCGAATAGCCGGATGACTCACAGCTCAAGCACCTCCGGTCGGCGCTGCGGCCGCGTTGCCTGCCATCAATCCGACAACCGTAGGATCGTCGCGACGAGACCCGCGCCGTCGCAGTCCGGCAGAGCCCAAGGAATGCCCACCTCGTGGCATTTGGGCTTCATCGCCGATCGCCCCGCTCAGGGCATCCAATAGCGCTGCTTCAGCCGCGGAGTCGGTCGGTGAAAGACGGTTGTTCACGAGCCGGAGCGCGTTGCTGACCTTGATTTGTCGCCCGGCTGCGACGTTCATGTGTACGACGCGCACGTCGCGAAATCCAGCCACCGTGCCTAATCCTCCAGCCTTTCCGCTCTTGAAGCTCGACGTCGCAGATCCGGCTTCGGTATTCGCCTTTCCGGCAGCGCTCGTCGCTCACCCACGATTTCAGCAGCACGGGCATGTCGACATCCTGGCCAACAGCGCAGGGCGCATCACTGTGGGAGAAGTCGTTCCCTTGCCGCCGACCGATCCCGCCTTCTACCTGTCGCAGCGAGACCTCGCGGTGCGTACGCTCTACTTTGGGCACGTCATCATGACCAATGTCATGTTGCCACTGATGCCACAGCGGGGCTACGCCCGCATCATGTTCACGATCTCGATGGGGTCGTACGTCACCGGCGCCGGGGTGGCCGAGGGAAACATGCTTGACACCTACAACGCCAGCAAGGCGGCGCTGCGCGTCTATGCCGACTCTTTGGGCGCGGCCCTTCTCGAAGCGGGATCGAACGTCCGGGTTTCGACGGTGAATCCATATTTCATGAACACCGCCGGCATCTTTGGTCCGAACCCAATTTACACCCAGCCGGTCAACGCCAGCTTCCTTTCGGATCCCGACCAGAACTTCAACGCCCTGATCACGTTTTTGCGTCAGGTGGCTACCAATGCTCTTCCGCCGAGCATGGTGGGCGAGACTTATGCACAGGTCCTGGAGATGGCGGAGCCGGAGAGAAATGTGGTCGTGGCATCCCCGCGCCAGCCTTTCGCGACACAGCGAAACAACGCCCTCATAGAAGGGGAACTCCTCGCCGAGAACCGGATGTCGGCTGTTCCGTTCAAGTGAAGGCCCGAGATTCGGAGGCTCCTGGCAGGCTTGCCCGAATGCCTATTATCCATTCGCCATCACGTGGTCATGGGGCTGCACGACGGCGCAATCGCAGATATCTGTGGCTGATATGGAGTAGGATACCGATGTGGTGGAGGTTGATCGCAGTGGCGCCCGTCGCCTTGGCGACGGTCAGCGCAGTGGCCCAACCCGGCCCGGAGTGGGCGGGCCTTGTCCTGGCACATCCGGAGTCGAAGTGACTCCGGATGCGCCGGGCTGCATGGTGGGCACCGCCGCCCTTGACCCAAGCGGGACGTCCCGGCGATTGGTCGCCCCCCGAGCCGCCGGGATGATCGGTCCGCTCGCGAAATTCAAGGACGCCGGCTCCTGGATCGCGGGGCCGATGGATCACCGGTTGTCGCTGCAAGTCGCGCGGGCCTCTGCGCCGCAGATCGCCGTGACGCCAAGGCCGGCAATCTGCACTTCATAGCCGAACGGGTCGTTCACATACACGCTGAACGGGCCGCCGTCGCGCACGTTCTTGACGCCCATGTCGGTGAGTTGTGCCTTGGCCCGCTCGCGGTCGAAATCGGCGACCGTAAAGGCGATATGATCGATCACCGCATTGGCTTTGCGCCGTTGCGGCCCGTTGCCCGCCGGCGCATCGAGCGACCGCGTACGGCAGATGATGTGCGTCAGCGGCACATCGTCGGCGCCGACGCCGTAAGGCTTTTCGCCCTTTTTGCCGAACGGCAGCGCCACGTCGCGGGCGGTGGCGCCGATCTGATCCAGGTTGAAGACCATCGAATACCAATCGGCCGCCCGGCGAAAATCCGGACAGGTGTAGGAAACGTGGTTGACGAGCACGGCATCGAGCCCGGATGGCTCGGCGGCGCCGGCGCTATCGCCCGCATAGGCCGTGGTGGCCGCGAGCGTGAGGATTTCGATCAGCCGGCGGCGGCTGATCTTGCCGTTCTGGTAGTCATGGACCTGCTTTGCGGCGAACCCTTCCATGGCAATTCTCCCTCAGCGCCTGAAAGCGTTTTCTTCGGCTGCCGACGCGATCTGCACGTCGTAATCGAACGGGTCGTAGACATGCAGGCTGCCGTCGCGCCCGGTGACGTCGAGCCCTTTCGCTTTGAGTGTTGCGCGCACGCGCGCCTCGTCCCAGTTCGGAATGGTGTAGCAGACGTGGTCGATTGCGGCCTCCGCCCCCGGCTTTGCGCCGGCACTGCCGCTGGCGACGCTGCCGGGATTGCGCGCGACCAGGAACGATCCACCCTTGCCGGGCTCCGGCCCGAACATCAGGTTGGCCCGCTTGCCGTCATCCCGCGCGGCCTCGCTCTTCATGTTGAGAACCGATGCATACCAATCGCGCGCCTTGGCGTAATCCGGGCACGTATAGGACATGTGGTTGATTCCGATGATCTTGAAGCCGCGTTGGACCTGGGCCTGCGCGGCCTCGCCGGCGCCATAGACCGCGGCGGCGAGCGCCACGGATTTGCAGAATTCGCGACGATCGATCTTACCGCTATCCAGGCCTTGGACCAGATCGGCGATGAAGCGTTCCATGTGAGAGCTCCCTGTCCGGCGTCGCCCCGGCGCCGATCATCATCGAGGCTAGCAGCTTGGCCCGGCGGGGGAAAGCGAGGCGGCGCCTCATTGTCCAGCGCATGCTTGGGAGGGTCATTTGCGCGAGGCGCGCTCAACGGTTCAGGCACCCTCGCCAATGCGAGCGTCGCCTGTCGTTGAGCACGGTCGCAACCGGAAAGAGCCGCCGGCGGCCGATTCCACAATGGCCGGGTGGCCGGAAGCTTACAAATAGACCGAGGCGTTTTGCAAAGGTTCGAGTGTCGCCGCGCATCAACTTAAGATCGCGCGTGCTGACCTGCTCGTGTGCGCCGACCCACGCCTGATGTGCCTCGACGAGTGACCGATTCAAGGCAGCAGTCGATTGGGCTGGCGTGCCTAGCCCGCCCCCGGGGGAGGTCGCAGGATCCTGGCCCGCAGGGTCGCTCATTGCCAATTATTCGATTGATCTTGTGTACAAGTTGCGCGAAACCTTGCACTGCCTCACCACCTCTCATGCCCGGAACCGATCGCTTGGCGAACAACGATGATCCGCTCGCGGCCTCCCGCGACCACATCGCCTCGCGCGAGGCGGCGCCCGCGGCAGAGCCGGCGGACCCGCTCCCCGAGCCTGGGTCGGGCGCTGCCGCAACAGTTGGAGGAATTCCGATCGCCTCGGCCGTCCTGCTGCCGGCGGACCATCTTCATGCCGAGTCTGCGTGGAATCAGCACATTCCGTTCGCGTTCTGGCTCGTGCAGGCGCACGCGCCTTCCATATTTGTGGAGCTGGGCACGTTTCGCGGCACATCGTATTTTTCATTTTGTCAGGCGGTCGCGGCCCTGCGGCTTCCAACGCGGTGCTTTGCGGTCGACACCTGGGAAGGGGATTCGCACGCCGGATTCTACGATGAATCGGTGTTTGCTCGCGTGAATGCATGCAACGAGCTCAAATATGCGGGCTTCTCGCGCTTGGTGCGATCGAGCTTCGACGAAGCATTGCCGCATTTCCTCGACCGCTCGATAGATCTCCTGCACATTGACGGCCTGCACACCTATGAAGCCTGCAGGCACGATTTCGAGTCCTGGCTGCCGAAGCTGTCGCGGCGGGCGATCGTGCTGTTCCATGATACCAACGTGCGCGAGCGCGGCTTCGGCGTACATCGGCTGTGGTCCGAACTGGTCGCGCGCTATCCGCATTTCGAATTCGTGCACGAGCACGGCCTCGGCGTGCTTGGAGTTGGCACGGCGTTCGATGGGCCGGTGCGCGAGCTGTTCGCTGCTGCCGATGACAGGGCTTTGACCGGCGAGGTACGCTCGGCGTTCTGGCGGCTCGCAAGCGCAGTACGAAGCGAAATCGACCTGCGGGCCGGCGGCGAGGAAAGGGCAAGGCTGGAGACCCGGCTGCGTGCGACAATAGGGGAGCACGAAATCGAAGTTTCCCGCCTGACTGCCGAGTCGGCGCGTCTTCACCTGGCCATTGAGGAAAAGAAGCACGATGCAGCGGAGTTGATTGAGCAGTGGGCCGCGGCGCGCAGCGAGAACGCCGAACTTGGTACGGCGCTCACTGCGGCGCGCAGCAGGAACGCCGGGCTTGATGCGGCGCTCGTTGCGGCGTGCAGCGAGAAGGCCGAACTTGGTACGGCGCTCGCTGCGGCGCGCAGCGAGAAGGCCGAACTTGGTACGGCGCTCGCTGCGGCGCGCAGCGAGAATGCCGGGCTTGATGCGGCACGAGAAGGCGACGGAGCTGGCAGCCGTTCGCATCCGGGCCGAGCGGGCTGAGGCGGCCTCCGCGGCCGTACGCAAGGAGCTTGACGCCGTCCGCCGCAGCACCAGCTGGCGCATCACCCGACCGCTTCGACAGATCGCTGCACGGTCTCGATTCGCGCGACTGCTTTTTTGGACGATGACCTTTCAGCTCCGCCCCCGCCTTCGCGAGGACCGCTTACGACGGGCAAAGATCAAATTGATCGCGGCCTCCGGCTTGTTCGATAGCGATTGGTATCTGGAGCAATATCCGGATGTTCGGGCGTCCGGCATCGATCCACTTGCTCATTATTTGGAGTACGGCGTCAACGAGGACCGCGATCCTAACCCGCTCTTCGATACCGATTGGTACCTCAACCGCTATCCCGACGTCCGCGCCGCCGGCGTTAACCCTCTGGTGCACTACCTGCGCTACGGCGCGGGGGAGGGTCGCGACCCGTGCGAGTCGTTCAGCACACGGGACTATCTTGCCAATAATCCCGATATCGCCGCAATCGGTATGAACCCATTGGTTCATTACTATAACGGCGTACGCAAGACCCGGCCCGCTCCAGCGGACCGCGATCGGCGAGGGCGGGCCGCCACGTATCTTGTCACCAAATTTGCCGTCGGCAGGCGACGTGACGCTCGATCGAAAGCGCCGCTTATTGTCTGCGTCTGCCACGTTTTCCCATGGCTGCCGCGCGCCGGGAATGAGTATCGCATCGCCCAAATGCTTGAATGGTTTTCGGCACGGGGGCACGACCTGTTGGTGGTGGTTGCCCCTGGCGAAGAAGACGATTTCGTCGAAAGACGTCGCGGAGAGCTGTTCGCTAAGTACGAAAACGCCATAGTCTGTTACCCGAATGGCCGCGTCCTGGTCTCCATCAAGACGCTCGATCTCTCTTTCGCAACGCTCGACCGGCGCCCTGTGGCTCAAGTCTTTGAGGAGGTGACGCGAAAGGCTCCTGCAACTGCAGAATCATTTCACCAAATGGAGACATATTATTGTCATGAAACTCTGATCGGCCTTCTATCTGAAATTGCGAGGCAGGAATCAAATGCAATCTATTACATTAACTATGGGTTCATGACTCGTTTTCTGCTGCACATGCCTCGCAAGACGATTTCGTTTGTCGATACGCACGACATTTTTTCGCACAAAACGACTCAAGTTCGTAACTATGGAATTTTGGACGTAATCGTAACCTCCGAGGAGGAGGAAAGAATGCTTCGGCGCGCGGATGCCCTGGTTGCTATCCACAACAACGACGCAACGGCGCTGAGGACCCTTGTTCCCGGTAAAGCAGTGATTACCGTCGGCGTCGATTTTCCGGCTACCGATGTTGGGCCGCCATCACGCGCTCCGAATATCCTTTTCGTCGCGCATCTCAATCAGATGAATATGAAAGGTATCAGGGATTTTATCCGATTTGCTTGGCCTCTGGTCAAAAAAGCTATTCCCGATGCGCAATTTGTAGTCGTTGGTAAAATTGGGCAGGCCATCGCAAGCGGAGATCCGCAGGTTAAAATCGTCGGGATCGTTGATTCACTGGTGCCGTACTATCGCGATGCCCGTGTGGTCGTAAATCCTGCGGTGGCCGGAACGGGTCTAAAGATCAAGACGATCGAGGCGATTGCCTATTTTAGGCCCGTAGTGGCCTGGCCCAATGGCGTGGACGGCGTTCCTCCACCCATGCTTGGCCTTTGCCGCGTCGCGGAGAATTGGTATGACTTCGCGGAGCGGACGATCGCGTTGTTGAGAGACGGAGAAGAAAGGATAGAGTTGGGAATTGACCGCCGAGTGATAAAGCGTGAGCTCAGTTCTGATGTGGTGTACAATGAGCTTTCGGCGTGGCTTTCGCATCTAAGCTAGATCACAATTGATAAAAGCATAGTCATGGATCAATTGTCTCGATATTCGTCGACTCCCGCTCTACACGATGGGCGCTCCGTCGAATTGGACATTTACGTTTATGCCGCTCATCTCCAGCTTTCTAAAATTGACCTGAGCGCATGGATTGATCTGATATTTGGGGAATTAGATATCGGTGACCTGTCGGCTAATACCTCGATGATCGTTGCCAACGATTTCAATTGCGAAGGCTTTGCGGATGCCAGAGTGAACATCCTGCGGTCGACGCATGCTGCGGAGGCGTTTCGTCTCCGATGTCGCGAACTCGAATTGTGCCCGCGCGATATCGTTGTTTGCTTTGGCGCCTTCCTGCCGTCAGCCGATGTCATCGGCCAGTTACGCAAGACATTGCATCAAGACGTCATGGTGTCCGCCGCGGCCCCGAGAATTGCGATCGAGCCTAAGGGACACCTGGTCACGATAGGCGACGACAGTCGTACCGATTCGCCTGTTCTTATGGATCGCAAAGAATCAGCTGGCCTTCCTGCGGTCTATTATCTGCCGGAACAATTATTCCCCTGTATGTGCATCAAGAACGAGATGGTCGGCAATGTCGGTGTGCCTGACGGGTTCGACTTATTTCCTGATTTAGTGCTGGCATTTCTGCGGGCCGCCCGCCGTCGGGGGTTCCTAGTTCTGGTGGACAACGCGGCAGTGATATCGGTCTCGCACCACGATTTCGACAAGCGCAAGCTGCTTTGCGAAGTGGCCAAGATGCAACATTTGCCGGACTATGAGGCGGTCAAGACACGACTAGCCAGGCATCCGGCTGTTGACGACGAGCGAAGAATGCAGGTCCCGGTCAGGGCCCGCAACCCCGGTGAGCTGTCGTTGCTGCTCGACTGCACCCCGATGGGGCCAATATATAACGGCACCACGGAAATGATATTGGGAGTTTTGAAAGGTATTAGTCAGATTGGCAGGTCCGATTGTACCGTCAACGCAATGGCATCTGACGAGGCACGTAACTACCATCACCTGGACGCCCGGTTTCCGAGTATGTCCTTTGTACCGACGTCAGAATCGCGCTTGTATGATGTCGCAATTCGCCTTGCACAGGCGTGGTGGCTGGCTGAGGTAGGCGACCTCTGTCGGCGGGCACGCTCGATCGGCATCACGATTCATGATGTCATAGGCCCCGATATTGTCTATGTGGGGCCGCGCGGCGCCGAAGAGGCGTTCCAGTTCGCGGGCGAGTATGCTGACGGATTAACATACGTATCCGAGTTTTCCAGGCAGCAGTACAGGCGCCGCTACTTTACGTCAGCCGATCTTGTTGAAGCAGTCGTTTATAACAGCCTCGATCCGGCCGACTATGTTCCAGTCGGGCATACGACGTCCTCACAGGAGGAATGGATTCTTTTGTTTGGAAATGCGTATGATCACAAAGACCTGCCGCGAACCGTCGAGATTCTCGCCTCTGCGTTTCCGTTCGAAAGCTTCAAAGTTGTCGGCGGCGAAATGCAAGGCGCGGCAAATGTGGAGGGATTTGCCAGCGGACATCTCGACAACAGCGTGGTCGATAATCTTTATCGGAACGCAAAATGCATCGTATTCCCGTCGTTCTATGAGGGGTTTGGCATGCCGATAGTGAGAGGATTAGCGCATGGCAAGACCGTCGTTGCCAGAAGTTCCCGCCTGCTGCACGAGATTGCTGGGATGTGCGATAACGTGGGACGATTGATCGAATTCACCAACAGCATGGACCTTTTGCCGATTGTCGCGTCGGTGCTGCGAGGCGGTTGCGATCGCGCTATACCGCTGGGCGACAAGTTAATCGCCGGCCAGCCGGCGTACAGCTGGTCGGCATGCGGCGAGCGCATTCTGGATTTTGCAAAGCGCCTGAAGGCTTCGGAGAATCCGGAACGATGGCGGCGGAGAGATCGTGCGCTACGCTATATATTCGGATCGCGCTGATTTGCGGAGTGTCCGATGCGCGTTCTAGTTCTTTTCGTCCGCCATGGCGGAGAAAGATACGGCAATGCGCTTGATGAACTGACTCGGCTGTATGAGCGACGCGCGCCGACACTGACACGATCAACGATTGTGATTGACAATGCGCTGCCGGCGGGATTGTGGAAGGAACTCGGACCTGATTGCGTCCTCATCGGCGGCGATAACACGCGGTGGGAATTCTCGGGCTGGCAGCGTGCCGTCGACCAGCTTGGAAGCGAGATCAAGAAATACGACGTGGTGCATTTGGTCACGTCCGCATTTGGCACGCTTTATACGGATTACCTGGAGCGTTTTTGTCCTCCGATCGTAGAGTTCGCCGCGGAGCGTCCGATCGCAGTGGGACACATCGACTACTATCCGCATCCGGTCCGAGTCGGACCGTTCGTATCGCGTCATTGGATCCGTTCGTCTTTTTGGCTGATCAACACGTTTGAGCTGCTCCGGCTGCGCAGCTTGGTTTCGCTCGATGATGTGGCGGAATTGTTCTCGGCTCAGGGCGAGTGGCCATTCGCTGAAACCGCGCAATTGTCGTACGGGTACCAGCGGTTGATCTATAATTGGTTGACGACGGACGAGGGAACGGGCCAGGGAACGACTTGGCACTCACGCTTCGATCTCAACGAGACGACGCAGACGTTGTTTCAGAACAAGACAGTCGCTATTCTGAACGAGCACCTCTTGAGCATCCGGCTGCGGGCACAGGGGACTCATGTGCTGGACCTGACCTATCTCGCCGAGATTATTGATGACGGCCGACCGATTCCGGCGCGGTGCCCACACTGGCGGGCGCAAATGAAAGTGGCGCGAATTCCCGCCCGCGATGTCATCGAAGACACAGCCGTCCGGTAACTGACTTTCAATACCAGCCGCCGCAGCGCCTCGCGCCATGAGCATCCGCCCAATTTCAGCGTTGATATCGATGCGACCTAGACTCTTTACATGGGCCTTTCAACTGCGTTGCAGCCACAATGCCCCACCGGTATTACGCATGAACTGCGGATAAGTCGCCTCAATCATTCCACGCTCCAGTTTAACTAAATAATCGTTGAATAGAATGATGCGCCAAGCGTCATTATAGCTCAAAAACGCCCTTACCGCATAAAGCTCGTTCCATGATCGATTTTCCTCGACAACCCATTGCCGCGAATATTCAAAAGGCCAAAACATGTCGTGGATATGAACCAATACGCCGCGAGCGAGGCGCGGCAGGACCTCAAAGAGCTGGAAGCATACGTCGCTGCCCGTGCGCACGACATGAGTAGAATCCACGAACAGAACGTCGCCGGCTTCAAGAGTCCCAAAAACCGCCAGTGGAACGTGCTGTACGGGCATTTCGAGAATGCGAACGCGACGCGCGGAGTCGCCGAGAAGATCGCGAAGCAACCGTGGATTTGGATCGACAAAGGTCATTTCGCACGCGCCGTCAAGGTAGCGGTCAACCGTATCGAGGGTGCAAGCGGAAGACCAGCCGCTGCCGATTTCGATGATGCGCTGCGGACGGTAGAAGCGGAGCATGGCATGCAGGATGCTTCCATCGCCCCAAGAATACGTAGGGTTATCGAAATAATAGCGAAGCTCGGCGCGTCTCGCTGCAGTGAAAGGAACGCTGACGAGGAATGGCAATAACCTCTGCCACGTCCGGATCATCTCTGACCGGTCGAGCGCAATGCCCGGAAGGCCGTCGGGCATCTGGCGAGCCTCGATCGACATCAAGCGGCGGGCCGCCTCGATTGGATTGACGATGGGTGAGTAAAAATGCCCAGGAGGGACGAACAGCTTGACTGATGTTTGATCCGTAAATTCCTGGCAGCCGATGAATTCTTCAATGATTGAGGCGTGGGTTCGGCCTGCCAAGATGGCATTGACGTAATGTGTCAAGCCCACCTCGTCCGGCTCTCTGCGCAGCACGCCGCGATAAAGCGCGTGTACGAAGCGCTCGGCTTCATCCGAACGACAGTCCTTGCCGCATATCTTTCCCATTTGTAAACTCGTGGACTTGACAGCGGTGGCGTTAAGCTTGCGGGTTCACTCGGCCGTCAAGCGCCGGAGGGCAGCCCGAGCATGAGAAGCCACTGACATCGATGTTGCCTTCCCCTTAAGTCGCAGTGCCGGCCGCTCGATGAGCAGAACGGATATCGTAGCGAGAGCAAGTATGACGCTTGTCGAGATCGCCATCGCCGCCCAAAAGTCCCGAGTGTACAGTGCGGCCGTTTGCTGGACCGGAAACGCATACAAATAGGTACTGTAGGAGAGGTCGATCGGCGGTTGAAACCAGCGCGGAAGTTGCACGCGGCCCGCCGTAATGATGAAAAGCGTCAGCAAGAGTTCGCGGGCAAGGAACTGGTTACCGAGGGCGGCCACGATGGCGGCGGATAAGACCAGCGAAACGATAGCGATTGGCGTTCCGGCGAGTATTTCAATCGAAGCGACCGCGGAACCGGCCAGAAATAGCGTCGAGAATTGTACCCAATATTGATCTCCCTGATACGGCTCCAAAACTCCGAGGTGCATGAGCGTCAACGTTACCGCGAGAGCTGCAAATAAAAAAATTGGTGCAAGAAGGCTGTACCGACATACGGCAAACACCGCCGCTAGCGCCACGTACAGCTTGACCTCGTATTTAAGGGTCCACAGCGAGCCGTTGAGCGCTTGTGGGAGCGCATTTGCCTCGAACACGCCCGGTGCGCCGCCTTGAAAGCCAAAAAAAAGAGTCGTGTTTTTGACGACATAAGATATCAGCTCGGGGCCGAGGTAGGCGTGAAGATCAGTCGCAACGCAAATACCCAGGACGACCGTGAACAAGACACAAGCCACGAGCGCTGGATAGATGCGCAATGCGCGATTAATCAGGAAGGTCTGCAGAGAATTGTGGCGAGCTATGCTTAAGGTGTTTAGATATCCGCTGATTGAAAAAAAGATAAACACCCCAAGTCCGCCAAAACTGGTGTTCAAAGAGGCGACGGCAGGCTCAGGAAGTCCTAACAATGCATGCTGATGTGACCACACCACGAGCGCCGCCGCAAACAGGCGCAGCAGGTCGAAACTATTGGCGTGAGCGCGCTCCCTTGTGTCCGCCATTGCCAATCGCGGCCTTTAATTTCGTTTGCGCCCCGCGGACTAGTGCCGTCATAATAAGCGCTATCGGTCAGGATCCTCACTGATGGAAGCGACGCGATAGTGCGCGTCGCGAAGCTCTTTATTAGCTTTCGCTGCTACAGTCAAACACCCGACAGGATTGGTCAGGATTGTCGGCTTCACCGATCTGTCATTCATCGCGAAGGGCGTCTCCGATGAGGGAACTGTCCTAGGTCAGCCGATGCAGTTGGGCGTGCGCCGATCCGTTCAGTGATCCTTCGAACAGCGACGTCCGACCC
>WNEZ01003247.1_pt1 | contig 15277 bp, 11 predicted proteins | sample 5400521 | NCBI WGS metagenome assembly WNEZ01 (sample SAMN13153339, study PRJNA577476) | soil metagenome | isolation source: 120 cm saprolite under Douglas fir tree site 2 hole 1 replicate 1 | place: USA:California | collected 2015-04-18
GCAGGGTCTGGCTATTCTCCTCCTGCTACGCGGAGCGGGAGCAGCACTTTTCTGGGCGTTTGTGATCCTTTTCGCCGTTGCCCATGGAGGAGCGCTGGCGGTCGCGCCGCTTGTCCTGAACGATCTCTTTGGCAGCACGTACCTGGGATCGCTTGTTGGCGCGTACTGGCTTATGGCTACTGCGGGTTCGTTAGTTGGGCCTGCGCTGGCCAGCGCCCTCAGAAACGGCGCGGGTACGTACTTTCCGGTCTTAGTGGTGTTCGCAGCATCGCTATTCTGTGCCGCGCTCCTGGCCGGCATGATTCGCGAGCAGAGATCCCCGATGACGCGCCCTTAACCGTGTCTTCGCATGGCGCGACAGGGCCGCCTAACTCCCGATTTCCCGGCGTCTGCGCTCGCAAATTCATTGCGCAAGCGAATCCGAGTTGAATTCGCTTCCCGCGCCCTTCCGGCGCGTCACTGGAAGCACCGCTGAGCAAAACCAGACTAAAACATTGTCGCGGGAGGCCGTATAGTCTAAGAAGGCAAGCTGAAGTCCGAGAGTAAAATGGAAATCCCGGCTAGTGCCTGCTGCGCTGGCGGCGCCCCGGCCGGTATAGTAGATACGACCGGCACAGCGAGCCAGTCAGGTTCGAAACGGAAATTCATTGACCGGAAGGCGAAAAATGCCAATCGAAAGCTTTATCTCCGCGGACTCCCACGTAGTTGAACCTGCCGATTTGTGGACCACCCGGATGGACCGGCGGTTTCGCGATCGTGCGCCGCACATCGAAACGCGCGAAAAGGGTGATTTCCTGGTCGTTGACGGGGTTTATTCCATAACCGTCGACCTGCTCGGGCCGATGATGAACGACAAGGAAAAGGGCGCCATCACGCAGGGCACGGGACGGCGGCTCGAGGACGCCCGCCCGGGCGGGTTCGACTCCGTGGCAAGAATCCTCGACCAGGGGCGCGACCACGTCGAGGCGGAGATCATCTATCCGGGTTTATGCCTGGGGTTTTTTGGCATTCCCGATGCGGAGTATCAGCGCGAATGTATCCGCGTGTACAACGATTGGCTGGCCGAGTTCTGCGCCGGCCAGCCGAAGCGTCTCTTGGGAGTCGGGATGCTCCCGATGCGCGGGCCAGTCGAATGGGCAATCGCCGAGGCCGAGCGCTGCGCGAAGCTGGGTATGCGCGGGCTGATGATTCCCGCGTTGAAGCGCAATCCGTCTTACCACGAGCCCGTATTCGATCCGTTTTGGGCGGCGTTGCAGGAGATCGGTCTTCCGATCGGCGTACACAGCGGGGCCGAGGACGAGCCTTTGGGGTTTGCCCGCGATATTCCGCTGTTCCTGTCAGTTTGCGACAAGAAGATGTTCATGATGCAGCGGAGCCTCGCGCTGCTGATCTCGTCGGCTGTGCCCCAGCGTTTTCCGAAACTGCGGTTCGTGATCGTCGAAGGCGGCATCGGATGGATCGCGGCGCAACTGCGCTTCATGGATCACTGGTGGGAGGACCACCATCGCTGGATGCAACCGAAGCTCGACGAATCGCCCAGTACTTACTTCAAGCGCCAGTTCTGGGCGACCTTCGAGGATGATCGGCCCGGCGTCCTGACGCGCCATCTGCTCGGCGTGGATCGGCTCATGTGGGGTTCGGACTATCCCCACACCGAGGGCACCTTCCCATTTTCGATCCAGCGGATCAGCCAGGATTTCGCCGGCGTCCCCGAAGACGAGACCCGCCTGATGGTGCACGACAACGCCGCGCGCCTGTACGGCATCGATTGACCGTCCCTCGACGATATGGCGGGCTCGTTGACTAGCCAAGCATTCAACCCAGAGGCCGAAGGGATAGCCTAACGCCGGCCGCTGTCAGGAATGGACCTTTTGGACATCTTATGGACACTTTTTCTGCATCAACGATCCGCTGATCCTGGGGAGCGATGCTGCGTCTGCCAAGCGCGGCGAGACGGGGGAAATATTTCACCCGTTGTCTGAGATCAACCGGTGCCGTAGCCTGCCGGACTGGATGCGGAGACGAGGCAGCACCTGAGGTGTGCCCGCGCCCTTTAATCCGCCGGGAGATTTTCGAAACAAGACCTTCGGTTAGAGTTGCTTTTCCTACTCAGGCTACTGATATAAGATTAACTCATCTGTAGGTGAAGGGGAGGACGTTCGTGATGGCAGTTTGCACCGCTCCATGCGCGTGGCCATGAGTATCTGCCGACGCCCAGGTTTTAGACGATGACGACTCAGTTAGATCCGTTTGCCGCGGCCGAGAACCTTTACACGATCACAGTTCGGGGTGCCATGAACCCGGCTATTCATCATCCCGCTTGGTACAGACTCATCAACGCTATCAGCCCCGAGGAAATGGCGCTTGCAGCAACTGCGCAGGTAGAAGCTGGCGTAGGGAAGCATGTTCAGATCCAGGCGGCTCAGGGATTTTCTTCCGCTCAGTTCTCAGTGTTCACTGCCGGTTCGCTGCGCATCACCTGCCTGCCTGAAATATGGAGCATCGCGACGACAGAGGCTTCCAAACTAGAGCGTATCACGGAGATGGCCGGCACGGTGTTCGCGGCGTTGCCTCACACTCCAATTTCTGGGTACACGGTCAGTTTTGCTCATCATAGACATACGTCACTACCAGACGTGGGGGGTCACCTAGCTCGTCAGGTGCGCTCGTTGCCTGTGGGCATTCCGCACGTCGACGGCACCGTGGAGTCGGCTTATATCCGATACGCTGCAAGCTCCCCTTCGCGCGACCTTGTTATCGACCTACAGCCGTCTGCAAAGGCCAAAACGATGGTCTTCATAGCGGTTAACGCGACGCACAAGCTCCAACCAGCAAAAGAATTGGAACTCTTTGATCTGCGGCCTCTCTTGGCTGAGGCGGTCACAAAAGCCCGAAGGGACGCGGAAGATTTGGTCGCCAAGATGACCGCAACGCTCTCAAGCTCGTAACAGAAGGCAGGCAGATGGCCATTCAAACGGTTCCAATTGAGGATGTCGAAGCGGAGACCGCAGCTCCGTGGCTTCACCCCGAGCCAATGAGCGGAGCACTTCTCGCTTTGGTTCTCCAGACAGAACCTATTTCTCAAGACTTTTCGACGAAAGTGTACCCGATAGGAAAACACGGGAAAAAAATTGTCATTTCTGGCTCAGGCACTACGGCTACTTGGGCGGGATCGATCGAGTCACTGGCTCCCAACGAACGTATGGATTTTGTGTTCATTGACGAGAGCGGTTCCTCTACATATTCGGGCTGGATAGTATGCGAAGCCAAGCAGGGGCAATTAAGTCTTATTTCGCACGCTTCCACCCTCGTCAATCCGATGCTCGCTGCGGGCACACCCATCGCAACCTTATCCTACTCAACGACGAAACTCCTACCGGCGAGCGGTCCAATAGCTTGCTCGATTACAGGGGAGGGTGCGTATAAAGGTCACTTCGAGGCCGCATATAAAAAGCTTGGTCAGGTGCGTGGTCGCTATGGCACTCCTGAGGCGAAGGCAGAAAATCACACCTTCTGGTTGCAACAAGGGTTACTCGGCGCGGTGTGGTTAATTGGAAGACTGCGCCAAGAGGTAAGCGTCGATATTCTAGACGCAGCGGCAGCGCTGTTGCGGCAAATGGACCGAGGAGTCTTGTCGCCAATTCTCACGGAACTTGAAAGGAAACCCAACCCTGAATTAGCGGAGGCTCTGATTCGAGCCCTGAGAAGGCCACATCTGCCTCAGGACGCAGCCGAGAACTATTCACGCCTGTACTCGATAATTGAGGATTACTTCGGAGACCCCGCTGCTGAGGTGCGCCAAGCAGCTTACGAGGTTGCCGCAAAATTATCGAGAGAAGACGCCAATCAACTCTTGCAGGAAGCACAGGGGCGAGAGACCGACCCGGAGTTGATCGAGGTCATCAGGGAACTTCGCCAAGAAAGGTCCGTGGGATCGTGATGGATGTGGATGTTAAGGGGAAAGAGAAATCGCTGGGGCCCCGGGCTGGCGAGCAGAGCAGTGGACGATCTGAGACTGGATGAGGATGGCTTATCGCTCTATGAAATCGCGGACAAGGAGGATGCTCAGTCAATCGCAGCGGCGCACGTGTTGGTTTTCGCTGAAGAATCGCGACACGAATGGATTGTCTTGCCGGACTCATGCGTGGCTGTCTTCGATGTTCAGGCCGATCCCGACGCGGCCTTACCTCCTCCCCTCAGGGACAGGCATCATCTCGTTAAAGGCTTAGACGAGTCTGGGGCTTTGCGGCTCGCCACTCTGGGGTGCGAGCATAGCGAGCTTTTTCTGTTTCGCCAGAACGTCACAGAAATCCGCGCTTTGGCGCCCGATCTAATCAAGAAGTTTGATTTAAAAATAACGGACTATTGGCGCGAGAAGTTAGCCTCGCCGATTTAGAAGGTGGTACCGCACGTGCGCCTATCGCTCGCTCCTTTAGGTATGCAGCCAGCAAGTCCGCATGCTGACTCCAGCCACCAAGCATCCAAATCCTGGCGCTACCTGGGGCGCGTCCAACACGCGGACTTTCCCGGTCCTGTCATGGTCGAGAGGCATCCTTGCCGCGCCACCCCCCAATCGTCGAGTTACCCGACCAGCAGAGCCCAAGACGCTCGGAAGCTGGCCGAGACTATGCCAGTGGAATCGTCGCCGTTATCACCGGGCCGGAGCCGACGTACCGCGTCGTATGTCCTTGCCCGGTCGTATCCTCGACTAACCGTGCGTCTCCCGGGCCGAAGCGGCGCGTCGTGCCATCGCCGAAACCGATTTCCAATTGACCCGACACTACGATTACGTACTGGCGCCGAGGCGCCGGATGCCAATCCAGAAAAGTTCCGGCAGGCCGCTGATTAAATACGATATGCGTAGCCGCTTGCGGCTTGGTTAGAGTCGGATGCTCAGCCAGCGTCTGCTCTTCCCAATGAGACTTGCCGTCGGACCCTGTATACATTCTGAAGATAGCCATTTCTACTTACTCCGTTCCAACACGATCACGGGAATCTTCCGCGTCGTGTTCTTCTGATACTCGGCAAAATTGGGCATTTGCTCCGCTTGTTGATTGAACAATCGATCGCGCTCCGCACCGGCAGTGACTACCGCTTTGGCCTGGAACCGTTCGCTGGGCAGCTCTACGGTTGCCGTCGGATGCGCCACGAGGTTGTGGTACCAGTCGGGATTCGTCGGCGCTCCGCCCTTGGATGCGATTATTACAAGGCGGTTGCCATCCTTCGTATACACAAGCGGCGTCGTGTAAGCGTGTCCGCTCTTCGCGCCGGTCGCGGTCAGGAGCAGCAGGGGCCGGCCGGCAAACTGTCCCGTGACTTTTCCGCCGTTCGTGCGGAATTCCTCGATTAACTGCCGGTTGAATTCCTTCCGATTCGATGGATTAAGCGTCATTTCCGGCATTTGTCCTCCTCCTCGACAGTTTCAGCGGCTTGCAAATGCGTGTCCCGATGCTTGTCTCACTCGCTATCTACTCGTTGTTTTCAGGCGCCCAAAATACGAGTGCGCGAATCTCGATACTCTCCCGCGGCGCCGCGTTCGGCGGACTGCTCGGATCGTCAAACGCCGTATGTGCCGTAAAGCGCGCGCGCCCGTCTTGCTTGGAATCGTAGCACTTGATCAGCAATGCCTCGTCCCGCTGCATGTTCGGAAAATAGAACCAACTGTGATTTGGGTTGTAAGTGAATCGGTAGGTCTCGCCCACTCTGTGCTGATAGACGAGGTCGCTCGCCACGTGATCCTCGGGCGCGATACTCCGCGCGTCGCAAACTGCCAGCGGCGTATCCTGCAAGGGCCCACGAACCGGCCGCCAGACATTGATCTCCGCGAAACGGCTTTTCAGAAGCGTCTCAGCCTCGTCCGGGAAAAATTCGCGCACTCGTTGCGGGCCCGATTTGTGGCTGTAATCGTTGTGTACGGTACGCGCCGGCGGCCTGGCCCCCTTTTCTTCCCGCATCTCCGCAGAAGCGTTACGCACAACATGATCGAAAATGTGCACCTTCGACGCGCCGGTCATCTTCTTCAGGAGCCGCTCAACTTCGGGGAAGTAAACTGACTCCACCTCTTTCGAATCGTAGAAGTCTCTGACTGCCGTGTCGTGCCGGGTCAGCAGGAATCCCTGCTTGTCGAGCGATAGCTCATCGAGGATCGGACGCCCGTCGCGAACCTGTACCGTTTTTGGGACGAACTCTCCGGAACGACGCGCCCCCGCCGGCGGTTCGTACGCGTAATATACCGGCTTCTCGTCGCTCGGCACGAGATAGTTAAGTTGCGTTTCCACGTAACTGCGGTTCCTCGCCTCGTGCGTTGAAGTATCTGGCATCGAAAAGTCCTCCCGCTCAGACTTCGTTATGATTTCTCTCTGTAGGCTTCCTGCATTTCAATCGCAGAGCTAGTCGCGACGGTATTCCGATGTCAAGTCCGCATTAGTCCGCGCTACCTTCGCCGCACCGCGAAATCCTCGCGCCTCACGCACCGCACGAACCCGCCAGGCTGCAGAGCGCGACGGTGCGCCGCCCCTCGCGAAGATCGTTGCGGTCAAACCCGTTGGTCAGGTACGCGAACGAAATCCCGGTGGCGGGATCCGCCCAACCGAGCTGACCGCCGAAGCCGGGATGCCCGAATGCCTCCGGCGAATTCGTCCTGCCAAATCCGCGCAGATTGGCTTTGCCGTCGCCGCCCGCGATGACGACGCCCAATGCTCGATTAGCAAGGAATCCCCGCAGCGGATCCTTGAAGCTCGCGTTGCGTATACGAAACGCATTCCGAAGCATCTCCGGCTGCCAAATCTGCTTTCCATCACTGGCACGCCCATCGTGCAGCAACGCCTGATAAAAGAGCGCGAGATCGCCCGCCGTCGTGATACCGCCGCCGGCCGGTGATCCGGCCTCTCGCGTTTCAGCGTCGTTGAACTCCAGGATCATCGCCTCGTTGAGCGAGGCCATCGCGACGCGCGGCGGCGTTACCCCGAGCTTCTGATACTCCTCGTCGCGCGCCGGCTCTCCGACCCATGCGATATCGGCCATCCGATCATTAAGGGTTCGCGGCAATCCCACTCTCAGATCCGGCAAGCCGAGCGGCTCCGCGATTCGCGTGCGTACGAAATCGCGATAATCCTGCCCGCTGATACGTTGGATTATTTCCGCAATCGGCCAGAAGTTCGCCGCGATGTGATACGTGAATTTCGCCCCCGGCGGATGTTCGAGACGCCATTGCGCGAAACGCGCGAGACGCCGCTTCTTGTCGCCCCATTCCTTCTGCGCACCCGGCGCCGTCGGGATCGCCGAAGTATGCGTGAGCAAGTGCTCGACCGTGACGGCATCCTTGCCGTTGGTGCCGAACTCGGGAACGAACTTCACGACTAAATCCTCGGGATGCAGCTTCCCCTCCTGCATCAATATCCACGCGGCGGCCGATGTGATCGCCTTGGTGCACGACATGATATCGAAGAAGGTCTCATCGGTTGCGGGCTTTTCGACGCCGCCTTGAATAGCGCGGCCCAACGTCCTCATCAGGCCGATTTTGCCGTTGCGCGAGATCGCGAGCTGGCACGCCGGAAGCAATCCTTCCTTGATTTCGCGCTCCGCGCGATCGAAGAGCGCCTGTACCTTGTCCGGATTGAGCCCTATCTCTTCCGGGCGTTCAGCAAAGAACTGTGAGGCCGGCATTTCGCGATTCCTCCTTCGCATCAATTAAAACGAGTTGATTGGCAGCATATCGAGTCCAGTCTCTCGGACCCAAACGCGCAAGTGCGATGTCCCCTCGGCCCGCCCGCGCCGCTCAGGCGTGCGACACGTAGCCGCCATCGACCACGATTACGTGCCCCGTCACATACGACGCCGCCGGGGAGGCCAGGAATACCGCTGCTCCAGTAATTTCGCTGGGTTTGCCCCAACGCCCCAATGCGGTCCGCTGCTTCAGCCACGTCGCGATAGCCGGGTCGTCCACCATCTTCGAGTTGGTTTCCGTTGCAAAAAATCCCGGAGCGATCCCATTGACCGTGATTTGATGCGGCCCCAGCTCGGTAGCGAGCGCCCGTGTCAGCCCTTCCAGGCCCGCCTTGGCTGCGGTGTAGGCAGCATCACTCCTCGGACCCAGCGTGCTCGCAATCGAGCTGATGTTCACGATGCGGCCGCCCTCCCCTCTTTTGATCATCCAGCGCGCGGCCTCACGCGCGATATGAAACGGCGCGATGAGGTTCGCATTCACGAGCCGGCGCACATCCTCGAGCGTGAACTCGAACAAGCTCCGGCGGTCGCGTATGCCAACGTTGTTGATGAGCACCTCGAGCCGTCCATGCGCACGTACCGCATCAGCGATCGCACTTGTCACCGCTTCGTCATCCGTTACGTCGAATGGCGCCGCGCAGGCGGTTCCGCCGGCAGCGGTTATCTCATCGACGGCCCGCGCCAGTTGCTCGCGATTCCGCCCATTCACCAAAACTATTGCGCCCTCCATCGCCAAACCCTTCGCGATTTCCAATCCCAGGCCGCGCCCCGCACCGGTGACCATCGCAACACGTCCATCCAAGACCTTCGTCACTGAAGCTTCCTCCATTGTGGCCAAACTCCGGCCGCATCCTACCCGGCAACAGTCATGCCCCGCCGATATCACTACCTAAGCAGCGGTCCGGAGTGTCGGCAATCCAGTTGACCCATCCCTTTTCGTCACTGGCTGCCTCCCTGTTAGACTGCGGTGACAGCGCTGGACGGGCGCCTGCGCCGAGGAGAACTCAGATGGCCCAAGCCGAATACGCGAAACGACTGCTCTCCGCCGTCTTGTCCGTCTGCGACAAGAAGATGTTCATGATGCAGCGAAGCCTCGCGCTGCTGATCACCTCGGCCGTGCCGCAGCGTTTTCCGAAACTGCGCTTCGTGATCGTCGAGGGAGGTATCGGATGGATCGCGGCGCAACTGCGCTTCATGGATCACTGGTGGGAGGATCACCATCGCTGGATGCAACCGAAGCTCGACGAATCGCCCAGTACTTACTTCAAGCGGCAGTTCTGGGCGACCTTCGAGGATGACCGTCCCGGCGTCCTGACGCGCCATCTGCTCGGCGTCGATCGGCTGATGTGGGGTTCGGATTATCCGCACACCGAGGGCACCTTCCCATTTTCGATCCAGCGGATCAGTCAGGATTTCACCGGCGTCCCCGAAGACGAGACACGCCTGATGGTGCACGACAACGCCGCGCACCTGTATGGCATCGACTGAACGGCGCCTCGGAGAAGATGAAAAAGGTGCGCTATACTATCAATCCATCGAAACGAATTCCCGGACTTCCTCCGGTACGTTACCCATGTTGTTCATGATTTCTCGCTTAAGATTCTGCGCGTATGAACTTTCGTGTCCGTAAGAGCTTACAGAGCAAGATTACCATTACTTTCCCGGCGAGCTCAGGATCGGTACCTGCGTGATCCATAGCGACAGCCGCGTTTCTAAGCAGCTTGACTGCGTTCAGATCGCGTTCAGATAGTCGCCTGTAACTCAGATACCGCCAGATACGATATAGATTTCTACCAAAAGTAATGGGCTGATCAAGATCCACCTTCTGCAGTTCGATGCCCCGCAAAAGGGCAAATTGAAACTCGGCGAGTTCGCGCAATGACGTCGCCTCTTCAACATGCTCAAAGCCGAGTGCATGACCCGCAGCCATCATTACACTGCCATTCTCGACCTTTCTCGCTTCGGCCAACGCGGCGCGAAAGTGCTTGACGATGGTCTCGCCTCTTTCATGCCTTGCCTTTGCGACATTGGCGCGCCTTAGGCTCACTTCCGAAGACCAGTAAGATTCAGGGTTCGTGGAGGATAAAACCCTTTCGACGGCCAGGAGTAGTGCCGCAATTCTGTCCGTTCGGCCCGTTTCGTTCAATTCAGCATCGACATCATGAAATAGACAATAAGAGACGAATTCTCGTCGAATGAAGGAACCCACAAATGGGCCTATGATCGCAGGATTAAGCACCAACTCGGCGCATCTGCCGAGCAGTTCGTCATCCGAGCAATCGATTGCCTCACGATCGGCAAGAACCCGCTCGACTATAAGTGGGACCGAAAAGAGTTCCGATTCGGGATGCTCCGAATTCAAAGCCCTTCGGAACCATTCACGCGCCTCACGGCTGTCGCCTAATGCCCGATAGGTGTCACCGACAAGAAAAAATGCCATCGCCGCACCGCCGCGCGGTCGCGCCGTTGAAATTACAGTCTCGTAGGGCGCTACCGCAAAAGCCGGGAAATCCGCGTCGCTTGGAAGGCTTTCGCCAGCGAGTTGAGTCTTGAGGCGCGTAACGTGCGCGAGCGCGACGGCAGCCGCGGGCCCCGCCGCGTCGATCTTTGAGTCAAAGAAGGACGCTACCACTGAAGCGAGGCACGACAGACCCTGGGACTGGCTCCCGTAGCGAACCATAATCGCGCCGCGGGCACCGGTTGCGCGGGCCGACATCTCCTCGTAGCCCAGAGATTTGAATCCCGCGGCCGCACTCGAAAGCAGTTGCTCATCTTCACTTAGCGTACCCAAGCGGCACGAGCCCCACGCGCTTTCAAAAGAATCACTTGGCGCCGCGGTCACAGCAGTCCGATACGCTTGGATTGCCAGCTGATCATCTTCGAGTTTATACGCCGCATCTCCTCTGGCTAGTTCAAGTCTCGCGACGTCCCACTCGTTTGAATAGCCAAGACCTTGGAGGGTTTCCAAGGCGTACGCAATCTCTGGCAGACTTTCAGCTACCTGGCCAGTTTCGAGAAGGTACGTGGCGTGACAGAATTTCGAGAGTACGGGGCTTAAGGCGGATTCACCGAAGACGCTTTCGAAATCTGCTTCTAGCAAATCCCCCTCTTTCGCGCGCCGCGCGACCGACGAGGCGATAAGCAGCGCTTCGCGTCGTTCCCCAGCATCGGTATCGCGAATGTTAGCGACTACCACGCGGATGAGCTGTCCAATTTTCTCGTTGTAGCGGCATTTCGGGATCAACACGCTCATCATATTCAGCAACGTGTGCCAAGTGTCGTTGGCCATGTCGCCGACATCAGTTGCGTCTATTGATCCTAGCGCCTCAAGGGCTAGTGGGGGGCTATTTCCTGCGAGGTAAGTAGCTCTAAGGACAACGCTCATACTCTTCAGCGAGTTCGCTTCTGTGACGAAATCACTGTCTTCTGACGTTGGCGCGGCATCCAATCTGACATGTTGAAGCACTTCAGCCGCGGTATCTGTCCGATTAATTCTCCCAAACCCGAACGCGAGCGTCACAAGTGCAACAGCCTGCACGAATTGGTCGCGCAAGCCGACTCGCGGCTTGATGAAAGTCACAAACTGCAGCCTGTCTAGCAGCACCTCGAGCTGTGGCTTCTCCAGCGAATCGAGCCCACTGTGTACTAAAAGGCTAGTCCACCCTAACGCCGCAGAAACATCTCCGGCGAGAATGGCGTGCGTAATACCCGAAATGGTTCTTTCCGCCTGTATGACATTCCCCTCTGGTTTCAAGAGCGTTTTCGCCACTTCGGAATAGACTCTGCGCTGCTCATCTTTGTTAATTCGTTGTCGCGCGATATCTCTAAAAACCGGTGGCACTGTGTAGCCCTTTTCAGCATCGCCTTCAATGGCTGACGTGAGAATTCGATCTAAAAGTACGGCAACCGAGGTGCGGACAGTCGGTTCTACGCGACGGATGGCTTCAAGGACTGTATTATCCTGCCGGCCGATAAGTATCGAAAGACGTTGGACAAAATTTTGGTAGTCGGGGTCCGATAGCAGTTCTCCGTAAAGGAAGGACAGAGCCTCGCGGGAAAGATCCTCGTCTTCGACTGCCGCTGCATTACGCAGCGAGCTACCAATCAGTTCACTGATATCTCCACATTTTCTAGCAAGAGCAGTGCTCAGGAGCGGATGACCACCGGACCTCTCGGCCAAAACGGTAAGATACGCGCCGGATTGTTCCTCAGGTCCTGGAATCTGTCCGAGCTCGGCCAATAGCAACTCTCTCAGTTCGGCCGAGTCCCACCTTGGAGCTGCGACTACCTCATCAATTGCAGTGAGCGCGCCGAGTCTTTTGTTGCTTGCGAAGATACAAGCTAGGCTTGCGGCGCCAAAGATATTGGCCCTCTTAAGGTCGCCTAGTATCTCGGAGATATGCCGTAGACCCCTTTCAGATAAATGATTCGCATTGTCTACAACGACCACAACCGGTCGGCTTGGAGGTTGAGCCTCTTCCAAGCGCGCGCGCCTAGCTACGCCTTCTCTGCTGAGGCGGCTCAGCTCATCTTCGGGGAGAGCGATCCGGAGTAACTCCCAAACGATCTCGCCGGAGCATGCCTCCGCGTCATCTACCGGTATGTCAAAATACCTAACATCGAAGCTGCTCCATCGACTGATTAGTTGTAGCAGGAGAGAAGATTTGCCGATTTTAGGTAATCCAATAAGTAACCAGACCTTACCCATTGGATCTGTCATTGGAAGACGCTCGACTGACGCTCTTTGCAAACCCAAGAACGCTGGAATTGAGGCTACTCTGCACGAGGACAACGCATCCAACTGCTCGATGACGACTTCGCGTATCTTCTCCGCTTCTGAGTACGCGGCGACCGCGCTTTCGATCGCAAGAATTAATGCACCTGCGTCCGTTCGACGAAGTTGAGAGAGATCTTGCGCCATCCGATATTTTTGTAGAGCTTCGGCGGCCTTGATGTTTTCCGCGGCCTCCGGGCAAAAGTCAGCTATCAGCCGCTTAACTGAAGGGTCTTCAGAGGAATTGTCTAGAAACTCGCTGATCTCGGCCAGTGCGATCGGCGAGATCAAAGCCGGGGTACGATCCGCGAAGGCCCCGATGATTTTAGACTTCGCGTTGGGTGCATTAGTCGGAATTTCTCTATTGGAAATCGCTACTATCTCGATGGGATCGTCGAGCTTCTTTAAGCATTCGAGGATATCTTGAACCGGCTTTAGTTCCTCAATCTCCGCTGTCGGCCCCCAGTAGCGATCCTCAGTCCCACATTGAACGGCGATCTGCTTACCTGAGTCCAGCGTTTTGATCAGATCCGGCGTGCCGCGGCGGGTCTTTCCTTCAACTGTGTGTCCGAAACGCTCCAGTCCCACGTATCGACTATTGAGGCAGGGCAAGAACCGCAGACAGAAATCCTGAAAGCGACCGGGTTCCATCCCCACTATAGAGGCCTGAATAAGCGTTCTGGAAACTGTCGGCAATTCGGACTCCTGGGTCGGGCCGATCGAGCTCGTTGGACTGCAGGCGTCCGTTGATCTTACAGAAGCAACGGAAGAATCGCATCAGGCCTAGAAGAAAGGGGGGAAGCCTCTCATCCTCGACGCTTAGCGTTGTTTCCTAACCCGGAACTGCCAAATCCTAGCCTCGGGGGTAGCGCGCGCACTTGGGGTAGCGCGCGCAGCCAGAACGCTAATTCTTCCGCGACGCCATAGCCCAGAGGCGACTCCTGCCCGCCCGCTGCCCAGTCCTACCCGGACAGGCCGGACCAGAGCCAAATACTCGGGAATCGGCCCGCTATGCCAACGGAATCGTCGCTGTTATCACCGGGCCGGGGCCAACATACCGGGTCGTATGTCCTTGCCCGGTCGTATCCTCGACCAGCCGTGCGTCGGCCGGGCCGGAAGCGGCGCGTCGTGCCATCGCCAAAGCCGATTTCTAGTTGGCCCGATATCACGATTACGTACTGACGCCGCGGCGCCGGATGCCAATCCAGCATTGTAGCGCCGGCCGCATCGTCCCCGGTAACGGCTGCCGTCATGCGCCGCCTATATCACTACCTAAGCAGCGGTTTACGGGCTCGGCAATCCAGTTGACCCATCCTTTTCGTCACTGGCTGCCTCCCTGTTAGACTGCGAGAACGGTGCTGGACGGTGAACCCGTCCCTGCGCCGAGGAGAACTCCGATGGCCGAACCGCAATACGCGAAACGACTGCTGTCCGCCGACTCGCACGTAGTGGAGCCGCGTGACCTGTGGGAAAAACGAATCGACCGCAAATGGCGCGACAAGGCCCCGCGCATCGGAAGGCGCAGGGCTTGGAGATCCCCGTCCCCAAGGGTTACCGCTACGAACAAAATCGGCCCGGGTCATGGGATCCGCAGGAGCGCATCAAAGATCAGGACCTCGACGGCGTTTCGGGCGAAGTTATCTACCCCGGCATTGGGCTCTCTCTCGTGCGCGCCCCTGACGGCGAATACCTCTACGCATGTTGCCGCGCCTACAACGATTGGCTTGCCGAGTACTGCGCGGCTCATCCCGCGCGGCTCAAGGGCGCTGCGATGCTGCCGAACCGCGGTCCAATCGAATGGGCGATCAAGGAAGCCGAGCGCGCCGCGAAACGCGGTCTCGTGACCGTGATGCTGCCCGCGTGGGTGGATGACCGCCCGTTCAATCTCGCGGACTGGGACAATCTATGGGCCGCGCTCCAGGACTTGAACCTCGTCGCGAGCATGCATCTGAGCGGCCGCGAGCCTTACGGAATCGCGCACGGCCCCGGCGCCGGCGGAATCAACGTCGGCGTGGTCAAGTTCGCGATGTATGACACCGTGATGCGCATAATCTGGGGTGGCGCGCCGATGCGTTTTCCCAAGCTCAAGTGGTCGATGGTCGAAGGCGGCACCGGATGGATCGCCTCCGTGCTCCAGTTCATGGACCATTGGTGGGACGACCATCGCGGCTGGATGGAGCCGAAACTGCCCGAGACGCCCAGTCACTACTTCCATCGCCAATTCTTCGCGACTTTCGAGGACGACCGTGCCGGAGTGCTAACTCGCGAGATGGTCGGCGTCGACAATCTGATGTGGGGCTCAGACTACCCGCACACCGAAGGCGTATGGCCCTACTCGCGCAGGAAAGTCGCGCAGAATTTCGCGGATATTCCGGAGGCCGATACACGCAAGATGGTGCATGATAACGTCGCCCGGGTGTTCGGTTTCCCGATGAATTGAGGGGCACGACCACGGAATCGTTGAAGAACAAGGTCGCAATTGTTGGCGCGGCTGACACCGAAGTCGGTGTCGTGCCACATCTGAGCGCCACCCAGCTTTACGTCAAGGCAGCGAAACTTGCGCTCGAGGACGCCGGTATCACCAAGAACGATGTCGACGGCCTCATCACTTGCATCTCGTTTGTCGAGCCGTTCATGTACCACGCCGAGATGATCGCCGAGTATATGCAGATTTTCCCGCGCTACTGCATGACGGCGCCGTCGGGCGGCGGCACCACGCTCGCGATCATGCATCATGCGGCGTCGGCAATCGTGACCGGGATGTGCGACACGGTGCTA
>WNEZ01009905.1_pt1 | contig 15273 bp, 11 predicted proteins | sample 5400521 | NCBI WGS metagenome assembly WNEZ01 (sample SAMN13153339, study PRJNA577476) | soil metagenome | isolation source: 120 cm saprolite under Douglas fir tree site 2 hole 1 replicate 1 | place: USA:California | collected 2015-04-18
GCGGCGTTTTGGGATAATCACGACATAAGCGACTATTGGGATGAACTAAAACCGGTCAAATTGAAAGTTGCTAAAAATCTCTCGAAGGGCATTACCATACGTTTTGATGAAGAGACGCTAGGTGAACTTCGCCGGCAAGCGATGTCACCTGAGCTACATAAAGCTTTTGAGGAAAGCTGGCACCGCAACGAGCCTGGCTATCGTTATCTGGCCGAGCATTAGTAGTATACCTTCTCGACGCTCCCTTTACCTGTGCGATATACTAAGGTCAGGCTATCGTCTCTCGAATAAAAGGAGCGTTGAGGAATGACCCAGACAAGAACTCCACATATGACCGACTACGAGGCTGAACGCCGCAATTTCCACCTGGAAGTCCCCGAATATTTTAATTTTGCTACCGATGTGATTGGCAAGTGGGCGAGCGACCCAAATAAACTGGCGATGCTCTGGATCGGCCAGAATGGTGAAGAACGACAACTCACCTTTGCCCATTTTGCTGAACGCTCCAGCCGTGCCGCCAATGCTTTTGCCAGGCTGGGTATTCAGAAGGGCGACCGCGTGCTGGTGATGCTGCCGCGTATCCCGGAATGGTGGGAGAGCGTGCTGGGTTTGATGAAGATTGGCGCTATCCCCATTCCCAGCACAACCCTGCTGACACCCAAAGATATCCAGTTCCGCGCCGAGGTCGCGGAAGTCGCGGCATTCATTACCGACAGCGAGGGCGCAGAAAAATTTGACCAGGTGCGCAGCGAGTGTCCAACGGTTAAAGTGGCGATACTGGTCGAGCCTAATGCAGATGTTGGCGGGCGCGAGGGATGGACGAGCTATCAGCAGATCGTCGACGAGGCATCGTCAGAATTCACAGGCCCCAAAACGCGCAGCGATGACGCTTGCCTGGTCTATTTCACATCAGGCACCGTGGGTTACCCCAAAATGGTGCTGCACACACACGCGAGCTACCCCATAGGTCACACCATCACCGGCAGATACTGGCTTGACCTGCACGAGGATGATCTGGTCTGGAACCTCTCGGAAATGGGCTGGGCCAAGGCAGCATACAGCAATCTCTTCGGCCCCTGGATCATGGGCGCAGCCATGTTTATACAGGATGCGCGCGGCAAATTCAACGCCCTCGAGACGCTGGAGATGCTGCATAAGTACCCTATTACTACGCTTTGCGCGCCGCCGACCGCCTATCGTATGATGGTGCTCGACGAGCCGATGGCCTATCTGAAAGCCAACCCTCCAAAGGCGCTGCGCTACTGCACCGGCGCAGGCGAGCCACTCAACCCCGAAGTCATCAAAATCTGGCGAGATGTAACGGGCATGACCATCCGCGACGGCTATGGACAGACAGAGACGGTAATACTATGCGCCAACTTCCCGCCCTTAGAGGTGAAACCAGGTTCGATGGGCAAACCGTCGCCCGGCTTCGATGTGAGTGTGATTGACCACGACGGCAGCGAACTGCCGCCCAATAAAGAGGGAGACATTGCTGTGAGGGTCAAGCCGCAGCGTCCAATATGGTTGTTTAAGGAATACTGGCGCAACCCGGATGCGACCAGCGCCTGCATTCGCGGTGACTGGTACATCACCGGCGACCGTGCCTACAAGGACGAAGATGGCTACTTCTGGTTTGTGGGACGAGCCGATGATGTGATTATCAGCGCGGGCTATCGTATCGGGCCTTTCGAGGTGGAGAGCGCATTGAAGGAGCACCCTGCCGTTGCCGAGTCGGCGGTGGTGGCCAGCCCCGATGAGATGCGTGGTGAAATCGTTAAAGCGTACGTCATTCTCGCACCTGGCTATACACGGTCGCCAGAACTGGCAAGCGAATTGCAGGAGCATGTCAAGCGTGTGACGGCCCCCTATAAATACCCACGCGAGGTCGAGTTCGTAGATAATTTGCCCAAGACGATTTCAGGCAAGATCAGAAGAGTAGAGTTGAGGGAGATGGAGAGGAAGAAGAAGTCAGGAAAATAATTTGTATTTGAACGTCTTCTTTACGCCCTCTGCGATTGTTGCGCCTGAAACAAGTACGAATGACATCTACATCGTGATAGATGTCATTCGCGCTACTACAACGCTTGCTGTCATGTTCGACCAGGGCGCGGCACGCGTCTTCGTAGCCGGAACTGTTGAGCAGGCGCAGGAAGCTGCACAGAAGATCCCAGGACGGCTATTGTGCGGCGAACGCAACGTCCAGCCGCTTCCGGGGTTTGATTACGGGAACTCGCCCGTCCAGTTCTCCCATGTTGATTTGAGCGGGCGGGAGCTGATTCTGACGACAACCAATGGGACACGCGCTTTCTATGCCTGTCCAGAAGGTTCCACAATACTGGCGGGATGCTTCTATAATGCAGGGGCAGTGACAGCAAGGGCGCTGGCGCTCGCCCGGGAGCACGAGAGCAATATCAGCCTCGTATGCTCGGGTGAACTCAATTATTTTGCGCTCGACGATGCGGTGTGCGCAGGGTATCTCGCCCTGGAACTGCAAAGGCAGCACGGGTCAGAGAAACCCCCACATCTCGATGAGAGTGTCCTGGCAGCTATGGCGCTCTACGAGGCGTATGGGCCACCTAAAGTGCTTGATTACTGCAATTCGGCACGCTCAGTTATAGAGGGCGGCCTGCCGGACGATCCGCCTTTTTGCATGCGGACGAGCGTGAGTCAGAGCGTGCCGGGGGTCGTGGGGACAGAGAGCGAGACGGGATTGCTGGTGATCGAGAGGATTCATTAAGCGCCAACTACAACATTTGTTGACAGATGAGGCAATAGAATATAGAATATTGATAGGTACCAAAACAGCGGCAATGTAGTTATCTCAAATCCTGCTAAGTAGTTCGTCATGAACTTCACCGTAAACTTGTCAGAGATCCTGTACTCGAAAAAATCAGGCTGTCCGCGTTTTAACAGTGATTAACCGGATTTGGTATTACACAGCTCTAACCTCTATAAGCTCCTTTATAGTTCGAGAGCAGGAATGAGATCATCATGGACCCGATCACACTTACCACAGTTGCCACCCAGGTCGTAGCGATATTAGCTTCTCTCTTCAGCAAAGCAGGTGAATCTATCGCCACTAAATTTGGCGAAGATGCCTACGAAAAAAGCAAACACCTCTATGAAGTTGTGCGGGATCGCTTTGCAAAAAAAGACGATGGCGGCAGGGCAAACAAAGCATTACAGAATTTTGCAGATGACCCTCAATTATATGGCAATGTCTTCAAGGAAATGCTCCTTCCCTTGTTACAGGCTGACCCAAATTTTGCCGAAACACTCAGCGTGATACTTCACTCAGGCCCGATTCAACGCATCAAAGTTGGATCGAAAGCCAAGGTTGAAAAGACCCATATAACCAATAAGTCTGGTCGAGGCGAGCAGATAATCATAGGAGGAGATGAAGCAACATTCTTGGATGTCTCCATGGACATAGATCCTGGTTAGGAAAGAGGAAGAGAGAGGACCATGTCTCCAAGAGAATAATTTGTAGACAGATCTATATTCTTCAAATGTACGGTAATGGATACATATAGAATAGTCCGCGCTGCGGGAGGAGCCTACCATGTTACTGAATCTATTCGTTGGACGTGAGCGCGAGCAAGAACTGTATCAGGAATTTCTCATTCGAGGAACTCCCTGGGTGATGGTTATCGCCGGACGCATAGGCAGTGGCAAAAGCAGACTTTTGCGCCACCTGTCTGAGCAAACTCCATCTAATATCCTTGTGGTCGAACTCGATTTTACTGCGGAAACGCTGCAAACTGATCCCTTAACGCTTCTGAGAGACCTTGCAGACCAGGTTAAAGATTCCTGCAACCTACGAGAGTTCAACGAGTTCAGGAACAAGTTAGAGGAGGGGCGACACAAACTCCTGAACAGTAAAAGCAGCAGAATCACGCGGATAAGCCAGACTCTTCGTTTGGGTGATGCAGCGAAGGTAGAGGGGGTGAAATTGGACATCGGTGCGGCCAAAGACGTTTCCAGGCAAGATATACATCATCAAGTACAGGAAATGGTGACAGAAGCATTCTACGGGATGATAGATACGTTTGGGTTGATGGATACGTCTAGTCAGAACCAACTGGTTATTATGCTCGATGCCTGTGAATGGCTGAGTGAACCAGCAGGTGTAGAAGTCGGCAAGTGGGTGATGGATGTACTTATTCCAGGCTTGCATCGTCATATGAGAGGTAGACATCGACAGTGTTTCGTTGTAATCGCCAGCCGTGTGCAGCCTCAATTAGATGCCCTGGATGAGCAAGATATACAATACCTTGACCTTCTCACCTTAGATAAGGGCGCAGTAGACGAATATCTAAAGAACGTCGGCATGGAGAAGTCCGAGATGCGTGAGTGTGTCTATGAGATCACTCGTGGCAATGCCCTTTGCGTTTCGATTATCGGTGGTATGTGGCAGAAGCCGGGAGAAAAGCCATCAGACCTTTCTGCATTACAAGAAGAGTTCAATCAGCTTGCATTGAACAAATTTATTGAAGAACGAATACTGAAACGCTTGAACCCACCTTTTAAGGAATTGACCCGCTATGGAGTACTCTTACGCAGTTTCGATCTACCCTTATTGCAGGCAGTCTTCCCTGATCTATTCTCAGAAGAAGCGCACGAGCTGTTTTATCGATTTACTCATTACCCTTACATAGATGAGCTTCCAAGAAAACAACGCTTTGCTTTGCAAGAACTGCTGCGTCTGATTCTGGTCAAGTCTATTTTTGCACAAGAGCCGAAAAAATGGCTAGACTATCACAAGCGTGCAATATCGAAGTTGTCCGAAGAAGCATCATACTCACCAGACTGGTATTATCACATGCTTGCCTATTATCTCATCAGTGATAAAAAAAAGAATAAATCATATTGGGAGCAGGAGGCTCAAGGAAAAGCCGAATATCTTCGCGCCCTGGATGAGGCGGCCAGCGATACAACATTGAAGCGCCTGTTTGTAGCATTTGAATAGGCCACCATTAATAGGTCTGACTTGGAGGTAGCATGTCGCAGGATCTATTTGTTGGGCGCGAGAAAGAACAACAATTATACAAAGAATTCCTCACTCGAGAGACTCCGTGGGTACTCATTATCACTGGATTGGCAGGTATTGGCAAAAGTACACTTCTTGATCACCTTGATGAATATACCCGAAACATCCTTGATATGTGGGTCATTCCACTTAATTTTGATGAAGGTCCGCTGCGAACCGATAAGTTGCAGCTTCTAGAAACGCTGGCAGAGGAGGTTGAGCCCTATTGCAACACACAACAGATATCCGCATTCAAGGATGTCCTGAAGCAGGAGCGTGACCTACTCGAGCAGCTTGGCATACCGACGAACCTGGAAAAGCAAGAGGGTTCTGATGATAGCCAGCACGAAACGCAACCTCATACCCGTGAGGTTGAAGAAGTTGCCGCGCACGAAATACGCAAGGCTAAGCAGGAAATACGTCACCAGGTGCGAGAACTGATAACAGAAGCATTCTACGCGCTGATGGACACGTTTGAACCGAACCAACTGGTTATTATGCTCGATACCTGTGAATGGTTTAACGAGCCAGAAGGTGTAGAGGTTGGCCAGTGGGTGATGAATGAACTTATTCCAGATTTGCATCGTCGTATGCGGCGCAAACATCGACAGTGTTTCGTTGTAATCGCCAGCCGTGTGCAGCTTCAATTAGATGTTCTCGACGACCAAGATATATATTACCTTGATCTACCGATGCTGGATAAGGAGGCTGTAGACGCATACCTCAAGCTCATGGGGATGGAAAAACCCGAGATCCACCAGCGTGTCTTTGACATCACGCATGGTCATGCGCTCTCTGTTTCGATAATCGGCACGATCTGCCAGGAACTGCAGAAGCAGGGGAAAGAGCCTCTTAGCGAGAAAGACTTCCCTGCACTGCAGGAAAAGTTCAATGAACGTGCGTCGATAAAATTCGTTAACGAACGCATACTGGAACGCCTCGACTGGCCCTATCGTGAGTTAACCCGCTATGGAGTACTCCTTCGCACTTTCAACTTGCCCTTATTACAAGCAGTATTTCACGATTTACGTTCAGAGCAAGGCGAGTTGCTTTCAGAGCAAGAAGGGCCAAAGTGGTTTGATAAACTTATCCGCTATCCATACATCGAATCCCTGGGAAATTATCGCTATGCGTTCCACGAACTGCTACGTGAGGTACAGGCCGAAAAGCTGCAAAATGAAGGACCTGAAAAATGGAACTTCTATCATAATCTGGCATTAGAGTATTTTAAACAGGTATCACCGCAATCGCCGGAGAGGTATTATCACACAATTGCCTGCGACGAAAAACAGGGCATGGCGGACTGGATGCAGGTCATCCAAGAGGCCATGCCTAATCAGATCAGCGCACTACTACAGGTAACCTACGATAAAATACTGAAGCTTACACCAGCTTCACTTGCAGTGCGTGATTATGAACAGGGGCGCTTCGACTACGTGAGCGCAGGATGGTTGACTACGACGGGCAATATGCAGCAAGCGCGTACTAAGCGAGAGGCTGCGTCGAAGAGTTTTAAGGAGGCCCTCCGACTTTTCGAGCAGGCTGGAGACACCTGTGGAAAGGATCTCATACAGGAAGCGATAGACGCATTACAGCAACCTGGCACTGCAGCTCGAACAGCGCTAAAAAGCTATTGGCAGGCCTGCCAGTCAACTGAACGCCAGCAGCAGGAGGCATTGCAGCGCAAGCGTTATACACGGCGGACCGTGTTGGTGGGCCTGGCAGGAGGAGGGTTGACCGTGGCTGCTCTCGGAGTGAGTGCATTGCTATTGCGAGGGAAGCCTCAAGTACAAACGCGAGTGATCACCCTACCACTCCCGCTGCCCTATAGCTATCAAGGGCATACTGCTGCTGTGTCCAGTGTGGCCTGGTCGCCCGATGGCAAGCACATCGCCTCGGCCAGCGCTGACGGGACCGTGCAGGTGTGGGACGCCACGAGCGGGCACATCTTGCTCACCTACAAAGGGCATACGAATGCTGTCACCGGGCATACGAATGCTGTGTCCAGCGTGGCCTGGTCGCCCGACGGCAAACGCCTCGCCTCGGCCAGCTCCGATCAGACCGTGCAGGTGTGGGATGCCACCAGCGGGCACACCTTGCTCACCTACAAAGGCCATACTGCTGTTGTGAACAGCGTGGCCTGGTCGCCCGATAGCACGCACCTTGCCTCAGCAAGCTCCGATCAAACCGTGCGGGTGTGGGATGCCACCAGCGGGCAGACTCTGCTCACCTACAAAGGCCATACTGCTGTTGTGAACAGCGTGGCCTGGTCGCCCGATGGCAAACGCCTTGCCTCGGCCAGCTCCGATACGACCGTGCAGGTGTGGGATGCCACCAGCGGGCACACCTTGCTCACCTACCGCGGACATACGAATGCTGTGTACAGCGTGGCGTGGTCGCCCGATGGTAAACGCCTTGCCTCGGCCAGCTCCGATCAAACCGTGCAGGTGTGGGATGCCACAAAAGGAAAGACGCTATTCACCTACAGCGAGCATGCGGATGCCGTGTACAGCGTGGCGTGGTCGCCGCCCGATGGCAAGCGCCTCGCCTCGGCTAGCGTGGATAAGACCGTGCAGGTGTGGGATACCAGTCTCAGCAGTGGAAAGACCGCTCTCACCTACAGAGGGCATACGGCTGCTGTATCCAGCGTAGTATGGTCGCCCGACGGCAAACGCCTTGCCTCGGCAAGCTACGATACGACCGTGCGGGTGTGGGATGCCACCAGCGGAAAAACGCTATTCCCCTACAAGGGGCATACAGCTGCTGTATCCAGCGTAGCGTGGTCGCCCGATGGTAAGCGCCTTGCCTCGGCAGGCTCCGATCAGACCGTGCAGGTGTGGTTGTGGCTCAAAAGCTAGAGGGTGGGAATGGAGAGAGCGCAGAAGCGCTGGAGATTGTTACATCGAGCAAATTGTTTTCTTTATCACGCCACCACTGCTACGATTTCTTCTTGTACGGCACTGTTGCTGGACTGGTATTCCCGAAACTCTTCTTCCCCAGGTTGAGAGACCGTATGAAAAGATAATCTCGATCAGCTCAGAGAGGGATTTCATAGGATATTTCTTGTATTTTGCTCGATGCCCTTATAAAGTGGCTTCATACCACATTTCACGCAGTCTCTTAAAACTTGCTTAATCGATCCTCACAACCAGCTTCCCAAAGTTTCTATTCTCCCCCATCGCCTTGTGCGCTTCCGCAATCTGCTCCAAAGGATATATGTGGTCGATGACCGGCTTTACTTTTCCATTTGCCAATAATGGTAACACGCCAGTGGCAAAGCGGCGTGTGACTGCCAGCTTCTCTTCAAGGGTGCGGGTGCGCAGGGTGACACCACGCATTGAAATACGCTTGCCCATCAGCATGCCCAGGTTGACATTTGCCTGTGCTCCGCCCATAGTTGACAGGAAGACGATACGCCCCCAGGGAGCCAATGCCTGGAGGTTCTGATCCAGGTAGGGAGCGCCGATGAAATCGCGTGCGCCAGTTGAATGGCGGCTGTGCCTACACCGCTGCCCGCGGCATGGATCAGCACACGCTCACCCATCTGTAAGCCTGCCTGCGTAAAGAGGGCGTCATGGGCGGTCATAAAGACTTCGGGGATTCCAGCGGCCTGCACAAAATCAAGATTCTGGGGAATTTCAACCAGCAGGCCTTCGTGCGAGAGGATATACTCCGCCTGCGCTCCTCCACCTGCGAGGCCCATCACGCGCTGGCCCGGCTTCCACGCTCGCACCAGGGGTCCAACGGCATCAACCTCGCCTGCAAATTCGAGTCCCGGAATGTTCGCGGGTGATCCCGGGGGAGCAGGGTAGCCTCCGGCACGCTGCAACAGGTCGGCGCGATTGATGCCCGAGGCATGCACGCGTACGCGCACCTGGTCGCCAGTTGGCTGCGGTATCTCGACATCCTGTATCTCCAATACCTCCGGGCCACCGGGCCTGGTGATGATGACTGCTCGCATGAGTTTTGCTCCTTAGACAAGGTTCAATTGGACGAATTGTACTTGACCGTTTGAACAGTCACCCCGTGTCACCCTGAGCCCATGCGCTTCGCTCAGGGGAAACTCCGCGAAGGGTCTGTCGCGAGCGGCAGCGAGATGCTTCGCTGCGCTCAGCATGACAGAGCTGGACCTTGCTGTTGGTGAGGCACTGTCAAGTTCATTTGAACCTTGCCTTAAATATTATGATTTGCAGAGATGTGGAATCTTGTTCCTGGGCATAGGATAATATCCCCCCAGTGGAATCTTGTTCCTGGGCATGGGATAATATCCCCCCAAGGGCGACCGCAAGGGTCCCCACCCCACATCTACACCACTCCCGCCCCTACTATGATACGTATGGTTGCTGGTGATTGTCAAAGTTTTGGCGACATTCAGGTGGCTTTTATACTTAGGCAAGGTTCAATGTGAAGAAAAGTACTTGACAGTTTGAACCATGCCTTAAGGGGCAAGCGAGTTACGCTTCGCAATGGAACAGTAGGGGTGTGGGAAATTTAGTGTAGGGGGAAATAGGCTTGCGCCGCCTTTCGCGGGGGCTAGAAACTGGTATGTGCTTACCCCCGCGAAAAGCGCTGCTTGCCGTATGAATCACGCGCCAGTTAGCTGCTTACTGAGCTGTGGCTGTTTGTGTAGCTGCTTGCTCTGGTGCGCCAGCGCCTTTATCAACAGCCTCGAGATCAATCTCGATGTTTATATTTTCGCTCACCAGCACGCCGCCGGACTCAAGCGCCACGTTCCAGTTGAGGCCCCAGTCCTTGCGGTTAATCTTGGCTTTGGCACTCAGGCTCGCAATCTGCGTACCAAAAGGGGTTTTACCCTGACCGTTGTACTCTGCTTTGAACGTCACCGGCTTTGTTACGCCATGCATCGTCAGGTCCCCGGTCACATTGTACTCGTTGCCGCCGGTGTGCTCGACCTTGTTGCTCTTAAAAGTGAGGGTCGGATAGTTTTGTACGTCGAAGAAATCAGGTGAGCGCAGGTGCCCATCGCGGCGCTCATCGCGCGTATCTACACTCGCTGCGTCAGCTTGCGCGTCAACCCAAGAGTTTTCCGGATGCTCTTCATCGATATGAAGATGGCCGCTGAGCACGTTAAAATGCCCTCTGACTGTGGTAAACATCATATGCTTAAGGGCAAATGCCGCTTCTGAATGCGCTGGATCAATTTCCCAGGCCATGAGAGATATCCTCCTGTTGTTTTATTACTAACAAATAGTTAGTCACTTACTAACCACAGCTACTATAACACACAATACTTCCCTTTGTCAAGTGCCTAACTTTTTGGAAGTAAAGCGATGGTTACTGCGTATGATATAATCTGCTCAACAACGATATAGTGATGCAGAGCAGAGGATAGAGAAAGCATGTTCACCCTCAATGACATACTGCAGGGCAATGAGGGCAAGCTTCATTTGCATAGCTCGGCACCGCCTGATACAGCGCAGGTATTCCCTTCAGCACAACATGACAGCCGCCAGGTGGACAGAGGAGATCTTTTTGTCGCTATCAGAGGGGCACATGTCGATGGACATTGCTTCATCCCGGCGGCAGCACAGGCAGGAGCCGGCGCTGCGCTCTGCGCCGAACCAGCAGAGGATGTGGCGCCTGATTTCTTGCAAATCATCGTGCCCGATGTCGTCCAGGCACTACATGCCACCGCCCGTGTGCGCACGCAGCGCCAGCAGAACACCATCTTTATCGGCATCACCGGCAGTAATGGTAAAACGAGTACGAAAGAAGCTACTGCTGCCGTTTTGAGCCGGCAAGCTCCAATACTCAAGACTTTCGCGTCCTATAACAACGAGATCGGCTATCCGCTAACCCTGTTACGGCTGGAACCAGGTCATCGCTATGCCGTAGTGGAAATGGGCGCGCAGTGGGTAGGAGAACTGACCTGGCTATGTAATACCATAGCCAGGCCTGACTGGTCAATCATCACCAATGTCGGCGCGGCACACCTCGAGTTCTTTGGCACGCAGGAGGGTGTGATCAGGGCTAAAAGCGAGCTGGTACAGGTGCTCGCACCGGAGGGCATCGCCATCCTCAATTACGATGATCTCAATGTACGAAATATGAAGACGGCTGCGCGGGTTCTCTATTACGGCCTTGGTGAGGAGGCCCGGGTGCGCGGCAGAGATATACGAGGCGATACCCTGCGAGGGCTCAGCTTTACACTAAACTATGCCGGGCAACAACAACGAGTACAGTTACATCTAGCAGGCGCTCATGGCATCATGATAGCCCTGGCGGCGGCTGCTGCCGGCTGCGCGGCACAGATGAGCCTTGACGAAATTTGTGCGGCATTGGAGAGCCTATCACCAGCCAAAGGGCGCGGCGAGATCAAACCAGGACCAAATGGCAGCACCTTGATTGATGACACCTATAACGCCAACCGTCAATCAATTGTCGCCATTATCAGGGCTATAGGTGCTGCTGAACCTGCCCCTGGCGGGAATCGATGGGCAGTGCTGGGCGACATCTTCGAGCTTGGTCAGTATGCACGTGAGGAGCACCTGGCAAGCGGCAAGGCGCTGGTTGGAACCATAGATCACCTGGTTGCGATTGGCGACCAGGCACGCTTCTATATCGAGGGAGCAATCCAGGCCGGGATGCCAGAGAAAAGTACTCACTACTTTGGCGCAGATGTCGAGAATACCCAGGAATTAGAGACCGCCAAGCTTGCTGCTGCCGACCTGCTCAAACGCGAGGTACACCGTGACGACCTGGTCTTGATCAAAGGCTCACGAGGTATGCGTATGGAGACGATGCTACATATGCTTTAGCTGAGAAAGGACTCTGGTATGGAGAAAAAGAAGATCCGCATAGGTCTGGTTTTCGGAGGTCGCTCTGGCGAGCACGAAGTGTCGCTTGCCTCAGCCGAGTCGGTGATGGCAAACCTGGACCGCGATAAATACGAGGTTGTACCGATTGGCATTACCAAAGAGGGATCGTGGTTACTGGGCACAAAGCCGCGCGCATTGCTGGCGACTGAACAGAGCGCCAGCGCAGGTCTGGAGGAGACAACGGCGGTAACGCTAACTGGCGACCCACGCTTACGCCGCCTGATCTCGGTGGAGAACGGTGAAGAACTTGGCAGCAGGGGCGCACTGGACGTTATTTTTCCCGTCTTGCACGGCACCTATGGAGAGGATGGCTCACTGCAAGGACTGCTGGAAATGGCCAATGTGCCCTATATCGGCTGCGGCGTGCTGGGTTCTGCACTGGGCATGGACAAAGAAAAGATGAAAATCGTCTTCCGTGCGGTTGGCCTGCCTGTCGTTGATTACCTGGTGTATCGACGTAATGAGTGGGAACGCACGCCCGAACTGATTATGGACGCTATTGAACAACGCCTGGGCTATCCATGCTTCGCCAAACCTGTGAACCTGGGATCGAGTGTGGGGGTGAATAAAGCGCACGATCGCGCTGAACTGGAGCACGCCATCAACGTGGCGGCAGAGTACGACCGCAAAATCATCATTGAGCGCGGGATCGATTGCCGCGAGGTTGAATGCGGGGTACTGGGTAATGACGAGCCTATAGCCTCGGTTGTTGGCGAGGTCATTTCCAGCAATGAGTTCTACGACTATCGCGCCAAGTACATCGACGGCAAATCACGGGTGGATATCCCAGCCGGTATACCACAGGCGACAGCGGAGGAGGTACGCCGCCAGGCTGTGCAGGCCTTCGTTGCTCTGGATCTCGGAGGCCTCGCGCGCGTTGATTTCTTTATTGAGAAGAAGACGGGGCAGGTGTACATTAATGAAGTCAATACGATGCCTGGCTTCACCTCGATCAGCATGTATCCCCAATTATGGGAGGCAAGTGGTTTGCCCTATGCGCAACTGCTGGATCGCCTGGTCGAACTGGCGATTGAACGTCACGAGGATAGGCAGCGTAACCGGACAAGTTTGTAGGAGTGTTAGCTATTTTGCTAATTTCGCTCTATTCCCAGCCCACTTTTTACACCCGATACATCATATATGCCGCCTCGCTGCTCGTAGCCACCGGTAAAGGGGTCTTCGGCCAACAGCATCGGCGTATCGAGATCAATGAAGGAGAATCCGCCCAGGCCAGCAGCGAGATGGGCGGCAGCGGCAATGGCAAGACGTGACTCGATCATGGCACCGATCATTAATCCAATGTGGTGAACGCGACAAAGGGCAGCAATATCAAGCGCCTCCACGATGCCCGCTTTCATCAGCTTAATATTCACAACATTGACAGCGCCCATCTTGATCAGACGTGCGACCGCAGCAGCGTTCGAGGCACTTTCATCAGCTGCAATAGGAACAGAGGTGTGCCGAATAATATAGCGCAGTCCTTCGTAGTCGTCTTTATGTACTGGCTGTTCCATAAGCAGCGGTCGAACATCACGATCATCAAGCGCTTCAAGACACAATAATGCCTGGCCCGGTGTATAGCCCTGGTTAGCATCGAGGATGATGCCAAGTTGCGGAGCACCACCGCGAACAGCCTCAACGCGGTCTGCATCTTCACGCAAGTCACCCCCCACCTTTATTTTGATCCTGGTGATACCGCGCTTGACTGTGTCTTGCGCCAGTTCGTAGGCATGTTCGGGAGTGACCATTGGAATACTCATATCTGTTTCTACACTCGTGCTAGCTCCACCAAAGAAGACGTACAATGGGATACTGTATGAACGGGTGAGCGCATCGAGGATTGCCATCTCCATGCCCGTGCAGACCGTCGTTTGCGCATAATATACACTGTGTATGAGCTTTGAAAGGACGCGCCAGGAGGATGCATCTTGCCCCCGCAGGAGTTCAATGCAGCCACGAGCAGCCGCAAGCGCTGTTTCTTGGGACTCGCCAGTACTTGGAGGGAAAGGTGCGCACTCGCCGTAACCGACGCTCCCATCGCGCAATGTGACAGTAATGAGCACATTGCGCGCCTCGGAGATGCTGCCGGTCGCGATGGTGAATGGCTCCAACAGGGGAAGAGTTAAAGGTTCCACGGTAATAGACTGAATGGTTGTGTGTGGCATGTCGTATGAGCCTTTCCACGAGTGCAGTAAACTGGACAAATATTTCTTGACAAGAATACTGTATCTGTGAACGCGGCACCTGTCAAGAAATGCGACGAGAGGAGCGGCATTTGGAGATACTGCCTGTCACCCTGAGCCCATTCGCTTCGCTCAGGGTAAACTCCGCGAAGGGTCTAGCTCGCCGGACGCAGAGATCCTTCGCTGCGCTCAGGATGACAACCAGGACGCCTCCCAAGTCCGCTCACGGGAAGTCTTATCTCCAAATGTCTAACGAGAGGAGCGGCATGACGGATACGAGCTATCAGCATCGTAGCTGTCAAGCCGCTCCTCTCGAGGCGGGTATCACCGTTAGCGACCAGCTACCGAAAGCCTGCTCACTTCAGGCACAATCGCTGTGGTCAACACCTCGAAAGGTTCCAGATCACTCACATTCGCCAGCGAGAATATCGCGTGGTCAACCCCATGTGCTGCCAGCAGCGTAAAGTACTCGATGGCAGCCTCCGGCGTCATCGTCTGATTACGCCCATCGCGGGTGAGATGGAGAGACGCGAGCGTGGTTTTTTCGAGCTGCTCGTAAGGGCGTCCCAGTTCCTGGCAGTGCTCGCGCAGCACCTCCAATTTCTGTTGAAGCGCCGATTGTTCCGCCGTGGCAGGAACAAAGAGATTGCAGGCATCGGCATATTGTGCGACCAGGCGCAGCGTCTTGCGTTCCCCTCCTCCGGCCACGAGAAGCGGTGGGTGGGGCTTCTGGATGGCTTGTGGGGCATTGTTGGGATGAGCAAGATGATAGTGCTTGCCCTCATAGGGCCTGACCTCATCAGCAGACCACATCTGATGGGCAATTTGTAACGTTTCTTCCAGGCGCTCAAACCGCTCGGCAATTGGGGGAAAAGGCACGCCGTAGGCTTCATGTTCTTCTTTGTACCATGCAGCACCCAGGCCAAGGTATGTTCGCCCGTGCGAGAGGACATCAAGCGTGGTCGCGGCCTTGAGCAATAAGCCAGGATAGCGATAGGTCACGCCGGTCACCAGCGTTCCCAGCTTGATGCGATTGGTGCGCCCCGCAAGAAAGGCTAGCGCGCTCCAGGACTCCAGCACATTTTCGTCGGGATCGCCAAATCGGGGCGGCATGAGGAAATGGTCGGGAACCCAGAGGCTGGACAAGCCAGCTCTCTCGGCCCGCTGGGCAATGGTCGCAAAAGTATCACCCAACGCTCCCTGATCCTGGGGCCAGTTA
>WNEZ01007764.1_pt1 | contig 15272 bp, 13 predicted proteins | sample 5400521 | NCBI WGS metagenome assembly WNEZ01 (sample SAMN13153339, study PRJNA577476) | soil metagenome | isolation source: 120 cm saprolite under Douglas fir tree site 2 hole 1 replicate 1 | place: USA:California | collected 2015-04-18
GCGCCCGCCGTCCAGCACGCGCATGGCTTCAATGAAGCCATCGCCCTCGGGTCCGAGCAGGTTCTCTGAAGGAATGAAGCAATCTTCGAAGATCAGCTCGGCCGTGTCACTGGCTCGCAGCCCCAATTTATTTTCTTTCTTTCCCGGACGGAAACCTTTCGTTCCCTTCTCCACAATGAATGCCGAGAGCCCATGGGTGTGCGCCGCGCGATCCGTAACTGCAATCACAACCAGCACGTCAGCGTAGTGGCCGTTAGTGCAGAATGTTTTGGTGCCGTTCAGCACCCAGCCATCTTTTTTACGTACGGCGTGCATACGTGCGCTCCCAGCATCCGAACCGGAAGAGGGCTCGGTCAATCCCCAAGCGCCGATGTACTCGCCTGTGGCCAACTTGCTCACATACTTCTTTTTTTGCTCTTCGTTGCCAGCCAGGAAAATGTGATTGGTACACAGCGAGGTGTGTGCCGCCACGATGATGCCCACAGAGCCGTCCACGCGAGAGAGCTCCTCAATCGCAGTGACGTACTCGACGTAGCCCATGCCGGCGCCGCCGTACTCCGGTGGAAACACCACGCCCAGGAAGCCGAGCTTGCCGAGCTCCTTGACGGTGGCCAGGGGGAACTCTCCCGCCTCGTCCCATTTCATGACATTGGGCGCAATTTCACGCTCGGCAAACTCGCGCACACTCTTCTTGAGTTGCAGCTGTTCTTCGTTGAGTTGAAAGTCCAAGATTCCTCTGCATGCTCCAGGCCTAGTTTCATGCCTCGCTATGGCCTGCATGCATTACTATGACGGAACTTTGTCATTAGACCATAGTGGAAGAACCATAAGGAAAGGCTCGAACCGACCGGTTGGTTTGAATGAGGTTCGGAGAACTAACGGCGCAGCGCGCATCTCAGACCCCAGCCCAACGCCCACCAAACTGCAGGCAGAAGATAGAGAGCCAAAACGATAACGCCAACGATCACCAAGAGTGTTTTCGCCCGGCCCACTGCTTGCTTCTGCGTTTCTAGTGCCTGCTGCTGATTGGAAAGCGCTAGTTTGTAGTTCTCGATGTGCTGTTTCTGCAGGTCGCGGATTTCGCTCAGGACTGCGATGATTTGCTCTTCAGGCATCGAGCTCCCTCGATCCCATGACACGCTTTTTTGAATTCGAGGGAAAGAGTGCGGAAGAACTAGACCATTGGTGCAGTTCTGCTAGCCGGAGCGGAATATATGGATAGCCCGCGCTTCACGCCGACTTCTTTCCGTCCGCTCCGAAAATCTTGCGCGCCATCCAGACCGGCGCCATGAATACGTGTGCGGGGTTGGTAAGGAATGCGGGCTTGTTGCCTTCAACGAGATGCCCCAGCCAGGCCAGGGCGAAGGCGGTAGGAATCAGAAGCAGCCCGATAATCCAATGGAACCACACGACGATAATTGAGGAGAGGCCGACCGGGATCGCGATCATGTGAAGGAAGCGGTTCAGGGGATGGTTGTGCGCGCCATCGTAGTGCGAGTAGAGACCCATTGAACACCCCACGTGTCCAAACGAGAATGCGGGTGGGTATTATACCCCGGCTGTATAGCTTCTCTTCCGGGTGGCTTTCTTTGGCGATCTTCGCCAGACCTTCGCCCCCTCTGGGCAAAGCTTTTATGCCGCAGGAACGGCGATGAAGCGCTCGAATACCTCGTTCGAGAGCAGCCTTCCCCGTGGCGTCAACCGAATCACGTCATCCCGGCGCTCGAGCAATCTGATGTCTTCGAACTCTTTGATGCTCGCGGCAAACGCGTTCACTGGATCCGCCCCAAACTCCGCCGTCACTTTCTTTAAATCGACTCCTCGGGTCAGCCGCAGCCCCAGGAAGAGCGTCTCTTCGAGGGCGGCCTGCCGCGACACTGGAGTACGGTTCGGCGGTTTTCCCGCAAAATACCCGTCCAGCGAGTCTGGGGTTGAAAAGCGCACCGCTTCGACATTCGCAGCGGTCATCTCACATGGCGCTGAACTGCTGTATCTCTCGTGCTGATGACCATCCTCCGCTCTCAAGAGAACGTAAGGATCAGCCGATGCCGCGAGCATCGAATGCGCATCTACCCCAAAACCAAAGTATGGCTGCCGTGTCCAGTACTTCAGGTTGTGGCGCGACTCAAAACCTTCGCGCGCAAAATTTGAGATCTCATACTGCTGTACGCCTGCTCCATTCAGAAGTTTGCAAGCCTCCAAATAGAACTCCGCCGTCGAGTCTTCGTCCGGAACGAAATGCGCGTGATATCTTGTTCCGCCCGCGATCAGTTCGCGGCCGAGCCGGGAATCCTCATCGACTTCGAGCATGTAGACGCTGACGTGCGGGGCAGCGGTGGCGATCGCGTCGGTCAACGATAGCTCCCAGCTTTCCGCCGTCTGGTGAGGCAGTCCCGCGATAAAATCGATATTGATATTCGTAATTCCGGCCGCGCGCAGACGCTCAATGTCATCAAAGACCGTCGCCCGTTTGTGCAGACGTCCTACAGCCGCAGCTTCTGCATCTACGAACGACTGCACTCCCAGGCTCACGCGATTCACGCCGCAGCGTAGCAGGACGTCGAGAACCGCGGGTGTCAGCGTGCCGGGAGCGCACTCCACCGTGATTTCTGTCTCCGGCTGGAGACAAAAACTTTGCCGAATCGTGACAAACAGCTGCTCCAGTTGCGCAGAATCTAGTACAGTGGGCGTGCCACCACCCAGATAAACGGTGTTGACGACATTTTCGAAATCGCCACCCATCTGTTCGGCTGTGATGGACGCATGTTCGATATCGCCGCAGACGCGTTCGACATAGCTTCGAAATAGAGCACGAGAGAAGACATCTGAAGCGAAGTTACAGTAGCTGCACTTAGTACGGCAGAACGGCACCGAGATGTAGAGGCCAAGCGTCACTGGATTTGATTATCTCATTTGCCCGTGGCGCCAGGCGCGAAGGTGGCATCTTACGAGAGTTGGAACAGATAGAGACTCTAAGGCTGGTTCAGCCAACTGTAAGGTTTAGTGCCCTAAGAGGCTGCGGGAAAACTAAGTGGAGTGGTTCAACCATGGGAGGGCACGCCTTTCAGGCGCGCCGTGGACTTGATCTGGCGACATTACGGCACGGCTGGAGCCGTGCCCTTCCACAAATGTGCCAATCCCCGCGTTTTTCCGACAGCTGCTAGTGTTATGTCCCGCAACTTCGTGGCAAAAGTCCGGCGCTGTCATCCGGAGCGAAGCGAAGGATCCATGCATAACAAATCAACTGCATAGATCCTTCGCGGCCTGAAGGCCACTCAGGATGACAGCCTCCGATGACAGCCTCCGAGATATGACGCGAAGATATGACGCGAATTAACCGGACGCGAACTAGGCTCCAGTGAACAGGAATCGATGCTCCCTCGTGTCGTCATAACCGGCCTGGGCGTGGTTAGCCCGAACGGCATTGGCAAAGAAGAGTTCTGCCGCGCTATCCTTGCCGGAAGATCCGGCGTAAGACGCATTTCGCGCTTCGATCCTACCGACCTGCCCGTGCACATTGCCGGCGAGATCCCCGATTTTGACGAGTCGCAATGGGTGGACCCGCGCGAACGCAAGCACGTGTCACGGGTTGTGCCTCTTGCCATCGCCGCATCCAGCGAGGCTCTGAAGGATGCCGGCCTCGATCCCGCATCAATGTCGATGGAAGAACAGCGCGAGATCGGCGTGATTCTCGGTTCGGGCGGTGGCGCCCAGGAATTTTCTGAAGAACAGTACCGCCTCTGGCATTCGGGCCATGTCAAGCAGGTCAGTCTCTTCTGCATTCCCAGCGGCACCATGGGCACGATCTCAAGCGAAGTCTCGATGCGGTTCGGGTTCCGCGGCTACAGCCACGTTGTGACCACGAGCTGCACCTCATCCACCGATGCACTGGGCTACGCGTTGCAGCACATTCAGGCGGGCATGCTGCCGATGTTTCTAGTTGGTGGGGTGGACTCGGCGATTACTCCTGGAATTATCAAGGGATATTCTCTGCTGCGGGCATTGACCACTTCGTGGAACCACGCTCCGGAGCGTGCTTCGCGCCCCTTCTCGGCGGATCGCGACGGGTTCGTGCTTGCCGAAGGTTCCTGGATGTTCGTGCTCGAAGAGTACGATCACGCCCGTGCCCGCGGGGCTCGCATTTACGCCGAGATCGCCNNNNAGGCGTTCCATCGCGTGCGCTTGAGCGAATCCGCCGAGGAGCCCGCCCGCGCCATCATGCTTGCACTGGACGAAGCCGGACTCGCTGCTGAGGACATTCAATACGTGAATCTGCACGGCACTTCGACCGAACTTAACGACCGAGTGGAGACACGCGCTTTGAAGTTGGCTCTCGGCGAGCATGCCCGCAAGATTCCTATGTCAGGATTGAAATCGCAGATTGGACATGCCCAGGGCGCGTGCGGTGCCGCTGGAGTCGCCGCCACACTGGTCGCCATGGAGCACGGCATGATCCCGCCCACCATCAACCTTGATGTTCCCGACCCGGATTGCGATCTCGACTACGTCCCCGAAGCCGGCCGCAGAGCCCAGATCGAGCACGCAGTTTGCAACTGCGTGGGATTCGGCTCGAAGAATTCAGCGCTGGCGCTGAGGAAGGTCTGAGGAACGCCGATCTTAATCCGGCATGGACCCATGTAGGGACAGGCGCCGTCGCCTGTCCGGCCGAGCGGGGCTCGTCAACTCGGGAAACCTTTTCCATCCTTCCCGCTTCCTTCCCCATCTATTTAAGGTAATCTTTAGCTAGACGATGGCCATCCACGAAGAAGAAATACTAGGCAAAGCGTATGACAGCCGGTTGATGCGGCGGCTGCTCCGGTATCTGCGGCCCTATACCTGGCAAGTGGCGATTGCGCTTGTGGCGATCATCTTGAAGGCGGGTGCCGACGTCCTCAGTCCTTTACTCACCAAGATCGCCATTGATAAATACCTGGCGCACGTGACGGGCACGCGCTCGGCGCTCGACCGCTGGCTGAGTTCGAGCCCACTAATCGGCATCGCGCAGATCGGCGCCTTGTATGTCGGGCTTCTGGCCTTCAGCTTCGGCCTCGAATTCCTTCAGACATATTTCATGCAATGGACCGGCCAGAAGGTGATGTTCGATCTGCGCAGCCAGATCTTCCGGCACCTGCAGCACATGCATATCGGCTTTTATGACAAGAACCCGGTCGGCCGGCTGGTCACGCGCGTCACCACTGACGTGGACGCGCTGAACGAAATGTTCACCGCGGGCGTGGTTTCGATTTTCGAAGACGTGTTCGTGCTCGCCGGCATCGTGGCGATCATGCTGCGCATGAACTGGAAGCTGGCGCTCATTACCTTCGCCGTGCTGCCACTGATCGCCATTGCCACCAAAATGTTCCGCGATAAGGTGCGCGATTCCTATCGTCGCATTCGGGTCGCCATTGCGCGTATCAACGCGTTCCTGCAAGAGCACGTCTCCGGCATGGTGGTGTTGCAGCTCTTCAACCGGGAGAAGCGCGCCTTCAAACAATTCTCCGCCACCAACGCCCTGCACATGGACGCCTTCAAAGACGCGATCATGGCCCATGCTGTTTACTACCCGGTGGTGGAAATTTTATCGGCAACTGCGGTTGCCTGCGTGATCTGGTTCGGGGGCAACGACGTGATCCGCGGCACGGCCACGCTCGGCATGCTGGTCGCGTTCATGCAGTATGCCCAGCGCTTTTTCCGTCCCATTCAGGACTTAAGCGAAAAGTACAATATCCTGCAGTCGGCGATGGCGTCGAGTGAGCGCATTTTCAAGTTGCTGGATACGCCGGTTGAGATTGCTTCGCCCGCTGTAACCAAGAAACCTGAAGGCCCAGGCAACATCGAGTTCGATCACGTCTGGTTCGCGTACCGAAATATCCCAATCGATACCGGAGATGGACACAAGGAAATAGGCGGTCCGCCAAGCTTAGGAACAGATGGTACCGGAACCGCCGACTCACGGGGTCGGCCCGGACGAGCGGGGGCGGCCGTCCCCACATGGCCATTGTCGGCCAAAGGCGCTCGGGCCACACCGACGGTCGAGCCTGACTGGGTGCTTCGCGATGTGAGCTTCAGTATTAATCCTGGTGAAACTGTGGCCATTGTGGGCCATACCGGCGCGGGCAAGACAACGATGATCTCTCTTCTGCTGCGCTTCTATGACGTGCAGAAGGGCGCGATCAGAATCGATGGCGTGGATATAAAAGACATCGACCTGATTGACTTACGCCGCCGTTTCGGTGTCGTACTGCAGGATCCATTCCTCTTCAGCGGAACAATCGGAGGCAATATACGGCTGGGCACGGAATGGATTCAGGACCAGGATGTGGAGCGCGCCGCCGAAGAAGTCAATCTCGCCGACTTCATCCGTACAATGCCACGCGGCTTCAACGAAGAGGTGCGAGAGCGCGGCAGCACGCTATCAACCGGTCAGAAACAACTCATCTCGTTTGCCCGCGCGCTGGCGCATGAGCCGAAGATCCTTGTTCTCGACGAAGCCACTTCGAGCGTGGATACCGAAACTGAGTTCCGTGTGCGCGACGCGCTTTCACGCATGGTCGAAGGCCGCACGTCGCTGATTATTGCCCACCGCCTTTCTACGGTGCAGCGCGCGGACAAGATCATCGTCATGCACAAAGGCCAGCTTCGCGAGATGGGTACGCACCAGCAACTGCTAGCGAACCGTGGGATTTATTGGAAGTTGTATCAACTGCAGTACAAGGATCAGGAAGTTGCGGCAAGCCCAGAGGTCACCGCCAGCGCCGACGATTAGTGCGCTCGTCGAAAGAGCTAGACGGGAATTTGGGACCTCAGGGGCTGAGGCCCGATATCTTGCAGGCGTTGGTGGCACGGCTGAAGTGGCTGCGGAAAAACGGCGTTCCCGCCGGGTGCCATCGGGGAAAACGCAAATTGGCAGTCGCATCGCCTAACCCGCCTACCGACGCCTCAGTACGCGTCATCCATCTAGTGATCCTGGAATCCGCTCCTGCTTAAACTACAAAATACCGGAGGAGCCCTCCTCCATTCACACCGCCGGGGTTTCGGGCTCCTCTGAGTTTTCACGGTTAGGCGTGACTATCGGTATGGCAGCGCTCAGCACCCAAGCCAAACGCCGACGGGGTGCGTGACAGCCACCAGCACGCTTCAAACCCGAGTGGTGACGCGAGCTGTCCGGACGAACAGTACGATGGCAATCAGCAAGAGCGAATAGGTTGTTAGGCCGCCACCGAGATGAAAGAAGAAGGCCGCGAGCCAAAATGCAAACAGTAGCCAAAAAGCGAACCAGAGCACAGGCAAGCGCATTCGCCGCACCTCCATCTAAATCAAGAATGTAGTATCAAACAAACACGCGATACAACTGGAAGGTGGCCCATATGGTCCCTCCGTTGCCCGCGCCACGTAGGAATGCGCCAGGCAGAGATGAGATTAAAGAGTGACCGTCGTGGATGGAATGGCTCAGTGGTGTAGCTGGCGTGGCACGAACGCGCTAACCTTCCTCGCCGGCTCTGCGGAGTTTAGGTCAAGAAAAAAGCCGCTGCAACATCGGGTAGCAGCGGCTGGGAGTCGAGTCTAGTGAGGGACGGCCCTCCTGTCACCGCCGTCCGCGCCTGGCTTCATCTGCATCTTCGGCGAGATCGCGCAGAAACGCGAAAAACTCTGGCGACTGGCCGATGAAAAGCCCCATGGCGGTCAAGAAGTTGAGCGCCCCCTTGGCAGCTCCCTTCGTCTCGGTGGGGCGAATGATCGAACATACCGGGAGCTTTCGGCTGAGGAATGGGCATGGCTCAGGCATGATCAGGTTGGTTTGAAAGTCCTCGCCGCCAAACGGCGGAGAATTCAGGTCTGGAAAGGTCACGGATACACCGGTCACGGGATCCACGGCAGTCAAGGGAGGCGCATTGCCCGCCTTGTCGTGCCAGGTCTGAAAATGAGCTGTCTCGGTCGGGCCAATGCTGAGCACGACTCGCAACACTTCCACGTGGGTCACCCTCTGAGCCAGCGACGGATAGAGGCTGTTGCCACCTTGTTCGATAGTCGGAAAGTGGAATGCTGCCGTGTTGGCGATCGCCTGAAGGAAGTTCGGGTCGTTCAAATCGTCGTCTGTCCTGGGAATCGCCGTATGCTGCCCGACCGCTAAAGTTGGGATGGCTTGCGGGAACGTGTCACCGAGATCGGGGTTCTTGGTGCGGCTGCGGTACCGAGTCCACCAACTAGTGTCCAGGGTGAGCTGCGTGAGGTTGGTAAGCCGTAGTTTTCCGCTAGATCCGGTCGCTGAACTACCCGGCAGGGTGCGAAATTGCTCGAGACTTACTTGATCCGCACCCTTGGAGGCGAGGTACGCGTTGATGAAGTTCTGGTGGGTGAACTCATCTTCGGTGTTGTCGTGGATATACTGGTCCATGTCGCCGTCAAGGACCTTAAGGGCAGCGGTATAGGCTGCAATTCCACTCCCGCCTGGGACTTCGCTGTCTTGGATTCCCCCGAGTTCGTTGTACTGCACCCAAAAGTCGGTCTCGAGGATTTCAGCCGCAGCCAGGAACCTTAGGATTGCCGCATCTCCTTTGGTGAGACGCCCGCTATGTTCCTCTGGGCCCTCTTGGCCAAGAGCGGATGAGCTATGGGTCAATAGCCCTGCGCCCACAATCGCCGCACCGGCCGCTGTCAACCCTTTCCTCATGAACGAGCGCCGGTTGATTGAGCTCTTCAAGCCATTCAGTAGATCTTTCACAGCGTCTCTCCTTTCTGAACTTGATATTGAGGATCAAGGCGCTGGCATCCAGCGTGGAAGGCTTGTTCTCTGATTGATTTCGACGATCCAGCCCCTGATTCAGACCACCAGCAGCCTACGTCGGGTGCCGATCCGCATTTGTCACGCATCCGTCAGGGCCTTGCAAATTTCTTGTAAATTTCTTGAACGCAGTTCCTTGTGTTCCGTCGCGTTCGTGGCCTGCATTCCGGCGTTTGTACTCGCACGGGAGCAACATTTTTCGTTCACCGCCTCTGGCTGCGGCGGCGCGAACCGGTCTGCACTCAGAACTTGGGGCATCCGGCGGCTTGCGTTCATTGGTGCTTTTGGGCTGCATTCTGAACTCAGTATTCGCCCAGTCGGTTGGAATGCGGTAGCATCTCCCACGGCATCCCGCTTGCGCAGCACGAACAGATTGCAAGCTTTAGGGGAAATACCCGCTAGGGGCGGAGGTTGTGGTGGTGTCCTAATTTCATAAACCACAAAGGACACGAAGTTACACGAAGGGCATCTTTTACGGTTCCTTCTTATTCCGTCGTGTCCTTCGTGGTTAAATTCGGACACTACCGAACTTGTTATCCGATTGAACGAATTGCCCTGCAGGTGATAGGTAATGACATTGAAGTCTGTAGACACGCTTCTCGACGTTTTGCATTTTGCGGATAGTCACACAGCGGTTATCGTCCCCGAGCTTGGAATCCGGGTCAGCTACGATTCGCTCCGCCAGCAGGTCTTGGCCATGGCCGACGCTTTGGCGGCTGCTGGAATTCGCCGGGGTGATCGTGTGGCGATCGTCTTGCCGAACGGCCTACCGGCGATCGTGAGTTTTCTAGCCGCCTCCATCGCGGGCACAGCTGCCCCACTGAACCCAGCATACCCATATGAAGAGTTCTTTTTTTTCCTGGAGGACACGGCCGCTCGCATTCTGATTTGCCCTCCGACTGGCGCTGAAGAGGCGCGGAGTGCAGCGGCGGATCGTAATATCCCGGTGTTCTCAGTGGAGATGAGCGACCAGGGGACAGTTCGCCTGCTGAATGCACCTAAAGGAATCTCGGCAACAGCGCCGTCGGCTGATGACGTTGCGCTCATTCTGCACACCAGCGGAAGCACCGGGCGGCCGAAGCGTGTGCCCCTCCGCCACTTCAACTTGGCGGTCTCCTCCGCAAACATCGCGAACACCTACGCCCTTTCTCCCGAAGACGTTTCGCTCTGCATTATGCCGTTGTTCCACATTCATGGCCTGGTAGCTTCAATCTTGGCCACGTTGGTTTCGGGCGGAATGGTAGTCGCTCCAACAAAGTTCAACCCGCTAGCTTTCTGGCGAGTGGTGCGGGAATACCGGGTGAGCTGGTATTCCGGGGTGCCGACGATGCATCAGCTTCTCCTGGCGCGTACACGAGGCGAGAAGCCAGCGGACGCCAAGTCTCTACGTTTTATCCGGTCCGCCAGCGCGCCCTTGTCGCCCGAAATCATTCATCGGATGGAGGAGGTCTTTGGGGTGCCGTTCGTTGAAGCGTACGGGATGACTGAGGCTGCTCACCAGATGACTTCTAATCCGCTGCCTCCACGGCACCGCAAGCGGGGTTCTGTGGGCGTGGGAACCGGCATTCGCATCAGCATCATGGACGAACAGGGCAATGACCTCGGAACAAACCAGCGAGGGGAAGTCGTCATCCAGGGGGCGAACGTGTTTCGCGGATACGAGAACAATCCCGAAGCCAATGCCAGTTCTTTTGTGAACGGATGGTTTCGTACCGGGGATCAAGGATTCCTGGATGCAGACTGCTATTTGCATCTGACCGGCCGGATCAAGGATCTGATCATCCGGGGAGGCGAAAACATCGCACCTCGTGAAATCGACGAGGTTCTGCTGCAGCATTTGGCGGTCGAAGAGGCGGTCACGTTTGGCTTCCCACATCCCACGTTGGGCGAGGAGGTGGCCGCAGCGGTGGTCTTGCACGAACCGGAGAGCGAGACTGAATGGACCCTATTGAAATTCTGCCGGGAGAGGCTAGCGGAATTCAAAAGCCCCAAGAGAATCTATGTCGTGGAGAGTATTCCAACGACGGCGACGGGAAAGATTCGACGGCGCGCGGTGGCGGCTGCGCTTTTGGATGAGCAAGGATGAAATTCTTAATCGCGGGCGCGGGTGCCATCGGAGCTTATATCGGTGCGCATATGGCGCGCGCCGGGCTGGACGTGACGCTGTTCGGGCGCGGACCCCATCTTCGGGCTATGCAAGAACACGGCGTGCGGGTGAAAACCGTCGAAGGAGATTTTGAGGCGCGACCTAAGGTAGCGAGCAAGCTCGAGGAAGTGGGCCAAGTAGATGTCGTTTTGCTTGCCGTGAAGGCACACAGCTTGCCGGAGCTTGCACCGCAGCTACGGCCTGTGCTCAGTCGGGATACGACAGTGGTCAGCATGCAGAATGGAGTGCCCTGGTGGTACTTCCAGGGCTGCGGTGGCCCTTGTGAAGGAATCCGCCTGGAGCGAGTTGATCCTGGAGGTGTCATCTCCGCTGCCATTGAACCGCGACGGGTGGTGGGCTCAATCGTCTATTTGTCGACAGAAGTCGAGCAGCCAGGAGTGATCCGACATACGGAGGGGAACCGGATATCCCTCGGTGAACCGGATGGCTCGCGTTCCGACCGTTGCCGCCGAATTGCGGAAGCGCTGATCGCCGCCGGCTTGCGGTGCCCGGTCACAACCCGCATCCGGAACGAAATTTGGGTGAAGATTCTTGGCAATGTTGCCTTCAATCCTGTTAGCGTGCTGACCGGCGCCACGCTGGTTCAGATGGCGCGTGATCCTGAGGTTTCGGCGCTAGTCCGAAATATCATGCGGGAGGCGGAGGCAGTGGCCGGCCAATTGGGCTTGGAACTGCCTATCTCTATCGAACAGCGAATGGCGGGCGCGGAAAAAGTTGGGGAACACAAGACCTCGATGCTACAAGATCTCGAGGCGGGACGCGCAATGGAGCTGGAAGCCGTAGTAGGCGCAGTAGTGGAGTTGGGAGAACGTTTTAATCTTCCCATGGTTCACACCCGGACGGTGTACGCCTGCGCGAAACTACTCTCGGAATGCCGAACTTCCGCCACACTTAGGCGGGTGTGACGTCTCCTGGCATCCTGAACGCAGGGGTAGAGATGTCCACAAATTTCTCCTTCGAAAGCACCGCCATTCGCTCGAGGTTTTTCTTTTCACCAGCCTGGGAAAAATTTAGCGAAGCACCTTACTATTCACTAGACAGGCTGGTATAATTTTGTTTTGGTCTGGTCATCAGACCACTTAGGTTGAACATGGCAACGTCGGCAAAACCTGAATTTGAGGCGATCCGAAGGAGCAAAGTCTACGAGGAGGTCGCCAAGCAGCTCGAGCGCCTGATTCTGAAAAAGCTACAACCGGGCGACAAACTTCCTGCGGAACGCGAACTTGCGGAAATGTTCGGAGTCAGCCGCAGTTCCATACGCGACGCTATTCGAAGTCTGGAGCTGGTCGGTCTAGTCGAACCTCGGCAAGGTGCGGGCACGGTAGTTCGCGAAGTATCGGCTGAGTCCCTGGTCAATCCGCTGACGACCGTGCTCGCGCGGCAGCAAATTAGCGAGCTTCTGGATTTCCGCAAGATGCTCGAACCGCCGCTGGCCGCGCGCGCAGCGACGCACGCTTCTGTCGAGGAGATTACTGAGATGGAAGAGATTCTGCGCCGGCAAGACGACAAGGTGCGCCGGGGAGAGCTTGCCATCGAAGAAGACTCCGAATTCCATTACAACGTCGCCATGGCCTCCGACAACAGCGTTGTGTTGAAAGTACTAGACGTTCTCATGGACCTGCTGCGCGAGACGCGCGAACGCGCTCTGCAAGTGGAAGGGCGTCCGCAGAAATCTCTTGCCGGTCACCGGCGGATCCTTATGGCGATCAAGCGGCGCGACCCCGCGGCTGCGGAGGATGCTATGCGGCGGCACATACAAGACGTTGAAAAGATCGTGCTAAACAAGCTCTAAACCCAACGGAGGTTTCCAAATGGGCCGGCTATTCGCGATCGAAATCATTTATCGAGGAATCTTCCAGAAGACACTAGGCAAAAACATCAGCCGCTCCATTGTGTTGGCTGCGCACAAGGAAGGCAAGCTGGGCATCTCGTTCGGCCGTTATGGCGATAGCCCGGAGCGGAATGGCATTCCGGCCAAGAACTTCGCCATCGTGGCTACCGACGAGCAGACGTTGGAAGAAGGAATGGCCAAGTATGAGCCTAAAGAGGTAGACATCACCATTGCTGTGGACGACACGCTGTGCAAGGGTGTGGAGTCATGGGCATGGTATGGGCTGCAGCCGGTCAACCGCCTTCTGAAACCCGGCGGCACATTGATCGTGACTTCTCGCGAACAGCCGGAAGCGCTCATCGAAATGGCCCACCGCAAGGAGTACGAGTACAAACTCGCGATTGTGAAGGGCACTCCCAGTTTTTCGGGCCTTTGGGTTTACAAGGACGACCACACCGACGTGCGTATTCTAGGCGCCATAGCCCGGATCCTACCCGAATTGTTCAGTCTCGAGTCGGTCCAAAAGGCGATCATGGACGAGTGGCACGATGAGCTCAAGGCGACATCTGCGGCGAAATCCTACGAGCGGACTACGAGCCTCACAGTGCAGCCGAACCAGGGCAATCCCGAAGAGCCGTATCGTTTCGACTTTCCTAAGTGGTATGAGATGGGAGAGGGCATTGCCATCCCCAGCATTCCCGCGGGACACGGCTTTGAAGACCCTACAACCCATGTCTCGGGCGGTTTCCGACCCGAGCGCAACCCAACTTTCAAAAAGTTCTCCACCCGCACCATGCGGCCCGTGGTGAACTTCGATACCTGTATCAAGTGCACCCTTTGCTGGCTGCAGTGTCCGGACTCGTGTTTCGACGTCACTCCTGACGGCTGAGGCAGTCTGCCCTGTCAAAGAGTGCGTCACCATGGTGAATGAGACCGAATTCCGCGATAACGCCAGCCAGTGGGAGATGTGGAGGAAGGACAAAGAAGGTTACAAGACCTGGCTCGAAGAGAAGATCAAGTCTCATCCGGAACGGTCCCACGGCTTCCGTTATCGTGGGCAATATGAAGAGCAGGTCCCCGAGATGCTGGAGATCGCTCGCGAAGGATAGCATCCTTTAATTTAAGAGGAGAGTTTGTCATGGCACCAGTGGCCACAGCTATCGAAGAGCAGCGCAAGACTGACGAAACAGCCCTAATCACTGGCAGTGAAGCCATTGCGGTCGCGTGCAAGCTGGCCGATGTCGACGTAATTACTGCTTATCCAATTCGCCCCTACGACACCGTCATGCAGTACGTTGCAAAGCTGGTGGCCAACGGTGAAATGGACTGCGAGTATATCGTGGCGGAGGGCGAACACTCCCAATTTGAAATCGTGAAGCATGCCTCCGCCTGCGGCGCACGCGTGTTCTGCGGCTCGAGCGGCGTCGGCTGGATGTACGCCATGGAAGCGCTGACGGTTACGCCCGCCTTGCGCATTCCCATGGTGGTCATGGTGGGCAACCGGGCCCTGGACGACCCTGGTGCATTTGGCGTGGAGCACAACGACGCGCTGGCGGTCCGCGATCTCGGCTGGCAACTGGTCTGGGTGGACAACGCACAGGAAGCGCTGGACACAGCCCTCATCGCTTATCGCGTAGCGGAGGACCGGCGCATATTCCTGCCCTGCGCGATCAGTTGCGACGGCGCGTTCCTGACCCACTCCCAGGCGCTGGTCAAAATTCCATCGCAAGAAAAAGTGAATGAGTTCCTGCCGCGTTACAACCGCGCTGACTTGCTGCTCCATCCCGACAATCCCATCACCGTGGCCCCGCAGGCCAACGAAGATTGGGTCATGGAGATCCGGCGGCAGAACTATGCGGCCATGGAACGGACCTTTGGCGTCATCAAGGAAGCCTACGCCGATTTCGAACGGATCTTAGGCCGCTCCTACGGCAATCCGTTCTTCGAGGAATATCAGACCGACGATGCCGATGTTGTGTTGATGGGAATGGGGACGCTTTCGACCCCGGTGAAAGTCGCCATCCGACAAATGCGCAAGCAAGGAAAGAAAGTCGGTTTCGTGCGTATGCGCTGGTTCCGGCCATTTGCGGCTGAGGAGCTGGCCAAGTCTTTGGGGCGCTTTTCCGCGGTTGGGGTCATCGATCGTGACTACTCGTTCGGTTCGCCGTATCTCGGAGGCGTGCTGGCAGGGGAGGTTCGCCACGCGCTCTACCCGTCACCCGGCAAGAGGCCGCCGGTGCTGGGCTTCATCTGCGGTCTCGGGGGACGCGAGGTAACCGTTCCCGATGTGGAAAGGATGACCGACTCCGTTTATAAGGCCGCGGAAGTGAAAGTGCAGCCCTTAACGCAATGGATTGGGTTGCGAGAGTAATCCATTTTTGCTGATGTGTTTCAACCATCAGAAAGGATGAGGAATCATGGCTACGTATGTGCAAATTGATCCGACCCAGAAGTTGGATCCGTTCAAGGCAGTCAAGAAGATCCCACTGGAG
>WNEZ01002684.1_pt1 | contig 15264 bp, 8 predicted proteins | sample 5400521 | NCBI WGS metagenome assembly WNEZ01 (sample SAMN13153339, study PRJNA577476) | soil metagenome | isolation source: 120 cm saprolite under Douglas fir tree site 2 hole 1 replicate 1 | place: USA:California | collected 2015-04-18
AGCAGGCCCCTACCGCGTCCCCTCAAGCGCAACCCCAGTCTGGTGCCTCACCTGATACTGGAGGGCAAATCGACCAACTTCTGAAAAAAGCCAACGAGCAGATGAACGCGCAAGGACACATGAAGGAGGCCGAGGAGACCGCAAAACAGGCCCTAGATCTCAGTCAAAAAATTGGCGACAAGCAGCGCATCTTGCAGTCGATGCAATACCTCGGCTCCGCTTATTACTACGTGGGCCGAATGCAGGAATCCCTGGAGATCTGCGAACAGGCGGTTACCCTTGCGCGAGAAACCGGAAACCGCAAGGCTCTGAGCCGGACACTCAACAATATCGCCACGGTGCTACGCGACCTTGGCCGCTACGAGGATTCCCTCAACTACTACAATCAGGTTGTCGCTCTGGGCCGCGAGCTAAAAGACCTTCCCATGCAGTGGACCGCCGAGAGGAACATCGGCGTGCTTTACATGCAGATGGGAGAAACGGAGAAAGCGGAGGGGCCGCTGAAGGAGTCGCTAAGGATTTCGCATGAACTCAAGGATGAGGCCGGGAAGAGCTTAGTCAGAAATGTCGCTAAGGTGACGCAGGAGGCCAGCCTGCTAACACTGGGATTGTGGGAGGCGAGCCGCGAGCAGTATGCTGCGGCACTGGGCTACTACGAGCAGAGTCTAGCAACCAAGCCGGAAAATCTGGCCTTTACGGCCGAGTTGCTAACCGACATGGCCGAGGCTCACGAGAAACTCCATGAGTCGCAGAAGTCCGTCGAACTTCTCCAGCAAGCGCTCAAGATCCAAGAATCCACGGGCACGGGAATCAATGGCACCACACTAAGCGATCTGGGATACAGCCAGGAATCGCTTGGCCAGTTGAAGGAAGCGCTCGCAACGCAAGAACGAGCACTGGCCCTGGTTCGGCAGCTCGGAGGCAATCCGCAGTGGGAATGGCAAGGTGAGAGCCGAATTGCTCACGTCCAACGCGCGCTCGGTGATAACGAAAAAGCCTTGGAGCACTACGAGAATTCCATCGGGGAGCTGGAACACCTCCGCACCGGTGCCCTCAACACCGAATCAGGCCGCGCGGACATTTTTGCAAAAAGCCGGGCGGCTTATGCCGAAACCGCTGACTTACTGGTTGACTTGCATCGCGAAGCCGAGGCCCTGGAAATGGCCGAACGCGGGCAGGCGCGGGCTTTCTTAGATATGCTGGCGCTCTCTCGAACTGGTCTGGGGGACGAGCTGACTCCCGAGCAGCGCAGGCGCGAGGACGCGATACTGGCGCGCATTTCCGCTGTCCAAAAGGATCTATGGAAAGAAAACATCCCTGCGGATGAGGAGAAAAAACACAAAGCGGAGCTAACCTCGGCCGAGGACGACCTCGAAGCGTTTCACCTGGAAGTGCGCCACGCCAATCCACACTACGCCAGCATCCGCTACCCCGAGCCAATCACCCTCAGCCGTATCCAGGACGAGTTGCTCGACGAACAAGCAGCTCTCGTGGAATTTCTTCTGGGTGAAAAACGGTCGCTTGTCTGGGTTGTTGCCAAGAGCAAGCTGATAACTGGGGTTCTGCCCCCGCGCAAAGAGATTGAAGAGCAAGTTGCTGCCTACCGCAAGGCGCTGACGGAAAAAGCCCAAGCGCTTACGCTTCGTCGATCGCTTACTGACGTGAATCGACTGGGCGAAAAAATGTACGCCTCGCTCCTTCAGCCAGTGGAGGGCGCCCTCACGTTCAGCCGTAAGCTGATTATCGTCCCAGACGGGGCACTCCACTACCTTCCGTTCGACACGTTGATCCGCGGCCCACGCCAGGGTGCGTCCGGCGAAAGTCACTCGGCCTATTTGGTGGAAAAGTTCTCGACGGTTTACGCTCCGTCCGCGTCCGCTCTTGTAACGGTTCGCGCGATAAACCAGCAAGCTGCGGCACCGCCGAGGGTGCTTCTGGCATTCGGTGATCCCATAGTGCCGCCTTCTTCCGAGCAGAAAACAGCCACGGACGATGCCACCCGGACGGCGCTTCCGGGACTGCACACTCCAGTTACAGACGAATACGCGGAACGTGGTTTTTCTTTTACTCGGCTTCCCTATACGCGCGATGAAGTGCTTGGAATCAGCAAGCTCTACCCCGCTGCACAACGTCAAATTTATCTGGGGGATCAAGCGCGCGAAGAAACAGTCAAGAGCGAGAAGCTGGATCAATTCCGCTATATCCATTTCGCGAGCCACGGTTTCATTGATGAGTCCAAGCCAGGCCGTTCGGGCATCCTGCTCTCACACGATGCTCATTCTGCGGAGGATGGTGTCTTGCAGATGGGCGAGATTATGCGCCTCAAACTAAACGCGGACTTGGTCACGCTTTCCGCTTGCAACACAGGTCTGGGCAAGCTGGTGAATGGCGAAGGGATCCTGGGTTTGACCCGTGCGTTTTTCTACGCCGGTGCGCGCAACGTCACTGTTAGTCTTTGGAATGTGAACGATTCCTCGACCTCAGCACTGATGAAAGCCTTTTACGAAAATCTCAACCGAGGATTGTCAAAAAGCGCGGCTTTGCGCCAGGCGAAATTGACCCTGTTACGCGGCAAGGAAGCCGCATGGCACCACCCTTACTACTGGGCAGGATTTGTTCTGGTCGGCGAAGGCAAGTGAGGCAAGAGCAGAGTATCGGCTGCGTTTTCGCCTCTGAGTGAACGATTCACACGTCTGCCCGAATTCCGTCGGGACGAATCCGTCCGGCGGCTTGGCTCTCGAAATCTGTGCCCAAAGTTTTTGTGACACTTTAGGGGGTCACCTCAACAGATCAAATTGCGAACAATCCTAGGTCCGTCTTACAGACCTTCAAGGGTGAGCCCGACGCGTTCATTTCATACCTCCGAGATCTCTATGACAAGGACAAAGATTTTCGGGCAGAACTGGACGATCAGTTCAGTTCCATCTCGCAGGAGGAACGGAAGGCCCTCGCGATTCCTGTGGTGTTTAAGGAGAAACCGAATACGAAGCTGGGCATTGTAGGGATGGACCCGTACTTTGAAGCAGCTCAACAGAAAAAGGACGAGGAACACGTGAAGATAGTCGTGTTTGGACACACGCATGAGGCAAAGACCTATCCGCCAGACAAACCCAATCCTGACTATCTGAATACAGGGTGCTGGGTGCAGACGCTCCCCGTAACGAAAGCAAAGACGCCGGACTGGGATCAGCTCAAACTGGACGACCACAATATTTTCCCCCTCAAATTCTCCTGGGTGCTAATCAGTTACAACCAAACCGGGGAACCTCTCGCGGAACTGAAATTTTGGTCCCCAATTGGCTAATGAAGGCATTGCGATTAGGTGCCGGTCGCGACCGCATCTGGACAGGTGAAAAGAGTGAGCCATTGACAGAATTCTTGCGAACAGTAATGTAAAAGTAGCTCTATCTCATAACCAGTCTTCCCTGCTAAGAAGGAGAACGAATTGACTCATTCACTTGTTTGCGTGTGCAGAAGTTTACTGCTCGCTTTGCTCTTCGCGATGCCAACACCGGCCGCCATCGCATCCGCCGATTCACATGCTCGGGCCACGTTAGTTGCTGAAGTCGAAACTGAGCAGGCCTTCCGTAACCAGATACGCCGGCTCGTTGAAGTGGGTTACCCGAAGGCTCTTGGCATGACCACCGAACAATTCCGTCTTATGCTAGAACCATTGTCAAAGCTAATTAACGTTGGAGTTAGAAAGACCGACAAGAACAACTTGCCTTTTCTGATCGTGATTCCTGGATCTCTTATGAAAATCGGGACTCAATTCGATCTTATTGAATTTGAAAATGGCAAACGAGGTTCCGCAACCTATCGGGAAATTGATGAGATTAGAGATGCATTTCTGACCCCAGAGCAGCCCTATCTTATATTTGATATCGATCTTGGGATCGGTTCAAAGAAGATTTACCGCTACAATTCTGTGCGAGCCGCAAGAGAACTATTGTCCAGGAATGGTCGTCGTGGTTTGACTCTGGCCGAGGCGATTGCACTTGCGACTCAATATCCCAAGATAGTATCGAAGCAAACGATCTATGCGACTGCGTCTTTCTGGCGATACGATAATACTGAAGCTATTCCTAGGATTGGCAGTACATTCGGATACCCCTTCCTGACGTACTTGTTTGCGGACTATTTTGGGCAGGGCCCACTGCCAGCTTCATGTCGTGGAATCGGCCACGAGATGTAAGTTATTTCTCCCAATCGATATCATTTACGAGGTTCCGAGAAAATCTGTCGAAAGATCCCCCCGACGAGAATTCCAATCACCGTTCAACTTCTCTTTTTTGTGCAGGGCGGCATTTCGCGCCCAATCTTCGAGCCCGAAACTATGGGGCTGCTTACTTGCGGCCCCTATTTGTTTCTGGCTACATCAAGCTCAGCGGGGAATTAAGCGCTTCTGTGGGTCGTCACCGCAAAAAGTACAAAATTGTTGCTGCTCTGGCCTAACAACTACCTAAGACTCACCCGCAGACTGCCAGGCGTTCGCAAGATATTGAAGAGTGAGGACTACCAGATGTCGACATTCGCCTTCGACGCAACTGCGCTCGGCTTTACCTATTTGAGCTAGTACACAAATATATTATACATGTCGTGAGAGGAGAAAAAGTAGTGGTTTGGATCCAACATGAATTTTTCAAGGGGCGTTAAGGGGGCACTAAGAATTCCCTCTCTTTCCTTTCAATACCTTAGAAGGCCGGGCTGCGCCGCAAAACTCCTTTGTTTCCATATAGCTGGCGGATTCGAACCCCATCGGCTCCACCAACTTACTTACTTCTTTTCAATCCGATAGCAAGATTTCTAAGGGGGCATTAAGGGGCGCTAAGCCACGCTCGAACGTAATCACCTTTCAATGGCTTGAGCGGACGTGGGTTAATTCCGAGTTGGCCGTAATCCGTCTAGGATCGATGCCACGTGCGGAGATCACTTCCCACAAGCCGACTTCCCGGGACTTATCCGCACGATGCCCAACTGGATTACTTCCGAATCGCCGACAAACCGCTCGTTTCCCCGTTGCCTAAGGAGATAGCCGCTTTTCTCCTGGATTGCCCATAGATTTCCGATGTTTCGCTTCAAGCAAAGCAGCTTGAGCGACCGCGAAATATTCCTCCCGCCGTTTGCCAATCCTACGCATAGGACGTCGCACGGCAGAGTCCAGCTCACGATAGCTTGTCGAAAAAGAGATACACGGCGGCAATCCGGCCGTCTCGTACAATGATGAAATCAGTCCCGGCGTAAGCTGGTGCCTCACCAGGGCGGCCCGATACCCATCGGATCCTCCCGCCATTGCCCAACTCCTCGGGCCCGGCAATTGGCTGATATCGAAAGTCAGGGTGAGTGGCCTTGATCGCGCCCGCGACGCGATCGATCTCGTCGCGGCCACGGTGGATGCCCCTGGGCTAGCCAATCGAGATTAGTCCGGCAACTGCTGATCGAGAGTTTCATATTGGCACTCGGCGGCGCGCTCGCCGGTTGTCTGCTCGCCTATGCCGGCATCAAACTCCTGGTGACTTTCATTCCTCAGGATACAATTCCACACGAGGCCGTCATTGGGCTGAATCTCAGTGTCCTTGCCTTTTGCGTTGCTGTCTCGATCCTTACTGCCGTGCTGGCCGGACTGGCTCCGGCGCTGCAGACTGCCAAGCTCGACATTGTCGAGCGTCTGAAGGATACCGCCGGCACTCTGAGCGTCGGATTCCGGCGCGGCAAACTGCGCAGCGCGCTCGTCGTGGTCGAGGTTGCATTGTCACTCGTTCTGCTGGCAGGCGCGGGGCTGCTCATGCGCAGTTTCGTTGCCTTGCAGGAAGTCGATCTTGGCCTGAGGCCCGATCACCTTCTGGTAGCTCGGCTTCCCTTGCCGCGCGGACAATACACCACCGCCGCGGCCAAGCAACAGTTCTTCCGCTCGCTCCTGGCGCGCGTTTCAGCTTTGCCCGGAGTTGTGTCCGCGACCGAGACGAGTACGCTGCCGCCTTACGGTGGTATCGGCACTGAAATTGAAATCCGAGGCAAGACGCACAGCGAAAAATGGGAGAGCATCTTTCAGCTCGTGAGCGAAGGATATTTTCGCACGCTGGGCATCCGCCAGCTACGCGGACGCACTCTCTCGGAAGTGGAGGTGAACGATGCCCGCAAGGTCGCGGTCATTAATCAGACGTTGGCAAGGAAATATTTTGGACGGGAGGATCCAATCGGGCGAAGCCTCACGCTGAAGATGCTTGCCACTGAGATCACGCCTCCGGTCACCGATCCGGTATTCGAAATCGTGGGCATCGTTGCCGACGCAAAGAATCAGGGTATTCAAGAACCGCCGCGTCCTGAAATATTCATTCCGTACACCATTACCGGATCGTTTGAGCGCGGAATCCTGGTCAGGACCGCGCGTGATCCCCTGGCGATGCTCGACACCCTGCGCAAGGAAATTTGGGCGGTGGATCGCAACGTGGCGCTCACAATGACTGGAAGTCTGGAGGACTATCTCAAGCGCTTTACCTATGCCGAGCCGCGCTTCAGTCTGATCCTGCTGGGGGTATTCGCGGGAATTGGACTGGTACTCGTCGCGCTCGGTGTCTATAGCCTGATTGCATATACAGTTTCGCGCCAAACGCGCGAGATCGGGATTCGCATGTCGCTTGGCGCCACGCGCCGGCAAGTTCATCGCATGGTGCTGCGCATGGGTTTGCAACTCATCGCACAGGGCGCAGTGGCGGGACTGCTCCTGAGCTTTGGGGTCACTCGCGTACTGGCCCATCAACTCTGGAGCGTCTCACCGCACGATCCCATCACGCTGGCGGCGGCGGTCGCCCTTATGGGCTTGGCAGGGCTCGCAGCATGCTACTTCCCCGCCCGACGTGCAACGCAAGTCGATCCCATTGTGGCATTAAGGTACGAGTAAAGCTGCGTCTTTTGCGGCTGGTGTCCGAGGGTGCAGGAAGGATGCAAAATTCGCCGTACATTCCTTCCTCGCTCTTGATTAGCCCTGGCCAAATCGTCTGAGCCGCTGGGCAGGAACTGTGGCAAGCTGGCCACAAGTTCACGAAGAAAAGTTCTAAAATCGTCCCCTTGGGCGCGCCACTTAATCTTGGAAATTCAATTAGTTGGCGAAACGGTCTCTACTGTACTGCTACTTTCTTGGGCGTTTTTTTGGGAACACTCGCTCGTTAAGCAGGTTCACTGCCTCTCTCTAAACGATCACACTTGCGCGCGTGTAGACTTCGAGAGTTGTCGCCATGTGAGAATGCCCGCGTGCGGAGATTGGCTTCAATCCGTGCCTGCAAGACCGGTTCTGAACTTTGGTGTAGTCTTGCTTTTTTTTGCGCTGCCTGCCTGGGTGCCTTGATCGACGGCCCGCGTGGACTCCCGGACAACAAGCTCCGGCTCGACCGTGATTTGTTTCCGGAATCGTTCCGATCCGTTGAGTTGGTTCAGAACGCATTGCGCCGCGATTCTGCCCATGTTCGACAAAGGCTGACGAATGGTCGTGAGCCTAGGGTTGTTGAACGCCGCTACCTTGATGTCATCAAAGCCGATCACGGAGACATCTCCCGGAACACTGAGACCAAGATCTTGAAGCGCGCGAATGGCCCCGATGGCCGAAGTATCATTGAAGGCCACAAGGGCCGTGAACGTTCTTCCACCCGACAGCAGTTGCTGCATCGCCGGGTACCCCAGCTCGGGTGAAGTAATGTCCCGTTCGAGTTGCACGGTTGTCTCCGGGCGGATCTCAATTCCAATTTCGCGCGCCACAGCGATGATGTTTTCCCAGCGTTCCTCGGAATCCGAGCTGAAGGATTGCCCTTTCATAAAGGCAATCTGCCGGTGCCCCAGCGAATGCAAGTGCGTCAGGCTAAGCTCCGCGGCGAAGCGATGATCGAGCACGACATTCGTAACGTTTGGTATCTGACGATGTCCGGCGACCGCGACCATAGGAACGGAAAACCCATGCTCAAGCGCCGTATCGATGGCGATGAGCGCGTCAGCGCCACGGCTAAGTAGCATCCGACCGTATTCTTCCACCAGATTTTTGCGGTGCCGGTGGTGCGCTGTGAAGTAGAAGTATCCCGCCTCCATCAGATGATCGCCAATGCCACTCATCACCTGCGTGTGGTAGCCATCACCGAGCTCGGGAACGAGAATTCCGATGGTTAGCGTGCGCCGGCTGCGGAGGGATCGAGCCAACAAGCTTGGCCGATAGTTCAGCTGCTTCGCAGCGGCCTTGATGCGGTCCCTCGTGGCCTGGGGAATGGAGCGACCCGGAACGTCGTTTAGAACAACGGAAACAGTCGCGGGATTCAATCCCAAATGCTCCGCAAGCTTTTTCAGACCGATGCGGTCTTTTCTGGCTGGTGATTTCTTTCCCAAGTCGTGCTTCTTCCTGTCCAGGCGGCCACGTGTTCACCTTGGCCAGAGGAACGTGCCTCCTCGCAAACACGCATTCCGGGAACGCGAGATTTCTACTTGGTTTGAGTACAAAGGCGCATGCGATTGTGCTCTTGCGGTCCTTTTGCCGAGTTCATCCTAACGCAAAGCCCCGGATTCTTGTAAAGTGACGGCAGATTTTTCCCGATTTTTTCGATGCGAGATACACGTAAACACCCGCGCAAAACTCAAAGCGCCAGGCGCCACGGGGCCGGATATTACCATTGAAGTGTTGTGATGGATCCTGGGTCCAGAGTCAGGTCCAGTGCTTGCGTTCCCGCTTGGCATTGAACGTTCTGCCCTCCGCCCTGATTGGTGAGCACCAGCACATGACTTCCATCGGGATTCTCAAAGGCCACGTGATCAATATCGGACAGCGTTCCTTCGGAACCGATCACGCGAGCCCCTCTTTGAACGACTTTCGAATAGTGCGCGAACGCCCAATACTGCCCGCTGCGCGTTACCGCGTGCGTCTTGGAATCTAGTGTCACGACGCCGCCGCAAGAGAATGGCCCGATGTTCGGCCGTCCTAGTTCATCCAGCACCAAGTTCCATCCCACGATGCATTGTGCCCAGTTCCGCAGGATGCCCGCGAAGGTATGCGACCATTTTGCCCAGTCCGTGGCGTAGTCCAGATGTTTGTAGTCGGGCCCACCCTCGGTCCAGTAGTTGCTTTTTGCGGGGAATGCTTCGTGCACACGGGTCATCGCATCCGGAGTGCCGACGTAGCCATGCCACGCGACGCCTTCGACGTACTTGGAGAGGCCGGGGTCGCTCAATTCATCCATTACCCGGCCCCAGAGATTGTAGTTGTGGTCGAGAATCCAAATCTTCGTGTCCAGCGAAGCTCGCTCCAGCGCTGGCCCCAGATGGTTCTTGACGAACTGGATTTCGTACTCCTGCCCCCACAAAGCGGCAGGCATCCGTCCATCCTGATCGGTGTCGACCTCGTTCTGTATGGTGATCGCCTGAATCTTTACACCGTCCTGGGAATAGCCTTGTAAGAATTTGACAAGGTATTGTGCATAGGCGGACAGATACTTTTTGCGCATCGAGCCCCCCAGCATGGAATCGCCGGCTTTCATCCAGCCCGGTGGGGTCCACGGCGACGAGAAAAGAAACAGGTCCGAATTCACTTTCTGAGCGTCGCGCAAGATTGGGAGGATGTATTCGCGATCATGTTCGAGACTAAATCTTTGCAACTCCGGATCGGGGTCCGGGCTTTCGTCTAAAGTGTACGCGAAACGGGAATAATCGCTCGCGCCAATGCAGGTGCGCCCGACGCAAAGGCGCAATCCGTTTGGTCCCAACAGATCGTTGAGCAGAGCGCCGCGCTTTTGTTCGTCCAGTACGGATAGGAGGTAGCAAGACGCATCGGTAAACGCTGCTCCGAATCCCAGAATTTCCTGATAGTGCTTGGTCGTATCGATGTGGATTCCCGCCGAGCTCTTCGCCGAGACCGTCCGCCATACCGGCAGCTTGATTTCTTCCATCCGGCGGTCCTGGGAAGTGACCCAGGCCCCGGCACGGGCGGGGGGGCTGGGCCAGGAGAACGAAGCGTTGGTGGCGGCTAAAGAAGCGGCAGTGGCAAGCTTCAGGAATTCTCTGCGGCTACTGGGCGGCATTGTGTCCCCTCGAAGTGGAATGAAAGCGTTTGCTTTCGGCGACCGCAATAAGGCTGCTAGGCAAACGATTGTTGAGAGACTAACCGGGATGTGCGCCGGAAGGCAATGGAATTCGGCCTGCCGGCAAGAAACAACAAGACTTGTTGCCGTACTCGTAGAAGAACGATTATCTAAATGCCTTCTATCACATTTTCTTCTTGACAACGACGAGCAGAGGGATTTTAATGCGCTCAGAATTTAGTAGAAACCATTAGGAATTGGCCAAGACAACCGTTTGTCTGTCGGACCTGCGCACCCCCCAGGGGCCGGATTAGGCTGGTGCGTAGGTGCGCTAATGGCTGTCGGGCTGATCGTCCAAGTCGAGGATTGTACAGGGTTAACCCAATGAAACTTGACTCCTCTCGCAGACCGACGCCAGCGGCCAGATCGCTATTCAGGTTCAACCACGGTGAGAGACCAGGCCGCGAATCAACGAAATCTAGTTCAGTGAAGCCGCGAAGTTGAAGAATTTCAGTAAAGCTGCCCGCGTAGGTCTCGGCACGGGCGGTTACACGAAACCAAGAGACCACGGATGTAAAAAAGCTCACGGGGGGAGAGCACCATGAAACCGCATGAAAGCCGCGTATTCTGCCTTAACGCCTCAGGGAAGAAGCACTTAGGACAGATGGGAACCGCGAAACTGAGCTGTCTCCTAATGTTCTTTGTTGCCGCGGCGCTTTACGCGCAGAGCATCAGCAGCACAATCACGGGCGCGGTGGTTGACCCTCAGGGTGCGGTAATTCTGAATGCGAAGATAACGGCAAACAATGTCAGCAAGAATGTCTTGCTTACCGCCAACACGGACGCCCAAGGGCGTTTTGTCTTCGCGCAGATCGAGCCGGGAAGCTACAACATCACGATCGAAGCCCCAGGATTCAAGAAGCTCGAGAAGAGTGGCATCGCGCTTAGTGCCAACACAAATCTCCCGTTAGGCGAATTCAAGCTGCAACTAGGCGCAGTGGCCGAAACCGTTCAAGTGACCGCCGTCGGTCAGCAGCTGCAGATCGAGAGCGGCGACCGCTCCGACACACTAATCAACAAACAGATCAACAACATCGCGCTGAACAGCCGCAGTTACTTGCCCCTGGTGGCCCTGGTTCCGGGAGTGACCACGGCCGCCCCGCAGGGTGGAATCGCGAGCAAAGGAGGCCTCGGCAACATCTCTGTCAACGGCGTGAGGGCAAACGAGAACAACCTCGAGCTCGACGGGCTCAATAACGTGGATACGGGTGCCAATAATTCCCAAAACGCGAGCATCAGCCTCGACTCGGTGGAGGAGTTCCGCATCCTCACGAACGCCTACCAGGCCCAATATGGGCATTCTGCCGGTGCGCAGATTCTGGTCATAACAAAAAGCGGAACGCCGCAATATCATGGCAGCGGCTATTGGTTTCACAGAAACGATTCCTTAAACGCCAGCAATTGGAGCAATGGTCTGACCCGCGGACAACCCTTCAATCCGGGCGTGAATAATCCTGATGGCACCCTGCTGAAGGCAAAGTTCCGGTTAAACGATGCTGGATGGACCTTTGGCGGCCCCGTCCAAATCCCCAAGGTATGGACTGGAATGAAAGATAAGATGTTCTTCTTCGCCAGCCAGGAATATCAGGAGCAGTTGGCGCCGACAGGCAACCACTTTGCGACCGTACCCACCCTTGCGGAACGGAACGGTGATTTTTCGCAGAGTAAAGACAAGAATGGCAATCCTATTACGATCAAGAACCCCTTTGCTGGTGGGGCACCTTTCTCGGGCAACATCATTCCCCAGAACCTGTGGAGCCCTTTCGGCCAGGCTGTCTTAAATCTGTTTCCACCCTGCTGCGTCAGTACGGGCAACAACTCCAACTTTAACTCTGCGATTTCAAACCCTTCTCCACGGCGCGAGGACCTGGTGCGGCTGGATTACAATATTTCCCCAAAGTGGAAGGCCTTTGGACGGTGGATCCACAACCACGATCAACAGGTGAACAATTATGGGTCGTTTGCGCTGCAAGCTGCCATAATTCCAGAGCCTATTTTGATTGATTCCCCCGGCAACGGGCTCACGCTTGGACTCACCACATTTGTGAATCCAACCACGAGCAACGAGCTGACCTTGGGGTGGTCCTCAAGCAACATCTCGATTACTCCTGATACAACCAAACTCAGCCGGGCCCAGACTGGGTTGGCCAATTTTCCCTTGCTCTTCCCCAACGCGGTGCAACTCGACACAATCCCGGTGATGGAGTTCGATCTCGGCTCCAGCAAGAGAGCGAACAGCAAGATTCTGGGCGGAAGCAACAATGGCGCTGGCCCGTTCCGCAACAGCAATACCACGATCCAGGTGAATGACAACTTCAGCAAGTCGTGGGGCCAGCACCTGATGAAGTTCGGCTTTTTCTTCGAACGCAGCCGCAAAGACCAGACCAACTTCGGGCCCATTGATGGCAGGGTTGATTTTTCAAACGATTCGACGAATGCTTTCGACACCGGCGATGCATTTGCCAATGCTTTGCTGGGGGTCTATCGCACCTACACGCAGGCATCGGCGTTCCTGGATGGCAAATATCGTTATTCGAATTACGAGTGGTACGTGCAAGATAATTGGAAGGTAACGCGCAGGCTGACGCTCGACTATGGTATTCGCTTCTATGTGGTACCACAGCAATTCGATGCCGGATTGCAAACCTCGAACTTCCTGCCCGGGGCCTACGATCCCACACTGACGCCCCGGCTCTACCAGCCAAGGACTGTTGCTGGCAGCGGTACCCGCGCTTGTGATGTGGCCACCAGCCCGTGCAACTCGGTGGCAAATACTCTCCCGGGCTTTAACGTCGGACGCATCGTGCCCGGGTCTGGCAACATCACCGATGGAATCTTCCAGGCTGGCCACGGAATCAGCAAATACCTCACCGAGAACCGCGGCGTGCAATATGCTCCGCGCTTTGGTCTTGCCTACGATGTCACCGGCCGGTCCAACCTGGTCATACGCGGCGGGGGCGGCATCTTTTATGACCGGTCGCAGGGGAACATTATCTTCGATGAGCTTGTCAATCCACCTTCTATCTTTACGCCGATTCTCAACAATGGCTTGTTAAGCCAGATCACGCCCCTGGCGAACATCAACAATTCCCCTATTGGACCTCCAAACCTCTCTTCGCTTCTGACTTCAGCCAAGATCCCGACGGTCTATGCGTTCAATTTTGGGATTCAAGCCAAGCTGCCCTATTCCCTGGTGCTCGATACCGCTTATGTGGGTACGACCTCCAGCCACCTGGTCCAGAAGATCAATCTCAATGCGGTACCCTACGGCGCAGCCTTCTTGCCGCAAAATCAGGATCCCACCAAACCCGCCAACCCGGCGATACCCGGCAACAGTTCTCTTTCGGCTGATTTTCTGCGGCCCTACATAGGCTATGGAAATATCACGCAATACCAGAACACCGGGTCGAGCAACTTCGATTCGTTGCAGGTTTCGCTCAACCGGCGCTATGCCAAGGGTCTCTTCCTGGGTGTTGCCTACACCTATGGCAAATCGTTAGGCGTCACTACCAACGATACCGATTTTATCCGTATCGATAATCTTACCCGGCAGCAGAACTACGGGCCTCTGGGCATTCACCGGCGCCATACCGTGGCCATCCAGTACATCTACGAGATTCCTGGGTTATTCGCAAAGAGCAGTTGGCTGCATTCTGTGCTGGATGGCTGGCAGATCTCAGGCGTGACCCGAATGCAGTCCGGAGCGCCCTACGAGGTATCATTCTCGGTACAAAACTTTAACAACCAAAATATCACCGGTTCTTTTACAGAACCGCCGCGTGTGCAGCTCGTAGGCTCGCCTTTTTCCGGGATCAGCGGCGACGTCTTCCATCGCATCAATCCGTTGGCCTTTGCTCCACCCGCGGTGGGGAACATAGGGTTGGGCGAGGGCCGCAATCCATTTATCGGCCCCGGCGTCAACAACACGGATCTGTCACTCCAGAAGACATTCGCGGTAAGGGAGCGCGTTTCCCTGCAGCTCCGCCTGGATGCCTTCAACGCTTTCAATCATCCCCAGTTCACCGGGATCAACAGCAATATCCAGTTCGCGAGCATCACGGGCGGAAATACTTTAAGCAATGTCCTGAACCTGGCTGATCCGGTTAAAAACCAAAACGGCTTTGGCTCCGTCTCTGGCGCGCGTGATCCGAGGATTTTGCAGACTGCGATTCGTGTTGTGTTTTGAACGCGGTTGTCAGCTCCCAGTCGCAACGGAAAGTTGGTTTGAGGCAGGGCTGCGGGTCACATCATAATGGACCCGCCGCCTCACGACCAGGCGGCGGCTTTCGTTGACGCGAAACTCTTGTATTTCGTGGGCAGTTTGTTCCCGATGACCTGGACTAAAGAGACAAAGTCGCTATGATGTCCACCGGTCAAAGCCAATGCTGAAACAGTTTGCTGTCGTTCTCATTACCTTTGCCGCAAGCACGCCCTCACGGGCTTCATCGTACTACCCGATCAAGCTTGACGATCCCAAAGCCGTGTACCTGACTCGGGATAAATTCCCTGTACACGCCGACGGCGTTTCCGATGACACAGATGCGGTTCAACAAGCCATTAGGTCTGGCGAAGACGCTGATGTCCATGAATCAGTCCGAGAAGGCTTTGCCGCTGCTGGAGCATGCCGTCAAGCTGGATCCAACCAGCGCGGTGGCGCACTTTCGATTGAGCACCGTCTACAGGCAGATCGGCCGTACGACCGATGCCAAGCGCGAGCTGGAGGAATACCAAAAATACAAAGATATGAAGGAAAAGCTCCGGGAGATTTACCGGCAAACGCGCCTGGTACAAGCGAGAAAAGAAAATGAGGAGGAGCCTCGCGATTAGCGGTTCTCCTTCTTTGCTGTGCCTGCGTTCGTGCTGTGTCGCGTCTCCCGCACGTCGCAAGGACATACCCCGCGGCAACAAGTCGGCCTGTAATTCGCAGGAACGGAAAGCAAGTGCGGTTACCAAAATAAGGCAAGGGGCCTTTGCGACGATGAAGACGCTTCTTGGATTGGCGACTCTCCTGTTTTCTGCTGGCCCACTGTTTGCCGATTCCTACTACGCGGAGCGCTTGGACGACCCGAAGGCCATCTATCTCACTCCCGACAAGTTTGCCGTCCACGGAGATGGCGTCACCGATGATTCGGACGTCCTACAGCAAGCCATCAAC